>ENA-ORBV01010611-ORBV01010611.1-microbial-mat-metagenome-genome-assembly--contig:-NODE-10611-length-14688-cov-7.871261_pt1 | contig 14688 bp, 17 predicted proteins | sample MGYA00237777_ERZ505514 | MGnify/ENA primary metagenome ERZ505514 (study PRJEB26160, sample SAMN06269048) | microbial mat metagenome | isolation source: Oligotrophic lake microbial mat | place... | reverse complement strand
TCCCCACTGCTGCCTCCCGTAGGAGTCTGGCCCGTGTTTCAGTGCCAGTGTGGCCGTGTGCCCTCTCAGGCCGGCTATCGATCTTTGGCTTGGTGGGCTCTTACCCCGCCAACTACCTAATCGACCGCGGACTCCTCTCCCGGCGACTTGCGCCTTTCTTCTCACGAACTTATGCGGTATTAGCCCAGGTTTCCCCAGGTTATTCCCCACCAGGAGGTAGATATCCACGTGTTACTCACCAGTACGCCACTTTACTCGGAGATTGCTCCCCTTTCTCGTTCGACTTGCATGTGTTAAGCGCGCCGCCAGCGTTGATTCTGAGCCGGGATCAAACTCTCGTTTAATCCTTTTGTGTTTGATCAGGCCGTAGCCCAATCGTCGCCGCTCGATAAACTCAAATTATCTGACGTGGTTACTCGAAACATCCAATCAGTTGTCAAAGAACTGAGCCAGCCTCGCCACGAACCGGGTATTATCCCAATAGACAGCGCGCCAACCGGCCTCGAAAGGCGATCTAATGTCCAGCTTCAAACTTTTCAGTCCAAACCCGAACATCAGAATTTCGTTCAAATTGTCAGAGGCTTTCTTTTCGGCTCCAGGCCGACTATCGCTTTCGCGACGATTAACAGGTCCTCTTCTTTACCTGTCCATCCACTGCTGAACTCTACTGCGAAGCTTTTCCACTCGGGCCGCTTGAATTGGCTCGAATCAGCCTCTCGTCAGCGCTCAGTTGCTCTGTTTCACAGCGCAACTCCCTCAGAATAGCACGCGGGAGGAATATGTCAAATAGTTTGCAAAAAAAAATGAAAATTCATTTCATTGATATTCTCTCGATACGAGGTATCGCCAAAAGAATCAACAAGAAGGCGAGCACATGGAAGGATCCCGCCATCGCAAATACCGTTGAATAGCCATACCCGTGATCCAATACCCAACCCACAACCAGTCCGAAAACAACTCCCCCCATGGCCCCGCCGAAACCCACCATACCCGCAACGGAGCCCACCGACCGACCTGGCGCCAGGTCGGTCGGCAGGATCATGACCAGAGTCGACCAGGACTGCTGCCCGAAGAACGCGACGCTAAAAATTGCAATCGCCAAGTCCACTGGAGCGCTATCCACAAATAGAATGACCGGCATCACCGCAGCGCTCGCGCCCAGCGCCAATTTCCGCGCCAAGCATCCCCCCCCAATCCGGAGGCGGCATACGGTATCCACGCGTAATAGCCAACTTTCTTCGCGTCGAACCCGCGTATGTCGTACAGATATTTCGGAAGCCAAAATAGATAGAAATACCACGCGGCATCACTCAGGAACTTTGCTAGGACGAGGCGCCAAATCTCTTTCCGCCCCAATATGGGAACCACTCCCCAGATCTCGAGCCGTCCGCTGCCTCAACCACCGGCGACTCCGCCACAAGCAACAGCCAGAACACCGCCCACACCGCCCCCACCAACCCTGCCAACACAAATACCCACCGCCATCCGGATACCGCAATAATTGCCGCAATTAGTGGTGGCGCCAGGACGGCTCCAACGGCCGTCCCGGCATTGATTACTCCCATCGCCGTCGACCGGTCCCGCACCGAAAACCACTCCGCCACGGCCTTCGTCGCGGCTGGGAATCCTCCGCCCTCCCCCATGCCCAACAAAAATCGGCTGACTGCCAGAAACCCAAATCCATTCGCCAACCCATGCCCCGCGCAGGCCAACGACCACCACACCATCACCGCCGCGCATCCTTTCCGCGTCTCCATCACGTCAATCAACTTCCCGCCGCCGGCATACATAAGCGCGTACGCCACCAGAAACGTCGCCTGCAGTTGTGAAAACTGCGAATTGCTAATCGGTATGTCCCGCTGAATCGCCGCTATCGCAACGGGGAGCGTTTGCCGGTCGAAATAACTAATGGCGATCGCCGCGGCGATGAGCAGCGTAATCTTCCAAGGCACAGGAAACCGCCTACCAGCTTACCTCTGCACCAGCGACACCGCTTGTCGCGGCAGTGAACCTCTTGCTGTCAGCACCCAACCACGAATAGTGCCGGATCTTCGTCCCAAACTTCACCACATGCTTTCCCTTGATCCATGTCATGTTGTCCACAAACTCCCGCGCGTACCGGTCCTGCGTCTTCGGCCGCTGGTCGAACGCCGACCCCGTCAAACTCGCATAACCCGCCCACGCAAAGTCCGGAAACGAACCGATATCGAATGAGCGCTTCGTCTCGTCCAATCCCCGGATCCCCGCTTCCTTATTGAAGTCCCGTCCAGCCAGGAACGGCTGCAACCGAATCAGCCCATACAGCGTATTGAAATGGAATTCATTGATTAGCATCGGCTTTAAGTTAGACGTGATCGAGACCGTATAATTCTGCCCCTTCGTTCCCGACGCAGCCACGATCTGGTCGAAGGCGAACTCGGCGCCGAACTGTAATGATGCTTCCAAGTTCCAATTTTAGATTGGAGCCCCGACGCCAACCTGGGCCATCGCCCTGCTCCTCGTTGGCATCGCCGGTTTAATTCTCCCCATCATGCCCGGATGGATCTTCATCATTCCCGGACTCATGATCCTCGAAGACCATTTTCCGCGCATCAAGACACGCACGCACTACGACTTGATAGGCCCGCCAGCACGCGACGTGCTCATCGTCGCATCGCGCATGACGACGAGCAAGCCCGGCCATTCCGCTTCCTGAAATCGCCCCAGGCCGGTCAAAACCGAATCGTGAATTTTCAGGCGGTTGGGCTGTCGAAGGCGTACGATCAAAAGGCCGTGGTGCTCGCTATGCCGGTACTCTGTGAAACCCTTGTCTGTCGTGATAAGCACGCGTCCCTCGGTCCGAGCCACTTCCTACAGGAAGGGGTCACCTAACCCCTGCTCCACCGTGCCGCGAATGTCTTTCACCTCGTGTCCGGTTTCGCGCAGTTGATTCACCGTCATCCGCGGAATGTTTTCGTCAACAAGAACCTTCATCCGTCAGCGGCTGAGTACCTGAATCGGTGTAACTTGCTCTTCAGCCAACTCGGCAGCGTAGTCGAGGCAAGCCATGATGTCTTCGCGGGACAGCGGAGCGTATTCGGCCAGCAGCTCCTCAACGGTGTCCCCATTTGCCAGCATGCGGACAATCTGGTGGACCGGAATCCGCGTGCCCATAACGCACGCTTGGCCGTGGCAGATTTTCGGATCGATGGAAATCCGGTCAAACGGCATATTCATGGCTTCTAGAACGAGTTTACACCCAATAGCGGCTGCTCCCAGTGCGAAACTAAAAAGGATGTCCCCCGAGCCCGCCAAGCCAACCATCCCCCCGCAAACCGGCTGGCGCGCCATCATTCGCATTGTGTCCGGCATCGCCCTCCTCCTCGTTGGCGTCGCCGGTCTCATTCTCCCCATCATGCCCGGGTGGGTCTTCATCATCCCCGGTCTCATGATCCTCGCCGACTATTTCCCGCCCATCCAACGTCTTCTCGATTGGGCCAAAGCCAAGTACGAAACCGTCAGGAATAAGCCCGGCTAACCATGCTCAAATATATCTCCGTTCACGGCGCCCGCCAGCACAACCTCCAAAACGTAAGCGTCGAAATCCCCCGCAACACGCTGACCGTCATCACTGGCCTCAGCGGTTCAGGTAAGTCCTCATTGGCCTTCGACACCATCTACGCCGAGGGCCAGCGCCGCTACGTCGAAACGCTCTCCCCGTACGCCCGTCAGTTCCTGGACCAAATGGAACGCCCCGATGTCGACTCCATCGACGGCCTTAGCCCCGCCATCTCCATCGAGCAAAAAACCACCAACCGAAGCCCCCGCTCCACCGTCGGCACTGTCACCGAAATTTACGATTACCTCCGCCTCCTCTACGCCAATATCGGTGTACCGCACTGCCCCAACTGCCACGTCCCCATCTCCGCGCAGACAACGCAGCAGATCCTGGAACAGGTTCTCAGCCTTCGCCAGGACGTGCGGGTGATGATCCTCGCCCCCGTCGTCCGCGGTCGTAAAGGCGAGTATAAGAAGGAGCTCGAAAAGTATCTCCGCCAAGGCTTCATGCGCGCCCGTATCGACGGCGAACTCCGTGCGCTCGACGAAGACATTCCCCTCGACCGGCGTAAGAACCACACCATCGAAGTCGTCGTGGACCGCCTGCTCGTCAAACCGGGCATTGAAAAGCGCCTGGAAGCCAGCATTGAAACGGCCATGAAACTGGCGGCCGGCCTGGTAACGGTGGCCGTGGTCAACGGCGAAGAGCGACTCTATTCGAAGAGTTTGGCCTGTCCTGAATGCGGCGCGAGCGTCCCCCAGCCCGAGCCTCGAAGCTTCAGCTTCAACAGTCCCTTCGGCGCCTGCGAAGCCTGTAACGGTCTCGGCAGCAAATGGTCATTCGATCCCGATAAATTCATCATTGACCCATCGAAGCCGCTCTTCGATGGCGGTCTTGGACCCGGCGGTTCCTCGTCGGTGATGATACCCCTCGTCGAAGCCGCCGCCAAGCGCTTCAAAATCAAAATCGACAAGCCCTTCGATTCGCTCTCAAAGGCCCATCAGACCATTCTCCTGGAAGGCGCCGAAGGCTTTCCCGGAATAATAAAAATCCTCGACGGCATGTACCGCGACTATCCCAGCAACGCCAACGATTACTCGCTGACTTACATGTCGCCAACCACCTGCGCCGCCTGCAACGGGCTTCGATTGAGGCCAGCCACATTAGCCGTCCGCGTCAAAGGCGTCTCCATCGCCGATTTCACCCAACTCCCCTTAAACCGCGCCCTGGAAGCCGCCCGCGCCTGGAAACTCACCGATCGCGAAGTCCTCATCGCCAGCCGCATCAAAGACGAAATCGAACATCGCCTCGAGTTCTTATTAGCGGTCGGCCTCGAATACCTCAGCCTGCATCGATCTGCCGCCACCCTCTCCGGCGGCGAGTCCCAGCGAATCAGATTAGCCACTCAAATCGGCTCCAAACTTCGCGGCGTCCTCTACGTCCTCGACGAACCCTCCATCGGCCTCCACCCCCGCGACAATGACCGCCTTTTAGACACCCTCTGCCAACTCCGCGATCTCGGCAACACCGTCCTCGTCGTCGAACACGACGAAGACACTATTCACCGTGCCGATTACGTCATCGATCTGGGTCCCGGCGCCGGCCGCCTCGGTGGCCATCTGGTTGCCGCCGGGACGCCGAAGCAAATTGAAAACAGCAAAGAGTCGCTGACCGGCCAGTACATGAAGGGGACCCGGAAAATCGAAATCCCCGCCATTCGCCGCCCAGGCAACGGAACCAGCATCACCATAGAAGGCGCCGCCGAACACAACTTAAAGGAAGTCGACATCACCTTCCCTCTCGGTACCATGACCGTGATAACCGGAGTCAGCGGCAGCGGCAAGTCGACCCTGGTAACCGACATTCTCTATAACGCCTTGGCCAGGGAAATCTACGGCAGCCGCGCCGAACCCGGCCGCCATAAGCGCATCAGAGGGATAGAACTGATCGACAAAGTCATCGAGATCGACCAGTCCCCCATCGGCCGCACTCCCCGCAGCAACCCGGCTACTTACACGGGAACTTTCAGCCCTATCCGCGACCTCTTCGCGCTGCTCCCGGAGTCACGCGAACGCGGCTACAAACCCGGCCGCTTCAGTTTCAATGTCAAAGGCGGCCGCTGCGAAGCCTGCCAGGGCGATGGCCTGAAGCGCATCGAAATGAACTTCCTGCCCGACGTTTACGTGACCTGCGATGTCTGCCGCAAGCGCCGTTATAACGTGGAGACGCTGGCCGTGAAGTACAAGGGCTATACCATCGCCGACATCCTCGAAAGCACCGTCGAACAAGCGCTGGGCGTTCTCGAAAACGTCCCGCAACTCAAAAACAAGCTGCAAACGTTGGTCGATGTCGGCCTCGGTTATATCCATCTCGGCCAATCGTCGACGACGCTCTCCGGCGGCGAAGCTCAACGCATTAAACTGGCAAAGGAACTCAGCCGCCGGCAGACCGGCAAGACGCTCTATATCCTCGACGAACCCACCACCGGGCTGCACTTCGAAGACGTCAATCGCCTGCTCGAAGTGATTAACCGGTTGGTCGATCTCGGCAACACGGTCATCATCATTGAGCATAATCTCGACGTCATGAAGTGCGCCGACTGGATCATTGACTTAGGCCCCGAGGGCGGCGAGGGCGGCGGCGCAATTGTCGCCACCGGCACGCCCGAGCAAGTGGCAAAGGTGAAGAAAAGCTACACCGGCCAGGCGCTGGCGAAGTTTTTTGCGAGATAATAACCCCTAATGGCAAAGATTCCGGTAAAAACCCCCGTCGTCGAAATGGACGGCGACGAGATGACACGCATTATTTGGCAATGGATCCGCGAGCGCCTTATCCTCCCCTACCTCGACGTTGACCTCAAATATTACGATCTATCCGTCCAAAAGCGCGACGAGACGAGCGATCAGATTACGATCGATTCCGCCAACGCGACCAAGCAATTTGGAGTAGCCGTAAAGTGCGCCACCATCACGCCCGACGAAGATCGCGTGAAAGAGTTCGGCCTTAAGCAAATGTGGCGCAGCCCCAACGGGACCATCCGCAACATCCTGGACGGCACCATTTTCCGTGAACCTATCGTCTGCAAAAACATCCCCCGCTTAGTCAGCCACTGGGACAAACCGGTGGTGGTGGCCCGTCACGGTTTCGGCGACCAGTACCGCGGGCAGGACTTCGCCTTCCCCAGCGCGGGCGCGCTGAAACTGGTCTTCACGCCCAACGACGGCAGCGCGCCCATTGAGCGAGAGATCATCAAAGCTCCCAGCGCGGGCATTGCGCTTGGCATGTTCAACCTGGATAGTTCCATCGCTGGCTTCGCCCGTGCCTGTTTTAACTACGCGTTGGGCCGATCCTATCCCGTCTACCTTTCTTCCAAAAACACGATATTGAAGGTCTATGATGGCCGCTTCAAGAACCTCTTCCAGGAGATCTTCGACGCCGAGTTCAAAACAGCATTCGAAGCCAAGGGGCTCACTTATGAGCACCGTCTGATAGACGACATGGTAGCGTCTAACCTAAAGTGGAGCGGCGGCTACCTCTGGGCCTGCAAGAACTACGATGGCGATGTGCAGTCCGACACAGTGGCCCAAGGTTACGGCTCGCTCGGCCTCATGACGTCCGTCCTCATGTCCCCCGACGGCAGCACGATTGAGGCCGAAGCCGCGCACGGCACCGTGACGCGTCACTATCGAATGCACCAGCAGGGCAAGCCGACCTCAACCAATCCCATCGCCTCGATTTACGCCTGGACCCGCGGTTTGCAATATCGCGGCAAGATGGATGGCACGCCGGATGTTGAAGCCTTCGCCTCGACCCTTGAGAAGGTGTGCGTTGACGTCGTTGAATCCGGCAAGATGACTAAGGATTTGGCGATTCTTATCGACCAGAAGCACCCGTATCTCTCCACCGAAGAGTTCATGAACGAGATCGACGCGGAGTTAAAGCGGCGGCTGAGCTAACACAACTAAAAAGAGGTACCGGCGCCAGCAGTTAACAGGCGGCGGATATCTTTTGTGCTTACCCCATGGACTTTGAAGCGATACGAAGGGTAACCATCACCGCGCTCTTTTCGGATGACATGTTGATGGAGTACCTCGTCCTGAAGGGCGGCAACGCCTTAACTCTGGTCTACGGCATCTCTGATCGGACGTCCCTCGATCTTGACTTCTCCTTGGAAGCTGATTTTCCGGATTTCGAAGATGCCCGCAGACGCCTCTTTCACGCCATCAGGGACCGCTTCGATGCCGCAGGTTACGTGGTGTTTGACGAAGTGTTGGAACCGAAGCCGCGGCTTGATGCCGAGGATGAGAAGCCCTGGTGGGGCGGCTACGAACTGCGCTTCAAGCTCATCGAACATGGAAAACATCACGGTCTCAAGGACCGTCTCGAAAAACTTCGATTCAACTCCAAGGTTATTGGACCCGGCCAGGATCGGACGTTCAGAGTTGACCTGAGCAAGTTCGAATACACCGCCACCAAAGTAACCTTCGACTTTGATGACTACCCGATCTACGTCTACTCTCCAGAGATGATTGTAATCGAAAAGCTCCGGGCAATTTGCCAGCAGTTTCCCGACTACACACATAGAGGAAGGGCCTCCGCACGCGCCCGCGATTTTTACGATATCCATCAGGTCCTGACAATTCGCACCATCGACATTACCAGCCGCGACAATTTGGAACTTTTACGGCGAATCTTCGCCGTAAAGCGGGTTCCACTGGCTTTCCTCGGCCGGATTCATGAACATCGGGAATTCCACCGAGCAGACTGGCAATCAGTGATCTCCTCGACCAAAGGAACCCTTGCTGAGTTCGATCATTACTTCGACTTCGTTCTCACTCAGGTCCAGCGGCTACAGCCCCTTTGGATGGAATAGCCGCCACTCGGAACTGTAATCGCGGTCGCGGATATCATGCGCCAGGTAGAAATCGAAATCCAGACCGCGTTCCTTGAGCCGGTCGTATTGGTTGGGAGCATAGCCGGATCGCTGCATGTAGAAACCAATTGCCTGATGATAGGGGTAAAGATAGTTGAGCCTCTTCAACGTTGCTAGAAGAGATGATACAGAGATCTTTCCGATTGCCCCTCGGTAGGCTTCAAGAACCTGATGGACGCCACCTGCGTAAGCGGGGCGCACGGCGATATCGATGAGGGTCCTTTCAGTTTTAGTCACGGCCACTTCGTCGCCTTGAATTCCGACCATTCCCACTTCTAATGCCCCCGTGTTCTTGCCACTCAGGATTAGAAATTCAGCGTCTTCGCATTGATAGATGAATGTCGATTGGCGCTGCTTTCGACTGAACGCTTTATCGACGGATTGCTGCGAAAGTGAGTTTGGATCTGCCTGAGGCTTGGGACTCTGCTCTTGGTTGACGTAGATTACGCCGCGTGGAATTTGATCATTGAGCCCGCGGAGGAACACCGCGGAGCCGTGCGAAAGGTAAGAGCCTTTCCGCATTGACACCGCAAGGCTGAACGGCGAAACAGCCCCCCACGTGTACCGGATGAACGCTCTGGCATTTGGGTAAATGTCGGTGGGCGTGATGAGCGCTTGCCGAAGATCGCCTTTGATGGTCAGCAGCTCAATCAGTTTTTCCGGTGTCGTGCTTTCGGCAAGTTTCCAAGACTCCTTGTTTTCCGCGAGGATCTTGGAAATCTCCTGCAACGGGAAAACCTTCCTCTTCGATTCGTTAAAGTACCGAAGGACGACGGAAGTTGCTGCTTGAAGTTTGGCGGGTCTGCCTCTTGGCATTTTGAGTTCAACACCAGTAGGTATATATACCTACTGGTCCTTTAATTAATCATTGCACAAACGATCCATTCACAACGAGTTGGAGACAAACGGATTTCTTTGCCGATGAGTGTAGGGTATATATACCCTACACTCATCGGAACAAAAGGTGCTTTTTACAATTCTTGAAATGCTACACCAGAGGACTCCTTGGCCCTTCTGATTTTATGTGGCGAGCCTACGCTTACGGCGTCAACAGTCAGCCTTTGGAGATTCCACGGAGCTTCCTGGCCAGTTGGTATATATACCAACTGGCCAGGAAGGCTTAGCCGAGCTAAATCGGCCTCAGGGGCGATCAACGCCCTGCCAAGGTGTGACTGCTTACTTGGCCTCCGCCTCAGTGAGTTCCCATCGAAGGGCAATCGGAACTATGCACTTATGGACACCAATCCGGAACGCGCTACCCTACAATCAACCCGCAATGAGCATCTACACCCTCCAACCACTGGATTTCAGCGGCCTAAAAACCGTCTCCCTCCACGGTCGCGGCGGCAAAGTCACAACGGAGATGTTCGCCAAGCCCCACACCCCCGGCGACCCTCTCTCCACCTTCCTCAACAGCCTCCCAAAAATCCTCGCCGCCGACACTCTTAGAGAAATCGCCAACAAACTCAAAGAAGCGAAGCAGCAAAACAAACCAATAATATGGGGCCTCGGCGGCCACGTAATCAAAGTCGGCCTCGCCCCTATCCTCCTCGACCTGGCCGACAAAGGCTACGCCCACGGCTTCTCCATGAACGGTTCCGCCACCATCCACGACTACGAAATCGCCGTCGCCGGCCACTCCAGTGAAGACGTTGAATCCGTCCTCCCCGATGGCAGTTTTGGCTCCGCCGAGGAGACGGGAAAAGACTTAAACGACGCCATCGACGAAGCCAGTGAAGCCGAAGGCATGGGCGAAGCGATCTGCCGCAAAATCACCGAAAAGGCCGACCCCAAGTACGCGAATAGCAGCCTCCTCCACGGAGCTTACAAAAGGAAAATTCCCGTAACCGTCCACGTCGCCATCGGCACCGACACCCCTCACACTCACCCCGGCGCGAATGGCGCCGACATCGGCAGAACGTCCCATCACGACTTCCGCCTCCTTTGCGAAATGGTCCGCGGCCTCGACGAAGGCGGCGTCTATCTCAACGTCGGCTCCGCCGTCATCATGCCTGAAGTTTTCCTTAAAGCCATCAGCGTTGTGCGCAATCTTGGCTACCCCCTCCGCAACTTCACCACCGTCAACTTCGATTTCCTCCAGCACTACCGTCCCACTGTCAATGTCGTCAAGCGCCCCCATGCCAACGCCGGCGGCCGCGGCTACGCCCTCACCGGCCACCACGAGATCATGATCCCCCTGCTCGCCGCCATCCTGATCGAGGGAGACCAATGACAGACCAGCCCGCCTGGGGTTGGAAAGAAGTCGTCATCGCCATCAGCCTCATGCTGCCGGCCATGTTGATTGGCTCGCTCCTCGCCATCGGCGGCGGAAGACTACTACTGGGCCAAAGTCCCACCCAAGTCCAAATCGCCATCCCCGGCCAATTCGCAGCCTATAGCCTCTGGCTCGCCGCCGTCTGGGCACTCCTCCGCACCCAAACGACCAACTTCTGGCAAGCGGTGAAATGGCGATGGCCCGCTAACGGGCCCTGGGTCTACCTCGCTCTCGGCCCCGGACTCGCCCTCGCCACCGGCATACTCGCCAGCCTCCTCCACGCCAAAAACATCCAGAACGGCCTCATGGAGCAACTCCTCGCCGACCCCGTCGGCTGCCGCCTCCTCGTCCTCTTCGGTATCACCGGCGCGCCGTTAATCGAAGAACTTCTCTTCCGCGGCATCATCCTCCCCGTCGCCATCCGCAGCCTCGGCACGGCCGCCGGCTTGCTCGTTACATCCATTCCTTTCTCCCTCATGCACGGCCCCATGTACGATTGGAGCTGGCAGCATCTGGTCCTCCTCGTCCTCGTCGGGATCGCCTTCGGCGTGGTCAGAATCAGGTCCGATTCCACCCTCGCATCCACAGTCACTCACGGCGCTTACAACCTCATGATGTTCGCCGGTCACTTTCTCAATCCACAATAGGAAAACATGCTCGAAACTATCGAATGGACTCCGCAAGGAGTCGTGATGCTTGACCAGACGCTCCTTCCTTCCCAAGTCAAGTACGAGACCTGCACCAGCTACACGGAAGTGGCGAATGCGATCAAAACCATGATCATCCGCGGCGCTCCCGCCATCGGCGTCGCGGCGGCGATGGGAGTAGCTATCGGGGTCCAAAAGTCCAACGACCCCGACGCCGATTTCGCCACCATCTGCGACACCCTCGCCGCCACCCGCCCCACCGCGGTAAACCTCTTCTGGGGCATCGAGAGGATGAAGCGTCTCTACAATGGCCTCAACGGTCAATCCATCGACATTAAGCGGCAGAAGCTAATCGAGGAAGCCATCAGAGTACGGGAAGAAGACATCGCGATCTGCAAAGAAATCGGCCGCCACGGAGCCCCGCTCGTCCCCGATAACAAAACCGTGCTCACCCATTGCAACGCCGGAGCCCTCGCTACGGCCGGCTACGGAACGGCGCTGGGAGTTATCCGCGCCGCTGTCGAATCCGGGAAGGCAATCGACGTCTTCGCCGACGAAACCCGCCCCTTCCTGCAAGGCGCCCGCCTCACCGCCTGGGAACTGATGCAGGACAGCATTCCAACGACACTCATCACCGACAACATGGCTGGCCATTTCCTCAAATCCGGCCGCATTGGCTGCGTCGTAGTAGGAGCGGATCGCATCGCCGCCAACGGTGACGTCGCCAACAAAATCGGCACCTATTCCGTTGCCGTCCTCGCCAAAGAAAATGGCATTCCCTTCTACGTCGCCGCGCCAATTTCCACTCTGGATCTCACCCTCGCCGACGGCTCCCAAATCCCCATCGAAGAACGCGCCGCCATCGAAGTCACCAGTGTGTTCGGTGTGCCAGTCGCCCCCGAAGGCGTCAACGTCTGTAACCCCGCCTTCGACGTAACTCCCAATAAATACGTCACCGGAATTATCACGGAACACGGCGTCGCCACCGCCCCATTCACTGAAAGCCTACGCGCATTGGCCAACAAAAACGCGTAGTATATTGGCGTGCGCGCGCCTGTTCTTTATCTCCTGATCGCTTTTGCGCTCCCAGCCGCCGATCGCGTGACCGCCACCGGTACCGTGGTCGACGAAGCAACCAATCAACCCGTCCCAAACGCCACCGTCATGGTCTATGCAGCCGGCGTTAAAAAAGGCTACGACCAGTTCTGCCCTACCTGCTACGTCGATTGCGGCAAGCGCGCCACGACCAACGAAAGCGGCGCATTCTCCATCGCGAATCTCAGCGGCGATCTCGTCTTCAAACTCCTCGTCATTCACGAAGGCCACTCCGCTAATTTCATCAACAAAGTCGACCCCGCCAGCGGCCCCGTTCCGCCCGCAAAACTCAAGCAAAGAACCTCTCCCAATAACCCGCTGCAACTCGTGCGCGGCCGCCTCACAGATGCCAAAAATCTCCCCGTCCGCGACGCGCTGATCTCACAACAAGGCATCATCTTCGATCAAGGCAGAGGCTTCGGAGACAGAGACTGGATCGACCTCGTCGCCGTCTCCAACGGCAACGGCGAATTTGAAATGGCCTACCGCAAACCGGCGAAATCCATGATCCTCCAAGTCGCACCGCGCGGTATGGCGCCCAAGCTCGTCGCGCTTCCCACGGGTGCTAAGCCGCACGCCATAACCCTCACTGACGGCGCCACAATACGAGGCCGCCTGGTCTACAACGGCGAGCCCGTACCCAACGCCGAGTTCGGCCTTACCACCCACAGCCGCATGTCGGGAACTACGTTCCAGGACATCCGCATCGGAACCAATGAAAACGGCGAGTTCGCCATAACCAACGTCCCCGCCGGTCGCGTCTGGGACCTCTATGCCACCATGGACTCGCTCGCCCCAAAAAACCTCGCGGCCAAAATCACTCACATCGCCACCAAGGATGATGGCCAGGATATCGACATCGGCGAGATCGCCGCCACACCGTCGCACACGCTTCGCGGGAAAATTCAACTCGCCGACGGCGCCCCGATCCCGCCCAACATGCGCGTCAACGTTTTCGCCGACCGCGTCAATGACCGCCAAACGCTGACTCTTCCGCCCGATGGCACATTCGAATTCAAGGGATTGGCCAAGGGCGTCTACTCATTCGGTCCCGCAGTGAGAGGTTATCAACCGCAGGATCCTGAACGGCCAACGGAGTTCCTCATCGAAGGCGACCAAAAGGACTTCAACGTCACGCTTTATCCCGCTGCCACTCCTCAGATCGGCAAATGATACGCTAACCCTAACTGGAGGTCCATCAAAATGACCAACTGCCCAAGACGCAGATTCCTGAAAAACTTAATCACCGCCGGCGCGATCGCCGGAACCGGCGCGCTCCCTGTCAAAGCCGCAACCGGCACCGCCACCGACTGGATCACTCTCGGTAAATCCAACGTCAAAGTAACCAGGCTCGCCTTCGGCACCGGAACGATGAGCGGCCGGACCCAGCGGGAACTCGGCCAGGAGCAGTTCACCAAACTCGTCCGCCACGCCTACGACCGCGGCATCCGCTTCTTCGAAACCGCCGAAAGCTACGGTGAAATGCACAAGATGCTGGGGATCGCGCTTAAGGGAGTTCCTCGCGATACCTACCGTCTGATGACAAAGCTCACCACGCGCGAAGGAACCGACCCCCGGGAAAAGATCGACGAACTCCGTCGCCTCGCCCAAACCGACTATTTCGACGTCGCCCTCCTCCATTACCAGCATGTCGCATCCTGGCCCAAAGATACTGTCCGCTGGCAGGACGGCGTTCTCGAAGCCAAGGTCAAACAAGCGGTGATCGGGCACGGCGCTTCCGTCCATGGACTTCCCGCGCTTCGCCAAATGCCTGGCAATAAATGGCTTGAAATCGCCATGATCCGCGTCAACCATGACGGGACGAAAATGGACGCCGAAGCCTACAACACCAACGGCCCCGGCAACATCCCCGAAGTGGTCACCCACGTCAAGCAGGTTCGCACCGAAGGCATGGGCGTCATCAGCATGAAGCTCGCCGGCGAAGGCGCGTTCACCAAACGCGAAGACCGCCAGGCCGCTATGCGTTTCGCCTTCAAGAATGCCGGTGTTGACTGCGTCACCGTAGGCTATAAAAACACCGCCGAAATCGACGAAGCCATCGAGAATTTGAACTTGGCGCTCGCCTAATTGTCCTCAATTACAGCGACGCACATCACGCGCCGCCGTCGCCCCCAAACGGTTCGCAATTCGCGCCTTTAATGAGGCGACCTGTACGTCGATTCCGGTGGCTTCGGCGACG
>ENA-ORBV01010609-ORBV01010609.1-microbial-mat-metagenome-genome-assembly--contig:-NODE-10609-length-14693-cov-6.032430_pt1 | contig 14693 bp, 11 predicted proteins | sample MGYA00237777_ERZ505514 | MGnify/ENA primary metagenome ERZ505514 (study PRJEB26160, sample SAMN06269048) | microbial mat metagenome | isolation source: Oligotrophic lake microbial mat | place... | reverse complement strand
CGGATCGAAAGATGTGGTTCGCATAATTGGTCTATCTCCTATTCAATAAGCGAGACGTTGGTGCCGCCCCGTAGGCGCGATACCAGCCCTATTTAGCACTCCGGAGTAATCCTTGAAACACCGTCTTCACATCGGCTACGTCCCCATAAGTACTTCCATGGGCACGACAAAGAAGCTGTTCAGCGTGATATCCGAAGACCAGATGGACCACCTGCAAGGTCTCTGGGATAATGGACATATTAAACACACCGGGGAAAACTCCGACATGTTGAAGATGGCCCTAGGGTTAAACTTCAACTGTGATAAGCCGCCATATCCCTACTCTGGCCTAAATCTACGTCTGTGGGCAAAGGAAGGGCACGTCCTGATCGTCAAGACCCCTCACTTCTACATTGACCACAATCAAATCCCTACCCCCTCCAATCTGCTCAATCTCGTCGGTACATTACCTCGCATCGTATTCTGTCTGAAGCCAGCGGTCTTTGCCTTGAAACAAGTCGCTGAAGCCCAAGACGTAGACATGTATCAGGATGTGCATGCAGAAGAGCTTACATTTTTATTTCGGATGAATGATGGATCCCTCTATCTGGTGGACAAACATTCTTAGCATCGCAGTCGTTTTGTATCCTCAACACAAGATACTTGCACACACGAGTAGATTGCTAGTTAGCTTGCTGGCTAGTTGCAAGTAACAGCATGTAGTTGTTGTTATCCAATCCAGGGGCGGCATGGCTTACTGTCAACTATTACAACATACTCGGATAACGTTCAAAACCACTCACAATTTTATTTTTTCCTTGTGCCTGCATAAGACGGTAGCACCACATTCAAACTTTTGCACATTCGTATTAGAAACCATGACCAAGTACAATCATCTCATTTTGGCTCTTGCGGGGAGCATCTTGTTGGCTCCTTCTTCCTTCTTGTCCATGGCGGTTGCTGCGTCCGCCAGTCTGGACGAAGATTCACCGATGGAGGATCTGATGGGCGACAACATGATGGCCGATATGGACCTGGGCGGCGACTCGGAAGATTCAGGCGTCGGTGTCGAAGAAGAAGCAGAAGAGCTGGCTTCGTTTTGGACCAAAGAACAACACAAGGAGATGCAAGACCTGCAAAAACTCATGAAAGAGTTGGCCCAAGAGGCTCTAGAAGCTCAAGCACAGGTATGTCTCCATTCCTGTCAAATTATGTGGCTATCATAATTTTGCAATGCACACATAATGCATGCTTATCTAATTTCTTTTTTCTTTTGTTGTTGTCGGATTGATTGGATTCGTGATGGACGGATTGGCTGGGAACAATAACAAAGATGGATAAACTGGGTATCAAGGAGGTCATGAAGGAACTTAACGCGAACCTCCGAGCTGCGGGAATGGACGTTGATTCGGATGATGAAGAAGAAGAGGAGGAGGAACCCTTATTTTCCTCCGATGACGAACCTTCCTCCTCCGACGACGAGGAAGAAGACGAAGAAGTAGACCAGGCAGGAAAGCCAGAAGAACCGCAGTAGGTCATCCTGGAAGAAGAAACAGAAGATGAGCCTGTCGAGATTGAATCTTAAGAAGGCGTCCCAAGCGACTGAAGGGAGTCACGTATTTGGTTTCTAAATTATTAATATATATATTGTATAGCTTCCGTCATTCCAGAGAATGACTTTATAATATGCAGTGCAGTACAATGCAATGTTTTCAGACATGTTGTTGTTGCTGTAGTAGCAAATCCTCACTCATCGATGACCCCGAACCCGTCGACAGAGGTGCCGTTTCACAACCACTTCCACTCGAGAGACTTCCATTGATTTCTTTCTCACCACCCACATCTGTTTGCGACGATGATGATGCTTTGTTATTTTTGTTGTCATTAATATCCACAGCATGCTCGTTCTCCTTTTCTTCTTCGTTGTCGTATTCGTTTTTGCCTTCGTCGTCATCCCCTTTTTTCGATTGTCCTTGTCGTTGAAATCGATAATGGGTAAATCCAGAAAACCCCACCAAACTCATCAAAATACCCACACCACCCAAACCCGAAATGGGAACACCAAAGGCAATACTGGTCGCCACAATGGCAAAGAGTCGTCGCAAGCATCCAATACCGGAATATTGCACCACAGAAATACGAGTCAAAATATAACATCCTGCCAAATTATAGCTCGCAAAGGAAATGGAACAAATGGCCGATATGCCCCAATAATACCCAAAGACGTGCCACGAGGGTCGTCCAAACAAGACTTGGACCAACAATCGAGGTTGAAACAAAAGGACGGGGACGACCAAAGATGCCGCCCCGGTTTGCAGCATGCGAAAATACATGTTGAAATCATCCAACTGTTGCGAGGATCCGGTCGAAGATTGGCGCAATAATTTTTGCGACATGGCCCGAAAGGCAAAACACATGTTGGCCATCATGACTGTGAGGCAGGTTTTGATACTTTCTTCCAACGATGCTGGTGCGGCCTCTGCTTCGGTTGTGCTTGTCGTGTCATTAGCAGCGGTGACGGCATTGGCATAGGTACTCAACAGGACACCGGTAATTAATACGGCAAGCGAGGCTGTCTCGCGTGTTCCCAATCGATCAATGCCCCACCAAATGGCCAAGGCGGTAGTGGTAATGGGTTCACTGGCCTTGATGGTTTCGACAAACGACGCCGACGACTTGCTAAAGGACGTATTGGACGCCAAAAAATCCAATCCATTAAAGAGTCCTGCGAGCAATAAATAATCGACCATGACATTGGACACGACGTGTAAATAATAATACCAACACCTGTGGAAGGGATTCTTATTCCACCATGGCATGTTGCTGCTATTGTTGTTGTTGTTGGAGGTAGGAGACATCGGATGAGATTTGTTCGTTTTGGCCGAATTATTATGATTCGAAGGTTCTTTGGGCCAGGGTTGGATTTGTCCCCGATAATAAACCAGGAAAAATTTGACAGTGGCACTTCCCAATAACATTTGTTGAAAGGTCATGACGAGGGGGGATGGCACCCCTCCCTCTTCTATGCTCATGGATAGCAACAATTTGGTGGTACACACACTGACGACACCAAACAAATACCATACCACCAAGGCCAATCCCACATCGGGATGATGCCGTGCACTGGTCATGACTTGATGAATAAAATAGGACAATGCAGTGGAAGTTGTGGAGGAGGAAGATTTTGTAGCACTACTACTACTGCTACTGCCAGCAGCAGCAGATGAACCATGGACACAATGATGGTGGTGGTGATGATGATGGTGGTGATGATGATAATTGTTGTCATTAATCGCAGTACTGCCACTGCCACTTCCACTGCCATTGGGACTACTCATAGTGGGCAATTTCAGAGCATCCATGGACACTGGTCCTGCTGCCACATAGACGGTGTTGGAATTGGATCTGCGATGCTTCGTTTTGGCAGCACTGCTGCTACCAGTAGGGGTAGAGACTCGTCGGGCCCTGGTGGAAGGCGATGAGGAGGATGACCTAGTCGTGTGGAGCTCGCCCGATTCTGCCTTTAAGAGAGGCTCATGAAGGCTGTTGTTGTCATAACTGTCGTTCGTCGCTGCTGCTGACGATGATGTCGAGGCACGCCGAAGTTTGTCCACTCCTTTGCTGCCACCACCCGAGCCTGCTCTTCGAACGGGCATGATGTACTCGGTTTCAGTTCAATAAAATTATTATAGCTTGCCTGATAACTGTATGTGTCTTTTGGTGTAGTTTAGGGCAAAAGAAGACCTGGCCAATACACACAAGCAAGTTCGCGATGATGCTTATTTTGGTTTAGGAAAGAGTAGCAGACACTCCAACAATTATCTGGTAGTAATGAACTCAAGGCTTGCGTTGCAACGCTCCTCTCCGGGTGTGTGGTGACTCCGTCCACCCAATGTGAGTGCCAGGTGTTCGACTTTTGTTCGTTTTGGGTGTGCAGTGACCGATGAAAATGACCACTGCCTTCGCTTCTGTTGTTCAAACTTTACAAAAGCTACCTGTTCACTCTACTAGCTAGCTACTATAGCTAGAAGTTTCACTTGTAAGCTAAGCTACTAGCTAGGCGGCTCTTTCTTTGTTTCCTTGGCTGAAAAGTGGTGAGTTGGGTTCCACTGCTACAGCGGGGGATATCTGGTGGCTTTGGGGAAGATGGAACTACTAGCTAGTAGCTAGTACCTAGCTATTTCATGTGGAGCAGAATGCAGGCATGTAACATGTGTTCTTAACAGCCAACAGACTGCGCGAGAGGTCATAATTAACAATTGTCGTGTTTTCTTGGCCTCATCCTTATTTTACGGAAGCAAAATTAGAACGTTTTGTTAGAGGAACTGCGCGTCTTTAATTCAGGAAGGTCGTGGGTTCAATTCTCTTTCTCCATACGATTGATTCGCAAATTTTGTCCTTCATCTTTTTCGTTGATCCATGATGCCTTCATGGCAACGGCTATTGCAAGTTGCAACACCAAGCTACAAGCATGACCAAGCAGAACCAAGCATGCAAAAAATTAAGAGGCAGTTCTTTCGCAAAGAATCAATCAATCATCACTGTGCTTTCTCTCTCGGTTGTTTTGTGATTGGATTGCTAATAACTATGCCCATTGTATCGCTACTAGCTAGTCAGGATACCTGGATAGAGAAGTTTCTGTAGCCATAGCTAGCTAGTCTGCTAGATGTAGAAGGCAGCATAAAGGATCACACCCCATGCATACAAGCCATTGCCACAATAATAAACGTTCCGTTTTCCTGATACGACGCGTAAGTTATATGAGGAAGAAGGTATTGATTTCGAACAGATCCTCCAAGCCCAGAATTGCATTTCTGTTACTAGCGTTTGTTCCTTGCGAAGCATTGCTACTAGCATTGGCGTGTGTTGCGCCGACTTCTAGCGTAATAAGGAAAGACTCCTTATATTAGGTCCAGAAGTTCATCAGAAAATCATGGACAACAATAACTACCCCTCCACTAGTAGTGGTGTTACCGACCACCACAACAACGCTCCTGCGTATGATGCCGCCTGCAGCTGGGAACAACAACACACATCAGCAGGACCACGACCACCGAAACGGCACTCATTGCGACACAGCGCTGGGGTGGACACAAAAGTTGATGCGTGGGAAGATAAGGTTATGGGGGGTACAGCTAATAGGAGTGTTTTTACGGAAGATGCGTGGGAAGATAACGCCATGGAAGGTACAACTACTCGGAGTGCTGCTACTAGCAATTATGACGACAGCCGATTCCATCATAATACAAACACGAACGACTTTGATGAGGAGTCTGCATCCACCGAATTTATTCCCGAAAGACCAGGAAACAACAACTACGACAACTTCAATACCAACAACAACAACAACCGCGACCAGCACGACAACTTCAATATCAACGATGGCAACAACTACACGAATGACAATGGTAGTTGGGCGGATGAACAAGGTGATGAATGGGAATATGCTCCTCGTCCTTCACCGACAACTTCGACTCGTGTCTCCAATCTCGAAGCAGAACCCTTGCAAGGAACTGCCACACCAAATAATAATCGCAAAACAGATCCATCACCCAAATTATTTTTATATTGTGCCATTTGTCTCTTGACCATTTCTTTGGTCATGTCCATTTTGGCCATTGTCTACAGGGATGCAAGGACCGAATGAAATACAGTTTAAACGCATTGTGCAGAACATGTAGGTGGCTTTTGGGGTGGGTTGGGAAGGCGGGACGCGACAACAACCTCCACATTCATTGAATGAGTTCGTCAGAGCACTCAAACACCAAAAGAGGATATTCGATTCAAGCTTGGACAAAGGCACCCGGGCACCGTTGGATAGTAGTATTACCATTGTTTAAAGCCGTGCCCTGCTACGAAAAATTCCCTAGAGGCCGAGAAGGTCTGCGACTGCTCTCGCCAGAATAAGCAGCCATTGTGACAAATGTGCAGGGGGGGACTTGAAGTATTAAAGTGGTCGTTAATTAAATGTTTTTAACCTAATACTCGCAGCAGGTACAGCACGTGCAGTTGACCTCCTCCATATCCATATTGAACGTATTCAATTCAGGGAGAAGTCCATTTTCTTTTGCTTGACAAATGGACCCTACATCTCCTTCAATCCACGTGTTTTGAAGATAGATTTCCTTGGCGTTGGTCAGTCTCGCAAACTCCGTTGGAACAGTCCCGGAAATGCCATTCCTGGAAATGGCCAACAGCTCCATATTCTGCAAATTACCCAATTCCGTAGGCAAAGTCCCCCGCAAATGGTTCTGGGAAAATTTCAAAGACGTGAGCTTTTCGAGCAACCCAAACTCACTGAGAATGCTCCCAGTAATTCCATTGAGCTTGTTCATGTGAAAGATGGTCGCATCCGTCCAGGCTCCTACCAGAGGTGACAGTGTTCCTGTGAGACTTTGTTGACCAATCTGAAAGTCTTGCATCCGGTTCAGGTTCCAGATGCTGTCTGGAATTCGCCCGCTCAAAGCATTCGATTCCAAGGATAGTGACGTGAGCCTTGTCAACGAACCGACATCTTCCGGAATCGTTCCTATTAATTTGTTGCTTCCGATGCAAAACGATTCCAGATATTCCATCTGCCCATAACTCGACGGGATGGAACCCTCCAATTCATTGTTCCGCAAGTCCAAGCGCTGGAGTTTGGGCGACAACATACTTGGAAGTGGGCCTGTCAGATGATTATCATCCATGGCAATGGACTGCAAGGATGTGAGCAAGCTCAATTCCTTGGGCAATTGACCGGAAAGCTCGTTACCGACCAGCACAATGCCCGTAATGGTTGTCTTGTTACATAGCAGAGCGCCGCTCCAAGTGCATTCGTGGCTTGGTCGCAGGAATTCAAAGGCATCGGTCCAGTTCTCTCCTCCCGTCGAGTAGAAGAGGACGGCAAGCGCAAATCGCTGTAGAATATGATCCACGTCGTCGACAGGTACTTTGTGGGAATCGTCCGAAGCAATCCATTGCAATGCCTTGAATTGGGGACTGGTTGGATCTTCCAGAACAACAGATAATGCCACTTCTTCTGAGGCTTCTTCTGAAGTGCCGGTCGTGTTTGTGCTTGTGATTTCCAGAGCTAGTGTCGAAAGAGAAGAAGAAAGTATAATCTTGGAAAGAGTTTCCAAGCGTACCTCTGGTGAAAGCGTGGGGGCCAAGGTACTAGATACCAAATCCTTTTCTGGGTCGTCTGACACCCGCAGGCCTAGGCCTGTCGCCGTGCCAATAATGATGGCCAGGAGTGCCAGTGAACCTAACACCAGCCATGTTATCCTCTTGGGGGTCCATTTCTCCAACGCAACAGGTTCTGCCTCCACAACGAGATCGTCGACTCTTTGAGCTTCAATGAGATGATCCCCATCCCCGGCTGGAGGAGGAACGTTTGCTTCCAAGTCGGCATCTGCACCTTCTCTCGAGAAAGGACGCCTTTCAGCACTAGCAGTAGCAATAGATGACGTAGTTGTGTCTACATCTGCATCACGGCTTGCAGGACAATCCATGGTAGGCAAACCGATAGCGACAGCGTTGTCGGATCTCTCTGTGTTCAGTCGTTGCTGTCCCTCTTCTTCTGCTTCTTCTTCTTGTTGATCTTGTTGTTGATCTGGTGCGGACAAGGTAGCCACTGAGGGCAAGCGCGTGGGTCTCCTACCTGGCCTGGTGTCATAGGCACCTGGTTCTAGTGAATGTCTTGGGCTAGGTTGCTGACCTTCTGGGGCGGACGAAGTGGTAGCACTTCTCCTTGCATCCTGGGGTTGAATTTGATCATTGGATTCTCTAGCGGCCGCAGAGTGGGTGCTTGACAAGGCCCTGCTCTGGCTTCTCCTTGGAAACGAGGTTTCAAAATTTACATCAACACCTACACCTACACCGACAGTCAGTGTCGTGTCCATTGCCGCCTTTCCGGCTGCAGCTTGCTTCGATGAGGCAACATCTGCTTCTTCTTCTTCGCCATCGAAGTCCGCTCTGCCAGCCGCCTTCATGGTACTGTAGAACTCTCGTTGTGCGTCTACTTCTGCCTGTGCTTCTTCCTCCGTTAGAGAAGCCGCGCCTTCTTGCCGGTCATTACCACTACATGACTTCTTATACCTCTCGTCTTCCTTCGCCATCTTGCTACTGCTACTATTCGTAGCGTGTCCGGGCGATTTTGCCGGGTCGGTTGTGCCTCCACTGCTAGTACTACTACTGATCGTAGGACTGCTAAGGTTGCTGCTGCAGCTGTTGCGTAGCTCCGATTCCATGTCGCTGCAGCTCCTGGCACCTTGGGTACGACGGTTCATGTTGGTTACCTGCTCTTTGTTCGTGTTGGGGGGGACGGCATCCCCTGTTGGTTTAGTGCTCTTGTGGTTGTTGTTGGGCATGATGCTTTATGATGAATATGCATACGTGGTGGAAAAAGGGTTTGGATACAGAAGTAGTGTTTTGTCCGATGCGCAAGGTCAAATAATCAAGCTACATGTGCTAGCTAGTACGTACAGTACTGTAGTGTACTATAGTTGTAGTCTTTTCACAAGGATTATGCACGAGGCTTGATACATATGTCTCAAGTTTTTAATCCAAACTAGATTACATGTACTGGTATTGTACTGGCACGGAGATCGACCTCTTGTCAGTTCTTTATCTCGAAGACTGCCTCGTGTTTGTACAGTACAATTGTACCATACTACTATCAACCGCTACTACTAGTAGCTGTTATCCATATCAAAAGTGAGTACATACAAGGAAGCCGGACCATGCCAAATGGCCTACGTCATTGGTACATAAAGGACTCAAACTTGTACAATTAACAGTCTACCACGTCGTCCTTTTTAATCACAAGCATTGGCATGGAAAACGAAGAGGATACATAGCACCAAAGTCATTGCTGATGTCCGGAGAAACCAAAATGCTTAGGAGCACTAAGAGCAGTTCTTTTTTGGGTCACCAAAAGAACCTCTTTCTCCGAGCACTTGGATGGGGCAGCTTGCAAAGCAAAACGGACAAAACTGTTCAACGGGATTGCAGGAGAGGAATGCCATGCCAGGACCATCGCGGTGCACATGACATGAAGGAGCGACGGGAACAGGGAGATGCTTCCGGCGGGCTAGCGGTCATCAGATCGGAGAAGAAGTGCGACATGTGAGCAAAAAGATCAGGCGGGAGAACATCACCCCTTTCGTTCCGAAACCATTGGTACGGTCGGCTCCGACCAACTTGTAAAAATTTAGCACACAAAACTGTATAGATGACATCATCAATTTTTAACAGTAGCACACTCGTCCTCAACGGACGACTGACCGACTGAGTTGGTTACTCGTCACTCGTGATTAGCCCTCACACTGAGTCAGTCAGTCTCCTCTTGTCCCGAGAATAATTCAATGAATGAAGCCGTCAATACCCTCATCACAATCGCATCTAACACACACCGACCAGGTGAAGCAATAAATAGTCACATACGCGCAAGTACCACCCTCGCAAACTCTGGAGGGCCAAGAGGTAGTGCTGTATAACAATGGTGCTCCCTTGCTATGGAGTTTAAGGTTTTTGTTGGAGTTCGGCCTCTCGCTTCTTGCCCGTGAACTTCGCAATCCCCCAGATGAGGGCGTTGCAATTGGTGTATGTCGCCGTCAGTTTGTTGACAGCGAATGCCTTTCAAATTCCTCGCACGCATTGGAACTTGCAATCAAAACTTGACCAGACGCGAGTTTTCCTTTCACAAAGTGACAATGATGTTCCTGACCAAGCAAGGTTTTCCGACGATCTCGTAGAGTCTCTTGATCTCCTTCCACTCATGGAAGCTGTGTCTCTTCACGCGGGCACTCGACGTGGGCGACAATCACTGCTGGCTTTGGTAGGGGCTGACTATGACGAACCATCCCAACCGCTTTCGTTCCCAGGCAAGCGGAAGGAGAATGATATGCTTCCAGCAAAAAATCGTCGATTGTTGGAACACAAGGATCTTTCGCAATCGCAGAGGCATTCTACTAGTAGAGTGTCCAGGAAATACGACAGTGCCATTGCCAACAGCCAACAAGAAGCACTGCAAGAATACGAGGTCGTTGCCCAAGCATCACTTCTTCTGGAGCAAGAGAACTATCCTCCACTCTATGGATCTGACTCTTCTCCCTGGGATACCGAAACTACGGCGGAGACAGACTACGACGCCTGGCTTGAGTTATCCTCCGACGACTCCACATTGGAGCATATCTTGCAGGCCGAAAAAGTTATTGAAACCTTTCAACGTGTCAAGAATTGGGCCCGGGATGTCCAAGAAAAAGCTCCACTGCTGGCCGGCATTGCCCACGGAATCCCAATGGAAAGTCTAAATCCTATTTACGATGCTATTTCGGGAACCGTCAAAATCAGTCGCGTACGAACGCTGACAGATCCATCCGGCAAATCCTCCTTCAACTTTCAATTGAACAAAGACAAATTCCATGTCCTAAAAGTGCTGCAAAATCAAGTGGACGAAGCGGCAGTGAAATTAACGAATTGCGACAGCAGTAAAAGAAGCGCCAAGGAAAAAGAATTTGCACTCCTTCTGGACAATTTGCAGGACGCGGAGGATGAGATCCGACGATCCTTATTCCAACTCATCATTGGAAACAGTGCCGAGATTAACCAAAGTATGAATATTCTGGCCCGTCTCGATGTTATATTTGCCAAAGCAGCATCTGGTCAATCTACTGGAGGATTGATCCCAATGGTGGGAAATGGCGGCGAGATTCAGGTCCCACAGTTTGTTCACCCGGTTCTGCTTGGCACCAAAACCAAAACAATGAGTCGCGATGTGGTTCCTATCGACCTCAAGTTATCATCAAAGGGGCCCGAACGGGCCCTTATCATCAGTGGGCCTAATGGAGGAGGCAAAACCGCTGCCATGAAGGTAGGTTGAGTCTCGGGCGGCACTTGCTACCTACAAGACGCATTGACTGGAAGGGACCATTACAGTATTCTTTGCTGACAATGACTCACCCACCCATGTCTTTTTCATAGTCGTTTGCGATTGCTACAATTTTCTGCAAGCTTGGCCTTCTTATACCTTATCGCGGAAAGAATAGCGAGCACCCTTCCTGTCCACCCAAGGTAGACTTCTTCGACGAGATCCACGTTTGTCTAGGCGACAAACAGAGTTTAATCGGGGGTGAGTCAACGATGATGGCCCAGCTAAATGCCTGCGCCTCCGTACTGGAAAACGTAGCGTCTAATGCTGGGCCAGGGCATACTTCAATGGTTTTGTTTGATGAACTGGGAGGCGGAACGGACCCTGCTGCGGGTGGTGCCATTGCACAAGCCATATTGGAAAAGCTCCTTGAGGTTGAGGGATGCAGGGTGATTGCTACAACGCATGTTCCGCGATTGAAAGTGCTTTCTTACAAAAGCGAACAGTTTGGATGCGCAACTGTATTGCTGGAGCCTCCTTCACGCGACAACAAAGACAATGGCGACTATCAGCTTCCTGCCTACCACCTAATGTACGACTCTATTGGCGATTCTTACGCCCTTGGCGCGGCATCTCGTTCCACACCTGCTCTTCCAAAGGATGTTCTCTCGCGAGCTGCAAATCTCTTGGCCGCGCCTTCTATATCCTCTGTCAATGACGATGGCGCCACTATTGCATTGGAAGACGACCCAGCCTATCTTCAGGTCCTGACGGAATCCATGGAACGGCAAACCGAAAGAGCCAAAGCAGCTCGTACAGAGGCCGATAAATACAAGCGAGACATCTTGTCGTGTCAAAAGGCTATGCTGGCAATAGCATCTTCTTATGATCGACAATTCCTGCTGCTTGAACAAAAATTAGAGGACATGTTTCAGCAACTGCAAGCGAGCGGAGCAGATGATATCGAGCTTGTTGGAAATACTCTTGCGGAATTGCGGCTGGCAAAAAAGCAAGTCAAAAGTCAGGCAGAAATCCTTAAGAAACGTGGCTTGAAACTCTTGCCTGAATGGCACGAAGTCCGAGGAGGCGATACCGTAGTGATTGCTTCGGAAGATGAGATGAATGGACTTTCCGCCACAGTGTTATCGCCTGCTGAGTTGCCAGATGGTATAGTTCTCAAACCTGACGATGTTGCTGTGGTACTGTCCATGCCATACTGGGACTTGGAATCAATGGATTCAGATCCATTTTCGTTTCAACCAGATACCGTGATAGTCAAGCGAACACAGGTAGCAATCTGGGATTATGATAGTGTTTGGGAAGACGACAGTTTTTGTGATATTTCAGTGACAAGTGTCAAGGATTCAAAGAGAAAATTGAACGACATTCTATCAACCATAAAGACTACGTCGCCATCAATACAGAAGGCAGTGTCAGCGCCAAAAATCAGCACCTTTTCATCGTCCAGGGAAAGGAAGGCAGCAGCAAAAACCAACAAAATCAAAAAGAAGCAAACGAAGGGTCGTTAATGTCCAGACCAGCATCGCCATCCCTTGCTCACCCGTCTTATTCTTCTCCGGGAACCGTCTATCATCTGAGGAACTGAAGCCTGGCAATACTAACCGTCTTGCTATTGAGTGCATGCCTGAGCAGAGAGACCTTGCCTTTGGTCTACCCATAGACGCGCTTTCCGGTCATGGGAATTACGAACAACTCATCTTTGCAACGCAGCTCTTCTTTGTTCGTACTTGCACCGGTGCACCTCATGTATTTGTGGTCATACCTTGCTACAAACTAATTTTAAAACAATCATGGTCGGGTAATATCATCAGGACAGATTCTATACAATTTTATCTAATCGTTATCTCATTGCAAATTAGCTAATTGGTCAATTAGGAAGTGGAATGAAATGAACGGTTCAGTTGTAGGGGAGTTCGTAGTTCGTAGTGCGTGTACCGCTAGTAGAATTGGCCGGACGGCAGGTTGTTGCGAGTTGTGGTTGAGTTCGATCAGTTGCTTCCTCGTCTTTGGGAAAAAGCCTTCGAAAAAGTCCACGGGAGCCAATCCCATTCGGTAGTGGCAAGGGAATGCTACTAGCTAGTAGTGGCGCTTGAATGCTACAAGTAAGTGACAATGCTGGCAGCAGCTGCAAGGCAGCAGCTGCAAGATGCACTCGTGTAGGTATGCAGCTAGACACCAGTGGTTCACTGTGTACCTGCCCAAGACTCGTAGACACACCTATCAAGGCCTCCCCGACTGCGTTTGCCAAACAAGAGAATCCGCTGCAGGCCGTGTTCGGTGACACACCCCAATTCTATACAGATATCTTCGGTCACATGGGTGGGATGAAGCGTTTTAGGGAAGATGGCAAAGAGTCCGTCGGGAAGTCGAACGTCAAAGTAAAGTTCCTGCGCTTCCTCGTCGGTAATGGGGAGTTGGTACAAAGCGTCGGTGGTATAAGCATCGTTGATTTCAACTTGGAAGGAGGCACCGCCTGGGGACTCTAACTGGACACAGACACCCTGGTGGAGCTTCCAATGACGCTTTTGCAAAAAGTCGGAGACACAGGTTTGTGCGTAAAAGGCCTTTTCCGCTGCATTATGGTGTGTTGCAAGCACGGGCCAGAGTTGTTGACCTTCCAGAGAGGCTTGGGTGGCGTCCAAGGATTCAAAGGGCAAGGAGGCCGTGGCTTGTCGCATAAAAAAGACTTGCTTCAATTCCCCGGTACAACCGTCGTAATCTACAAAAAGACCGACTTTCGCTTGTTCCTTATTGTTGTTATTGATGGTCAACCAGAGTTCGGCGAATTCCAAGCGTTCGTAGTCGCCCCGCAACAATTCCGCCGACTGGTCCTCGTCGTTGGGCAACCACCTTGGGCCTGACACGACACCTCGTCCACAGAGCGTAACGCGGCTTGTGGCGGCCTCGGAAGGCCAGTGCTTGGGTAATTTGACGGGCAATTGGGTGATGCGATACGGCGTTTGGTGAAAGGTATACGCTTGTTCGTACAATCCATCGGATCGTTGTGGCGGAAATGCATGTGGGCCGCCCATCCAGTGACCAATGGCGGAGGCTTCGAACCAATTGATGAGGGTAAAGGAGGTGGGACTGTTGGCGTGCAGTTGTCGGAAGAGGCGTCCTTGCGTCCAAGGAAGCACGGGTGCATGGGAGAGTCCTGTTCGGTTGTAGTGCGTCCATTCCGTGAGGTAGGCTTCTTCCCCTTCTGGCCTCACACCGGTGTCTCGCTGTGACCAGTCGAAATCGGGGTCCACGGGGTGTCGAACGAGAGATGCGTCGTTCCACCAAGGAGACGGAAGACCTGCCGCATGGCGAGTTGCAGCCATCAAAAGAAGGACGCGATAGAAAAGAAGAAGGGAGGGCTTCATGTTTTGGATGTTTGCAGTGGTACAGTGCCATTGATGATAGATGGGTGCATTCTACTAGCAGCAGAAGCGAGGCAGGTGATTGACCATGTATCTTCTGATGATACAACCTTTCTCTTGCTGGCCTTTGTGAACAATGTTGGCGGCTGCATTGATACGACCTTTGATTATTGGGCTTGGCTATCGCTGACTTCAGACCAATCGCACTGTTAAAGCCACACTGAAAGCCTGGCCGGTCCCATTGTGACATTACAGAAAGTACTCTTTTCGCGATACTAAAATCAGTAATTCAAAGACTAATTATTCGCATCTCACAAAATAGATGACACGTCTCATTATTATGACACGTCTCATTATTTTCAAATCCGCACCGTTCTCGCGCCAGGCCTTTGGATTGAACACAAAGCCCGGCTTTCCACTGGTTTTTTACTCCGTGTTAACATCAAGGTAAATCAAAAAAGGCCAGTGCGCGTGAAAAC
>ENA-ORBV01010606-ORBV01010606.1-microbial-mat-metagenome-genome-assembly--contig:-NODE-10606-length-14693-cov-17.484059_pt1 | contig 14693 bp, 8 predicted proteins | sample MGYA00237777_ERZ505514 | MGnify/ENA primary metagenome ERZ505514 (study PRJEB26160, sample SAMN06269048) | microbial mat metagenome | isolation source: Oligotrophic lake microbial mat | place... | reverse complement strand
TCGCCGGCCAGCTCCGTCACGCCGCACTGCCCGGGTTCGACTGCCAGGTACTCGAGCAGGCGCAAGGTGAGGTCCGCGGTTTCGCGCGAGCGTTCCGTCAGCGCAGCATGCCGCGCCCTGCCGTGTGTTGCCGCAACCGCCAAGAAGGTCTCCTGTTGTGCCTGTTGTGCCTGTTGTGCCTGTTGTGCCTGTTGAGCCAGGCTGGATGTTCCGTTTAATGGAACAATGTTTTGTTAAACGTACCATCGAACGACTTCCCGCGTCAATCGTGCGGAGCAGCATCGTGCGGACCGGCATGGGCATCGGCGTCGACGCCGGCACCGGACAGCATCGCAATCCAAGCACTGAACGAATCTATCCGTGCCGAAACGCCGTGCAGGATAGCGATGTCGCCAGAGATTTATCCCAACGCACAGGACATGCTGTATTGACAATAGCTACACACCCATTTATCATGCGTGTATTCAACAGATACACATTGGGCAGGAAAAACCATGCGTGATGCCGCCATCAACCTGCGCGCGCTCCCCGACCAGCGCGACCTGATCGATCATGCCGCCAGCCTCTTGGGCAAGAATCGCTCGGACTTCATGCTCGAAGCCGCGTGCGACAAAGCACAGGCGGTGGTGCTGGATCAGGTTTTCTTCGGCCTGGATAACGCGAAGTTCAAGAAATTCACCGCCATGCTCGACGCGGCCCCGGCCGCCAATGCCGGGCTCGAACGCCTGATGGCCGTGAAACCCCCCTGGCGCGCACGCAAGGCGTGAAGCCGCAACTGACCGCGCCGCAGCCGCTGGCCTCGATTCATCGCCTCGACGACTTCGCTTGCGGCGAGACGTCGCTCGACGATTGGCTCAAGCGACGCGCGCTTGCCAATCACCTGAGCGGGGCGAGCCGTACCTTTGTGGCAGTGGGTGCCGACAATCGTGTCCACGGCTACTACGCCATGGCCGCGGGCGCAGTCACCCACCAAACCGCAACCAGCGCCATTCGGCGCAACATGCCCGACCCGGTGCCCGTCATGGTGCTGGCACGTCTGGCCGTGGACCAACAAGCCCAAGGCGCCCAACTAGGCGCCGCCTTACTTCAAGACGCTGTCAAGCGCGCGATCGTCGTTTCGCAAAATGCCGGCGTCCGGGCACTTCTGGTCCACGCGATCAACGAACGCGCCAAACAGTTCTATGAGCACTACGGCTTCCGGGAATCGCCTTTGAATCCTATGACGCTCATGTTGCGCTTGCGTGCCGACAAGGGCTGAATTCCTCCGGGTGATTCACAAGTCGTCGCTTGTTTCTTCAATGAAGCAGCAGTTGGGACAGTCTGAATGGCGCAGTGCCCGGAGATGTGCGCGACCCCGCACTGATAGGATCGACTTTTCGCTCTGTTGCGCCCTACCTTTCGCGCCACCCACCATCGATCGGGAGCAAGCCATGGACGATGTTGCGTATGTCGAGATGGCGCAGCGCGCCGCCGCCGCCGGCTCCGATGCCATCTTCATCGATTCTTTCGCCGACTACGCCATCGCCGCGATGCGCGCGGCAATCGACATACCGGTCATCGGTGCGGGCGAAGCGGGCATGGCCGCGGCCGCCGCCGGCGGCCGGCGCTACTCCATCGTGACCATCTGGCCGCAGTCGATGGCCTTCCTCTACGACGAGCGCTTGCGCATGTTCGACACCGGCCGCCAATGCGCTGGCGTGCATCACGTTTCGCCGGAAACCGACCTCGACCGCCTCACCGCGGAAGATGGCGTGATGCAACGCATGCAACGCCATGAAGACGCGATCGTCGAGCGCCTGGTCACCGCCTGCGAAAAAGCCGCGCGATGCGACGGCGCCGACTGCATCCTGCTCGGCTGCACCTGCATGGCCCCGGTGGGCGCGCTCATCCAGAGCCGCCTGGCGGTGCCGGTGATCGAGTGTTCGCGCGTCGGGTTCATGGCGGCAGTTACGGCCGCGCAATCAGGGGTGCGTCACAGCGTGGTGGTGCCGGAACATCGCCGCGCGCTTGCAGCGCGGCTTGTTGACGGCTTTGCGCCCGGCAAGGCCGTAGCGAATTCGGCCGCCGAGACAGCGGACGCCGACTGCCCCGTATGCATCTTCACACCGCGCGTCGGCGCAGCCGCATGACGCCGGGTTAGTCGGAATGGCACTTACTTAAGAGAAAACTCTTCACAATCAATGCCATGCAAACGCTCTTTTCGCCTCGAATTTTTATCGCGCTAGGCACAGCTATCCGACGATTGGCAGGCTGGCGAAAATCCCCTCGGGTGAAGGCATGCACGGCGCTCTCCCAACTCATTGAATTCAATCCACATTTTCTTAAGTAAGTGCCATTCAGCCTAAGGCAACTCTGTGTGGCGCGCAACCGCAGTTTCCAGTTGCGCGCAAATCGCATGTCCGTCTGTGTGCCCGGTATGAAAAGCGCTACCTCGACACTCACGAGACTTGGCTCATTGACCATCCGAGAGTTGGGTGCCAACTGGCGCCTTCATACCTTCGGTCAGAAACCAAGCACGATACTTTTCTGTCTGCTTGATCCGATCCGCATACAGCGCGATCTTGTCGGACGGCGCCATCACTCGCGCCATCTTCTTGGCATCTGATTCATTGACTCGCAATGCCAAGTAACTGGCCACAGCGGTAAACAGCGAATCGTCAAAGTCTTTCACTTCCTGCGAAGCCACCACCAAAGCCAAACCGAACTTCCTGCACTCTTTGGCCATTGTTGGAATCAGCTTGAGTTTGGCTGCGCGGTGCGCTTCGTCAAACACAATTGCGTGCGTAATTCGACTCTGTGGGCCACGCCTGAACATGGCTTGATACAGGTTGTGCAATACGAAAGACGCGAACGCTCTCTGCAAGACTTCATTCTGTGTCCCGTGGATCTTGACAATGGCGGCGTCATCCGCGTCGAGCAGGCTGGCTCCGCCGGCGGAGGCGGATGCAAAGAAGCCGTAGTCGGCCAGTTCGCTCAGGCGCAGCATGACTCCTTTGTCTGGCTTAGCTTCCGCCCGAAGGATGTCGAAAAAGGCGCTGAATAGCGGAATCGTGCTAGTGCTGGAGTTGCTCCATCCTTGGTCTGCATAGCTTCGCTTGAGTGCCTCACGAATGCGCCCCAGTTGTACATCACCCAAGTCCGGAAAGATGGTGGCAAAGATGTCTCGCAGCATCGCCACGTTATCCATGTAGGCGAGCGGCCCTGAGCCGACGACTTGGAGAGGGTTGAAGCCCAAGCCAGCGTAGTTGACCGCCTTGAACTTTCCCGGAAGAAGGGTGTCAAGTTTTTCATCTATATCTTCGTGATACGAAAACACAACCGGGGCAATCCCAGCGTCGACCAACTGACGACAAAGTTGAATCAGGCAAGTGGTCTTCCCCATGCCGGGTAAGCCGACGATGAGAAGATGTGGGTTGCCCGCAGTGCTTACTCGCCAGATCACTTTGTCCGCGTTGGCCAGTTGTTCGCCTAAAACAATGTTGGCCCCATCGGACTTGATCGCAGAGGTGGCTTGATCGAGTGGCTTCACAGGTTCAGCCATCGTGAAGGGATTTACTGGACTCGGCACAGCAAGGTGCGAACCTGCCAGGCCCTCACCGCTGGTGGTCGTGCGCGACGGTGGTTGCAATGCGCTCGGCCCGAATATCCAAACTTCCGCATTGCCATCCGTGCCAATGGGCGTTGCTTCCTGCGCGGCGTATTCGGGGCAAAGCACGAAACCAATGTTGGGGCGCGCTTGCTCAGCCAAGCCGACCAGCTCGTAGCTCGCTGGCTCTTTGCTCAAGCGATCAAGCTCGGCACCGATACGATCGGCGGCGTCTTTTGAAAGCTGATGTCGTCTGGCTTTTCGCAGGTAGAAGCGCAGCACCCTCGCCAAACGCGCGCGCTGAATCGTCTTCTCCAGCGGAACGGTCGTTTGACCATAGAGAGCTTCCCATTGCTTGCCAGAAGCTTCAAGTTGCTGCGCGACAGCAACGGTCACATCGGTACTGCGCGCAGTTTTCAGGTAGCGCCGAAATTTCACTTCCACCAAACTGAAGCACAGGCCGCTCCGCTTACCGGTGGTGGCTGTGACATACAGCAAGTCGGCCCGATGACCAGTGTCGGGGCGAGTTTCGCCCACTCCTCGCAGCAGTTCAGGCACATCATCCAGCGGCACAAAGAACCCATTGCGCAAGGAAAGAAAGGCGGCATCGGACTCATCAGCACTGGCACACCGGTTCTGGACCATGGCAAGTGCAACCAACTCCGGAATCGTCGTGCCGGCAGTGGTCAGCCGCAGCGCCAAACGCCCGCTGAGTGATTTCAAGGCGTTTAGCAGCAACTCGCAGTTCTTTGGGCTGGTGGAAAGACCCATCTCGCCCAGCGCGGCGTCCAGTAGACGTCTGATTTCTTCCAGCGAGCTGGTCGAGGTAATCAACTGCAGAAATCCGAGATCATCGCGCTCTGGTACACAGTCGATCAGGTAGGCGTCATAAGGGCGTGGCAAGTCGCGTGGCGAATCAAAATACTCCACCCCGGCATGCCGATCTACCGATACGACCCAATCGCATAGGCGATGCAAGCGGGCGAGTGCGTCCTCCTGATCTGGATTCACCTCCGTCACCAGCGCCGGCCAGTCATTGGGGCCACCGCCAAGATTGCGTGCGACCGCCTTCATCAGCGCAGAATGTCCCTTCACGAGACGCTCGGAATAGACCCGGTTGGCCGGGTGTTTTTCACCGTCTGGATTGGGCGGGACCACCGAAATCCAACGCGGAATCGGCTTGGGTTCAAACCAGCGTTCTGGCATCAGCGCAAGGCCGTGCACGTCCAACAATCCTCTGGTGAATTCCGTGGCCGGTCGGCACTCGATGCGGCTTGACAAGAAATCGAACGCAAGCGCCAAGTGCGCGGGTGTCTGCGGCACCGAGACAGTGCGTCGTGCCCAAGCCAAGCGTGGCAGGGTTACGTTGCCCGGTCGCCGCACGCTTTCTAGGAGCCAGCGATCACCCTCCGGCACAGATCCCGCTCCGCTTCGACGACGTGCGGCGGTAGCCGAGAGGAAGTGACCACAGGTGTGTCGCCCTGCTTCTGCGGGATACAGATCAAGCTGGAACGCACGCTTGTCGAGCTGGTTAAGGGGTTCCTGATCTTCCACCTCATCGGACTGTTCGACACGGCGCAACGCCGATCCCAAGGCCCGCGCTACCGACATGCCATCCCCAGGTCGCAAAGCGTGCAATGCCACCCGTCGTGTACCAGGGTGCAGCGTCAGATAACTGGCAATCTCGCCACCCAGCAGCTCCGCTGCACTCTTGCCAACAGAGGGCGCCACCCATTCTTCGTCCTGCGCGTCACCCTCGGCCAAGAGGCGCGAAAGCAATGCAACCGCCGCTTTGGGTTCGGCGTCGTCCACCGAGGTCATCGCCACTGCATGAAAGCCCAAGCTGTCGGCATAAGCAAAGGCTGGGCTACCGTCCAGGCCCGGCAGCATCGCGGGATACTGCGAGCCGGACAACGCGGACAAGAGCTTGGCCACGCGCGCGGGCTTGACGCCCCCTTCGTAACAGTGGTGAAAAGCGAGCATGTCGAAACCTTGCTGCCAAGCGACGCGCAGCGGGTGTGTAGGCAGCACGATTAACCCGATCCGCTGATCTGCGACGCTCACCACTTCAAGCGTGTGCATCAATGCAACATGCGGCGCCGCGGTCTCCCACCAGGTCGTTGCCGCGTTCACGTAGTCGTTGACTGGTTTCTCGTCACCGTAGAGCACCGCGAGCGGCCCGTAGCTGGACTTCGCAATCCATCTCATGAACGCGGTCGACGTCTGCGCAAACCGTTCGGCAGCGGTCTCCGCACCCAACTCGATCCTGAGGAACTCCGGCGTAGCCGCCGCAGCGCCATCGGCGCGTACCCGCACCCGCCAGCGGCCCGGCACACCGCCTTGCGCAACCCAGTCATGCGCAAGGTCGAGCAGCAAATTGGGGCATAGCACCCGTGCCGACTTGCCGTCATGTCGGCAGGTGATGAAGCCCCTCCTGTCGCGACTAAACACTTGCGCGCTCCCGATGCTCTTTGCGACGACGTCGAAAGCCGCGGCGTCGGGCGCAATCTGCACGACGGCCAAGGCCAGTGTGGAATACACCGTGCCCGTACTGTTCTTGGTAGTGGTTTCGCGGTCGCCAAAACAAACCACGAACTCCGTGCTCACGGCACGGAAGGGGCTGTCGTCCGCCTCGCCGCCGTCGCCCACCAGTGCACGAATCACCACCTGCGCTTCAAAACGCGAGTTCTCATCCAGTTCGACAAAGTCGTCCTGCACGAATACGCAACGCTGATCGGGCTTGGTGGCGTGGCTAACGGCTTTCTCGGCCAGCACATCGTTGCCGGAGACAATCTCAATCTGATAGTCCACTGCACCCTTGGGCAAGCCGGCCGGATCGGTTTTCCAACGCACCTCCAATCGGGCGCGGTCCTTGGGGTCATCGCTGTTGGCGCTGTCGGCCATGAGGCGCAATTCCAGCCGCTGGTCAGCGTTTTCCATCAGGCCAGACCATTTCAATAGCCGGCTGGTAGTGCCGCGCCAAGGGGTCCAACTGATCCGCGTCAGCGACTGGGTTTCAAATACGCCCGGCTGCAATCGGTTGATCCAAAGAGTGTCTTTGGATTCCAGCAGCTTCAGGGAATTGAGGCGCGTCAGTGGTTCGGCTTCACCCAAGAAGTTCACCAGTTCGCGGGCTTCATCCGCCTGCTTCTTGGGTAGTCGCAACGCGGCGACTCGGGCGTCAGGGGAGAGCCGGTTGCCCTGACGTGGTAGCAGGCGTTCGACAAGTCGCGCTGCGCGGTCCAGGTCCGCTTCCTCAATCTTTTCTTCGGTATCTACCGGCCAAAGGCCCAGCTCGGGCAGGGCTTCCCCAAGCAAGTGCTGCCCGGCGCTGGCTCGGCAGAGGTAGGCAAACTCCTGCCAGGGTGAAAGCGATTGGTTGCGCGCCGAGTGGCGTGCTTTTCTGCGTGCCGCCTCGGCAAAATGCCTGCAGCCGTGCGGCAGGTTGTCAAGCGCCAGCCGAATGCAGGTCTCAAAAAGCAGTGGCTCGGCCAGCTCGCGCGCTGCGCTGTAGATGCCGTCCATCCCGGCCCCGGCGGTCTCGGTATCTACGAGCAGCAACACCGGGTCGGCCTTGTCCTCACGCCATTCAACCGCGACATCCGCGGTGATGCGGCGCGTAGAAGCATCTGTTTGATCGGTAACGGCGGCGACTTTCCATGGCCCCAGATCGAACTGCGGGTCGGCAGCCAATGCCGTCACAATTTCGGAGGACAGGCAGCGTACGAATGCCATGCTCCCCGGTGTGGCACGGCCTATCAGTTTCTTGAAGGCACTCGCCAACAGTGGCGTAGCATTGCTAGGCAGCGGCAGTGGCATCAGCCTCTCCTTCCACTCGCGCGGACACTTCAAAACGCGGACGAAGTTGCTTCATGGACTCGGCGTCATTCACCCCGACCAGCAGCCCGAGGTCGCGGAGTCTGCGCTCCAGCCAGAGTTTGTTGGCGCGCAACAAGTCTTGAGGCACCGAGGTGCCGGGTGGCTCGCGATCGACAAACAGGCCGTAGCGAAGGCGCAGGATTTCAAGAAACTTCTTAAGCGACAGCACCTGCTCCGGCTGACCTTTGCCGTCCTTGCGTAGATGCCGATGCACAAGGAAATCCAGCAATGGATTGGTCAGCACGATGGCGCGCAAATCCACCGATTTGCGGCGGCCATCTTCGCTGCGCTGGACTCGGCGCTTGATGGCGAGGCCGTTGGGGCGGTCGGTCAGCAGAGAATTTTCGAGGACTTTGCGGAAGTTCTGGCCTTGTTGAGTATCTCCAATTAAGTCAACCAATGCCTGCGCCAATCGTTGAGTTGCCCCAGTCGTGCTCACTCGCAGCGTGTCCACCGCCTCAGGTGCTTCCTCTGCTTCGGTAAGGGCTTCGGCCAGACGTTGGCAGTCTTCATCCAAGCGATCCAATATCAAGGCTGCACGGTCATGACGCTGGTGGCGTAAAGCGCCAAGCAGATCAAGCCGGGGGCGCGCATCAGGGAAAGGCGATGGAATTTCGCCCTTCAGCTTTTGGTCAAAGCGAGCTCGCTCATCAAGAAGGCGCATCTGCATCAGAATCACCGCCACCCGCTCGTAGCGCGCCGCGCATTCCGACATCACCGATTCCGACACACCACGCAGGGCCTTATCTTGCCCTAACGACGCATCCACAAAAAGTGGCCAGGGAGCTTGGCCTTCATCCTTTTCCCTCGGCACGCTGCCGCTGCGTTCCCACTCAAACAGACAGTGCGTAGTGCTGAGCAGGATGTTGGTCAAGCCTAAGGCAATACCTGCCTCCAGCATTGGCAGGAACGCTTGGCGCGGCATTTGCGGCCCATACACGTCAATGAACGTCATCAAGTCTTTGCGCAGGTTCTTGGCGGCTGCATCGGCTATCGGCCAACGGTTCGGAATGCGATGGTCGGTTTCAGTCTTGGATTTCGATGCTTTGTCCGGCGCGCGACCGCAAGCCTGCGCGATACGCACCGCCAAGAGTTCGTCGATTCCAAGATCGTTCGCTGTAGCTTCGTCAAAGTTGTCAGAACCGAGATTGGTGACGAGCGGGCCACGGACAGACATGAAACGTGCGAACAGCATCAACAAAGGGTTGCTTCTGAATCCGTCACCCACCACAAACCGGCCCTTTCCCATGTTGCCAGGCTCGATATGTTCGCCTTGGCTGGTCCAGGCAAGCAAAGCGGTCAGCAGCTCCGGCACACCGCGCAAGTTCCCAGCGGAATCTGGTAAGTCCACATGACTGGACATGTAGTGGGTGGCGAAGATGCGCTGCACGGGCGATTCATGCCCTTCCTCATGCCCTTTGTTCTCCAAGCAATAGCTCAGCAACAGATCGGCCAGTTGGGCCGGCCCGGTTTCATCGTCAAAGCCGACGAAGCCTTGCGGATGCATACGAAGGAGCCCCGCTGCAACGTCCTGTGTGGTGGGAGGCTGCATTTTGTGGTCTTTCGCTTTCCCGAAAGTCTCACGGAACGCGCCCTTTCCGCGCCGATGACCCCAGCGTGACATGTAGAGCATGGCTGGGAGCAAGGCGCCGATTTCGAAGCTTTGAGGAGTGAATGGAAGCGCGGGCAGGTAGTTGGCTGTCCACAATTCCCGCGCGCGCGCCGGGCTCAACACATCTTCTACGATGGTCTTTGCAGTCTTGCTCATGCCTGCCCCCCAGTCAGATCGGGATCCCGCTCACGAATCAGGGTTTGCCGACCGTCTTGCAACGTAATTCGCAGCCGCGAGATGGCAGCCTCGGCCTCCGGATGCCAGCCCCACAGTTCTCGGCTGTCTTCCTGCGCCAGACGTTGCACAAAGATTTCCAGGTGGGCGAAGACGCCTTCCTGCCCAATACCCGAAAGCTGCAACCCATCCTTGAGTTCCAGCAGCAAGTGGAACAGCTCAAGCCCGATGGGCAGGCGCTCCTCACTGCCATCGTTGTAGCGATAGGTGAGGACCAGATGCGTGTGCAGCAGTTCCAACCCCTGTGTCGCGGGCGGCAGTGGCGCAGTCAGTGTGAATCGCGCCCACGGCTTTATGACCCAGAAGGCGCTGTCGGTGGGCGTACGCGGGGTGATGCGCAGTGGCAGCCCCTCAGAGCGCGTGTGGGCAACTTCTGGCAGATCTTCCAGGCGTGCAATGCCTTGACCCAGCTCGTGGCATACCGCCTGCTGCTCTTGTTCACTCATCAGGGGCAAGCGGCGAAAGCGATCCAGATACTTCGCGCCGTGTAGTGGCAGCGCGTCGGGCAATAGCTGCAGCTGCGCGAAGTCCGTTTCGCCCCACTCGAAGTAGGCACGGCGGCGAGCGGAGGCCAGGCGCTCTGCCGTGCCGGATGAGGCAACTGCACGCTGCGCGAGCAATTGCCGATCCACGATCGAATTGGCGTCGAGCGCGGGGTCGAAGCGAGACAGCTCCTTGAGCAACTCACCTTGTCGCTGAGCGCTGGCGGGGCCTTCTGCCGCAAAGACGCGATCCCAATAAGGGGAGGGGGCGAGTTCAGGGTTGTCGTGCAATTCCTGACAATCATGCACACCGAAGAAAATGAACACCAGTGCCGCGCGCAGTTCACGCGCGGTGATGTGAATTTCGCCGCGCAGGTGGCAGGCCTGCAGCGCGTCGGTCAGTCTTCTACGCAGACGCGTGCCGCGTTGGGCATCGCGCAATTCCAGCACCGACGCACGCGCACTGCACCGATGCTGTGCCGAACATGACGTGCAGACTGCCCACGGGTCTGGTTCGATCTGTCTGCCGAGAAAGCGCTCCAGCAATGCGTCCACAAACTGCGTGCTGATCTGTCCTTCGTCGATGCCCCCAACCAGTGAACGGTGATTGAGGTCAATCAGGCGCAGGCGCGGGTTCAGCGGTCCCTTGAAACCACGTTCGGAACCGAACAGGGAGTCCCGCAATTGCTTGGTGAACGGGGTGTCGTCCGCACGTTCATCCAACCATTCAAGCATTTTGCCGCTGTTGATGGCGATGGCATGGGTGGAATTGTGCGTGGGTGCCAAGGTGTGGAAGGGTTCGAAGAACGCCTCAAGAATCTGGTTTGCACGCTGCTCCTGAAAAGCCGCCGAGCCGTCAAGATTGACCTTGAAGATGCGCCCGCTCTCCAACTGTCGTTCACACTGGCGCTGCTGGGAGGGGATGAGATCGCCGCTGACTTCCCGCGCGAGGTTTTGCAGGAAAGCAGTCTTGCCGTCGCCAGCGTTGCCGAAGAGAACGATCAAATCCACGTTCGCTGCTTGAACATCTTGCTTGAGTGCCCGATCCAGCCCGGTTTCCACATAGGTCTGCACGGCAAACTCCGAATCCAGGCCTCGCGTCTCCGCATTGCCGTAGCGCGAGCCCGGATAAGCGCTAAGCAAGTCGCTGAGCCGGGCGACGACCTGCGCGCTCAAGGTGGTGAGCGGCGGTGCCGCCACTGGGCCGGGTGCGTCGGCCTTGAGGTTTGTGGTCAGAAACGACAACGCGTCACGCGCATCCATGAAGCGTCGCTGCGGGTCGGGATGAGTAGCGCGGTCCAAGAATGCCCGCAACTGCGGCATGTTGACGGCGTCGCTACCCACCCAGTTGAGACCCTGATTCTTGCGGCGCGTAGCCCCAAACAAGAAGGGCTCCTGATCAAGAACAACATGGAAGAAGGTCGCGGCAAGTGCGAACAAATCATCGCTGGCCGTAATGCCGGCGCGTGTTTCCACCGATTTACTTGCATACCAGGCATGGTGGGTGCGCGGCACGCTGCCCTGATCTGCCACTGTGTCGTAGTCGGTCAGCACCACATTGCCGCCTTCCACGATGATGTTGCGCGGGCTGACATCGCCATGTACCAGCCTCACTTGATGCAGCTGCCAAAGCGCCTCACACAGGTCTCTGACCCAGCGAAGGACCAGCGCCTCGACCGATGGCTCCGCCAGTTCTTCCCGGTGCAATTCAAGCACTCCCGTCAGGTCATGAAGCGGGATCCCTTCAACCCATTTCAGCAGTGCGGCAAATCGGTTCCCTTGCCATGAAGGGGCGATTTCGTGCAGGGCAGAAAGATTGCGATGCACGGTGTATGCCCGCACCTTGCGGTAGGCGCGCAGCGCGACCACAGCATCGGCCTCATGCTGAATGATCTTGGCGACGTAGGTGCCAAAAAGTTCGTCAGAGTTTGCGTCGAGTTCAACGACCTTAAAGGTCTGTCCAATTCCACCTTTTCCGAGGCGGCTCACGATCTTGTAGCGCGTGCTTTGAAACGGCACTATCGTGCCTTCGTCCCAAAACTCGGCGGCGGGAAGTTCCGCGACGCTAGCTTTGGCGCCTAGCGACGTGTGGCTTTCCAGCGCCGCCGCCAACTCCTCGGGCGACTCGCGTTTCTGGGCATCCTCCTCGCAACCCATATCCAGCAAATCTCTTGCCTCGCGGTCGATAGTGGTGTCACCAGCGAACAAAATGCTCAATGACTTGCAGAGCGAATAGACATCCGACCGCGCGTCTGCCGATGGCAGCCCGCCACGACGAACTTCGGGAGCGGCCCATTCATCCTCCGCATGTTGAACATCAGACGTCGAGATAGTCTGTGCATCAGCGATGCGTGAAAAACCAAAGCCCGTGAACAGGGGCTTGCCACTGTGTCGAACGCGCAGTGTTTCCGGATTGATTCGTCGATGCACCAGTGCGGGTAGATGCAAGTCATCCGGACAATGGAAGCCATGTAAGGCGCGCAGAGCGTCTTGCGCGTAGTGGATCCGATCATCGTAGCTCCAGTCGCTATCCTCGCTGCGCTTGAGCAAGGTCGGCGCATCGGAATCCACAAGGGAGAAGTAGAACAACTCCCCCGGGTATTCCTCCGCCTCCTGAAACGAATCGAGCAGGCTCGGGACGAAGGGCGACTTTTGCCATTGCTGGATCACATCAAACTCGCGCCGTGCGAGGTCTTTCGGTTGCCTTTCGCCGCTGGCGGATAGGTCAAAAAGGTGCAAGACGACCTTGTCTCGTCGGCTGGGGTGCTGTCCCCGGTAAATGCGATGGAACGACTCGGTGAGCGGACTGATTCTTTCGAGGTTAATCAGTCCGCCAAACTGGCGAAGCTGCCCTGTCAGTGCAGGCTTGCTGTGAGGTTCGATCTGGCGCGCCGCTTCCTCAATTTGCTGCGGCGTGAAGACGACCAATCCGGCCGTTTCGATCAGATCTTTCCATTCCGAAAGCCCAAACACAGGGACACCGCGAATGAGCTGGCGCTGGCCGCCACTAATACCGGTCCCTCCGCCCGTCAGTAGCATTCTGGCGGGGACAAAACCGCTGCCTCTGCCGCCCTGCCGTAGCTTGCCCGCGATACGCTTGGCTTTGTCATTGATGCGTTCGGCCGCCGTTTCCGCCTTGATCGCGTTCGCCTTGATGTAGCCAAGGTCCCAATGCTTGATCTCCACCACGATCACGCCGCGCGGACCGATCAGGACCAGATCGATCTCATCGGACGGTCGCGCTGCATGGAAATGGTGATAGAGATTCGACAACATCACCCAGTTGTCGGCATGGGACTGGAGCTTGGACTTCAGATGCTCGATGGCTTTACGTTCGCTTTCGTTGACGGGTGTCCCAGATGGAATGTGGCGAACTGGCACCTTACTCCCCTTTGCCGGTACGATCTTGGTCAGTGAAAAAGCAAGCTGTCTATGCAATCATCTGGGACTGTACAGCTAGGTGAGCCTGCGTCCCGAAGATCACCGTAGGAAGCGCGCGGAACTGCTCTTAGCCTGAGCACGCATGCTGCCCCCTAGATTGTTCGCGCACACACGGTAGGTCGTCTCAGTATTCTCTCCCTCCGTGCCAGTGTAACCTGCAACTTCGACGGAGCGGGCCGATTGCTGAACTGCTCGTGCCCATGGCGGCAGATGTCCTCCCATAGCGCAGGGCAGCGGGCGCTAAGCCACACGTTGAGCTCGATGAACGAGCCGAAAGCGCCGCTTGGCCGCTTCGATCCGGGTGCGCCGCCGGCTGTCTTGCACGTTCTTCTCGACGCGCCCTTTCTCCCGCCCTGGCGCGCGCGCTCAAGCGCGAAGGCATCGACTTCGTCCAGGAGGACAACGCCTTTTTGCGCATCGCCGACATCGAGCGGGCGCAAGCGCTGGCCGATCAGCTTAACCCCGACGCACTGCACCGCAGGCTGGACCGCTATGCGAAATGGCTGTGCCCGGTCATCGACGTGTTCTCGCAGACCTACCACTGGAGCCTGCGACAAGTCGAATACTCCACCGACCTAGTGTTCCGCAGCGAGCAAATCCTGGTGCCACTGTACGACGCACTGTCGCGCCAGGCGGTACTCGCCGCCGACGCCGAGCGGGTCGCCAGCTTCCTGGGCAAGAAGATCACACCTCAACTGGCCCAGGAACTCGGCTCGCGGCTGTCCACCCGCATCGAGGGCCGCTGCATCAAGCATTACATGGGGGCGGCCGGGGTCAAGGTGTACGACAAGTTCTCCCGCGTGCTGCGGGTCGAGACCACGGTCAACGACGTGAGTTTTTTCAAGCACCACCGCAAGGTGGAACACCGGGACCACCACGCCACCCGCGAACTGGCACTCTTGAAGAAGTCCATCTACAGCCTGATCGACCTGCGCGAGATCCTGCTGGGCTGTAACCAGCGCTACCTGGCGTTCCTCTCCAGCCTGGACGATCCCAGCGCCGGCGAGCGCGACCTGCAGCGCCTGAGCCAGGCGCGCATCGGTACCGACCCCAGCGTCAAGGGATTGAACTTCTTCAATACTATCGACCAAACCCTCATGCGTACCTTGCAGCACGGCGAATTCAACATCCATGGCTGGCGCCGCACCGACCTGTTGGTGCATCTTGACCTCACGCCCTCGGCCATGTCGCGTCAACTCATGCGCCTCCACCTGCTCGGCCTGATCAAAAAAGTCACACATACGTATCGCTACTACCTCACCCGAATCGGCCGCGCAGCCATCGCTGCAGCTTGTTCACTTACACGTTTCAACATCATTCCGGCCTTCGCTTCCGTACACTGAATTCTTCGCAACATTTGTCAAAACTGAACTCGTTAGAGACTAAAAGCGCTGCTCGACACCGCCACCGCCGCTGCCGGGCTCGACGTCGCCCGGGCACACGAAATCCTGCGCGACCT
>ENA-ORBV01010605-ORBV01010605.1-microbial-mat-metagenome-genome-assembly--contig:-NODE-10605-length-14694-cov-4.653896_pt1 | contig 14694 bp, 9 predicted proteins | sample MGYA00237777_ERZ505514 | MGnify/ENA primary metagenome ERZ505514 (study PRJEB26160, sample SAMN06269048) | microbial mat metagenome | isolation source: Oligotrophic lake microbial mat | place... | reverse complement strand
CTCTTAACGGCGCCCGTGATGTTGCCCTGTCAGTTGGGTCCCGATCTTCACCAACCAGCCCAATCCTGACCAGTGGCTCTGCGTCGTTTCGTGTGGGTCCTTGGTGACGTCAGAGGAAGATCAACATCGAACAGCAGACGCACAGACGCACAGACGCAGAGACCGAAAGAGGCAATAAGAAGAGCGTGGCGGTGACCGACGAGGGCAGGGCGCCGGAGCAGATGGTTTTGAAACCATCGTTGTGCTCGAATCAGGGTTTGCGCCCGAACAGCGCCATCAGCATCAGCATCAGCATCGCCGACAACCCGCCCAAGCCGCATGAACCGCCACTGCTGCCCGATGAACTGCCACCGCTGCCGCCACCGCCACCGCTGCCAGTGCCAGCGACGGTCACGGTCCGTGGCGGACTGGCGGGCGAGGTCCCACCGGCATTTTGTGAAGTGACGGTGATGGTGTGGGTGCCAGCGGGCAGACCGCTCACGGTGTAGTTCCAACTACCGTCGCCCGCTGCGGTGACAGTGCCGACCTCGACTCCATTGACGAAGATGTGCACCACCGCACCTGGGTCGGTGACGCCGGACAAGGTTGGCGTCGCAGTGCCGTCGCCAGTGACCGTTGGACTCGCCGGAGTCGATGGCGGAGGTGGCGTGGTCGTGGCAGTAACGGTGACGGTGACGGCGGTCGAGGTCGTGGTCGCGCCATCATCATCGGTGGCACGCGCGGTCAGTTGGTAGGTGCCGACGGGCACGGCATTCCACGGGAAGTCATACGGTGCGAGGGTTTCGGTGTGGCGCAGAACGCCATCGACCAGGAACTCAACTTTGCTCACGTTACCATCGCTGTCGCTGGCTGACGCTGCAGCAGCGATATTTGCCGGCGCGGTGAAGGATGCGCCATTGGCAGGCGTGGTGATGATCACCGTCGGCGGCACGTTCGTTGGCGGCGGCGGAACGCCACCACTGAGTTCCACCAACACCACCCAGTCGAGCACGCTCTCCGCTGGCGGATTGCCCAGGCCACGGCTACCGCCGCCGGTCACACTCAGGACGCTGCCGTTCTGCAACGCACCACCAGCACGCGGATTGTACCACTGCACGAGGTAGGTGCCGGTCTGACCGCTGAGGTTGAGTGTGGCGCTGCCACCGACGCCGCTCGGGATGTAGACCGCATACACCGCGCCAGCCTTGGCGAAGCAATAGCGGCCGCTTCCAGCAGAGGTGCTGTTTCCGACCAGCGGATCGTTGCTGGTCATCTCATTGAATGGCAGGTGCGTACGCATGAACACCAACGCGTGGCTGCACATCGCCCACCAATCGGCGCGACTGCGCCAGTTCCGACAGGCCAGATCGGATTCAGGATGCGCGTAGCCGAAGTAGGTCTCCACCCCGGCGCCGCCCGCCATCAGATTGCCCCACAATACCTGATGCCGCAGATCAGCGCGACCGGGGCCACCACCACCGTAACCAGCCCAACCGGCTTGCGGCGGGACACCATCGTCAGCGGAGCCTTGCTCATCGTTCGCCACCACCCACGGCACGCCGGCCGCGGTCGATTCATCGATCCACTGACGAGTGTGAAGATGCACATTGTTCCACTGGGTCTGCACGGACGCACCGGTCAACTGTGACGCGGTGCCGAGCAACGGACGATAGATGACGTTCTGATTGCTCTGCCCAGGATAGCTATGGATCACCACCAAGTGGCGGTAGGGATCGTTGGCATGGAACCACGCCGCCATGTCCTTGCGCTGCTGATCCGTCTGGTCGTTGGATTCTTCACCAAGGTTCCAGTTCAGCGCCAGGTGATGACCGAAACGCGCGACCAATTCGCGGTAGTACAACTTGCGCTCATTGCCAAGCGCGCCTCCGTCGAGCAGTGTCTCGTTTTCGGTCTCCTGGGTTTTGAAGTGCAGGTACATGCCTTTACGCGTGGCATGTTGAAAGATGCTTTCCCACTGGTCGAGCTTCGAACAATCCATGCGCGTACGTGCCGCGTGGTCGGTATACGGCCATACATCCTTGGAATCGCCATTAATGTTCATGGTCAAGAAGCTGAAGACATTACAGCCGGTTCCCGCCAGATAATTTATCGCCCCGATGATACCTTTGCCCTTGGTGCCCTGCCACAACGGATCACCCGCCTGCCAATCACTGACATGCGCCGACCAGTTGTGCCGCCGATCGGTGCCCGACTGCGTCACGGTGCCATCGATCTCGGTGTTGTTCAGCAGATTCTCCGGCGCGTCGGCACCGGCCTTGATGAACCATTCGTTGGTGCCCTTGTGACGCAGGTAGCGTTGACCGACGTACTGCAGGCGGCCTTTGCCACGGAAATCACGCCCGGTCTTGTCGGTTGCGCCCACCGTGAAGGTGCCGGTCAGGCCATGGTATGGCGACACCGTCGTACCGCCGCCGTTCTGCGCGACGTTGGTGCCTTGACGGAAGCTGGTGGTCCAGGTCCACGTGCCGGTGGTGTCGGGACTCAGATGCGCACGCCATTTGTTGCCGCTGGTGGCGGAGGTCTCGCCGGCATTGCCATCAGCAGCGAAGTAACCCGGCATCACGTAGCTCAACGAGCCGTTGCTGAAAGTCACATCGAAGCGGTAGTCGGTGAAGGGATTGGGCGTGCCGCCTTCCGACGCGCTCGGTCCATCCATGGTGAGGGTGACCTTGTGCCAGCGTTTGAGTTCGCCACTGATGCCCACCGTCGGCGTACCGCCACCGGTCGCGCGCGGCGACTCAGCCAGACTGGTGTTGGTCGCTTGCGCCTCGGTGTGTGCGCTGGTGTAGAGCACGATGCGGTCGACACAAAACTGCGTCGAGCGACCGGACAGTTCCACCGTTGCGGCTGCACCGGCACTGAACTCAGCGTAGATCGCATGCTGATCGTGATCGACCGTCCAGCTGTTCCAGCTCCATACACCAGCCGAGTTGTTGTACGACTTGGTCCACGCGGCTCCAAGATTGCGCAGATCGGTGCCATTGGTGCGTACCGCCTCGACCTTGGTCGCACCGAGCACACGCACCCACACATCGTTATGTTCGGTGTTATGCGCCGGCTGACCACGGATCTGCAGGCGGTAACGTCCCGCCGTGCTGATGGTGATGGGGTAACTCATGATGCCCGTTCCCGCAGCATCGACGCCGGTCGCGGGATTACCTTTTTTCCACTCGCGAAATCCGCTGCCGGTGTAGCCGGCACGATAGGTTTCCGCCGTCCATGACCCGGCAAGTGGTGCGGATTCCACCTCCATCACCACCCGCCCACCACTTTCCAGGAATGGTTGCGCCGCCGGCAACCATGCGACGAGGGCGGTGATGAGCACCAGGATACGGCGGGCGTGAGTGGACATGATCGACTCCTGGACAGCGGTGGCTGCAGAGCCAATGCGATGGCGTGAAAGGATTAGGCGACACGCACCCATGGTGAGGTCCAAGCGTATGACGCGCGCCATGCAAGTGACGCTACCAGGACGGTTTGCCGGGTTATACCGGAACCCCGGGATAAGTTCGCATCAGCCGCGCAGCAGGCCATCCACCACCTTGCCGTGCACATCGGTCAGACGGAATTGCCGGCCCTGATGACGAAAGGTCAGACGTTCGTGATCGATGCCGAGCAGGTGCAGGATGGTGGCCTGCAAGTCGTGGATGTGGACGGGGTGCTCCGCGATGTTGAAACCAAAATCGTCGGTCGCGCCGTAGGTTGTGCCGCCTTTGATTCCACCGCCCGCCAGCGCGATGGAAAACGCGCGGCCGTGGTGGTCGCGGCCGTACTTCTCGCGATTGGCGCCGCCCTGGGCGTAACAAGTGCGGCCGAACTCGCCGCCGAAAATCACCAACGTGTCGTCGAGCAGGCCGCGGCTCTTGAGGTCCTTGATCAGCGCAGCCGTCGGCTGATCGACATCCTTGCAGCCGACCGGCATGCGGTCCTGCAGCCCACCGTGATGGTCCCAACCACGATGATAAAGCTGGATGAAACGCACATCGCGTTCGGCCAGACGCCGCGCGATCAGGCAGTGACGGGCAAAGGTACCGGGCTTCTTCGCCTCCTCGCCGTAGAGCTCCCAGGTCGATTGCGGTTCGTTGCTGAGATCGACCAACTCCGGCACCGAGGTCTGCATGCGGAAGGCCATCTCATGCTGGGCGATGCGGGTATCGATCTCCACGTCGTTGCTGCGTTCACGCTCTTGGGTGTTGAGCGCGACCAGATCATCGAGCATACCGCGCCGATGCTCGCGCGTGATGCCAGGCGGATCTCCGAGGTAGAGCACCGGATCCGCGCCACCACGCAGCGCCACGCCCTGATGTTTACCGGGCAAGAAGCCCGAGCCCCACAAACGTGCGAGCAGGCCCTGGTCCGGCGCGCCTTTGCTCGGCACCGAGGTCATCACCACGAATGCTGGCAACTCGGCGTTCGCTGAACCGAGGCCGTAGTCGAGCCATGCGCCCATGCTCGGCCGGCCTGGGAGTTGGTGCCCCGTTTGGAACAACGTAATCGCCGGATCGTGGTTGATCGCTTCGGTGTGCAGCGAACGCACGACACACAGATCGTCGGCGACGGTGCCGAGGCTCGGCAGCAGTTCACTCAACCACAATCCACTCTGACCGTGCTGGCTGAATTTATAGCGGCTTGGTTGCAGGGCGAGACGCGCCTGACCAGCAACCATGCCGGTGATACGTTGGCCTTGCCGCACCGAATCCGGCAGATCCTGATCGAAGCGTTTGTCGAGCTCCGGCTTGGGATCGAAGAGGTCGAGGTGCGATGGCCCACCGGACTGGAATAGGCAGATCACCCGTTTCGCCTTGGCCGAAAAATGCGGGATGCCGGTGATGCCGGGTGCGGCGGCGCTTGCGGATGGCGCGATCAACGAACCGAGCGCCGCCAGGCCGACACCGTAGGCGGAGCGGGCGAGCAGGGAACGGCGGGAGAAGGAGAGGCTTGAGGCTTGAGGCCTAAGGCTTGAGGTATTGGTCATGGCGTCATTCCTGCGATGTGGTTTGTGCATTTCCTCAAGCCTTAAGCCTCGAACCTCAAGCCTTCCACTCAGTTCCGGCTGATGGTGGCGTCGAGGTTGAGCAGCAGCGAGCCGATCGCTGACCACGCGGCGAGTTCTACCGACGGCAGCGCCACATCGGCCGGCACCGTGCCGACCGCGAGGTAACGCCGCGCGCTTTCTGCGGTGAAGGATGCACGGCCGCGTGCGAGCGCTGCCTCCAGCACGGTCAGTTCCTTCGCCGTTGGCTGACGCGCGGTCGCCAGACGGAAGCCGAGCGTCAGCCGCGCGCGATCATCGCCGTCGCTTTTCATCAACCGTGTCCCAAGTCCACGCGCCGCCTCGACGAAGCCCGGCTCATTGAGCAGCACCAGCGACTGCAACGGCGTATTGGTGCGTGAACGACGCGCGGTGCACGATTCACGATCGGGTACATCGAACGCCGTCATCACCGGATGCGGCACCGTGCGTTTCCAAAAGGTGTAAAGACTACGGCGGAAACGATCATCGCCGGTGCTCGGTACCCATTCGGTGCCGGGATACGGCGAATCGACCACCACGGTCTTGTAGAGTTCATCTGGCTGGTACGGGAACACGCTTGGACCGCCGACGCGGTGGCGCAGCAGGCCGCTTACGGCAAGCGCCTGATCGCGCAGCACCTCGGCCGGCAGACGCAGACGCGGCGATCCAGCGAGCAAACGATCCTCAGGATCCGCACTGATCGCCACCGCCTCGCGGCGTGAGGATTGGCGGTAGGTGGCCGACAGCACCAAGTCCTTGATCAATGGTTTCATCCGCCAACCACCGGCGATCAGTCGGCGCGCCTGATGATCGAGCAGCTCCGGATGGCTGGGGAATTCGCCTTGCAGACCGAAATCCTCCGCCGTGCGCACCAGGCCGATGCCGAACAACCGTTGCCACATGCGATTCACCGCCACGCGCGCCGTCAGCGGATGATCGGGATCGGTTAGCCAGCGGGCGAGGCCAAGCCGGTTGCGCGGTGCGCCAGATGGCCACGCGACACCGAGCGCGGCTGGCGCATCGACCGTGACGACGTCCCCAGGAGCATCGTAGGCGCCGCGCAGCAACACGTGCGTCGTGCGCGGTTCAGCCATCTCGCTCATCACCATGGTGGTGGGCAGTGAGCGTTGCACGGCGAGTAGCGCTTGATGCAGCGCCTCGCGCTGCGCCCAGACGCTTGCGACTGCCGGATCGCGCTGACGGGCCACGGTCAGTCGCGCCCACGGCAACAGGCGTGCGTCTGGTGATGGACGGACGAAGCGTGCGAGTGCGGCGTCGCCAACCGTCTGAACCGCGGTTGGATCAAGCACACGCTGCAGCAGGCGGAGATCCGCCAAGCGACCGTTGAACACCTGGTGATCCGCGGCTTGGCGCGCACCCAGACGTGGCGTGCCACCGGGCGAACCGCCGAGGCCGTCCGCCAACAGCTCGGAAGCCACCTCACGACCATCGATGAACACGCGCACACCCGCAGCGCTGCGTCCACCGTCGCTGGTGACCGTCAGGTGCTGCCAAGCGCCGGCAGTGAGCGCGTCCTGCGCCACCAACTGTATGGCATAGGTCGGCCACATCTGCGAACGACGCACGTCGATGCGACCATCGGCGCGGACCAGGATCTCGTTGCCGGCGCCGTAATCGGCCGCCGCGCGGTTGGTGTTCCAGTTGATCGATGACAACACCGTGCCAGCACCGCCGTCCCACCGGATGAACGCGATGAAGCTCCAGGGTTTGGCCAGATCGATGACGTCCTTCGTCAATTCAGCGCCGGCGGCTGGCGGGGTGAATACGGCGCCGAGGGCGGCGTCCTCTGTCAACGTCACGCCAGTTCCGGTGACGGGCTTGGTATCAGGGCGTGCGGCGTTGGTCGCTCCATCCATACCAGCGATCAGATGCAGCGCCGGTTTGTTCAACAGCTCGCCATCGCCTAGGCCGAGGTCATTCAGCGCGGACCACGGTTCACCCACAGTCGCCTGTATGCTTTTGTTCAGGGCCTGCTCCGCCGTCGCGATGCCGGCAATCAGGCCAGCGAGCTGACGCTGTTGCGCCAGCGTCGGTGCGCGCATGAGCGGACGCGCATTCGCCACCCGACCGTCTTCGCCGTGTTCGTCGACTTGATTGAAGGCGGCGAATAATTGGTAGTAGTCACGTTGGCTGACCGGGTCGTACTTATGGTCGTGGCAGCGCGCACATTCGAGGGTCAGGCCCATGAACGCGAGGCCAAGCGTGCGCACGCGGTCGGCGACGTATTCGACGCGGTATTCCTCGTCGATGATGCCGCCTTCGCTGTTGATCACGTGGTTGCGGGAAAAACCGGTGGCGATGTGGTCGTCGAGCGTGGCGTTCGGTAGCAGGTCACCGGCAAGCTGCGTGGTCAGGAAGCGGTCGTAAGGTAGGTCGGCATTGAGCGCTTCGATCACCCAATCACGCCAGCGCCACATCGTACGCGCGCTGTCGTTGTTGAAGCCGTGGGTGTCGGCGTAACGCGCAATGTCGAGCCATTCCTCGGCCTGGCGTTCGCCGTAGTGCGGCGAGGCCAGCAACTGATCGACCGCCGCCCCGTAAGCCGCTTCACCACGTTTGACGATGTCGGCGGTGAAGGCATCGACCGCCATTGGCTCCGGCGGCAAACCAACGAGATCAAGGCTGACGCGGCGCAGCCACGTCTGCGGCGCGGCCTCTGCCGTCGGGATGAGCTTCGCCGTGTGCAAACGCGCAGCGATGAAGTTATCGACTGGCGAGCGCGCCCAATCGGCACCAGCACCAGGGATGGTCGGTGTGCGTGGTGGTACGAACGACCAGTGACGATCGTACTGCGCACCTTCGGCAACCCAGCGTTCGAGCACGGCGATCTGTTCCGCTGTCAGTGGGCGCTTTGCTTCCGGCGGCGGCATGAGGTCGTCGAGGTCGCTGGAGCGCAGGCGTTTGATCAGTTCGCTCTCACCCGGTTTTCCTGGGACGATCACAGCGTGTCCCTTGCGGACCTCGGTGGCGCTGCCGGGTTCATCGAGGCGCAGCTTGCCCTTGCGTTCTTTGGCGTCCTGGCCGTGGCAGTGGAAGCAGTGCTCAGCCAGGATCGGCCGTACCTGACGGTTGAAATCCAAGGCTGGTTCGGACGCCGCCATCAGCCGGCAACCACCGGCGACCAGCAGCGGAAGAAGGACCGATCTGAGTGCCGGGTGCATGCCGCATGCTGGGCGGCGGGAGCTCGACGTGCTTTGACAGCCGCCGCGGTGTTTGGTACGGATACCGCATGGGCCGTAAGCGCAAACTCCGTCGCGATCGCTCTCGTGACGATGACCTGCCGCCGTTTGCGCCGTCGCAGGTGATGGCGGCGATCCCACCGACGTTGGCGTTCGGCCTGTTCGATCACCTGCCAGACACCTACCTGTTCGTGAAAGATCGGCACCACCGCTTCGTGCAGGTGAACCGTGCGCTCGCGCGTCTTGAGGGCTGCCAGAACGTGGCCGAGATGTACGGCAAGACCGATTTTGATTTCCATCCGCCGACCATGGCGGCCCAGTACATCGCCGAGGACGCGCGCGTGATGGCGAAGCGCGAACCGCTGATCGACCAGCTCTGGCTAGTGGCCGGCGCCGACGGCATGCCGCTGTGGTACCGCTCAACCAAAGTGCCGCTGATCTCCCGCGACGACGAGGTCATCGGCATCGGCGGCGTCATGCGCCCGGTTACCCAGGCCGGAACTCCGCCAGCGGACTACGCCCGCATCGCCAAAGCCCTGGAGGTGGTGCAACGCCGTCACGGCGAACGCCTGACCATCAGCGACCTGGCGCGCGCCGCCGGCTTGTCGATCAGCCAACTACAACGCGAGTTCATGCGCCTCCTCGGCATGAGCCCGACTGAGTACATCACCAAAGTCCGCGTGCTGTTGGCGCGTCGCGCCTTGGAACGCAGCGATCAGGCGGTGGGGACCATTGCGCTCGATCTGGGGTTCTATGATCAGAGCCATTTTACCCGGGTATTCCGACGGCAGACGGGATTGACGCCGTTGGCGTATCGACAGCGGTTTAGGAGTTGAGGGCGATTGGCGATTGGCGATTGGCGATTGGCGATTGGCGATTGGCGATTGGCGAATGCGCAACCCGGTCCTGAGTCCCCTATAGCGGACGCCCAACTTCCAGCCCAGCGCGTGAGTGCTGGGTATTGACGAAAAAAATTCCGCTCATCCGGCGCGTACGCACCGCATCTAGGCGATCGCCCTTCCAGGGCTCTGATCGTACAAAATCGGCACCCAGCGCTTTCGCGCTGGGCTGGAAGTTGGGCGTCCCCTGTCGGGGACTCACAAGTTCTGGCCTCATATGCTCAATTAATTTTTTGGCGCATGACTTGATGCAGCGTGCATCACTCGTCATCTGAGTCGGCGTACTGCTGCTCCACGAAACTAAATACCGCTGCCCAAGGCAACACGGTTTCACCACACAGCAGCGACGTTCTGCCGCTCGGCACAACAAATGATGCTGTGATAAGCACTGCGCAGCGCTGCTATGAGCGGCCCTGCTGCCGCGAACAACCAGACGGAAACTGCTGATTCCATCGCTGTTTCATCGCTACTGATACGCCACGACGCAACCGTCTCCGGACCAGCGCAGAAACTGCTGCGTCATCGCACAATCGTCTTGGCACGACGCTGACTAATCGGGTGCCGTGCGCTGGGACGTGGTGGTGACTGCTGCCGCAACTCGCACTGCGACCTCGCATTCCACCTTCTCATTCCCTTCCTCATTCCTCATCCCTCATCCCACCTCCCTTCTCCCACTCACTGGAGACCACCATGTCCACCGCCTCTCTTCGCCTGCGCCATCTGATTGCCGGGCTCGCTCTGATGTGCGGCGCCACGAGCGCGTCTGCCGCGGCCAGTGAGACCGCCGCGGCGCCGGTGGTGTTCAAGGAATACGTCCTGGCGTCGCCGAAACCGAATCTGGCGAAGATCAAGGCCAACAAGATCGAGAAGCCGGTGCTGAAATTTGGCATCATCAAGCTGACCGACTGCGTGCCGATCGTGGTGGCGCGTGAATTAGGGTTCTTTGCCGAAGAAGGTCTAAGCGTCAGCATCGAGGTCCAGGCCAACTGGAAATTGATCGTGGAAAACACCGTCGCCGGTTCGCTTGATGGCGCGCACATGCTCGCCGGCCAGCCGATCGGTGCGACCATCGGTTACCTGGGCCAGGCGGACATGATCACCCCCCTGAGCATGGATTTGAACGGCAATGCTGCGACGGTGTCGACCAAACTGTGGGCCCAGATGCAGGAGCGCGAGCCACGCTTGAAGGAACCCGGCCACGCGCATCCCATCAGCGCCGCGTCGTTGTTGCCGATCGCCAAGGAGCGCGCCGCGGGGGGCAACCCGCTGCGGTTCGCCATGGTCTTCCCGGTGTCGTGTCACAACTATGAACTGCGCTACTGGCTCGCCGCCGGCGGGGTGAACCCTGGCTTTTACGAAGGCTACAACGATCCGGTCGGAAAACGTGATGCCGACGTGCTGCTGTCGGTGACGCCACCACCACAGATGGTCCAGACGCTGACGCAGAACACCATCGACGGCTACTGCGTCGGTGAACCCTGGAATCAGCAAGCGGTGAAGGACGGCGTCGGCGTTCCGGTGTTCACCGATTATTATATCTGGAAGAACAATCCGGAAAAAGTCTTCGGCATGACCAAGCTGTTTGCCGATAGCAATCCCAACACGGTGGTGGCGATCACCAAGGCGCTGATCCGTGCCGGTCACTGGTTGGATGAAAACCGCGACAACCGCGTCAAGGCGGTCGAGATGCTGGCTAACAAAGCCTATATCGGCGCGAATCCGGACGTGCTTGGCGCGAGCATGCTCGGCACCTTCGAGTTTCAGAAGGGCGACAAACGCGACCTGCCGGATTTCAACGTGTTCTACCGCTACAACGCCACTTACCCGCTGCCCGGACATGCGGTATGGTACCTGACGCAGATGCGCCGCTGGGGTCAGATTCCGGGCAACAAGTCGGATTCGTGGTACCACGAAACCGCGACCAAGATTTACCGCCCGGACATCTACCGCGCCGCTTACGCCAAGTTGCAGGAAGAGAAGCTGATCCCGGAAGCGACCTTGCCAGCCGATGATCTGCCGGCCTTCGCTGGCGAAGACTTCATCGACAAGATCGCCTTCGACTCGAAGAAACCGAACGACTACCTGAAGCTGTTCCCCATCGGCTTGAAATAAGCGGACTAAATTCGACGCAGCTACGGATCACTGCCGTAGCTGCGCCGCAAGCCGCAACAAATCCTTCTTCATCGCCGCACGCCGAGACCGTCCATGCTCAACAAAATCATCCTCTACCTCAACGTCCTTGGCCTGACTTGGTTCGTGCCACCGCTCAAAATGGTGTGCGGCCAGGATGTCGCCTACGAAGCCAAACGTTTTGTGCGCATGATCGGTTTGCCGCTGATCGCGGTGGTGATCTTCCTCTTTCTTTGGCACGTCATTGCCGGCCAAGTGAAGATCAAAGGTCAGACCCTGCCCGGTCCGGTCGAGGTCACCGCTGCTGCCGGCAAGATGTACCGCGACTACCAAGCGTCGCAGGAAAACTATGTGACGTACCAGGCGGACTTCGCCAAGGCCCAGACCGAGTATCCGCAGATGAGCGAAACGGAACTGCGCGAGCTGATGCCGTACACCGCGGCGCCGACCTACCTCGACCAGATCTGGACTTCACTCAAGACGGTATTCACCGGCTTTGTTATCGCTTCGCTGATCGCCATCCCACTCGGCATCCTGTGCGGCATGAGCGCTGCCGCCTTCGAGATGATCAATCCCTTCATCCAAGTTTTCCGTCCGGTGTCGCCGCTCGCGTGGTTGCCGATCGTGGCGATTATCGTTGGTGCGACGATGGCGGATGTCCCGGCCAACAGCTTCTGGGCCAAGAGTTATGTGGTCGCAGCGGTGGTGGTGACCTTGTGCAGCCTGTGGGCGACGCTGATCAACACCGCCAACGGCGTGGCACAGGTCGACAAGGACTACCTCAACGTCGCCAAGGTACTGAACCTGGGCTGGTTCGGCACGGTGTTCAAGGTCGTCCTGCCGTCCGCTTTGCCGCAGATCTTCAACGGCATGCGCCTGTCCATCGGTGTGGGTTGGATGGTGTTGATCGCCGCCGAGATGCTCTCGCAGAATCCCGGCCTCGGCAAGTTCGTCTGGGACATGTACCAGTCCTCCAGCGACGACACCCTCGCCTACATCATGGTCGCGGTGCTGACCATCGGCATCATCGGCTTCGTCCTTGATCGGATCATGATCGCGCTCCAGCGCATGGTCAGCCCAGGCGCCATGCTCAACGTCCGCTGATCGCCGACCGGAGAAACACCCATGTCCTTCCTGTCACTCTTCACCGCTGCTCCGCTCGCGCCGCCGCAGCCTGCTCCGGCCGCCTCCACCTCCGCCGCTCCTGAGAACCGCATGAAGTTCCTCGAAATCATCAATGTCAGCAAACACTTCAACCACCCGACCAAGGGCAAAATCGAAGTCTTGTCGAACATCAGTCTCTCGATCAAGAAGGGTGAGTTCATCACCGTGATCGGGCATTCGGGCTGCGGCAAATCGACGCTGCTGAACATGGTCGCCGGTCTGGACTTGCCGAGCAGCGGCTCGGTATGTTTCAAGGAAAAGGAAATCATGAAGCCGGCGCCAGAACGCGCGGTGGTGTTCCAGAACCACAGCCTGCTGCCGTGGCGCACGGTGATCGGTAACGTCATGCTGGCGGTCAATGCGGTGTTCAAGGACAAGACCAAGAAGGAACGCGTCGAACGCGCGGAACACTGGCTCACGGTCGTCGGCCTCAAAGACCACCTGCACAAATTTCCGCATGAGATCAGCGGCGGTCAACGTCAGCGCACCGGTCTGGCCCGGGCTTTGGCGATGGGTCCGGAGCTGATGCTGTTCGACGAACCCTTCGGTGCGCTCGATGAACTGACGCGCAGCCAACTGCAGGATGAATCCCTGCGCCTGCATTTTGAAGAACATTTGTCGGTCTTTATGGTCACGCATAGCGTTGACGAAGCGATCTACATGTCAGATAAAGTCGTGATGATGAATAATGGCCCGAATGCCAGCATTGGGAAAATATTGGAAATCGATTGTAGAAACACCAAGTTCGGAAAAGGTGTTTCTCTTCGAATCCGGTTAATCGATCCAAGCCGTATTCGCGCCATAGGGAAGGATGCGTAGAATCAAACGCTATTGGGTAAAGATTGAGCTTAAAAACCTCGCCCCCCGTGAGTGTAGGGACGTAACCCCAGGTTTTTGATGAATCAACCCCATTCATCACTGCAAACAGCTTTGCGAAGCTGATTCCGTACCGATAGGTTAAGCTCTTCTCCCAATCGTAGTCAGCGGAGTAGGCGGTGTATTCGCCTTTCTCGATCTCGTGAGGAAGTTCTTCTTTGTAGTACTTCCCGCTTTCGTAACTTCCGGAACCCCACTCGATCCCTGACATCCAAATCCTTGCACCGGGATTTCCACCATCGCATCCCGACAGAGAACACGCCCACTTCCGAAAGTTCTCAGGAATGACCCTGCCCCGGTTTGACGTACACCAGAATGTTGGTAACTTTTTGGTGAACGGAGGACAAGATGGGCAAGAAGGAAGATGTTCCGAATCGACAATACACTCTGGAGTTCAAACTGGAAGCGGTGCGGCTGGCGCAGTCCATCGGCGGCAATCAGGCTGCCAAACGATTGGGTGTGCCGGATTCCAGTCTGTGGAACTGGTTGCGCCTCAGTCGCCTGGGACGGTTGGAGCCAGGCAACGTAAAAACCACCGATATCAGACGACCCGTTGCAGAACTGGAAGCAGAGAATGTTCGCCTGAAACGGGAATTGATGAACGCGAAGCTTGATCTTGAGATCGTAAAAAAGGCGGCGGCGTATTTCGCGAAGGAGTCGCGGTGAAGTACGCCTGGGTTGAAGCCAACCGCGACGTGTTCAGCATTGTTCGGATGTGCCGGTTGCTGGCAGTGTCTCGTACGGGTTATTGCCAGTGGCGGCAGAGGCCGTTGAGCGAGCGGGCGCAGGCCAATGTGATTCTGGATGCACGGGTGAGCGAGATTCACGCCGCGAGTGGACGCAGCTATGGCCGTCCGCGGATTGAACGTGACCTGCGCAATCAGGGGCTTCTGGTGGGCCACGAACGGGTGCGCCAGAGTTTACTGCGTCAGGGATTATGCCCGGTCTACAAGCGTTCTTACCGAGTGACGACAGACTCCGATCATGCGCATCCCATCGCGGACAACCTTCTCGACCGTCGCTTTGATGGCTGGCAGTGCAATCAAGCCTGGGTCGGCGACATCACGTATGTGTCAACGGCTGAAGGCTGGTTGTATCTTGCGGTGATTCTGGATCTGGCCAGTCGTCGGGTGGTGGGCTGGTCGATGAGTGAGCGCATGCAGGCAACGCTGGTCTGTGATGCATTGCGTTTTGCGTACTGGCAGCGCAAGCCGGCGGCGGGACTCATCATGCACACGGATCGAGGCAGTCAATACGCGGGCAAACAGCATCGCAAGTTGTTGAAGGATTTCCAAATGACTCAGTCTATGAGTCGCAAGGGGAATTGTTGGGACACTCAGTCTAAGATCAGCATGAACATCGCACCGGTCTGACCCGTGCTGGGATTGGCCACTGTGCCTTTGCGTTGACC
>ENA-ORBV01010604-ORBV01010604.1-microbial-mat-metagenome-genome-assembly--contig:-NODE-10604-length-14694-cov-6.427242_pt1 | contig 14694 bp, 15 predicted proteins | sample MGYA00237777_ERZ505514 | MGnify/ENA primary metagenome ERZ505514 (study PRJEB26160, sample SAMN06269048) | microbial mat metagenome | isolation source: Oligotrophic lake microbial mat | place... | reverse complement strand
AGTTTATATTTTGCACTAACCCTAAGTGATGAGGATGCGAAGGGGCCAGCCCTGTGAAGCGAACCCCACGCTTCTTTGCACCTCCACAACCGGCTCCGATTTCTTACTGCAATTTCCTCCACAATGTACCAGTATTGATACAACTGCTTCAATAGTTAGTGCTGGTACTAAATTAGTTGTAATATCCGCCTTCGCTTTGCACCAATTCCTTTTTGTTCATCACTTCCATCTCAATTGCGGCAGTGCTACTATTTTAGAAGCAGAACCGCCAGATACTACGACGTAGTTTCTACTCCGAGTACTACGAGCTACCATGTTCGCAAGATACAGTGTCAGTTGTAATGACCAGTTCGCGTTCCCGTTTCCTCTCTCGCTACCCTCTATCGTTTGGCTACTACTAGTAGCTATCTGAGAATGACGGCCAATAAACCTGATGATGATGAATTCGACAGAACACTTTCAAAATGACCATTGATTTTCGGTGCCGTCCCTCGGGGTCATGATAAATTGCATAATAGCTAGCGGGTGGCCTACTTCGCAAGAATTTGTTTTTGCTATCCGTTGGGCTCAGGGTCGGGTGGAAGCGAACCACACCTAAAAGAGATCAGGTTTCCTTTTGCAGACCAATGAACTCACACCCCTGAAAAGTTTTTTTGTTTGCTCATCCGGCCATCGATCCTGTCAGTCTCATAAAAAGCTATATTTCCAGTTATGTTCGCAAGTAAAGCAGCAACAAAAGCAGCCAACTATGTCCTTCATGGGGCGAAAGTTGGCGGATCTCATGTCCGCCATGCTCCTCCTCGACGGCAGGCACTGCATCAAATACGGTGCATGAGTGTTTGGAGCAAAGATCTTGAACCCCGTGGTACTTTGAGTAGCATGCCGATTCTTCAATACCCTAATGATGGTGGGTACTACAACCAGTCGAACTATTCAGCCTACGTGAGCCGTGGATTTGCCACTTTGGCAGATGCTGAAGATGAGGAGGAATATGTTCCTCAAGTTGTCGTGGAGTTCCATGACGACAATGACGGTACAATTACAACTGTTACGGTTGGTGAGGGAACGAAAATCACTGAAGCGGCAACTCAAGCTGGTGTGTTCATTCCAACAGTAAGTCCTTCTTACCTTCTCTGATAAAATTTTGCGTGCATCCCTACTAAGCAGCTCCCATTTTTGCATGATTTGGTATAGCTTTGTCATCATCCAAGATTACCAGCAGCCGGTAAATGCGGAGTTTGTGTTTGTGGCGTAGAAAATGGACCGGCACCGACGCAACTGTCCTGTACAACTTCCTGCCGTGCCAATGATGATGGATCGCCAATGAAAGTCCATGTCCACGGTCCAGTCTTGAATGGCTTGGCAAGTTCCGCTATGCGTAGGCATCTGGATTATTCCATCCAAAACAAGACTGCTCGTTTCGAAAAGGGGAAAGACTTTGCCCCACGTGGCGTGTCGGAAATCCAAGACGTTGCCGGTTGGCTGAACAAGGAAAACATTGATTCATCTTCCAAAAGTATCAAAATTGATAAATCTTTATGCGTCGGCTGTGATCGATGTGTCCGTGCCTGTGATCACGTCCAAGGTATGAAGGTACTGGAATCGCCCATGCCAAGTTCTAGTCAGCCTACTGTGGGTGTCGCATCAGCTCCTTCCTGTATGACGACGAAGGCCGGGCGTCCACTAAGTGAAACAGGTAAGTTTAGAAGCAGCTATCCTTTAAAGAATGCGTAACAGCTCAAAGTGGACGACTCACCGGCAGTTTTTAGACTGCATTTCATGCGGTCAGTGCTCGGTCATGTGCCCTACAGGAGCCATTCAAGAAGTCGACCATACCGCACGTGTCATGCAAGCATTGAGTGACCCAAAGAAGACGGTTGTACTTCAGACAGCCCCAACGGTGCGAGTGACTCTAGGTGAATCTTTTGGTGGTGCACCGGGAGATTGCTCGGCAGAAAAGTTGGTAGGAGCAGCCAAGTCGTGTGGCTTTGACTTCGTCTTTGACACAAACTTTGCAGCCGATCTAACGATTATGGAAGAAGCCAATGAATTGTTGAAACGTATTGAGGTCTCACAAACTGGGACAGACGAAGAAAAGGCCAAAATGCCACTCCCGATGTTTACATCATGCTGCCCCGGATGGATCAATCTCGTCGAACAATCTTATCCTGAATTGATCCCCCATTTGTCGTCGTGTCGATCACCCCAGGGGATGCTGTCATCATTGATCCGCCATTATTGGTGGCCCAAGAAAATGTGGGTGAATCCCGTTGATGCTGCCGCAGCCGCTGACGTTGACCAGTCAAATTTGTTCGTCGTATCCGTCATGCCCTGTACTGCCAAGAAGGACGAAATGTCTAGAAAGCAATTAGGTTTGGACAATGGCCGAGGACAAGAAACTGATGCAGTGTTGACCGTACGAGAAAGTAAGTCTGATGTGCCTCAGTTTTCGTCCCTTTCCTTCTTTTGTCTCACATCAACTTCTTTTCTCGCAGTGGCCCGCCTAATGGAATTACGAGGAGTTGCGCAACGAGATGACTTCCAATCCTTCAAGGATGTTCCAGAACTTCCATATGATAACCCACTCGGAGAAGGTACTGGTGCCGCCGTTATATTCGGTGCGACCGGCGGTGTTATGGAAGCGGCATTACGAACAGCAGCCGATGTCCTTAGTGGAGAAGATTTGGAAGAGCTCAAGTATCAGGAAGTTCGAGGCCTTGCGGGGATTAAGGAATCGACGGTCCAACTCGGTAGGGAGAAAGATATCTCTCTGAACGTTGCCGTTGCTAATCAAATGAAAAACGTCCGAGAGTTTTTGGACCAAATTAAGCAGGGTAACAAAGACTACCGTACGTTGTGCTATACTCGATGATGTTTGTGTTTCCTGAGGGGTTTTTTTCGTTTTTTTTTTCATTGACGACTCTCCTTCGTTTTGACTTCTTCCCCAGACTTTGTCGAGATTATGACATGTCCCGGAGGGTGTGTTGGTGGAGGTGGTCTCCCCCAAAGTCGCGATGCTGAAATCATCCAAAAGCGTGCCGATAGCCTTTACTCGCTAGATGAAAGGATGGTCAAACGAAAATCCCATGAAAACCAATCTGTCATACGGCTGTATGAAGAATTTTTGGGAGAACCATTGTCGCACCTTTCTCACAGCCTACTGCATACAAGCTACGAGGCCCGTCCAAGAAAGGCGCCGGTACTTCTCAAGGCATCCGAGTCCAGCAGTGTTGATCTCGATTCTGGTGATGATTCGAACAACATTTACGTTGTATTTGGTACACAGAGTGGTACAGCCGCACAAGCTGCGAAGGACATCAAGCTGGAACTTCAACAAATTATTGGACGTTCCAAACTAAATCCTGAACCTCAAGTGTGTCTTGTTGCTGGCAATGCACTCCCACCAGATTCTCTGGCGGAAAGAATTCGGGGTTCGATGGCGTCGATCTTTGTTACCTGCACCTACGGTGAAGGCGAAATGCCCGAAATGGTAAGCAAGCTGTGGGAGCATTTGAGGGAAAGTAACAATGATGACCTCTTGACGGAGAGCGCCACCAAGTATGCTGTATTTGGACTATGCTCGTCGAGGTACGACGTTGGCGATCAATACAACCGTGCAGCACGACACTTTGACCAACGCCTTGAAGAAATGGGAGGCGAACGCATGGCAGAAGTTGGGGTCGGTGACGACCAAACCTCAGAAGGATACCGTGGCGCACTGGAGCCATGGTTGGAGCAAGTGCAGCCTCAGCTATTTGCTGGCGGTACAAGTAAAACTTCCTTATTGGACCCTCCCGAGCCTTTATTCCGAGTTTCTTTGGCCCCAGGTATCCACGGAAAGAATTTCCGACCCTTACCACCTGACTACCATTTCATAACCTTGAAGTCATCCAAGAGTCCTGTTTCACAGGGGTACACTCGACCTGCAGGGCTCTTTTCCTTTTCTTTGGAGGATACTGGATTGGAATACAAGGTGGGCGATCATTTATCGATCTTACCACGCAATCCCAAATCCGTTGTCGACGATATCCTTTCCATGTACGGTACCGCTGTGAGTGGATCACAGCTAGTAACAGTAGAAGCTGCTGACCCGCATGGTGATTGCCCATACCCCAAGGTACTAAGTATTGAAGAATTGTTGACTCAATACTTGGATATGTGTGGTCGGCCATCCCGAACTTTCTTCAAGCAATTGAGTATGTTTGCAACGACTGAAGCAACCCGTCTGAAACTCCGTTCGTTGTATGAACGTGATACGGAGCTGTCGATGCCCCAGGAAGAATTCGATCTGTACACCGATCAAAATACGTATGCCGACGTCCTTACAGAATACCAAGAAACCTGCCTTCCTCCCTTTGAATACTTATTGTCCATGATTCCGAACAGCACACCAAGATATTATTCCATCGCATCATCGCCGCTTGCCAATGAATCACAGCTTGATTTGTTGGTTGTATTGAACGATTGGAACGATTCTGCCAAGAAGCATCGATTTGGATTGAACACAAAATACCTATTCAGTTCAGAGCCTGGTGATAAATTTGCAGTCCAGGTACACGAGGGTATGCTGATCCCGCCGGATGTCGAAGATTTGGATACCCCAGTTGTCATGTTTAGTCTTGGCGCAGGATTGGCTCCGTTTGTTGGATTTGTTCAACACCGTCAAGCCTTGTTGAAGCAACTGAACGACAATAAAGCAGAGGGTGAAGAACCGAAGAAGATGGGCCCCGCAACGTTGTATTTTGGATCACGCCACCGTGCCCACGAATACTACATGGAAGATTACTTCGAAGAGATGATTCAGGAGGGCGCATTGACAGCAATCCACACTGCCTTTTCGAGAGATGACCCTACAGGCAAGAAGTATTATGTGTATGATGCAATCTCTGAGAACCCTAAAGCTTTTGCCGATGCTCTGCAGATCCACGATGAAGATGGTGAAAGCAAAGCAGAAAAGGCCCGGTTCTATTACTGCGGAAGTGCGAATGGTATCCCCGAAGCTATTCAAGAATCGATGAAGCAGGCATTGACCTCGAAGGATGGAGCCGGTATGGCAGAAGAAGATGTACATGAATACATGGACCGTGTCCTGAATAAGGACAAACGTTTCCAATCGGAATGTTTTTAAGATGAAGCATGTCAATTTCGAAGCCATTTGTCGTCTTATAAAGTGTTGAACTCGCTAGTTGTAGTCATATAATTTGCCCCATTGCGTTGTTGATTTCCATTCCTGAGATTGTTCGGTGTGCGCAGAAAGCAGGATTCCGGAAGATTTTGCTCGCTACTGTACAGCTTTGTTGCTGTTGCTATCCATAGCGTGAATCATTTCATCAATGCACTTGTACCCGCATCCAAAATCCCTTTGGTAACATTGCTTTCGTGCTAGCTTGGGTTGGGGTTTTCCCGTCTTGGAACAGGGAAATTCCACTTTTGGGGCACACTGCTTCTTTTCGGCCTCTTGGAGCATTTGATAGCGCTCCATAGCACTATCAAATCTCTCACGACCCAACGGTTCAATGGTCAGGTCCAAACTTTGGTTTGCAGCCGCGTGCAAAAGGTAATCGCCGTAATTTTGAGCCTTCCAATCATCACTATTGAGATAGGTTTGGACGGCCTTACTTTTGACACTTGGAGTAAGCTCTACACATTGATTGTGGGGTGTGTCATGGAAGAAACTTCCAGCTACTTTGGAGGAAGTCACGAGTACATCTCCTACATCAATGTCCAAGAGCAATGCCAAAGCGACTAAACTTTCATCCATTCGTTCCACCACCAACATGAAATCGTACCCTTCGATCATGCGTAGGACATTTGCTTCGACTTGATGCGGATTGAGGACTGCAGTCCTATTGGTGGGGGACCACGCACTAAACTTCTCAATCTCCTTCAAAGCTGCAAATTGTAGTGAAAAGCCCCCTTGACCATCTTCTATACTTCCGTATCGTCCCGAAAAGTTCTGCAATCGGTCCAAGATCCATTCTTCACTGTATTCTTGTTTTTGGATGGATACTTCCATAAAGAAGAGATAGCTCAAAACACGCGAAGCGGGATCCCGAATGGACGTGAAGAGAAGAGATTTTTGTGGATTTCGTTTGGCGTAGGTCACTCCTGGTTTGTGTTGCCACTGCAGGGCCTTGCAATGATGCCGATGGGCAATTCGAAGGGCGACTCCTGCCGCCGTGGACGATGCGGCTTTGGGAACCTTGACCAAGAGCATACCTTCTTTGTTGGAGGATGAAGACTTTTCGTCAAGGCACCATTCGCTTTTGCTGCTTTTGGCAGGAAATGGTTTTGCCAGCAAACGGGCTTTGTGGGTGATGCACTCGTTCGTCAGACAGACGCTATTGTTGGCATTGTCTGTACTAGTACTAGTACTGCCTTTCTCCAGTTTGTCCTGAGAAGACAGCGGCGGCAGTGATCCTTTCGGGACAGTGAGCGCCTTCTGTTTCTGTTGTTTCTGTTGTTCTTGATTCTTCTTCTGTTGCAGCTGAAGCTCGAGTCGCTTTTGTTCTTCGCGCCGCGCGTAGATTCCTCCCATATTTTGAAACTGACTGATATCGGCTAAACTTCGTGCGGTACGAGTTTCTGCTTTCCAATAATAGTGAGTGATTGCTAGAGCTCCCAAGAGGGCCATGGCACGAACTAGAAGTTTCCGATGCTTGGGATGACCTGAAGTCGGCCGAGCCAAATGCTGAGGCGACGTCGTGGACGAGGCCTTGCCAAAGGTCAATTGCGGCATGGTCTACTAGTACTATTCTGTTCTTTTGTGGATTAGCTTGCTTGCTTGTCTATTCCTTTGTTGGGTGCAACTTTGAAGTTCTGGTACAGTAGGAGTAAGCAAGGAAAATGTTGAGTTACTGTGTTGCTGACTTTGTTCGTTCCAACATTAATTTTGTGGCCGAGCGAAAAATTATGAGCAAGGTGCGCCATATTTTTGTTCCATCCACTTGGTTGACTTCCTCGTAAGAAGGCAAGATAGGGGTAAATGTATCCTTTCCCCCCGGACTCATTCAGTCACTCACACGCCTGCGGGACTTACTCATTCTATTTCAAACGATCGATGAGCGTTGTGAAAATAACGGCCAACCCGTAGCCTACAACAAACGCACACCCACTCCAACAATCATGATCAGACAGCAGAGAAGCAAGCACAGCACTCAAAAAGCACAACCAGCCTTTGTCATTGTCTTCTCCGGGAAAACACCATCACATGGGTGCAGACAACATAGAAAAGACACCACCACAACAATTCTACAAGATTTGTTGATCATTCTTTGCTGCGAAAAACAAAGGAAAACACGTCTCAAGCCCAATTGCATTCTGCAGGTGTTGCGTCATTGCTCATCATCACAAACAGCAACAACAGTGGGATCAGTCAACAAAAAGAGGCTCAAAAATAACATGTCAAAGCAGTTGCTGGTAGTCCCAGCATTGCCAATGTTGCTTGTGTTAGCACAAAGGGTCGGGGATCTTCTGTTTCTTTCCTCACAAGGAAACAACAACTTTTGTTCTCATGTTCTCCTGTCAAACTACCAAAACTTCTCTCTCCCATGAAGATTGATTTTTTCTTTTGCATTCAGTGAATGTGGAAGTGACAATCTTCCCTCTCATGGGACTGACATCCCATGCATTGCATGAAGATTCAGATCAGGTGACAGAAGGCATGTCTGTGTTCAGCAGGTCTTCACTGCTGTTTCATTTCATTGATTTGCAAAAAAACGTTCAATTTTGTAGATGTTTTCATGAGTCAATTAGAACATTGCCCCACAAATGTGACAGTGAAGATGATTTTTTCTTTTTGCACATGTTGGCGATTGCACGCATTGCTTTTAAAAGTTGTGATTCACAGAATTGCTCAGTGGTTGTCTTGTGAGCTTTCTTGCCTCACTTCAATCACTTCAATGGCCTTTGCAGGCACTGATTGCCATGCATGCACTTGATGTTTCTTCACATGTCAACACAGAAAATGCAAGATGGTCTGTTGTGCACACTGCACAAATGGTTCATTTGCAAACTTTCATGCAATGGGAAGCATTTTGCCATCGGAAAGTGGTGCGTGATGATCTGACAGGGGTCAAGGTCACTTTTTTTATTAGAGAGCACACAAGACAAGCAATGCTTTAAGACAGTTTTTGTGGTTAAAGTGCAGCTTGTTGCTGCTGTTTTGTCTCCACAAGAGAGAAAGATGATTCAAGAAATGACATTTCGAAGTGAATGTGAAAAGGGCACCTTGCAGAAACTGAGAGACAGATTGGGGCATGTGATGATCAATGGTAGAATCAATTGTGTGCTTGAGTTGCACTGGTAGAAAATTCTATCAGAGGAAATGTTTTCATGCTGTAGGCAATGTCAGAAGCTTTGAGCTGTTTTGATGCAGAACAAAGCATAAGCAGATGACTTCAACAAGCACATCAAATGCATGTTAAAATGTGGGTGACTTCCGCATTCGACACTTCAAGACATTGCACAGAAGCTGGCAATTAGGATAATTTGCTAAAAGGAGGTGCTGCAGATTTTGGCCAAGACAAAGGAACAATTTGTTTCAATGCTTCCTTTAAAAATGCTGGTGTGGTTTTTAATCTAGCTCTGTTTTGTCTAATGACTATTTTGTCTTTCTAGTCAATGTCACAAGTTGTTGAAGAAGTTAAACATTTGTGTTTTGCCTTTTGCCTTAGCAATCTTATCTGTCAATGCTTCTCTTCCTATGACAATTGACTTAGTCTTTGCACATTGAATCAAAACTGAAGCCTACTGAATATCAGAAGACAAGTCTGCTGGCTATAGCAACACTAGTAGAAAAATTGATTAGCTCAGAGATTGTGTCATATGAAGATCCTCCTTGCAGGTTCTGTCTGCTCTTTCAGAGAAAGATGTGACAATTGACTTACCATTTTCATTGTGATAATTTTCATTGTGATAAAGATGACAACATCAGCACAAGATGAATCAGAACAATGGAACCTAACTCCTTGTAAAAAAGTTTCATCTGTTGCCGCCACAAAAACACAAAAGAAACCAATGCATCTGATCGCATTCAAATTGATGATGGACCAGTGCTAACAGATGGAGGCCAATCAACAATCAACATTTGCAAAATTGTGTTGGGGGAAGAGAACAAGTGATGAAAGAGAGGACTGAGGCTTGACCACAGGAGCCAGTGGAGTCAAATTACCAGTGCAATTCAAAATGTGGTAATTGTCATCACTGCAACTTGGTGCAAAGTCTCAGTTGAGCATGATGTTGTAGTGAGAGAGGAAGTCATCAACACAAGACACAAAAACTGCCCTAATGAATGGGCAGAGAAAACTCAAATTTCACCAAGATGCAGGCAGCAGCAAATCATGCAGCCAATGTGTGCATGTTGACCTCACTGTGACAAGCAAGGCCATTCAAGAAACAGGAATGATTTGCTTTGTTGGCAAGAAGACAAACTGGTAAGTGTGTTGGCATGTTTGAAGAGTTAGCTTGGAAAGCCTGACACTGCATGACCCTAATTGTTTTTAATCTTGGTCATCAGCTCAGGTTGTGACACACTGACTTTCTGTTCTGCTAAGTCTTTGTGGGGCACATGTTGCAATGGTGCTGCTTGGCTATCGAATCTGTTCTGATCCAGTGCTTCCATTGTGGCAAACAAGATCAACAAGATTGATTTTGTTGTTAATTAGGAGTAGATGACTTCGTTTTCTGCTGATGCATCTTAGCTGAACTTTTTCTTCTTTTTTAGGGTATTGCAATGTGCATATAAATTTTTTGCTAAGCAAAGAAAGACGAATTGAAAAAGAGACTTTGCTTTAAAATGAATGCAGCACAATTTTGAGAAATGATGTAAATCAAAATACAATTGATGCGACAAAAAAACAAGATGTTTCTTCATTGTCTCCACTGGGCTCCATTCTCAATGACTTAAGTTGGATCACATCAACGGGGTATTTCAGATGGATCCATTTTGAGGTTGTAAGATTTGGCAATCACATTTGATCATGCAAATTCTTTGAGGCAAAGCTGCTAAGATTTTGTATTTGGTGAGGAGCACATGTGTGATTGACTGATTGTGCAAGTCATGTGGGAAGACTGGACAAAGATGCAGAAGGGTTCAATGAATTTCAAGCTGTCTGCCCAATGCCATTCATTTGATCATCTTCTGTGTGGTCATGAAAGCAGCATGTGATGCACATAGTGATGGAGATTGTCGTCCCTTGTGCCCTTCAGTTGCATTGCTTCTGTGATGATGATGAGTAGCTTGTTTGTCCCCTGCCAAGATTTGTCAAGTAAAAAGATTAGCAATTGATGTTTGTCTCCAGCTGGTAGGATCCAGACTCCAGCTAACAAATTGCTGGTAACGTCATAACACAGCAGGAGATTCTTATCCCAAAAGACTAATTTTTGTTTTCTTAAAATGAATGTTTAACCTTCAATGCTTTCCTATGCAATAAACAAAGACACCACTTATCATGTGCTGCATGTCCACATTGAGACCGACTGCCTGCAGCACACTTCAACTCATGAGTTTAATCAATCACCCTGGAAACCACTTTTGTTGTTTCTTCTTCTGGACATAGGAAACACCCATGCAGTGGGCAGTCGTTCCTAGTCAACCTATTTTTGAAAACATTTCCCTAGTAGAAGGCAGCCTTTTGTTGATAACCTCTACTGCTAGAAGGCACTTAAAGAAGGTTCCTATTGTAAACTAAAACCAAGAATAGCATTTCTTTTAGAAAGAGCCTGGAATAGTTGCACTGGGTAACAAAGAGTAGCAAGAAAAGGCACCTGCTGTGTACATAAGAAAGAGGGTTGTGGACCATCTACACCCACACCTCAAACCACTTATATGGTTATGAGAGATGGGGAAATGAGAAACGTGCAGACAAATGCTGCTCCCAGGCTGCCAAGAGGTCAACAAAGGAAGGATTCCAATGGGTACTAGTGGAGCAGGGGCAAGATGAAGGAGCAGAGCCTGCATCTACTAGCTTTAATTGTATTTGTATCTAAAATGTGATCATATAAAGTTAGAAAGCACTTATGCTTGTTTTTCTCCGAACTCATACTTGGCAGATGCTCCCATGGCCGCCACACGCTCCTTTCCTTTCTTCTCCCACGTAGTCGCGTTGTCGTTTGCACGCTGGAGTAGTTCTCGGCATCTACCAAGGAAACCAGAGGCAGTGTGATGGTTGCTGGCTCTCCGCCCAGTGTTGGCTCCCAAAAATCGTTTTGCATGCGGAATTATATCCTTGCGAAGCAGATCCAATTGCTCTTCGTAGAAAGTGAGGCAAGGATCTGCGTCTCTTCGGTCGCGAATATATGCTAAATACTCCTCTCGAAAGCACCGCTCCGTCCATCTGCTGAAAAATTCGCCAGTCTGGACATTGTGGACGACATCGGACAGCTGCAGACACTGCTCTACCGCTACAATTGATTGATCACAGGGCTTCACAAAATCAGCACGTTTCCAGCGCTTATGCCGGGCCGATCTTAGATCACGGTCTTCCTTATCAGTTGCCATGATGCCATGAACCATGTACTTGCGGAAACGGTCTAGCTCATGCTGAGAGTGAGAACAGATAGCTTTGAGCAAGTGCGGACAGGTGTCGCCTGTTAGCAGTTCCCATGCAACATCCAATGCATTTTGCTCTGCGCAAGAAGAAAAAAAAACAAGTTCAGTTATCAGGTTCTACAATACTGTGCTTCGAGCCAACCTCATCTTGGAGACATAAAGGTGGGTAATGAAGTAAAAGGAACTTACGAGTAAGGCCGGTATTGCTGAAGTAGTCCGCCATCTCCGTATCTTCCTTCATCAACTGCTCGTTCGTTACGCCAGGGTTGTCAACATCATGTACCATACAAATGAGAATAATGACAAACTGAGCAAGTGGATCACGTTTCAGTGTCGGACAGGTCTTTTGCAAATGCTCAACGACCTGAAGCATGGACCTCACAACATGACAGCTAGCGGGCACGAGCCGAATAAAAAAAATGAGAAAAAGGAAGAAGAATAGTTTGAAATTTTGTCGAAGTCACGGACGTACCTGTGTTCGAAGCAATGGTAGGGGTTCTTTTGGAAATTTGAACTGATGGCCTTGACAAAGGCGCGGAGCTCCGAAACCACCTTGGCAGGGAGAACAACCGCCTCGTAATCGATTTCGTCGTCTGTATTCTTCAAAGAGGGCACCTCATATGTGGCATCGGCAGTCATTTCGTCCAAAATGGACCCCTCAGCTTCTTCGTATTCCAAGCGATCTTCCCAGTCAATGTTACTGGGCTCGGCGGAATCCAAAGCCACTTGGCTAACAATTTTCTTCAGCAAAAGCTCCAATTGACTATAATTCCACGCCTCCAACGGTTGTTCCTGGATATTCAAAACGTCCTCCAAATGCATCCAGAGAGACACCGATTTTTGGTTCTGTTTCAAGTGTCTGGTTTGTAGGCTTTCCTCGAGAAAGAAAGTCTGTAACATTCCCTTTCCTTTGGCTTTGATTTTGTCCTCTCTGGGTCGATAGTAATGCGACTTTCCTCGGAATGCTAGTGCCCTTGCCATCTCTTCAGAAACTTGAACCTTGCCCGGAACTCCATTGGACTCCTATTAAGATTACGGCAATAATGAAAATTAGTTTAGCCAGACGAAGATCAAATCTGAGTACCGGAATGTTGCTGCATCAAACATTTGTACGTACCATTCTAGCAGCGGTGTTCACAGTGTCGCCGAAGAGCTGGAACCTCCCTTTATCTCCACGCAAAACTCCTGCCACTGTCGAACCAGAATGAGCGCCCGCCCGCAACTTGAGAATTTCCGTCCCTTCTCCTAGTTCTTCCACCAATCCAGAGACGACGACCTCGAATTCGTGAATGATGCGACTTGCGAAATGTGCCATGACCACAGCATGATCGTCCATTGGATTGGGAATTCCAGTGACAGCTGAAAGAAACAATAAACACAAAGATTTGTTAGCGAGCATATAAATATGAAGCGCCACCGCAGCAGTCCGGGGTCCCTTGAATGCCGGACTTACCAACGTAGCAATCGCTGACAGATAAAAAGAAAAAGACAGGAAATGTTAGAAAATATCAAAACGCAGTGCAAACCTCCAATAACGTGTACTTTGGTTACTTACCCAATGGTCTCAATTTTGTACACTCCCAAATCCCGTGCTATTTGGTCAAACACAAAATAGATGGATTCGAGCAGTGTAAAGACGTGACAGGCTTCTCTGACAGAACACCAATGCGTAAATCCGGCAATATCCGCAAAGAGTACCGTCGTATGTGCGAATCGTTCTTGAATGGGCCGCCCTGCTACGCTGCTTCCTGTCGACGAATTGACCGAGGATGTTCCAATGCTGGATCGTCGTCGCGCATATCCCACGGACACTCGTCGATGATGGGCCATGGTGACGCGACGCGAAATGGATTGTCGTCGTAACGTGAGGGAATTTTTTCGCATACACATAATGGTCTCCTCCCCTGCTGGAATACATGCATTGACGCAATCGTTGACGCTGAGATTGTTGTTCTTGTTGTTATTTCCTTCACTGCTATCGTCGCCCAAAGAGGTAGTGCTGGCATTGAGCTCGAGACTGCGGCCGCTATTTTGCTTGTGTGGATTTTTCCCGCGTCGGACGGAGGAGAGACTTGAGTTCATGCTGTTTAAATAATTGTCACTGCTCTTGGACCTTGGGAGCTTGAGCCGGGAGGGATCTGATCCAGAAGCCGGCAGATGGCGTTCTCGAAGGGGGGTTGCATTTGGGGTGCTACCAGGCGTGGCCATGGGGGAAGCGACAGAGAAGTTGGAGATAGGCACGGGAATGGCTTTCGGGATGTCATCGTCGCCACTGTCGCCATATTCCAAACTACTGCGTAAAGCTGCGCTTGGTGAAACCCTACTGACCGGAGTTTGTTCCTCGATATCATCGTGGTGATTGGACTGGGAACAGTCCACATCGGTTTCCCCAATCACTTCAAGACTCATGGATTCGTTTCCTCGACTATTGCGCGGCTGTGATGGTTGCTCTGTATCTATCTGCCCATCCTCGTCCTCGTCATCATCATCATATCGGCTGTTTAGATACTGTTCTTCCATTTCCTGCTGAACTTGAAGCTGGGCTTCCCATATTTGCTCCGGTTTGAGATCCGCGTACATTTGCTGCAAGACGCCAGTCGGGTAAAGTGAGTTGAGAAGGGCTCTGCTGCGCCCTTCTTGAATGATCGACTCGGACAATTCAATTTGGGCGGCTTTCATGGTGGCCTGGATAGTTTGAGAGGGAAGTATATCGTGAGAACGTTTCATTCAAGAGCGTCGCAAGGCCAAGTCGTCGTGCTTTCAAAACGTAGTTTCAGAACAAGATTGCAAATCAACTCAAAGCATAGGAATCAATTTCTGGACCTACCATGGCGGTGAGAGATGTGACTAGAAAGCTGGCTCCAACCAAAGTAGTAATAAAGAAGGCGCACATGGACCCGCAGATATTGTCGTAGTACGACCAAATGACACTCAAACCGTAGAGGCAGGTAAGGGCATGCAGGACTAGAGCGATCCGTAAGCACAAGGGCAATCCCTCAAAGACGTAGTTGTCCAAGACAAAGCTAGTTTTGTGATAGACAGTCGTCAAAACCACGAAAGCTTTCTGATAGACTCTGTCTCTTATACACATCTCCGAGCCCACGAGACTAAGGCGAATCTCGTATGCCGTCTTCTGCTTGAAA
>ENA-ORBV01010603-ORBV01010603.1-microbial-mat-metagenome-genome-assembly--contig:-NODE-10603-length-14694-cov-7.941780_pt1 | contig 14694 bp, 12 predicted proteins | sample MGYA00237777_ERZ505514 | MGnify/ENA primary metagenome ERZ505514 (study PRJEB26160, sample SAMN06269048) | microbial mat metagenome | isolation source: Oligotrophic lake microbial mat | place... | reverse complement strand
AACCCGGTACAAATTCTACTGGTTTTTCGGACACATTAAAGGGGGTCAGTGATCCACAATCTATCGAATGTGATGTTTATTTGATTGATTCAAGCAATCAAATTGGTTGTAAAATTGATTGGCAGTAGCTTACGGAAACTTAAAACATGGTCGCGCATAGTCTCAAACCAAAGATACGGTAAAAACAAATCCATCACGACGCACACGGGTTTTTGTGTCATCCATAACGAAACACAGTCATCACCAAACCAACCCTGGCAATAACCCATCGATGGCGCTGCGATTCATTGAATGATGTTGGAATGAGATTGTGATACACAATTTATCGAGATCTGTGACTGTTGTATTGCCACTAGCTAGCTAGAGCTGCCTACTATAGTAGGTGCTTGCCAATCCGCTTTTTGTTTCTCCCCCTTTTTCAATTTCTATCGAAAAAGAAAACAACGTCATGGCGCTTTCCTTATTATTCATCGTGCTGACGATGCATGCGAGAATATCTGGTGCTTTCTCGCCAGCCGCCACCGTCGCGCCAACAAATCAACAGCATCCGCCGAAATCAACCACAACCACCTCGCTGTTTTCATCGATTCTTCCCACCACAAATGCTCTCTTTACACAAGTTGTGAGTGATGTGGACGATACCTTAAAATCATCGGGGGGTGTCAATGTTGCCGGTGTCAACTTGGGTGGAGTGGACATTCAATACGAACGAGGAGACGTCTATCCTGGCGTTGCTCAATTCATGTTGGAAGTCAGTTTAGGTACTAGTAGTACTAATACGGACCGGGTGAGTGGCCGGGTGGAACAATGTCCTCCCAAAGTGGCCATTCTGACGGCCCGCGCCGAAGAATTCAAGGCCGCCTTGGAATTAAAAGACGATTCCAAAATTGCCAAGGCACTACGGCAGGCCGCCCAAAGCATGGGAATCCAGAATTGGGGATTAGGACCGGTTTTGTATGGGAGTGTTGCCGAATGGATTGTGCAAAACAAAAAAGGGTTGCGCAAATTTACCAATTTTGAACGATTGTTGGAACAAGATCCGACCGGTACGATATTGCAATATGTATACGTAGGAGACACGGGGGAATTGGATCAAGAAGCGGGAGAAACCATGTTGAGAGAATATCCTGAAGTGGTCAAGGCCATTTTTTTACACAAGGTGACCAATGAAGAAGGCCCCGTCATTGTCCCGCCGCCCCGGTTGATCAATGGAAGACCCATCATCTTTTTTAGAACGTATGTAGGTGCGGCCACCTCGGCCATGCAACTGGGTCTGATGGATGTGGATGGTCTGCAACGAGTCATTGATTCGGCACGATCCATGCTGAAAGATGTGGCCAAAACAAGTGACAAATGGACCGATTTAGAGCGAGATATACAGGCGGCCAATCGAATTGTCTTTCAAAGCTAATACTATTTACTATTATAATGCACTTTTCATAGATAGCGACGATTTATTCAGAAGAACGCAGTTTCAATGAGCACGACAGAACGATGAAAACACTGCAAAGAATCAATTGTATGCTCTTGCTTCTTTATGTCGCTGAAGATAGTTGATGCAATTTTGTTGTCAATTTTTATATAAGCTTCTCCATCAATCGGTTGCAATTTGTTACAAATGATCAAAATGCCCTAGCCAGTAAAAGTATACGAAATATCCATCGAGTAGATTGTTTTTAAATTTTCTATATCATTAATCTCTTAATTCGGGAGCAATCTTCCCTGTACTGAGAGCCACATATGGCTTGAGCTACAACATTGAAAAAAGGATTTGGCTTAGTTGGTGAGAAACAGATCATATTTGGAGTAACATCATAAATTCCAGTAACGAAAGTAAACATGTTTCTAAAAAATCTCACCTTGAATCCTTCCAAATTAGGAACCACCAATTGCAGTCGTTTGCTGTGGTCCACAATAAATTTTGCCTTGCTGGTCAGACGTCCCTCCTTGGTACCACCTTTACCTTTGTAGTAACCTTTTCCAGCACGCTTGGTAGTCAGTGGCAGTCGTTTGGTGGCAGCTCTTGACAAAAATTTACTCATGTAACGGACTGCCCCGATGTTACTAAAAACGGACGACGATGACAGCGACGACGAGAAAGCATCGGGGGCACGTACAGCACCGTGGCAGTAGCGATGGGTGTACGAGATAGACTTGAGAGCATTCATAGCGACCGAACGGATCTAAATTCAGGGCTTACTGTCTACGTTGTGTAAATCCCAACTGATTTCCAACTATTATTGCTTTTTAGGGGAGTTTAGCTAGCTTCTGCTACAGTAGTTTTATGCCTGACAAAATACTCCTGCAACTCTACCAAACTAACGATCATGCCTTGTTGGATGGTGATCGAATCAATAATCATTGATTCATTCAATTTATTGGGGACGTCGTGCATGCCGTTCAAGTCCAACAAGGAAAGTTGTTGCCTCGGGTTATTTTGAGGCTGTTCGATCGCACACATGTTCAATGTATTTTAAATCATTCGGGCTGTCTTTACTTTAAGTACCAGCAGCGGTTGTATTCGAACGAGTGACCACGGTAGTGTCGGTGGTTGTACGAAATGAAAAGAATACAGCATTTTCGTAGATGTCGCATGGACCTTCCTCGCAACACAGGCCTGATAAATGAATTTTCAGCGAGGCAAGTTCCTAATTAATAAAGGAGTACCGGTTAGGATCCAAGTGATAACAAAATATTATCGCTATGAACTACTAAAAGCGTTCATACTCAACCGACATCCCCTAAATAACTGTATTTCAGCTGTCAATTTAGGGAGCAAACTACACGAGTATGCAAAATTGCGAAGAAAACACTTCCTGGTACGGTCGATGTAGTACCAGGTACGTATTTCGCAGCGCACGTCCCGACCTATTGATTCAAACCACCAATTTGCTTGCCTTCTGTAGAGCTAGTAGTCTAGTACTAGCTAGTACAGCTTTTAACGTAATAACACTCACGCCTTCCTGTCCACTTTCTAGGTAGCCAGTTAGTTGGTTGGGCCATCAACACACTCAAGAGCGCTGATGACAAGAAGACTCCGCTATTGTGTCCTAATAAGCATTCAGCCCAAGACATCATTTGTTATTTCTTATATTGTAACAGAGGTGACAACAAGACAAAGTAGACAACAGCAGCTGTTGTTTTGAACAGCCGCAACATCGACCTTCACCAACCGTCTCTCTCTTCATCCGCAAATAAACACTGACTCCTCCTGGAGGTCGGTGAAAGTTACTGTACTTATAATATGGAAGCAAAACAGCCAGACGACAACAACAACGGCAGCGACAATGATGACGACAAAAAGATGCCGGCCAAGGGGGGCGGGGACGACGATGATGCATCGCAACCACCATCACCGTCTTCGAAGAGAAAGAGACCGGGAAAAAGTGAAAAAACCAATCACCAAAAGCGATGGTGCGTACAGTACTGCATGCATGATTGGTAAAGAGGAGATTCATATGTTTCATGGCATGAATTACACAGTCCATGGAACAGAGACCTGTTGTCTTCTTCTTCTTTTACTTCTTGTTTTTGTATGATGTGTCCTTACCGAACCGTGTTCGCTTTCTTACGTTTTATTTTGATCCCACTAAACATTTCGTTCTGATCAATTAACTTTTCGTTTGTTGGCCGTCCAACACTCAACCTGCGGCACTCTTCTTCTCTCGTGACACATGGGGACACAATACTTACCAAACACACACACACGCATTGCATCATTCATCATGTAGGGAAGAAATGTACCACCGCCTTGCCATGTTTTACAAAAAGAATGGCCACTCCAATGTTCCCAATCGCTATCCAGAAGACCCGCAACTGGGATCATGGGGTACGCACGTTACTTGTTGGTTCCAGTGTATTGACTGTTGCTTGTCTTTTGGTGCATGTAACTGTATGATCCGTCGTGAGGGCTCACATTCTATCCTTATTTGTGTTGTGGGTTGTACTGGATGTACGGTACTGAATGCTGGTTGCTTGGTGGATGCTTGCATGATTGACGGCTGCTCGCGCCATATAATATATACCTGTCCATCTACAGTATCGGCGCAACGTCGGGCTTACAAAAACATCACGTCGGGTGCTGTGGGAAGCGCAGCCATGACTTTGGAAAGAGCAACCAAACTAAAGCATTTGCATTTTGAGTGGGAAGCCATGAACCCAAACAATGTACGTGTATATTGTGTGTGCACTTTAAGTTCAGTGAATGATGTGAATTGAGTGTGGATGTGCTTGCATTGTGGAAGGTTTTGCTATTATACAATAATAGTAGACCGGAGAAGACTCGGGTCGACACATTCCTTGTTGCGATGATTGGCGAACTGGGGTAGTACTACTAGCATACTCAGCCTTTCGGATTGATAAACATTTCTATGTTTCAGGTTACCTGGGAGACGAGATACGAAGAGTTACTTGCCTTTGTGGTACGTACTTGTGTATTGTATTGGCTTGCAAGGTTTGCTGGTAGTAGAGACTGGAGCTTGGACGCTATCCGATGTGCAAGGCCATAACGTACTGTGAAAGTTTCCTTGTTGTGTATCTCTTCTCATGATTGTCGATTCGTTGCAACCAAACTCTGACGGTGTGCTCAACCCATCGGTGGGACTCTGCTTCCATAACAACAGAAAAAGTATGGACACCGTACGTATTTGTAAAGTCTGAAAGAGAGATCCTCCGTCTCTGTGCTTGTCGAATCGTCGATAGTGGATCTCACATAAGATGTGTTTGCTTCTTGTCCCCAAACCAACTGGTTACGCTATAGCAAATGTGCCCATGAGATGGAAAGAGAATGTTCAAGTAAGTGTGTCCGCTTGCGGCTTGCAGATCCTTGTGAAATCCCACCTCGTACCATGAAATCATGGAACGGACCAGTCTCACCCATTCACCTGCCAATGCCTGCTCCTTTCAATTCCAGCTATCCAATTGGGTAAGAGCACCAAATGATTGTTTCGACTGGTCTTAATAGGATGGCACGGCCTTCAATCCGACCTGTCTTTGATCTCTGCTGCTTGATTTTCAAGCTTGCCACGAGAGCGTCATTTTCCCTCTTAACTCATGTCATGTTTGTTGGTTTTGGCGTCTCCTTCGTTTCCGACGCATCGATAGGTGTCCAAACAGGTGAGAATTCGTCAACGAAAAGAACCACTTCCGGTGGCCATGCCAAGGAGTCTGTGCGGCAGAACTTGAACTGCTTTCGATGGTAATTTCTCACTTGTGTTGGCTGTTTGTTTCTTGACCAAAACAGAGGCATGATTACAAGCTCTTGATCCGAGGAACATCTTCGCGGCTGACTGATAAAAGGAAAAGGTTGCTAGACGACATTGGCTTCGTCTGGAATGTGGAGCGGGGCTCTCAAATTGCTCAACTCCAGCGTGTTTCTGTGGTGGGCCTCAAGAACCGCAAGTCCGGTAGCTCAAAAAGTGGTGATAATGAGGACGATGAGCAGAACTCGGACTCCAGTACTACTGGAGACCCTCCCGGTTCTTCCCGCAGAGGTGACAATCATAACCTTCAACCGAGTTTGCAGCAGCAGCAACAAAGTGGTATTAATCCTTTTGCCGCCCTGCCAACGTCTTTAACAGCACAGGGAGGTTTGGCGATGACGCCGCAGGGTTCGGCGCACGCTATGGCGCAAAACGGACAGACGTTCGGACCATTTTCCACGAATGCCACTGGAATGGGAATGACATCACCGCTGCAAATGGTAGGTCCGTCATCAGCTGGCAACAGCACGAACAACGGCACGGGATTTTTCGGGGCAATGAATCCATATCTCAATCCGTTCCTTCAAGGAGCTGGTATGGGAACTGGGACGGGGCCATTTGCCCAGAACATGCTTCCTCTGCAGTGGTTGCAGCAAGCGGGGCTTTCTCAACTACAGCAAGGTTTGATGCAAGGAGCTTCTGGCATTCCTCAGCAAGTTGTCTTTTTGGCAGTGCCCCCAAATGCAGGAGGCATATTTCTCCCGGGGATGGCAGCACTGGCTGGGGCAGGCGCGGGTCCATCTCGGACATCCCAGTCTACGAGCTTGACCGACAGCTCGGACCACAACGGTGCTGCCAATGCTGCGGCAGCTATTGGTGGCACCGCTGGAACCGATGCCACCAACAGTAACACCGGCAATGGATTGAACAACCTGTCGGCCGAACAAGTCAACGCAGCTTCCGCCCTGATATTCTCCGCTCTGGCAACAGCCCAGGCTGGCAACAGCGGTTCTGGCTCTAATGATATGGCAGCAATGTGGGCTGCTGCTATGGGACAGCAGCAGACGCAGGCTCCCCGAGAGGCAAATATGGGAAACAATAGTGGCGCTGCCGCATCTGAAGCTTCCGCCGGTGGTGGTGCTCTGGCGCATGGCTCTACTTTTGCTGGCCATGCAGCCGACACTGGTAGCAATACTAATGCAACAGCAAATTTGGGGAGCAACAATAACACTCAAATGCCGCAATTGGATGCAACGGCTACTTTGGCAGCTTTTCTGGGAGGGGCAGGGGGAATGGGCGGTATGAATGCATCTGCTGCGAATAGTAATCTACAACAAATGGCAGCAACCTTAGGAATGGGGAGTTCCGGCCGTCCGTCCCATCGCACCAGCTTCACAGGTACCACGGGAAGCTTTCCAAGCAGTGGAACCATGCCAGCAGCGACGAATACTACTACTACTCACACGACAACTGCGTTGGTGTCTGCACCTAGCCTTGCTTCGACGAGGGCCGATCCACCTGCCCACACTGCCGGCACTGGTGGTACATTGTCAGGTGATCCCATGGGTATTTTGGCCGCTGCCTTGTCGCAGTATTTTAGGGCACCGACCACTTCCGCACCGGCAGCCGCGACGTCAGCAGTGCAGCCACAAGCTCAGCAAGCTATCCCGGGTTCCATTACGGTGACTTCTGGTCGTAGTAGCAACGCTCAACAGCAACAACAGGAAAATACTGCGACTGGTGACGGCACAGGAGATGGAGACGATGGTTCAGACGGGGGGCGTCCTGAAAAGCGTTCCAGATATCCATGATTCCGCGTCAAGATAATACATGTCGTTTATCGATGCAAAGCCTTGTTCACGATGATTCTGTGGGCGAATTCCGTTTTCGTTGGAGTAGATAAGATAGTCTGGTAGTTGAACAATACAATTGTGTGCTTGCTATCTATTGTAGTGTCCATTTCAGAGAATATTGGATAAACAAGTAGGCTGGTAGCTCTGGAGAAGGAAACAGCTGTCTCAATCGAGATTGCAGAAGTTCGTTCGTGTAAAATCAGTCGGGCTTCAATTTGGCAGACGCAAGAATGGACACTGTGAAAGTTCAAAAAAGGTGTTTCTTTCTTCTGTTAGCTCTGGAGAAGGCAATCATTACTCACTATAGCTCCAATTCTCTAGGTTGCACATATCGCTTCGTGTACGTTCAGGAAGACTTCAATTTGGATGTCGAAAGAAAGAAAGTATTGTAAAAGGGGACTTATTTTTAGTTTTGACAGTTATTGCCAACCTCTTCCCTACCCCGCAGTTATACGAAATTTACATGTAACTAATCATAAAGAAAGAGAGAATAAGGGCAGCCACTCCCGATAAAAGACGATGATTGTTGTTTGGAATCGCCGCTGACTCGGTGGGTGTAGGATTTGGATTCTCGGGGTCCACCGCCTCAAAGGAAAAAATACTGTGATAAAATTCACTTCCATCGGCATTGTTCTGGATCACCACTGTAATGTCCATGATCATGTCGGGTGCTGGTTCATCCATTCGTAAGGTCACGGCAGCTCGAGATTTTGGATCATTGCTCTTGTGTGTCACGCCTGAGCAGCAGTGCACAGCAAGTGGAGTGAGTATTTTTAGAAAATTGAAAGGACAGTAAAAAAGGGCAATGCCCGCAAGAGTTCTTCGAAAACAAGTTTGGAGAGCTCCGTCCGGAAATATCTTACCGCCCACTTGTTCCGCCACACAGTGCTCGGTCTGAATTTTATAATTGGGATCATCAGCGGTAACCGACAAGGATTGCGTGTAATCAATAACAAACTCCGACACATCGGGCTGTGGCCCCAAACGAATCAACAGGCCTTTAAAGGTACCACCCGTAGCGGTGAGTACCAACTCGTGGTCGCGTCCAATGCCAAACGAGGTAAGACTGCCTTGCATATCCACAGGTGTATTGTCCAAGGTCAACGTAAAGTTCAAGGGAGAACTTTCTAGGTCCAAATCTGCATCCGCCATGTCATCGCGAAGATGAGAATCACCAACAGCAGGTTTGGCAGCTGTCAACAAGAGAAAATGCAGAGGAAAGAAGGAAGGGCCATATATTTTGGTGAGAGGAATGTGAGAATCCGTTGGCGTAAGTTGCGAAAGAAGGAGCCCAAAGAAAAATGTGGCATGCATAGCACAGGATCAAACAACAGAAGAAGCCGAGAAACCAATCTTGTGGAGATCGCAGTACCAATTCGAGAAACTCGGCCAGCAGTGGAACACAGGCTCGTCCAGGGGCATACAATATAACGAGAATGAACAAGGACTGCCAGCAATTTAGGCGAACGTACGTACCAGGACAAGACCCAGCGCCTGTTGGGAACGCCCATGCCGAAAAGCTTGCCGATATCAGCAGCAGGACAGAGGTAGTGGTCCAGTAGTAGATCTTAGTTTTCATCATCTTGACAAAAGAAGTTTATTGTTGCTGCTGGTTCCAAAAAAGGGTACTACTAGCGTAGCAATGTCTCTCTATTGTAGATGTTCGGAAAGCTCCTATGTTGTGATGATGACTGCACATGTTGTGAATACTAATAGCGACAGAAAAACTGCGACAGATGACCCTTGTTTTTAGGACGACCGTTACGATTAGGAAAGTGAGCGACTGTTCATGTGAAGCGAACCGTGATCCATAGTATCTTACGAGTCCCGAAAAGTGATGTCATGCGGTACTCGGAGTATTCCGCACCCGGAAGTTTTGATCCATTCTTTTTCCCTCTCAAATCACCAACGGACTTAGATTTTGATGTCTACGTAAATGTTGTACTGAATTCTACGCAAAGTTCCGGAAAGAGCTCGCATTTTCATGAGTGAACCTCTATTTCGCCATTTCATCCACAGTAAACAAAAAGGAACTGCCAATAATCTTTTGGTTTGTTGACAAGAAGGACTATCTAGCTACTACTAGCTAGTAGACTAGTAGCACTTTGTACAATGGCGTCGTCTTATCGTGAAGAGAATCGGGTAGAATGGTTCCTACAGCGCGTCGTGACACCCCAACCAAATGATGTGCTGGTGACCATGGTGAACGAGAACAACCACAACGCCAATCATCACGGAAACAGAAAGCCTTCGTTTCGTATCCTGCCGGCTTCTAGTCATCCACGCAATACATACTTTCACGGGATCCTTAAGAATGTTTATTTTTGTACGGGCACAGCAGTAATGGATCCTAAAACAGCCAGGGATTTGGTGTACGCGATCTACCATCAATCGCCTCCAGGACGCTTCCTTGTTCAATCCAATGGAGAAGCCGAGTACCGTTCTTGGCGCAATATTGGTGTGGAAGAAGCCGTGGAAGCAACGCAGCAGGCGTGGTTGGAATTGAGTAGGGGGCCGCCCAATCCTTTCATCACTACTGGCATAGTGCCGATGCATACAGGAGGAGCATCCATGGATGATGCGAATGTCACGTACGGTGCTACAACCTGTTGGCCGCACGCTGCCACAAGTCTTCCTCGACGAGTCAGCATGGAAGGAAAGCGATACATCGAAGACCACCACTACCTAGACAACAACAGTGTGTGCCACGATGGCCAGCCGGCGTTTCCCAAGAGACAGAAAATAACCCACGCTTCATCGGCTTCAATTAGTAGCAGTACCAGTAGCAGCAGCAACAACAACAACCATGGGATGTTTTCTCACAATTCCGATCCCTTTCATCGTCCTCTGACTGCCTCGACTGCCAGTTCCAGTCCCAGCGCCATGATGTTTTAAGAACAACCCAGGACCAACGGATGTGAAAGGATAGTGGTATTCTTGGGGTGCAAGGGCCAGCCACTCAGCCATCATCTAGGCGACAAAACAGTTTGTCATGCCGAAAACCAAATGAAGAATCGGGAGGGATGCTGTACTAGTATGTTTGTATGAGGGATGCAGTACTAGTATGCAGAGCTTTAGGAAAGCGCACACCGTTCTGTGTGAATAACTATATGTAAGACGAATCTTATTATTATACAAAATCACTGGTGACTCTCAAGACACACAGGATGATTACATCAGGTATTGTAAATTTCCATAAAGTGAGTGACCCTTCGTCCAAGCTTTAGACAGGGTTGTCTCCTTGGGGTTGCAACTCTGACGTACTCGCAGAACCGGCCTCGACAGCAGAGGATGAAACAGTGGTATCCATTTTCCCAGCATCCGACAAATCCGCCATCGGATCCATCGGATCTGTTGCTTGTCGCGCGGTCGTCGTTCTTCTAGAGCTCTCCTCCGTGGCAAAGGATGGATCATCATTGACAGCAAAGGATGAAACAGTGGTATCCATTTTCCCACCATCCGACAAATCCGCCATCGGATCTGTTGCTTGTCGCGCGGTCGTCGTTCTTCTAGAGCTCTCCTCCATGGCAAAGGATGGATCATCGTGCATATCCTTCGGATCTGTTGCCTGTCGCGCGGTCGTTGTTCTTCTAGAGCTCTTCTCCATGGCAAAGGACGGATCATCATTCACATCCTCTCCACTGTATAACCTGTTCGTAGAAAGATCCGGCGGCGACAAAGTTGTTGGGCCTTTTCTTGAGCTCCACCGACTGGAGCTCCCCCGTAATGCACTCCCCCGTAGAACACTGCCGACTGAATGAAGAGAAGAAGTAGCAAAGTGAAGGCATTCCCCCTCCTTGCTGAGTTTCGAGAATCTTTTGCGCAGAAACACAAAGGCATTGAAGAAACCTACAGTTTTACAAAAGTTGGCAGCAGAAACAGGGTTAGCTCTGGAACACGTCCGAACCGAGGCGAGGTGGTGTAACCATGACGCATGTCGTCGCCAACACTAGCATATGAAATTTTCTTTACCTTGTAGCGGCTGCAGCAATTTGGCAAGAAAAGCAAGAGCAAAGCAAGCTCTCCGATTTCTGGGCGTGCTCTCAGGAAACGGTGGAAAGATAATAACAAGTAAAAAGCCCCAAAGAAAAACGGCAAAGAAGATTGCAATATAGAGCAAAGCCTGAACTCCAATTTCTTTTGTACGCGCAAAGGAATTATTTGCCCCGCCAGCGTAGGCTTGGATACGTTTCTCGATCTCCTATGAAAGCGAAAGTTTGGCGCGGTGGTGAGAAAATCTCAAAAAGGTCCCTATGAACGTCCTCGCACTGTGAATTTGGTCACCCGCTTTTGGACGTACCCGAACTTTCAGAGTAAGCAAAACCATGCAAATGATAATGCCCAAGCAAACCACTGCAAGGCGAGTTACATCCAAGGTGGACAATCGTTCAAAGTCAGTTCATTCACTGCCAATCATTGCAAGTCTAATGATATAAACTTGCCAAGTCCAACGACATACCAGGGATTCCAATTCTGCCCACAAGAATCTCGGCAATAATTCGATACTTGAGAGAATACTGCGACTCGCCTCGTGTACAATGTATCAAGTCACCAGTTTCCTCATCGTAGATACAGCCCATCGGTTGAAACCAACTCCAACCTGGCAACACATAGAGTGGGTTAAACCAATTTTCTACAAGCGCAATCGTTCCTACCAGAGCCGTAGCCAAAAAGGCAAGCCCATGGGCAAATGGTTCAATATACTTGGCAAATTGTTGACTGGTCCAGCTGTAGCGGACTTTGAGCAAATTATCAATGGCCATAAAGAAAGAATACCACATAGACCCAAACATGAGATGCAAAAAGAAACCACTTGCAGCACAGGCTCGAAAGTTGGGTGCACGTGCTCCTGTGACGTAGTGGCTGACCTCTTTGGGCATGGCCCATGGACCTAGAAGAATGAGTCCTATCGAACTCAACAGATCATAGATGCTCATTCCGAGCACAAGTCGCTCCGAGGCCCGTATTCTCGTATGTTTGTCTTTAAAGATCACGTAAATGATGGTTGCTGAGCCCATCACCGAAAGGGGAGCCGTTGCCAACGACAGGTAGCTCAGAACAGCCCTTTGTGTATCCGAATAGAGGGCATAGTCAAACGACGCATGTTGCAAGTCTCTTCCGCCGCCCATTTCTTCCCCACTGACGGCACTATAGAATGCAGCAACTGAGGAGAGAATAGCGTCCACTTCCTCACCGTGATGCATCGTTTGTTTTCGGTGGGCAACAGTCACTCGTAAATGCTAGCTAGTAGAGCTAGTAGATACATGTAGGTAGTGAACTAGACACTACCCAGATTTATCAGATAATACTGTAGTCCGTGTGAGTGCATTTGTTTGTGTTGGGATAGGGTAATTAATATTTCGCTCCCGGCCCCGTTCATGGGGAGCGAAATGTTAGTGTCGCGCTCTTCAATAATTAGTGTACTACCCAAGTAGCAAAGTTCGTTATTTGCCGATGGTAACAGCAGAAAGCTCGTAGAAAATATACGTATACAGCACTTGACTGTGCTGTAGACAAAACTCCACTTCAGCTTGACTTCATTTATGGAGCCAATTGAATGGCATGAACAATTGGACACTTCCCGTGGAAAAGCACTGTTTTCGTAGGTCAGTGCAGAATTCAGTAACATCTAAAAATGTATGTACTGAAACGCTTACAGTGACTGTAGGACTCACACTGTTCCCTCTCGGATGCTCTGTCACACAGCATCCATGGCACCAGCACCACAACTGATGCTTCTGCTGCAGGAGCAGCTCTGACCGACACCAGCTGCCAGATGCACGCAGACGCAAATGCAAAACTGCGTCGAACTGTTTGACAGGTTTGTTGTTCACATCCATGGCACAATTGTCAACAAGCTGCTAGCTGATGAGTCATTGAGTGGGCGTTTTGACATGGTGTTGTCATTGTCATTCTGCCATTTTTGGGAAGAGTGCGCACAAAACTGTCCCCACGCTAGTGCTGCAGAACCACGAAACATGGGAGCCAATCAAATGGAGCCAAATGAGATGCACATTGGCTCCATTTTGGCTGCATTTTGGCTCCCAGTCAGCGCTGTTAAATTGCTGCAGGCTTTGGCTCCATTGTGTTGGCTCCATTGGCTCCACAATGGCTCCATTTTCGCTTCTTGACAAGGTCATTTGGATTCCGGCACTGGTTCTGCATGGAGCCTGCGAGCTTCCAGGAGTTCGTGGCAGAAACTGAAGCGGCTGCTTGCTCGCAGGGCCGTTCTGAGGAGCAGCCGCACCTCAAAGGGTGATTGCATGTGCCCATTCTCATTTGGTCCTTTCATGGGGCATCAATTTGAAGAACACAAAAAACAGTTAATGCAAATTCTCATTGTTTGTCTGCTCTGGATAGCAACAGAGTCTGCATGGTGCTGAATTTGTGTGCCCAAAATTGAATGATTGAACAAATGTTGCACCAAAGTTCCTCTGACAAAGCAATCACAGGATCCACTGTGCCGTCACAAGTTTCAAGCACAAGAAACATTTCTGACATGGAAAGGCCAGCATCAAGAGTTCAATCTTTGCTCAAATGTTGATTCCACATGGCTCACAACCCTCAAATCATGCCTGTGCTGAAACTGCTGCCAGACACCCACGGAGCATCAATTTGAATCCGAAGACTCAAGCACATGCGCAAACATCTTTTCAAAGTCAAGCACATGCGCAAACATCTTTTCAAAGTCAAAATGCAAAACTGAAGCAGACACACAACAGTTGCTGAAATGATTATGTCAGATCAAATGTCCAGCCACTTGATTGTCCAACTGTCTGTTGCACTCAAGATGCTTATGTGGCAACCAATGCAAAGTTGATTTGCCCTAGAGCCATTTGATGTTTTGTGAGCAGAAAACCCACCGAAATCATGGGGGAAAGTTGATGTGTCAAATGAAAGGGAATCAGAAAGCCCGGTGCAGTTGTTCTGTGGCTTTGCCAATTTTGGGAACCCAAAATTGAAGTTTGATGCAGGATTCCTTGGCAAAGAGGGGGGATTTGATTTCTGGTGCCAGATTTCTCGTAGCAGTGTGGCACAACTTTGAAATTTCTAGGTGAGCATCAAAACACACACCAATAGCAAACACTGCCTCCCAAACAATCTACCACACTGATGCCAGTGCCAAGTGGCGGCCGGTTCTCTTGCTGTGACAGCCCAAATCTCAGAAACGAAGTGCAGAACTCAGCTGCTCTTGCTGATGGACACGAAGCCCGAAACTTAACGGATGTCATGCCCTGACCAGTGGATTTTTCTGCACTTGCACTGGCTGGCTATTGCGCTGCACACAACGCGATTGCTACAACATGCAGCCCACCCACTGCTAGCTACGGGTGTCACCGCGATGGAATGCATGCAAATGTCGTAGCGGAAGAGGTGTTAAGCGGACCCCCCTGCGAGTTATTGCTCCAGCAATCGGACTGTTGCAGCACGCATACCACCAGCAGATCCACAAAAAATTGGTCTTCACCCAAGTGCTGCCGGCGCGCAACACTTCGTTACGTAACGCAGGGCGCCGCAGTGGCGTAGAAACCACACTTCGTTACGTAACACCACAGCATTGGTAGTTAAGTGGCAGTTAACATCCAATGCTGTTTTGGGCATTGGTCGGAAACCATGCTGCGTTACGTAACATTGGTATA
>ENA-ORBV01010601-ORBV01010601.1-microbial-mat-metagenome-genome-assembly--contig:-NODE-10601-length-14696-cov-4.372324_pt1 | contig 14696 bp, 14 predicted proteins | sample MGYA00237777_ERZ505514 | MGnify/ENA primary metagenome ERZ505514 (study PRJEB26160, sample SAMN06269048) | microbial mat metagenome | isolation source: Oligotrophic lake microbial mat | place... | reverse complement strand
CTACACGACCGGCGCGCGTGGCGTGCTGGTCGAGCCGAACCCGGCGCTCGCCGCCCAGTTGCGCAGCCAACGCCCTGGAGATACGGTGGTTGAAGCGGGCATCGGCGTCGCCGCCGCCGTCGAGGCCGACTACTACCAGATCAAAGGTAATGCGATGCTCAACACGTTCTCGCCCGAGCAGGTCGCGCATCTGCAGCGTGGCCAGACCGAGAGCGTCGTGGAACGCGTGGTGAAGATGCCGCTGCTCGACATCAACCGGGTCGTCCAGGACCACCTGGGACGGGCCCCCGACCTGCTGTCGATCGATGTGGAAGGCCTGGACGACGCCATCATCCGGACCCTCGACCTGTCTCGATTTCGCCCCGCGGTGATCTGCGCTGAAGTGGTGCCGACGATGAAGTCGGGCCGACTCTCCCGCACCACCAGGTATCTGGCGTCGAAGGGCTACATTCCCCGCGGCGGCTCGGTTTACAACACCTTCTACGTGGATGCGCGCCGAATTTCAAGGTAAAGAGCATACGAACATGACGCCCAAGAGCACCATCTGCCTCTGGTTCGACAAGGACGCACACGACGCGGCGCGCTTCTACGCCGCCACCTTCCCGGATAGCGAAGTGACCGCGGTGCACCAGGCCCCCGGCGACTACCCAAGCGGCAAGGCCGGCGATGTGCTCACGGTGGAATTCACCGTGCTGGGCATCCCCTGCCTCGGGCTCAACGGCGGCCCGGCGTTCAAGCACAGCGAGGCCTTCTCCTTCCAGATCGCCACCGACACGCAGGAAGAGACGGACCGCTGCTGGAACGCGGTCGTCGGCAACGGTGGCAAGGAGAGCGCGTGCGGGTGGTGCCAGGACCGCTGGGGCCTGTCCTGGCAGATCACTCCGCGCACGCTGACCGAGGCGATTGCGGCTGGTGGCAATGAGGCCACGCGTGCCTTCGCGGCGATGATGACGATGCAGAAGATCGACATCGCCACCATCGAATCCGCGCGGCGGGGTTGACACCGATGGCAGACACGTCGACGAAGGAAACCCTCGGCTTTCAGGCCGAGGTCGCGCAGCTCCTGAATCTGATGATCCATTCCCTCTACGGGAACAAGGAGATCTTCCTGCGCGAGCTCGTCTCGAACGCCTCGGATGCTGCCGACAAGCTGCGCTTCGAGGCTATGACCGACGGCGCGCTCTTCGAGCACGACCCCGAGCTGCGCATCCGGGTGAGCTACGACGCGGCAGCGCGCACGATCACGGTCTCGGACAACGGCATCGGCATGTCGCGGCCGGACGTCGTCGACAACATCGGCACCATCGCCAAGTCGGGGACGCGCCAGTTCCTGGCGCAGTTGACCGCCGACCGCGCCAAGGACGCGCACCTCATCGGACAATTCGGCGTGGGCTTCTACGCCGCGTTCATCGTGGCCGAACGGGTGACGCTGGTCACCCGGCGCGCCGGCCTCACGCCCGAGCACGGCGTCAGATGGGAGAGTGCCGGGGAAGGTGACTACACGGTGGAAACCGTGGAGAAGGTCACGCGCGGGACCGACGTGACCCTGCACCTGCGGGCCGACGAGGACGAACTGCTGTCGGGCGATCGGCTGCGGCACATCCTGCGCAAGTACTCCGACCACATCGCCGTCCCCATCCTGATGAAGAAGGAGCAGTGGGACAGCGAGGCCAAGACGCAGGTGGTCACCGATGAGGACGAGCAGGTCAACCGCGCCTCGGCGCTCTGGGCCCGCCCCAAGAACGAGGTCACCGAGGAGCAGTATCACGAGCTCTACAAGCACATTGCGCACGACGCGGAGGCGCCGCTCGCCTACACGCATGCCAAGGTGGAGGGCCGGCAGGAATTCACCCTGCTCCTCTACCTGCCCGCACGGGCGCCCTTCGACCTGTGGGACCGCGACCACCGTCGCGGGGTGAAGCTCTACGTGCGCCGGGTCTTCATCATGGACGACGCGGAGCAGCTGATTCCGGCCTACCTGCGCTTCGTGCGCGGCGTGGTCGACTCGGCCGACCTGCCGCTCAACGTGTCGCGCGAGATCCTGCAGCAGTCCGTGGACGTGCAGGCGATCCGGACGGCGGCCATCAAGCGGGTGCTGACGCTGCTCGAGGAACTGGCCGGGAAGGAGTCTGCCAAATACCAGACGTTCTGGAAGACCTTCGGCCGCGTGCTCAAGGAAGGCATCCCGGAAGATCACGCCAACCGCGATCGCCTGGCCAGGCTCCTGCGGTGCTCGTCCACGCACAATTCGGACGACGAGCAGACCGTGTCACTCGCCGACTATGTGGGTCGCATGAAGGACGGCCAGACGGACATCTACTACGTCACCGCCGATGGCTATGCCGCGGCCAGGAACAGCCCGCACCTCGAAATCTTCATGAAACTCGGCATCGAGGTGCTGCTGCTGCACGAGCGCGTCGACGAGTGGGTGGCAACGTCGCTGCACGAGTTCGACGGCAAGCGGCTGCAGTCGGCGGCGGCGAAAGACCTCGACCTCAGCGCCATCGGCGGCGCAGCGCCCGCGGCGGAGAAGAGCACGCCGACAGGCGAGCACGCCCTGCTGCTCGAGCGCATGCAGACGGCACTCAAGGAGCGCGCCAGCGCCGTGCGGGTGACCAATCGGCTCACCGACTCGCCGGCGTGTCTCATCAGCAGCGAGGACGGTCTCAGCACGAACCTCGAGCGGATGCTGAAGGCGGCCGGGCAGGCGGTGCCGGCGTCGAAGCCGATTCTGGAGGTGAACCCGACGCACCAGGTCGTGCGGCGGCTCGCCGAGGAAACCGACCCCGTGAAGTTCGATGACTGGAGCCAGATCCTCTTCGACCAGGCCACGCTGGCCGAAGGCGGGCACCTCGAGGACCCGGCGGCGTTCGTCAAGCGGCTGAATCAGTTGATGCTGACGCTGGCCGGGGCTGCCAACCCAGGGCCCCGCGCGTGATCGGCCGATGACGTCGCTCTCGATCCGTCACATGCGGTTGGTGCTCGCGTTGGTCGTGGCGTGGTCCGCCAACGCCGGCGCCGACACGTATCCACGGCAGGCGGGCGTCGACGCCCGGCACTACGTGTTTCGCGTCACCCTGCTGACGGGCGATTCGAACGAGATCCAGGGCGAAGCCACAGCGACGTTCAGGCTGCTCGCCTCGAACCTGGGCGAGCTGGCGCTCGACCTCGCCACTCCGCGCGCCGACGGCACGGGCATGACGGTCACCAGCGTCACGTCGAAGGCCGCATCCGTGGCCTTCACGCACCGTGACAACCGGTTGCGCCTGGTCCTGCCGTCCGGACTGACGGCCGGTCAGGAGGTGACCTTCACCATCACGTATCGCGGCGTGCCTGCCGACGGCCTGCGCCTGATCAACAACATCCACGGAGAGCGCACAGCGTTCAGTGAGAACTGGTACAACCGCGCCCGGCAGTGGCTGCCGATGATCGACCACGTGGCCGACAAAGCCACCGGCGAATTCATCGTGACCACGCGGGCCGACTATCAGGTCGTCGCAAGCGGCGCCCTGGTCGAACAGGTGGACCTTGGCCATGGCCAGCGCCGCACGCACTGGCGGCAGGACGTGCCGATTTCCTCGTGGCTCTACGCCCTGGGCATCGCGCGCTTTGCCGTCAGGCACGTTGGCCTGGTGCGCGGCGTGCCCCTCGAGTACTGGGTGTTCCCGCAGGACGCCGAGCAGGGCTTTGCGCTCTTCGAGAAGGATGCGCGCCGGTCGTTCGAGTTCTACGCCGACTACGTGGGGCCGTACGCGTATCAGAAACTGGCCCACGTGGAGGCGGCGGGCATGGGCGGCGGCACCGAACACGCGAGCAGCATCTTCTACGGCGAAAAAGGCATCACGGCCGGCGCCGGTCCGGTGGTCCACGAAGTGGCGCACCAGTGGTTCGGCAATGCCGTCACCGAGCACGACTGGAACGACATCTGGTTGAGCGAAGGCTTCGCCACCTACTTCACGCTGCTCTACACCGAGCACGCCCACGGCCGGGACGCCTTTGCCGAGGGTTTACGCCGGAGCCGGGCCACCGTCCTCACGCTCGAGACCAGCCTGCCCAACACGCCAGTCGTGCATGTGAACCACGACGACGCCGCACGTGAGCCCACCAATCAGCTCGTCTACCAGAAGGGGGCCTGGGCGCTGCACATGCTGCGCGAGCAGATCGGCACCGCGACCTTCTGGCGAGGCATTCGCGACTACTACCGGCGCTACCTCAACGCCACGGCCTCGACCGACGACTTTCGCCAGGTCATGGAACAGGCGTCCGGCCAGGACCTGACGTGGTTCTTTGGGCAGTGGCTGAACCGCGCTGGCGTGCCCGCGCTCGAGGGCACCTGGCGCTACGACACCGCCGCCAGAGAGGTGGTGGTCACCGTGCGACAAACGCAGGCGGGCGATCCCTACCGCCTCTCGCTCGGCGTCGGGCTCGTGCCGGGCGAAGGCGGGCTGCCGGTCGTGCGGCCGATGGCCATCACGGGTCGTGAGACCACGATCCGGTGGGCCGCGACCGAGCCCACGGCTGTGGTGCTCGACCCGGCCGTGTCGACGCTCGCCGGGTTCGGGGCGTTCGTGAAGGCGCAGCCGTAGCGCGGCGTGCGGCCAGGCCGGCTCACGGCAGCCGCGGCACTCGCGTCAGCAGCCCGTCCTGTGTCATGGCGGCCACAATCTCCTGCGGTGTGCTCGCGAGCGACGCCGTGAAGTTCTCGATGCCGTTCTTCGTGACGACGACCGTGTCCTCCATCCTGACGTAGAGCTTCTCGTCGGGAATCCACATCATCGGGTCGACCGTGAACACCATGCCCTCGCGGAAGGGCTGTCCCCAGATGACACCCGGATCGTGCACGGTCATGCCCACGGGATGCTGCAGATGACCGCGGAACGTCAGCATCTCCTCGGCGGCCTGGCGATGACGCTCCGTGGCAAACGTCGTGCGGGCCAGCACCGGCTCCATGTCGCGTCGGGCCTTGACCAGCACATCCTCCGGCGTGACGCCCGGTCCGATGTAGCGGAAGAACGCCGTTCGATACTCGAGGATGAAGGTGGCCAGCGTGCGCTGCGCGTCGGTGTAGGTGCCGCTCACCGGCCACATGCGGGTGACGTCGCTCGTGTAGTAGCGGAGGTCTGGGGCGTAGTCCATGAGCACCATGTCGCCGGCCTTCAGGGGATCGAGGTTGCGCGAGTAGTGGCCCATCCAGGCGTTGGTGCCGCCGCCGGCGATGGGGTTGTAGCCCTCGAAGCGCGCGCCGTTCGCCAGGAACGTGAACCGCGCCGCGGCGGCCACCTGGTACTCGAACACCGCGGGTCGCGTGCTCTTCATGGCCTCGAGCAGGCCGAGTCCGGCGAGCACCGAGGCCTGACGAATGAGCGCAATCTCACGCGGGCTCTTGGTCATCCGCAACGTGTCGAGCACCGGCGTCAGGTTGCGGCGCTCGAGCGACGGATACCGCGCCTCGAGCAGACCAAGGAAATGGGCCTCGCGTGACGGGCGGCCATCCCAGGGATCCGCGGCCACGCCGGCCTGGTAGGCGAGCAGCTCGTCGCGGCTCTGCGCCTCGCCTTCGGCGGGACTGAACGGCACGTAGAGCACCGGCCGGGGGTCGCGCAGCATGGCGCCGAACGTCTGCCGCGACAGCTGCTCGACGGGCACGACCTCCTCCACGCCGGTGAGCCGCGTCAGCTCGGCGCGGTCTTCGGCCGACCACACGGTGCCGGTGCTGCGTTCGAGCGCGTCGTTGCGACGGGGAAGATAGAGCGTCGTGCGGCGTGTCCTGCCGTCGAGCACCAGGTAGGCGTGCGGCGACTCCAGACCGGTCAGGTAGTAGAACTCGTTGGACTGCCGGAACACCTTGAACCCGTCAACACCCGCGGCGCCCTGGAGCAGCGCGATGGCCTGCGGGCCGATGGCGTCGAGCACGCGGTTGCGGCGCGCGACCAGTTCTTCGATGGGGAAGTCGCGTTGGAACGGCGCCACACCCTGGCCGTGCAGCAGCACGGTCGATGCGACCACGGCCACGACGCGCGCGGCTGAGCGCGCGAGGTGCGTGACGCTCGCCCCGCCTGACGTGGGTTCGTTCATGGTCTGCTCCTCGCGGTCATTGTACGGCGCGGCGTAAATCGGCGTGCGAGCCGCCCCAGCCCGTCAGCGTGGCTCGTCAGCGCGGATCGCTCGCGTAGCCCTGCTCCAGGGTCATCTGCCACTCGGCGTTCGCCGCGTCGATGACGAAGTGGCACCACCGCGGCTCATCAGCGACGTTCACGGTGGCCGAGGCAAGCCCGTGCGCGTCGACGATCGTCTGCAGCGGACGCCCAGACACGGCGCTGTGCAGCGTCACGATCAGACGTCCAGCGCCAGGGGACGTCTCGCTCGTCGTCTGCCAGCGCAGACGCATCGCCGCGGTGGAGACCTCGAACGACTCGGTCTGTTGGCTGAGACGCCCCGACCAGGAGCCGATCTCGCGCCACGTGATCGCTGCCGCTGCCGGCCGGTGCGTCACCTGGCTTGGCTGCTCGCCCCGACAGGCGGTCGCCCACGCGGCCGCGACGACAAGGACCCCGGTGGCGACCCGCCGGGACACTGTGTGCAGGCCGTCGGGTGGCCTGACGAACGAGGCTTCGGTGCCAGGTCCGGTGAGCGATGTCTCATCGGATGTCATCGGCGTCGAGCATACCAATGGCGCCCCGGGAGGTCGAGTCGGCGTGCGCGCCGTTCCGGCAGGCGCCACGGGGACGGGCCTGTGTCTGCTCTGCCAACGCAGGTGGGGGCCCCGCGCTTCTCGCGGACCTCGAGTAACTGGTCAGTTCGCGCTCCGCGCTCGCCAGCTTCGCCGAAAGCTACACGGGGCTCCCCCTGGACTGACGCGGCGCTTGTCGTTACCTGCCAGGCACGCCGCCAATGCTGGTCGCGGGCGGGCTCCGCTATCGCTGGCCGCTATACTGGCCCCCCAGTACACCCGCGATGATTGCCCTATGCAACGGGCGTCCGCGTGGCACCGGGAGGGAGCGGCCACATGATCGTCACGACGGGCAACGAGGTTTCGGAAAGGCCGATCGCCAAATGTCCGGGACTGGTAACGCGGCATCGTCGTGCGTGCCCCGACGACCGGGCAGGAACCATGAACAACACGAACCTCTGGGATGCGACCTGGAACACGTGGCTGCCCTTCCTGGCCTTGGTCGGTCCGCTCTCCTTGTTCCTTGCGTCCTTGCTCCTGAACATGGGCGTGGGCGTGATGCCCGATAAGACTTACGTCAACAGCAGCCATGAAGGCTTTCTCATGACACTGGGAGCGCCCTTCTTCGTGGCCACCTTCACCTTTCTCGGCCGCACGATCGCCGAGCGTTACCTGAAGGTGGGGATACTGGTAACGGTTCTCGGGATACTGGGAGCAGCTTCCTTGGTGTTCCTATCGAGCATGCGACTTCTCCAGAAGGCGTACATCGATTCCGGATTCGATTCCAGTACGGTGTGGGCCGCGTGGGACAATGTCTCGGTCTGGCACACTCCGCTCCTGTTGCAGAACGTGGCAGCACCGTTGGCCTTCATCATTGGAGGCATTGCGCTCATGCGCACCACGTTCGCTCCGAAATGGGTGGGCCTGCTGATGGCGATCTGTTTTCCGGCCATCGCGGCCGGGCAATTGCTCAACGCCATGTCCATCGCCTGGACGATCGGCACCGCATTGATGACGGTCGCCTTCTGGGGCCTCGTGAGAGCGTCGCAACGGGATCGATCAGGCGCGTGACATCACCACGACCACTCGCGAGCTGAACGCGACGATCCGCGGGCTGCGGACGGTCGTGTCTGTCAAGTGGTGGAAAAGCATTGGGCGCGTGATGCTCCGGCGTGGTGACCATGTTTACGCGGCCTGCGGCATCACCTCCATATCCTGAGTTGAGCTGCGACGGATTCAGCGACTGTTGAAGAACAACGAGTCGACCTTTCTGGAGAAATGGTATGAACGATTCGGAGATTAGTCCGGGCGAACAGAAGGTCTCCTCCGGGGTGCCCCTGCGGCTCCTCAGCGAGTCCGAGTGCAACGATAGCTGCCGAACAAGCGGTTGGAGCGGACCGCCAAAAGAACGCGGCCGCTCAACCGCGACGTTGGGCCGACGAACAACGAAGACACGATCCATTGAACGCCGCCGATCATGAGTGGGCGCGCCGCAATCACTTCGAGCTGTTCGTGTCCGGGGCGGTTGCCGCACGGCGCATGGCCCTGTTAGACGGGATTCCGGTACTGGATCTGGCTGAGGGAGTTCACGAGCTGGCAAACCGACTGCTTCTCGTAGGTGCGGTGCCAGCGAAGGCGCGGGTCGACGCGGTTCACATCGCCGTGGCCGCCGTCTGTTGCCTTCGGACGCGGTGGGCTTGTAGAGAAAACGCGTGATCAGGATCGGGCCGCCCGTGGCGTCGGCCGGCTCGGGGCCAGCGGTCGCGTAGACGAACGCCAGCGCTATCGAATCGGGCGACCACGACAACGTGGGCCCGGTGTTGGTGAGCGCGCTGCCTGGCGCCCAGAGCGGTTCGCCTGGTGGCGTCGCGGGTCCGGGCTTTGCACGGCCCACGTCTTCCCGCAGTCCTCGCGGCAGACGAGCCTCGGGCACGCGCCGATGTGGCGCCGACGCGCTATTTCGGCAGCACCGCCACCGTCAGTGCGTCGAGCAGCAGCTCATCGCGCACGTCGGCGCGGTTGCGGGGCGAACTGCCCCAGGCGCCGTCGAGCGTGGTCATGCGTGTGACCACGCAGTTGACGTCGCAGAGGCCGCCACCGGTGAGCCGCATGGCGCCGGAAGAACGGGCCTCGAGCTCGAGCAGCCACCGGTCGAATATCTGCACGATGGCCTCCTGGCCGTTGGCGCCGACGTTCCAGTCGAGCAGCTGATTCATCGCCGTGACGACGCGCTGGTCGACCGGCACCGAGCGCTTGCTGACCGTGAAGGCAAACAGCGTCGTCTGCGTGCCGGCAAACGGGGAATCCGGTACCGTGCCGGGCCGTGTAGTGGGACCGGACCGCGCGTGCGTCTTCACGTCTCTCAAGAGCGGCACCAGCGCCCTGGCGGCCTCCTGGCGTTGCTGCACCGTGGCCCCGACGCCGATCTGCGGGGCCGGGGTCTGCGCGGCGGCGTCGCTGGCGGCGAGGCTGGCGGCGAGCAGCAGCGAGGCGGCGAAGTGTGTGGTGTGTGGGGCGGGCATGGGACAGCTCCTGACTGGTCTATCAGTACAGCACCGTTGGCGGCGGGGGGCAAGCGCGCCCGCAGCGGGATGATCGGGGTCGAAGCCCCGCGGCGGGTGCGTCACGCCGACAGCGCGAGCGGCGGGTCGGTCACCACGCACCGCCGCACGTCTCCGCGCGACCCGATGCCCACGAGCGCGTGCGTCTGTTCGTCGATCACGGGCAGCGCCGGCAGGTGCTCCAGCGAGCCTCGAAAGACGTGGCCGTCGGCGCCGATATCCGAAAACATGGCGGGCTCCCTTGGAGCCTACCGTCTCAACGTTCTCGACCGGCGGGCAACCGCTGTCACAGCCGGCGCTCGAGGTCGCGGCGCATGAGGTCGATGTAGACCCGCTCGCGCGCCGAGAGCCCGCCCACGCCTCCGGCCCGCCCCGCCGCTTTGCAGATGGCCACGAGGCGATCGAGCATGTCCTCGCGCTCGTCGGGCCCCAGTTCGCGCAGCCGCCGTCGCAGCGCCGCGCCAGCGGCCACGAAGAACTCACGCGACGGCCGGCGCGTGAGCCAGGCATCGAGCAGCGCCACGCCATGCACGGTGGCGCGCTCGTCTGCCGCCAGCTGCACGCGCAGGGCGTTGCGTTCACCGCCGTTCGCGCCGTCGAGCCAGCACACGTCCACGGCCGGCGTCCACTCGAGCACGACCGCGGTGGCCGCTCGCAGGCCGTTGCCGTAGAGCTGGTCGATCACGACCGTGTCGCTGACCCCGAGCGCCTCGGCGAGGGCGGCGCGCTCCTGGCTCACGGCGTGGGGGTGCATGGCGAGAGCTGGGTGAGATGCGTGCGCGAGAATCGGTTCGGTCATCGGGACGCTCCTTCGACGTTCCCTTCAAGCTAGTCGCCGCACACCGTACAGACCATGAGATAGTTCGCGCGGCGTCGATAGTGATTCGCTATACATCGACGTGCGTCACACGAGAACGGCCGCCTGCGGCAGGCCGACGTCCGCAGGGGATTCGGCGTCCAGCGCAAGGTCAGCGCCGGCCGTCGTCCCACACCACCGCGGATGACGAGATTCCACGCGCCGACCGGCCGACGCGTCAGTTGTAGTCGTCATAGACGAAATCGATAGATGACGTCGATATTTACTATTTTTCTACGTCTGGCCTTGCCGCTATCTTGATCGTGCGCGAGCACACCATGCCGGATCAAATGCCGCCTACGTCTTCCCTGCCATTCGCTCGAAAGCTTCTGCACGACTTGACGCGCCTGCGGTCCGAGGTCGCCGACGAAGGCCAGGCCACGCTGGCTTCGTGGTCACGGTCGATACGGCGCCGACAATTCGAACCGGCGGCGGAGAATCTCGCACACTATCTGGCGCTACGCCGCCGGGACGTGCGGGACCTGCAACGCCGGCTGTCGCATTTCGGGTTGTCGTCTCTTGGCCAGAGCGAGTCCCACGTACTACCAGCACTCGACGCTATTCTTGTCACGCTTGCGGCCGCGGCCGGCCAGCGCCCGTTGCCATCACGTGCTGGCAAGGCCGCGCATGCACGCCGCCCGGGTCATGCAGCCATCCTGCGCGAGCAAATGCGCATCTTCGGCGCCGACCCACAGGGTCCGAGGACGCGCATCATGGTTACCATGCCAGCCGCGGCAGCCATGGATGCGCCACTGGTGGCGCGGATGCTGGCGGCAGGCGCCGACTGTGCACGCATCAACTGTGCCCACGATCGACCGGACGTCTGGCGAGCCATCATCCGACACGTGCGGTCCGCCGCCAGGGCCGTCGGCCGCCGGTGCCCGATACTCATGGATCTGGCCGGTCCGAAAGTGCGAGTCGTGTCGGTCAGCCCGGCTGGAAAGGTTCGCCTCAGGCGAGGCGACCGCTTCGAACTCGTGACGCCGGCCATGCGGTCGGGTGACGCGCGCGTGCGAGCGACGGTGTCGCACGCCGAGATCATCGCGGCGCTGACCCCTGGCGCCGCCATCTGGATCGACGACGGAAAGATCGGCGCGCGTGTGGTCTCGAAGGCGCCCGGTCGGGCTCTGGTGGAAGTGGTCCATGCACGTGATCGGGGCGAGCGTCTTCGCGCCGACAAGGGGATCAATCTACCCGGCGCGGACCTGGCGATTGCGCCACTGACGCCGAAAGATCTGGCCGACCTCGACTTCGTCGCGGCCCATGCCGACTGCGTCGGCTACTCATTCGTGCAGCGCCCGGGCGATGTCGTCCGTCTCCAACGGGAACTGACACGGCGGCGCCCTGGTCGCCCCATGCTGCCGGTGGTGTTGAAGGTGGAAACCTCTCTGGCGGTGAGCAATCTGCCGCGACTCATCGTCGCCGCCGGTCGCCGGCAGCCCGTCGCTGTGATGATCGCGCGGGGCGACCTGGCGGTGGAGATTGGCTTGGCGCGACTGTCGGAAATCCAGGAGCAGATTCTCTGGATCTGCGAAGCGGCCCACGTCCCGGTGGTGTGGGCGACCCAGGTGCTCGAGCGGTTGGTGAAGGACGGGGCCGCGAGCCGGGCAGAGGCCACCGATGCCGCGATGGGACAGCGCGCCGAGTGCGTGATGTTGAACAAGGGTCCGCATCAGGTCGAAGCCATCTCGTTCCTGGACGAAGTCCTTCGTCGCATGGATCGTCACCAGCACAAGAAAGCGGCGAGGCTGGCGGCGCTTGGTTCGTGGACCGAGCCGCAAACCCTGTAGCGAGCCCATGAATCCCGATCCCTTCACGCACAATGTCTCGGAACTGTTGCACGGCCTTCCGGCAGAGCGTCGGGAAGCCGTCCTGACCATGATCCGGCAGCTGCGGCGCTATGCGGCACTGATGGAGCAAGCGGCGAACGTGAGTCACGCCGTCTTCGAGGGCGCGCGCGTAGACCGGATCGTTCGGTTGATCGTGGAAGGGGCTGGACGCATCGGGCAGTATCGGGCCGGCGCCTTCATCCTGATGACAGGCGAGCATCCGACGATTGCTGCGACCTACGGAGAGTTCGCGGGCACCGAGGGCCGGCGAGCTCCTATCGAACTGACCGCGACCTGCGTCACCCGCCTGGGTCCTTCCAGTCTGGAATTCCTCAACACCGCGCTCGGAATCGACCTGCCGGTGCATGAGCTCTACTTGGTGCCCGTTGCCACGCCCGACATGTGCGTCGGGACGCTGGCGTTGCTCGACAGCGACGGCGACAGTCCAGACGATCGCCTGCTGGAATCCTATGGGTCACGGGTTGCCCTGGCGTACCTGCACGCCGTCCGTCTGCAGTGAGGAGACAACGAATGCTTGGCTTGATTGTCGTCGCAGTTGCGTGGTGCGCGTTGGCCGATACGGCCTCCGCGCAGTCGTTGCGAGAGGTGTTCCGCCGGGCAAACCCGTCGGTGGTGCTGGTCCGAACGACGGTCGACAACCCGGCGCACGGGGCCAGTGGGGCGCCGCCGACGGAGGGAATGGGGTCGGGAGTGCTGGTTTCAGACGACGGGAAAGTGCTGACGGCCGCTCATGTCGTGAAGGCCGGAGAAACCATCCAGGTCAGCTTCCTTGACGGCGTACCCATTCCGGCTCGCGTCATCTCGATGGCGCCATTTGCCGACATCGCCCTACTGCAACTGGATCGCGTGCCTCTGGGCGCCACGGTGGCGACGTTCGGTGACTCCGACCTGCTCGAGACCGGAGACCAGGTCTTCACGATTGGCGCTCCCTATGGCGCCAACCACTCGTTGGCCGTGGGCTGGATCAGCGCTCGCCGGCAGCCGTCGGGTGTCTACGAAGACGCCACGGCCCTCGAAGTACTCCAGACCGATCTCGACGTGTTCGAGGGCAACTCCGGCGGCCCGCTCTTCGACATGAAGGGCCACGTGATCGGCATCGTCACGCATGTCCTCAGCGAAGAGGGGTCGTCGCGCGGACCCAGCTTCTCGGTTGCCGGCAACGTCGTGAAGCGCCTGATGCTCGAGGATCGCCGTCCGTGGTTCGGCGTCGAGTCCCTCATGCTCGAGGGTCCCCTTGCTGAGGCACTGAACGTGCCTGGCCCGGCGGGCCTGCTGGTACAGACCGTGTCGCCGGGCTCCTTAGCCGCGCGCCTGGGCCTGCGCGGCGGCTCATTGCCAACCACCATCGCTGATGCGCCAGTCCTATTGGGTGGCGACATTCTGCTCGAAGTGCTCGGAACAGCCATTGACGGGTCCGCGACATTCATGAGCGGATTCCTGGCCGCACTCGACAGACTCCAGGTGGGGGACTTCGTGTCTGTGCGCGTATGGCGCGGTGGCAAGGCCGTGCTGCTGAGCACGACCGTCACCGCCCCGTGAACCATGACGACGCAACTCCCCATGATTCCGTGATGGACTGGCTCAACTACCACCACTTGTTCTACTTCTGGACCGTCGTTTGCGAGGGTACCGTTTCTCGTGCCGCCGAGCACCTGGGCCTGGCTCAGCCGACTGTCAGCGCGCAGATCAAGCAGCTGGAGCGGTCACTTGGCGAGACGCTGCTGGAGCGACAGGGCCGGCGGGTGGTGCCCACTGAGATCGGACGGCTGGTCCACCGCTATGCGGATGAGATTTTCCAGATCGGGCGCGAACTGCAGGAGACACTGAAGGGCCGGCCTACCGGACGCGTGTTGCGGCTGCGCGTTGGTGTGGCCAATGCCGTTCCGAAACTGATGGTGTTCCGGATGCTGCGCCCGGTGATGGAGAGCGATCGGGCCATTCTGCTGTCGTGCCACGAAGGTCAGCCAGAGCAGCTCCTCGCGCAGTTGGCGACCCATGCGATCGACGTCGTCATCAGCGACGAACCCGCAGCGCCACACCTCCGGGTGAAGGTATTTTCACACCTGCTCGGCGAATCGACCACCACGTTTTTTGCGACACCGACGTTGGCGCGCCGGCTGCGGCGAGGCTTTCCGAACTCCCTCCAGGATGTCCCGATGCTGTTGCCCACCCCCTTGACGGCGCTGCGACGCTCGCTCGATCAGTGGTTCGACAACATGCAGCTCCGTCCGCCCATTGGCGGCGAGTTCGACGACCCGGCCTTGATGACGGCGTTCGGCGAGGCCGGGACCGCCGTGTTTCCAGCGCCAACCGTGATCGCGACGGAGGTGTGTCGGCATTACGGCGTCGCCATCGTCGGAATGACTGATGCGGTGCGAGAACGCTACCATGCCATCTCCGTCGAGCGACAAGTCACACATCCAGGCGTTTTGGCGCTGTCAAAGGCCGCCCGGGCCGAGCTCTCGCCGCCTCCGAGACCCCGCTACGCCCCCGCCGGGTCGTGACCCAGCCGGCGGCAATCCTCCGCTTACGAGGTTGAACGCGCTCTTGCCTTCCTGCAGCGGCGCGAAGGAGCCCCCTGATGCGGACCACCACTACCGCGGCCGTCGCGATCGTCGCCATGTGCCTGTCCACCCTCGCTGCCGAGGCCCAGCCTACGCTCACGGCCTCGACCACGGCGGTCACGCCCGGCGCCACCGTGACCCTCACCTGTCTCTTCTACACCTCTGACGCTGCCGCCGAATAGAGCGGTGTCGATC
>ENA-ORBV01010599-ORBV01010599.1-microbial-mat-metagenome-genome-assembly--contig:-NODE-10599-length-14698-cov-4.830039_pt1 | contig 14698 bp, 6 predicted proteins | sample MGYA00237777_ERZ505514 | MGnify/ENA primary metagenome ERZ505514 (study PRJEB26160, sample SAMN06269048) | microbial mat metagenome | isolation source: Oligotrophic lake microbial mat | place... | reverse complement strand
ATCGAGGAGGAGGTGATGTTCTTGGCCTTGGCCATCAACTCGCGTTCACGCTGCTTCTGGCGACGCACCTCGGCTGCTTCAGAGGCGGCCGGGATGTCGGTCATGACTCGGAAGTTGTCACCAGCACGCGGCAGTTCATCGAGGCCGATGACCTCAGCGGCCGTCGACGGACCCGCTAGCTCGGCGCGCTCGCCCTTCCAGTTGGTCAGGCTGCGGACTCGGCCGTAGGCGGTACCGGCGAGTACCACGTCGCCGATCGCCAACGAACCGCGCTGCACCAGGAAGGTCGCGGTGACACCCTGGCCGTCACTGCGATGGGCTTCGAGCACGGCGCCCGATGCGGGGGCGAAGTGGTTGGCCTTCAGTTCCTTGATTTCGGTCTCAAGCGCTAGGCGCGAGAGCAGATCGTCGATGCCCTGACCGGTCAGCGCACTGGTGCGCACCACCCCGACCTCACCGCCCCATTCCTCGGCCTGCAGGCCCTGTTCGGCGAGCTGGCGGATGACCGTCTCCTGGGCTGCAGGAGTGGCTTCCGGCTTGTCGCACTTGTTCATCGCGACGACGATGGCGAGTCCGGCGGCCTTGGCGTGGTTGATCGCTTCGATTGTCTGCGGCATGCAGCCGTCGACCGCGTCGACGACGATAACTGCGATATCAGTGATCTTCGAACCGCGGGCGCGCATCTCGGTGAAGGCCTGGTGGCCGGGCGTGTCGATGAACGTCACATCCATACCGTTGGGCGCGGTGACGGTGTACGCACCGATATGCTGGGTGATGCCACCAGCCTCGCCAGCGGCGATCTCGGTCTTGCGAATCGCATCGAGCAGGCTGGTTTTGCCGTGATCGACGTGACCCATGATGACCACCACCGGCGGACGCGGAGCGAGATCTTCGTCCTTGTCGACGTTGACGATCTGGGTCTCGGCCTCGATCTCCTCGTCGGCGTCCTTCGCCTCGGTGACGGTGACTGTCTTCTTGAATTCCTGGGCCAGCAACTCGACCTCGGGCCTGTCGAGCACCGAGTTGATGTTGGCCATGATGCCAGCCATGAACAGCTTGGCGATGATGACGCTGACTTTGACGCCGGAAGCTTCGGAGAATTCGCGCACAGTGCAGGGCACGGCGATCGAAAACTCGGTCACACCCGAGATGTCCTCGTCCAACGACGAACGCAGGCGACGCCGGGTGAGATGGCCCTCTTGCTGGGTCGGATCTTCGCCAGGAGCCGGCTTGCCGTCCTTGGTCGGTCCACGGGCGGGCCCGCGGTTCGGCCCACGGTTTGGGCCGCCGGGTCCACGGTTCGGGCCGCCGGGTCCACGGTTCGGGCCACCACCAGGACCGCGCGATGCGGGCCCACCAGGACCGCCAGGCGTCTTGGTGCGGTCGATGGTACGGAAACCGGGGCGCTTGGCGGCCGCCTTGGCTTCGGCAACCTTCTTGGCCATCTCCATGTTGCGCTGGATGTTGGCCTGGATCAGTCGACGGCGGTCTTCGGCCGACAACGGCTGATCGCTGGCGGCGGGCGCACCCGCGGCCGCCGCTGGAGGAGCTGGCGGCTTCAGAATGGTCTTGCTCGAATGATCGCCACGCTCGTGCGTCTGCTTGGCCATGCTGGCCAGCTTCGAACCGACGCCTGCGACGGTCTTGAGCACGGGAGCGGGCACAGCGGCCTTGACGACCGGGGTCGGAGGCTTGGGAACCAACGCGGCAGCCTTAGGCGGCTCGGGCGTCGGGGTCAGCTCTATCGGCGCATTCGCTGTGGCCTGGGCGGCCGGCGGGTTCGCTGGCGCGGTGGCGGCAGGTTCGACGAGAGCCGGTGGCGCAGCCTGGGCAGCGGCGGCGGCGGCTACCGTCTGAGCGGCTTCACGGGCGGCGGCCGTAATGGCCTTGAGGGCCGACAGCTGATCTGAGATGCGCTTGGCCTCGGACTCGCGGCGTTGCAGCTCTTCTTCGGCCGCGATGCGCTGGCGATCAAGGTCCTGGCGGACGCGCTCGTCCTCTTCCAGCCTTCGGCGTTCGGCAGCCTCGTCGGCGATGCGCTTGGCATCGTCCTCGGCCTGACGGCGGGCCAGTTCCTCGGCGTGCTTCTTACGCTCGTCCACCAGACGACGTTCTTCGTCGACCTTGGCCTTGGCGATTTCTTCCTCGGCCTTCTTTTTGCGCGTTTCCAGGCCCCGTTTGGCCTGCAACTTCTTTTGATGCTTCTCTTCGTATTCCTTGGCAATGATCGGGGTGAAGGGCTTGCCGTCAGCCAACTCCAGTCCGTCACAAGCCAGGATGCGCGTGACCTCAGCCTCCTTGAGTACCGATTCGGTGCCCTTGGTCAGCTTGATCTTCAGGTCGACCTCGACCACTTCGACCAGGAGGTCGAGGGCGAGGTTGTGGGTCTTGGCCAGCTCGGCGAGCTTCATGCAGTTCTCGTTGGGGCGAACACGATGGCGCGATTCAGGCCGCGCTCAAGCATCGAAAATGGGCAGATCAACCGGCCTGGCCTTCGACCGGATGGGCGGCGGCAGTGGCGGCGGCGGCGATGGCGCGCGCCTCCTCTTCCTGGGCACGGCGCTCGGCCTCGGCGCGCTGCTCGAGCAGCTTGATCTTGTCGGCGCGCTGCTCGGGGGTGAGCAGTTCTTCGGCCTTAGCAATCAGTTTGCTTGCCAGGTCGGCATCGACCGGAGCACCCTGCAGGCCTTCAACCAGGCGTTCAGGTGACTGGGCCGCCAGCACCGAGAGGGCATCCAGGTGGTTGTCGAGGAAGGTTTCACGCAGGAAGTCGTCGAGCAAACCGGCGGTGATCAGGAGCTGCAGTTCTTCACTGCCCTTCTGCCGCTTCTCGGTCTGGGCCTCTTCGCTCATCACGTCAATCTTGTAGCGGGTCAAGCGGGCCGACAGGCGGACGTTCTGACCGGCCTTGCCGATCGCCAGCGGGAGCTGGTCCTGCGACACCACGACGCGGGCGCGGTCGCGGAAGTGGTCGTAGCTGATGCGCAGGATGCGTGCCGGCTTGAGCGAGTTCTCGATGTACTGGGCCGAATCCTCGGCCCATGGGATGATGTCGATCTTCTCGCCGCCAAGTTCGTCAGTGACCTTTGAGATGCGGCTGCCGCGCATGCCGACGCAGGAACCAACCGGGTCGATCCGGGGGTCATTCGAGGCAACGGCGATCTTGGTGCGGCGACCGGGCTCGCGCACGATGCCCTTCACTTCGATCAGGCCGTCGGCGATCTCGGGGATCTCGGCGCGGAACAGTTCGCGGACGAAGTTGGCGTGGGTGCGCGAGAGGACGATGCGCAGACGGCTGCCCTTCTTCTCGCACTTCAGCACATAGGCACGGACGACGGCGCCCGGGCGGTACACTTCGCCAGGGAGCTGCTCTTCCTTTGGCATGATCGCTTCGGTACGGCCGCCGAGGGCGATGATCGCCATGCCGTGCTCTTCACGCATCACCGTGCCGGAGACGACGGTGTGCAGGCGGGGCGAGAACTCATCGTACATGCGGTCGCGTTCATTTTCGCGCATGCCCTGGACGAAGACCTGCTTCGCGACGTTGGCGACGATGCGACCGAGCGCTTCAAGGTCGACTGGCTTGTCATCCTCGAAGGCGCGGATCTCGCCGGATTCGCGATCAATCGTGACCGAGAGGTCGCCGGTGGCGTCGAAACGCTTCTGGGCTGCCTGCTGAAGGGCTTTCTCGATATGGTCGATGATGAGGTTCTTGTCCACGCCGCGCTCTTTGGCGAGGGCATCGACACGCTGCAGGAAAAGTGCGGCATTGAGCATCGGGATGCTTCCTAAGACGAAAAAAGCGCGGGCCATGGGGCCCACGCTTCCGGTTGCCCGAAAGGTTGAGACGGGCGGGAGACTAGCGGCGATCCACGGCGGTCAACGGGCGGGACGCTGGACTGATGCATCCGCAACCTTGGTCAGCGTGCGGCTCTATCCTCCGATCGGAGGAACTGCATGGGTGGCCCGCCAACGCAGCGGCGTAAGTCCGTGTATACGAGAAAACCGCCTAGTGAAGATGGCCTGGTCGGTGAAGCCAAGCGCCGCGGCGACAACATGGATGGGCCGGCGGTCGGCCAGCAGCCTGTCGCCGGCGGCACGCATGCGCTGCCCGAGCAGGTAGCGCGCGGGTGGCGAGCCGACGGCAGCGCGAAAGACGCGGCGAAAGTGCGCTTCGCTGATGCCGAGTCGACGCGCCTCGGCGCCCCAGTCCCATGTCCTGAATGGACGTAGGGCGACGTCCGAAACCACGGCCTCGACCGCACCGGCATGCCTCGGTGGGTTGGCTCCGGCAGCCAGGTGCGCGACAATACGCTCGATCAACGCAACCGCCTCAGGCTGGCGGCGGTGCAGGCCGTGCACCAGCGACACCAGTTCGACAAACAAGCGATGGAGCTCGCCAGCCTCGGCCAGCGGCAGGGCGTGGCTTGCCGACAAGGGTTCCAGCCCTTCGCAGAAGATACGCTCAATCCGCGGACCCCGCAGCATGACCCACTGATGGTACCACCAGCCAGGACGGTCCAGCGGGCCGTAGCGATATCGCTCGCCTGGACGATGCCAGAAAGCGGTCGCCCCCGGCAGTTCCTGTCGCGGTCCATTGCCACGCTGGTGGTACATCCCGCCCGCCGAGCACAGTTCGATCGAGAACTGGTCCACCCGCTGATCGAGATGGATGTCGTAGCGCGGATGCACTCCGCCGTTGATGAATTCGATGTCAGCGAAATAGCGCATGCTCAGGATTGTCAATTCTTGTCGGAATCAGCCTCTGACAACACGTAATTCTACGTTTATATTGCCAGCATCATGCCAACCGTCGTCAACGCCCCGATCACCCGTACCTGTCTCAACGGCTGGTGGGATTTTCTGCCGGTCCTTGGTGATTCCACCGACGGGCGGATCGACCTCGGCGCTGGCGTGCCGCGTGGCGGCTGGCTTCCCGCCGCCCTCCTCGTGCCGAGCACGTGGAACAAACCGCTCGACGCTGTGAAGCAACCGGGCGAGACACGCTGGAACTGCGCCGAAGACACCCACAGCCCGCCCGGAGCGGTGGGGGACAAGGTCGCTGAGGGCACCACCTACCTATTCGACGCCTATGGCTATCCAGAGGCGTGGAATCGTACCCGCGCTGGCTGGCTCCGGCGCACACTCGTCGCCGCCTCCGCGACACCCGGCCGCCGGCGTTGGCTACGCTTCGACGGGGTGATGCCTCGCTCATGGGTCTTCCTCGGTGGCCGCCAGATCGCCCAACATGTGCATCCGACCCTGCCGTTCGCGGTCGATGTCGAGGATGTGCTCGTCAGCGGCGCCAACGAGATTGCGCTGCGCATCGCCGACTACGAGCGCGAGGGTGGACGGCCGAAGCGCTGCCTCGTTCCGACCGGCAACTGGATGCCTGGTGGCCACAGCGGCATCTGGCAGGACGTGTGGCTGGAGGAACGCGGCGAGGTCCGCATCGCCGCGGTCGATATCCGCACCTCGACCCGCGCCCGCACGCTCGACGTACGCTGGACGATCAGTAACGACTGCGATGCGGCGCGCACCGTCACCCTGCGTCCCTGCGTGGTGCCGTGGGCCAAGCATGGCGACGCTCTGAGCACGTCGAGCGAGCTAACCCTGCCGGAACGTCAGGTGCAGCTCGCCGCTGGGGCAACGGTCGAAGTGCGCATCGAGCAGCGCTGGGACGACGCCGTCTGGTGGGAGCCTGGTCGCCCGCAGCTGTACCAGCTGGTCTCGCGCCTTGATGGCGCCGGCGGCGAGATCCAAGTCGAGCGCTTCGGCTTCCGCGAAGTCTGGCTGGAGGGCAAGGACCTGATGCTCAATGATCATCCGATCCATCTGTTCAGCGATTGGGGCCACAAGATGACCCCCTTCTATCAAACCGAAGGCTGGATCCGCCAGTGGTTCGGCATGATGCGCGACGCCAATCTCAACCACACCCGCCTGCACACTCATCCACATCCGCCACTCGTTCTCGATCTCGCCGACGAGGAAGGCATCCTGGTCACTGGCGAGGCCGGCCTGCACGGCTCGGGCGGCTCGCAGGCGGCCGACGATCCACGCTATTGGGAGGCGGCACGCGACCACGTCCGTGGCTTTGTCGCGCGCGACCGCAACCGCCCCTGCGTGATCATGTGGTCGGTCGAGAACGAGATGCGCTGGAACGGCGACAAGACTGACCTAACCAAGCAGGAGCTGCCCAAGCTGCGGCTATTGTTCAACGAGTTGGATCCGACCCGCACAGCCTACCATGAGGGCGACAGCTCGCTGTGGAGCGAGGCTGATCAGCCGATCGTCAGCCGCCACTACGGCAAGGAATGCAGCGGCCTGGGCTGGTGGAACCAGCTGCAGCCGCTGCATTGTGGCGAGATGTCGTTGTACCACTACAGCGGACCCAACAACACCTGCCACCTCGCCGGCGACCGCGCCTGGGCGGACTTCGCCGCGGTCGACGAGGCGGCTGCCCTGGACACCGCCCTTATCGTCGAGAGCGGCCGCACCATCGGCGTGTGCGCCTTCGGTCCGTGGAACCTGTGCGCGCTGCAGAACCTGCGCCCGCACCCGGCGGTCAACCTGACCTACGCCGACTGGACCCTGCCCGGCGCCAAACCGCTACGCGTCGCCGCCGGGGCGAGCGAATTCCGCTTCTGGGAAGGCGGCACCGGCTACACGCCTGCTGCTGGATTCACCACTCAGGCCAAGGCCTTCCGCCCGCTAGCGCTGATCGACCGCCGCCGCCGCACCGGCTACCGTGCCGGCGGCCGCATCCGCCGCGAACTGTTCCTGGTCAACGACACGCGCGAGGCGGTCCGTGGCCGCATCGATGTGCTGATCGCGCGCGGTGACGAGGTGCTGGCGCGCAAGAGCGTCCCAATTGAGGTCGGCCGCGGCCAGGTCTCGTCGGTGATGATCGAGCTGCCCGTCCCTGCGTCCGCTACCCCCGGGCGCTGGACGTACCGTGCCGCGTTCGTCGCCGCAGATGGCGCCAGCGAGGGCTGGGACCGCGAACTGCTCATCGAGGCCGTCCCCAAGGTGCGCGTCCGCAGCGCCGTCGCAGTAGTCGGCAACGGCTCGGCTGCACGCATGCTGCGCCTGCTCGGCGTCAAGGCCAAGCGGGTTAAGCGGCTAGACGGCACGACGCTGCGCGGCGTGCGTACGCTGCTGATCGAACGCAATTGGGTCCAGCCGGGAGGCACGCAACACCTCGCCGTTCGCGCCTTCGCCGCCACTGGTGGGCGCGTTGTTATGCTCGAACAGGAGTCCAGCTTGTTCCCAGGCTTGGTGCTGGAGGCCAAGCCGATCTCCACCGCATTCATCCGCACTCCCGGGCATCCCATCCTCAGCGGCCTCGGCCACGACGATCTGCGCGACTGGGGCGAGGACAGCTACGCCCAGGTCGTCGCCGACACCCTGGTCGCCGCACGCATGTTCCGCAAGGACGACGGCGCAGCCATGCTGCCGCTGTGCGAATCCGGCGAAGGCGGCTTCGGCAACGGCGGGCTCGACCACACGCCGTTGTTCACCACCACGATCGGCGCGGGCCTGGTCATCGCCTGCCAGTTCCTGGTCACCGACAAGGCGACCGAGCATCCCGCCGCCCTGCGCCTGCTCGCCAACCTGCTGGCGCACGCCGATACCTGGAAGCCGGCGCCGGCCGCCGCCGTGGTCGAGGCAGGCGACACCGATCTGCGTGCCCTGGTCAAGCAGGCCAAGGCCGGAGCGACCGTGCTGGTCGGGCCGCTCGACACCGCCGGATTGGCGGCCTGGAGCGCCGCGACGGGCGTGAAGCTGGAGCCACTCCCACAGGACCGTTGCTATCAGGCGGTTCGTGCTGTCGACAACGCGCTGACCGCAGGAATCTCCAACGAAGACGCCTGCGGTATTGAAACCTGGACCTACTGCCCGGGGGAACGCGCTAATCTGCCGGTCTGCACCCTGGCGATACGCCCAACTACCGGATTGGAGCCGCTCTGGTCATTGCCGACAGTGGCGCTGCTCGTCGAGATGTTCGTGCACGGCGGCCGTTCCGAGCCACTGCGCGCCAACACGCGTACGCCATCCCTGCATGCCACGCCGGTGGACGGCATCGTCACGGGCGTGATCCGGCTCGGGAAGGGCCAAGTGATCATCGACCAGTTCACCCCGCCGAGGGGCGAGGACGGGGTACCGAAGCGCATCCGTCTGGTCCGTCCCGGTCATCGCCTACGCGCCAATCTCGGCGTCGCCCCGGCGCACGACCTGCTGCACGGCGAGCTCACCGCCGGCAGCCCGGCGGCGTCCAAAGGCTGGCCGACCCGTCTGCGCATCCGCCACAGCGCGATCGACGCCGCGACTCGCACGCAGTTGCTGACCGACTGCGCCTTCTCGCCGGAACGCATGCTGTCGACGCCGATCCTCGGGCGTGGCGCGTGGGAGACGCTCGACGCTCCGGCCGGCACCTTCTCCAGCCGCCCTGGCGAACAGTGGCTCTATCTCGTAGTCAACAGCCCGGTGGCCCGACAGAACCTCGCCACCAACCTGGGCGTGCCCAACCCGGAAGCGCTGACCTTCTGCGACCTGAGCGGAGCCGGCAAGGCGGAGCTGTGGATCAATGGCAGGCCGGCCGCGATGGCGAAGCTCCCGGGGAGCCTGACCGACCTGGCGCTGGAGCAGGGTTTCAACCACCTGCTGCTGCGCTGGACTGGTGGGAATGGGACGATCGGCCTGAAGTTCCGCAACATCATGCGCCAGGCCGAAACCGAGTTCGGCTTCGCCTGATGCGCATGAACGCGCGGCCAGGCCTCAGGGTGCTGCCAGCACCTTGAGGCCGGTCGGCACAACCTCCGGACGTTCGACCCAGCCGATCGCTCCGGGGATGCGGGAAACATGGGCGAACATGTCCTCGCGCATATCGATCTGCTCGGGCATGCTGCCTTCACCGGTAAAAACCAGTCGTTTCCACCAGTTGACCAGCTGCTGAGGCGTTTTGCCCAGGCGGCCTGCCAGGCGATCGTTGGCGGCAGTATCGCGCTGGAAGATGACCACGACGCGTTCACCATTGGGCCAGGTGGTCCGCCGACCAAGGAACACGTCACGGAGGGTAGCTTGATCAACAGCCTCGACCGGGACGGACTGATGAGCGATAAGCACATCCTCGGCTGCAACCCAGTCAGCGAGAGCTATGAGGATGAGTACCGTACGCAGCCGGGACATCAGAAGTCCACCGTGGTCTTCAAGGCGAACACGGTCCAATGCTCGGGCTTGTCATTGCCGGTGTCGAGGGCGTTGCCGCTGTGATATTGCCACTCGGCCTTCACCAGCCAGTTGGCAAAAATGTCGTATCGGCCAGCCAGGGCCCAACTGCGATCATACTTTTTACTTGGATTCTCCCGGTCAGCAAAACTCAACTGGCGCGATAACGACAGCTCGTAACGGTCCAGCATCCGATAGCTAGCCGCCGCGTACATTGCCTCGGTACGGGTGTAGCCGCTCCGTTGGCTTGGTTGTTCTGGTAGTTCCACCCGGATCGTCGACCCCGGCAGCGGTCCAGGCACGAACGTGTACGGATGGGCCGTCACCGACGTGTCGGTCTTTCCGTATTCCAGCAGATACTCTGCCGCGAGGATCAGGCCTTGTCGCTGGTACTCGATCGAGGCCACGCCGCTATAGAATTGGTCGATCTTCGTGCTGATGTCGAGATCGGCATTGACGCCCGGCGATCCCCGGATCGGCACCGCCTCGCTCTGCCCATCCGCAGAGAAGCCCCAGAACCCGACGCCGCTCAGGCGCATGCGCAGGCCATCAAGTGGGGCCAGCCATGTCACCACTGCTCCGGCTACCGCATCGACATGTATGTCCGTGAACCTATCGCCAGCCCCCAGATCGGTCAGATAATTGGCCAGATCGCCATCTTCACGCGCGTTCTGCCCACCACCGAACACGACCCCGTCAAGTTGACCGGCGGTTCCCGGCTTGAGGCCGCCGTAAAGCATCGCACCGTTGATCGCCAGAGTGTAGTCGCGCAGTTGTGGCAGGTAGATGACTTGCGGCAGAAATACGGTCGCGTGGTCAAAATCGAGGTCCCGTGACTCGTTGTAGAGCCCATAGGGCATCTTGATCCGACCGACTTTCAGCCCGGCCCGCTCGGTTGCACGCCAGTCGGCGAAGGCCCAGTCGACCTCGACGCTGTTGTCTCCAGAATCGGCAAAGTCTCTGGCAACCAGCTGCAGGCCGATGCGGAGACGCTCAACTGGCTGGGTTGAGACGTTGATCGCGACCTCGCTGAACTCGAAGGTTCCCGGGTCCTGCGTCGAACCGAACCAGTCGGTTTCGGTTGTCAGCAGGTAGCCCTGGCTGACGAAGCCGTGGATCTGCACGCCATCGAAGTCCACTGCAGCCAAGGGGGCAGCCAGCCATGGCAGAATGCACAGGGCAAAAGTTCCGCGAAATGGAAGATGCATGTTCCACTATTGTAGCGCGGTCGCCTGGTCCATGTCAACTGGCTAGCGGGACCAGTGGGATGGGATTGCTGCCACTATCTCCTTCAGATCGCGACCATATCGTCAGAACCACATGCGGATCGTGACTCAGGTCTGGCTATGCATTGCCGCCGTCGCGGTCGGCTATCTCGCCACCGTGGCTCTCGATGTCGGATTGGGTCTGCGCAACCAGGTGCTGCTCCAACAAGCGGTAGAGGTATCCCATCCGGCTGCACTCCGCTGCCAGCGGGCGGTATCGTTCTTCCAGCTTGGATCGCGCGCATTTGAGCTGGCGGTGGTTTTCGGAGAGGCGAGCGAACTGGAAGCTGGCCAGCGGCACTGCGGCCAGGCTGCCGAACACCTGTTGTCCGCCGCCGCATTGCCCGGCGTGCCCAAGATCGGACAAAGCTCGCTCAAAGAATTGGCCAACCAACTGCAGGTCCATGCTGATCGCGCGGCCAAAGTCTACACGCCCTTGAGTACCGGACGGGACAGCAACCAGCTGCGTACTGAGGCATCGGCTTTGGCACGGGAACGGGACCAATTGAGCAGGCGATTGGCCGAAGCGGCTGAAGGCTTCAGCTCGACCCTGCGCAGCGATATTGGCAAAGCACTGAGTTCCGCCGCCAATCAGCGCCAAACAGTGCTCCTGGCCTGCGTGGTCATCATCGCCACCACCTTGACCGCGGCCACCCTGTCGATGAGGCGATGGACCCGCCGACTGTCCTCCCTGCTGGGCGCCAGCGATAAGCTTGCCCAGGGCGACTACCGAGCGGATCTGCCTGAACCCACGGAGGACGAGGTGGGACGTCTGGTGCGATCCTTCGTCACCATGCGCGAGGCCGTGCAAAGCCGCGATCAGGCCCTCCGCCTGTCTAGCGAAGGCCTTGAGCTCACCGTGTCCAAGCGCACGCACGAGTTGGCTGAGAAGAACAACCATCTATCTGCCGAGATCACCGAACGCACCCGGGCCGAGAAGGCCCTGGCCGAGGCCAATCGCCGCAGCCTCGACGCCTCGCGTGAGGCTGGCCGCGCCGAAATCGCCACCAGCGTCCTGCACAACGTCGGCAATGTGCTCAATAGCGTGAACGTCTCGGTCGCCCTGCTGGATGAGGCCTTGGCCAAGTCCCGGGCTGGCAACCTGACGCGCGCCGCCGCCTTGCTGCACGAGCATGCCGACAATCTCGCCCAGTTCCTCACCAGCGATGCGCGCGGACGCGTCCTGCCGAGTTATCTTGCAGAACTTGGTCGCCACCTGTCGTCAGAGACAGAGCAGCAACGCCTTGAGATACGTCAACTCATTACGTTTGTCGCCCATATCAAGGATGTCATTGCCATGCAGCAGGGCTACGCCCGGGCCACCGGGGTGCGCACTTCATCATCGCCAAATGAGCTGTGCGAAGATGCGCTCCGCGTGCATGCACCCTCCCTGGAACGGATCGGATCGGGCATCGAACGACGCTATGCTCTGAATCCGACCCTGATGCTGGACCGTAGTCGCGTACTGCAGGTGCTGATCAATCTGATCGGCAACGCCCGGGACGCGGTTGAGGCACACCAGGGAGTCCGCCTGGTGACCGTGGCCTGTTTGGTCGAAAACGATCGACTACGCGTAACAGTGACCGACACCGGCGTCGGCATTGCTCCGGAGGTGATGCCTCGTTTGTTCACCCACGGTTTCACCACGAGGCCTGAAGGCCATGGTTTCGGCCTGCACGCTAGTGCGATCGCGGCGCGCGAACTCGGCGGTTCGCTGACCGTGCACAGCGATGGGCCAGGGCTCGGTGCCACATTTCTTCTCGACATCCCCGCCGAACGGAGTCCTTGATGGACCGCTGCCATCGAATCCTGGTAATCGACGACAACCCCGAGATCCATCAGGATTTCTACAAGGTGCTAACCGCCCGTCCGCGCACGGCGGACGCCTTGGTTGCGGCTGAATCCGTGTTGTTCGGAGCCACCCCGTCTGTAGTCCCCGGCCCCGGATTCACAGTGGATTCCGCCAATCAGGGAGAATCGGGTCTGGCCAAAGTGCGTCAGGCTATGGCCGAAGACCAGCCATATTCCATCGCCTTCGTCGACATGCGCATGCCGCCCGGTTGGGACGGCCTGGAGACGATTATCCGTCTGATGCCAGAGGATCCCCGTCTCCAACTCGTGATCTGCACGGCCTACAGCGATCATTCCTGGCAAGAGCTGACCGACCGTGTTGGCGCAACCGACCGTCTGCTCATCCTTAAGAAGCCGTTCGACCCCATCGAAATTCTGCAGCTGGCACATGCCCTCACTGCCAAGTGGGAGCAGGCCCGCAGGGCCGAGGGCGAGCGCGAACGGCTTGAGACTGCAGTGCGGGCACGCACAGCCGAGCTGGTGCTGGCCAACAACGTACTCAATCGTTCAATCCTGGAACTACATACCGCCAACAACCAGCTCGGTCGCAGCGAGACCCGATTCCGCGCTGTGGTCGAGTCAGCCGCGGCCGCCATCGTCATCATCGACGAACGTGGCGTCATCTGGATGTGGAACCCTGGCGCTGAACGACTCTTCGGCTGGACGGCCGGTGAAGCGATGGGGCGGCGCATCGGTGAGATGATGCCTGGACTCGCACAGCTGCCTGACAACGCCGGTGGCGCTCTCGATCTGCCCGGAGTCGCCAAGCATGGCCGTCATCTGGAGCTGACCGTCAGCCGGTCACGGTTCAGCAACGACGATGGCGTATTCACCTCCTGCATCATCCAGGACATCGGACCGCGCAAGCAGGCCGAAGCCGCCCTCATCAAGGCACGCAATACCGCCGAGATTTCAACCAACGCCAAGAGCGACTTCCTCGCCATGGTCAGCCACGAACTACGCACGCCGATGAACGGCATCATCGGCATGAACGACCTGCTGCTGGATTCGGTCCTCGACGCCGAACAGCGCGAGTTTGCTGAAACCGTGCGGACCTGCGCCTCGTCCCTGCTCGGCCTCCTCAACGGGATCCTGGACTTCTCGCGCCTCGAAGCCGGCCGGCTGGACATCCAGAACATTGAGTTCGACCTGCGCGGCGCAACTGGTGAAGTAATGGATCTGCTGCTTCCTCAGGCCCGCGCCAAAGGCCTCGATCTTGTGCTGGAGGTAGATGCCACTGTGCCGTGGCAGGTCCTGGGCGACCCAGGCCGATTCAAGCAGATTCTCGTCAATCTCCTTGGTAATGCTGTCAAATTCACCATCAATGGAGGCGTCACGGTGTCGCTCACCCTACGGGGGGACGCTCCGGACATCCTGATCGTGGCCGTTGCCGACAGCGGAATCGGGATCGCCAGAGATACCCAAACTCGCCTATTTGAGCCATTCAACCAGGTCGAGTCCCCAGCCACCCGTCAATACGGCGGGACTGGGCTAGGGTTGGCGATCAGTCACCGACTAGCTGGATTGATGGGGGGCCGCATCGGCCTGGAGAGCGAACTTGGCAAAGGCAGCACCTTCTGGTGTGAACTGCCAATGCCAGCCCGACCCGATCCCGGCGATCGTGCTGGGCGGACCTCGTTGGCAGGCATGCGCATCGTCTATATCGACGACAACGTGGGTGGACGCACAGCGATGACCAACCAGCTGATGCACTGCGGCGCGTCATGCGAGGCTGTCGACGGCTCGGCAACCGCCCTTGAACGGATCGCGATCGCAATTGCCGCCGATGCGCCCTATCATGTGGTGCTGGCGGAGTGGCGCGAGAACGGCGTCGATGTCCTGACCCTGGCCACCAAGCTGCGCGACGAGGATGGACCACCGATCGTCCTGTTGTCGCGCAATGCCCGACCCGGCCAGGGTGCCGTGGCTCGAGCTGCCGGCGCTGCGGGCTTACTCACCTATCCGCTTGCCCAGAATCAGCTTCGTGAGGCATTGGCAACGGTCCAGGACGGTGGCCACATCGGCACAGGCATGCTGACGAAGCATAGCATCGCGGAACAACGCCGTCGCTGCCATCCCTGGATCCTCTTGGCCACGTCGGATATCCAGCTCCGGCGGCAAGCCCTTGTCCGGATGGCTCAACTCGGCTGCCGCACCGATGTCTGTGCGCCTGACAGGCTGATCGAGGCCTGCAGCCGCCATGCTTATGACATGGTCGTCGCAGACCCCGACGCGCCGGGTTCGCCCAGCCTGTCCCAACTGCGGACTGCGCTGGGTACAGGCCCTGTCTCTTATACACATCTCCGAGCCCACGAGACTAAGGCGAATCTCGTATGCCGTCTTCTGCTTGAAAA
>ENA-ORBV01010595-ORBV01010595.1-microbial-mat-metagenome-genome-assembly--contig:-NODE-10595-length-14700-cov-5.164125_pt1 | contig 14700 bp, 6 predicted proteins | sample MGYA00237777_ERZ505514 | MGnify/ENA primary metagenome ERZ505514 (study PRJEB26160, sample SAMN06269048) | microbial mat metagenome | isolation source: Oligotrophic lake microbial mat | place... | reverse complement strand
TTTCAAGCAGAAGACGGCATACGAGATTCGCCTTAGTCTCGTGGGCTCGGAGATGTGTATAAGAGACAGCTCCAAACTGTTTCTTAGCGAGACCCTCAGAGTTCACCAGCACCATCAGAATCTTATCGACAACTGCTTTCTCATAATCGGTTGTAATGAATTCACGGCGGCGAAGAATACTGTTTCGCAGAGTATCGGAAAGCGGGACAGGCATTGGGATGTTGTTTTGGACTGTGAAGTCAAGACGCTCGGTCAAAATGTCGATGCCCTGTTGAATCTTCTCAATTCCAACAACGGCCGTCCTGTTCGCACCACCGCCCGTCCCTGCCCACACAACCGAACGAATCGCGTCCACGTCGTCTTCAAAGAGCATGGAGTTTGCATCTTTCTTAGGCTCAAGGTCGCCCGCGATCTCGTTCTGACCGCCGCTCTTCGGAGACTTCGTAGGCGTTGTGCTTCCAGGGAGATAGTCTTTCACACGCGCAGCGAATGCCAGCTGAGTGAGCTCTCGATAGTGAGTAGCCAGCATCTTGTACGATTTCTTCCTTGAGACATTGTCAATGCTTTGGTGACAAAGCATCCGGAACTGCATATTTTCGCTTTTCATGCCGTTGACTGTCAGCCATGAAGCGACGTTGATCAGCAACTGCCTTCCTTGGGTGACAGCGCCGTGATCGGGGGTGAAAGAAGGTGAGATCGATAGTGGATCCGACAGTGATAAAAGGTCCGAGCCGTAGAAATTTGGGTTGGGGACCGGAACAGCTGGCTGAACCAGCTGTTGTTTCTTCCCAACGCCTTCTTGTAATTTCTGACACTGATCAAAAACCAACCTCATAACCTCGGGAATCACGAAAAGTTGAATGGTTTGCCCCTTTCCAATGCCACGCATCCTGAACGCACCCTGTGCATAGTCACGGAAGGTCATATCCTTCCCAAGCGTTAGAGCAGCCCTCGCATTGATTGTTTGAGGGATATCCATACCCGTCGTATGAATTTGATCGTAGAATGAGAAGCGACGGTGGGGAGGGATACCGGACTGATTGAGTCGGACAACATTCATGCCGTGTCGCAAAAGGATCATCTTCCTGTCTTTGTGGTCCAAGAATACGACACCATCGAAATCTTCTGGCAGCCCATTCAGAAGGAGAAATTTTGCCACATCAAGATTGCTCATTCCTGTAATCAAAGCCCCGCAATCAAGCAAGACGTGGAATGGAGGATTCGCTGTCGCCACGCCGTCGAGAAGGTTTTTGACAGACCAATCCGCATTGAGCAATCTGCTTGTGACAATTGACTCAGACATGAGATAGTCCAAAATTTGGCCATCCACGCACTCGTCATACTGACATTGGCCTAGCTCTTCGGGCAAGAGATCACTAGGCGTTCCGCTGAAGCCAACGCGTCGGCCAAACAGCATATCTCCTCCAAGGTCTTGGCCAGATGCGCTTACTTTCTCGTGGTGGTGCTCCATGGTCAGTGGAAAAACAAAGGTGTCCAGATAGTATTGCATCACCTGTGGGATATTCTTCAGGAGATTGTACGTGACCCCCATATGGTGCTCGTCTTTCAGATCCAATAGGTGCAGTGGCCAGATGTCGTCAGCACCCCTTCCACCAACTCGTCCCATGGGCGCTCTCATAAAAGCTGCCGGATCGCTGTCCTTGTCGCCTTCTTTCTCGCCTTCCCTGGGCCCACGAACCTTCCCACCAGCTTCTTCCACCCACTCTTTGTATCGCAATGCTGATGGGCGCTTGTGGAGAGGGCCGAACTCCGCGTCAAGTTGCTCGCGCAATTCCATCATCGTGTTCTCAAAATCCGAGAAACGAAGACCCTCATAACGGTAACCAAGGATGGTCAAACCGATCACAATGTCGGGCTGTGAGAATTGACTAGCTCTGCTTGGAATATCCTTGCCAACAAATGGGACGGCAGCTAGTCGCCTCGTTAGGGAAATATTAGGTTCACTCTCCAGGGTCAGCTTTAGGTCAGTCTTAGAGAGCAGACCAAAGCTAACTCTGTTGATTTTTCCCATCACGTGAGGCAGATAATTGCGCAAAATGTCATGGCTGAGGTTGAGCATCTTCATGTACTCGTCGTCCAAAGCAACATGAACTGCCGATGCTGCTTGCCGATCTTTCAAAGCCCCATTGATCATGTACGATAACAGATGTTTATCATCAACAGTAGGAAGTCTCTTGTTTCGCAGATACAACAATTGCCAGCGAGCCACCAGCGGTTTCAATTCTTTGTGGTAGAACGCTTTGTTGAGCAGGACCAAGTGTGGCGTATACTGCATATGCTTTGCTGCAATGCCCTGCGTGATCACGTTGGAAATTTGTTCAAGAATAGTGATGGCTTCCCGGCTATCCTTGAAAGCAACTGACATCTTTCTCTTTGAATAGTAAAAGATGGCGTCCAGTACATGCCACTGAATGTCCCAGCGAAGCCCCATCCCTAGCTTGGTTCGAGAAAAGTCGATGGGGTCTTTCTGCCCAATCGGCCAATTCAGTTCACTCTTGAGGGGATGAAGGAGAAGATCAACTTCATCTAGCAACAAGCAACCTGTATTGAAGAGTTTCAAGATTTCTGCGCAATAGTAAACATCTTGCGGCTCCACATCGATGTCGACAAGCACAGATTGGTCCTTAAAGCGCCTGGCAATGGCAGAGAGAGAAAAGTTGGAGAAAAATCCATTGTTGCCTGGGTTGTAAGTTTTTCGTCCGAACTTTTTTTCCTCTAAAATCTTCATCATTTCCACAAACTTTAACATAAACGACTTGACACTGGTCGGAGTGGCACAAATCACAGCTTTGCTATCACGCGCCTTGCAAAGTTTAAGATATAGATCTCGAGTAATAGCAGTGCCTCGATCAAAGTGGAAAGTAAAAACAGGTTTTCTCACAACTGCCGCAAACTTTTCCCTCATGACACCTCGCGAAAAGTCCAGGAGCGCATGCGGGACAACTTGGGTTACCAGAGATTTCCCGTCTGCTAACATCAGCGCGAGAAGCGGCGTGACGACGGTGGTCTTTCCAGCTCCCATAATCATCTGGTGGCACATCGACTTGTCTTGGCGAAGGCTATCCATTAATTTGTTCACGAGAATGACTTGACTTTTTCGAAGCATCAATGAGTAGGTAAATTCAAACACCAGGTATCGAGGATCAAACTCGATAAAATTGGGGTTCGTTGCCATTTTCATATAATGTCTCTCGTTGGCGATATCAAGCGCAACTTTGGATGATTGAAGCATAATTTCTTGGGCAATCTTGCGCCTCTCTTCTTCGTGGTTGCAAGCGTTAACTTTCCTCAGCAAGAGAATCAACTTTGACAAGCTTGTCAAAGCCCTGTGGGTCTGACTGATTCTGATAGAAGTGAGCATGGCGACAACTGTAAGACTTGTAACAGTCTTGTACGCTACACCAGACATGTAGGGGTTCAGAGATCGAATGTCATGCTCGGCAGTTGTGGAAAGAATAGACGCAACAAGCAACTCAAACCATGCAGCCGGCTCTCGTTCGCTCACTTGACCAAGACGAAATTTCATAAAGTTCGTTTCCCCCTTGGAACCACCAGCGCTTGGAGTATCACTTCGTTCGTCGCTTGTAGCAATGGCCAAGGAGCGATTCATCAAGTTCCAAAGAGACTTTCGATCAAACTCCATTGCATGATTCAAGGACTTGGACAGTTTGCTTAGTTGAGCCGTGGCTTTGCTGAGAGCAGTCGGATTGGAGTGAAATGATTGGATTTCAGCCGGCGTGAAACCAATCAAAGTAGGGGTAAGTTCAGAGTTCGTCTTCTCAGCGTATTTGTAGACATCAGTCTTGACTCTATTCATCGTCGCGACCGAGCAGTGCGTTTGAGATGCACGAATGCTGCTGACATCGAAAGGAAGATGGCCCGAAACCAGAGGTAAGCCAAGCTGTGCCCGTGACAGAAAGCTAACGAAATTCTCAAGCTTGATTGGGGCCAGGGGTTTGGACGCGAAAGACTGCAGTTGCTTAATGGGAATGTTGACGGCGGCACAATTTTGAACATCCAAAAAGAAAGTGGACTGGGCGTAGTCACTTATGCGAGGCACAACCCAGAGACGATGCGAGGCATAGGACTCAGGGCGGCTCAAGATCATCGCAAGCCTTGGGACGGACTCTTCATACAACCTCGGATTCATGACCATGCTCTTTACAGTATCTTGCGACAAGAAATTGTGGAGCTGGTCGATGAGACGACTCACGGCATCTTTCCCCTGGAACATGCCCTTGATCTTCGTCATGCCGCTGTCAATATGAAATTTCGGAATGGCTGGATGCTGGGCTATGGCAGAGCATTCCGCCAGAATTTTTAGGACTGACACCTCAGCTGACTCGGTCTTGAAGTCAGAAGGAGGCAAAAGACGGAAGAGAATGCGTCCCCAATTGTACGGACTGTCATTTGGGTGCACTTTGAAATTTACTGTTCCTGTCATCAGATCGTAGATCAAGGGAAACCCAAATCGGGATGATGCCATCTCTATACCGGAGGATACCGCTGCATTGATAAACTCTAACGCTCGAGCGCCACCAAACGCTGTCTTCGTACCCGAGCCTTGGTCTTCTTCGGGCCGGCTGTACGCAGCACCAAACAGCTTACTTGACACCATCAATTTCTTGTGATTCATAAAGATTGTCTTGTCCAAGCCTGTATCCATGTTCTCGACAACCGGTGGTTTTTCCACTCCTAATTTAACAGTGAGCGTCTTGTCCTTTGGCAAACTAGCGAGACTCATCACTGCTGTTACAAATGCTTTTCGATTCAAAAGTGTCAAGGACAATCTCCCACGAGCATCGGGGCTGCATAACTGCAGAAGAAGCATCTCCTCTTCCGTCGTAAGGCGGCACGCAGAAGAAACAAAAATATGCTTCTTAACATATTCCTCCATTTCGGCATTGACGCTCCAGGGGCACTTCATCTTGGAGTCGGCACCTAAACCAACGGTTACAACCGAGAGTTTCAAACGACAAGCATGCGCGTCTGGGTGGAAATCGTTACCGAGGAATTCCAGCTGGTTAAAGATCTGTTGCTCCTCGGGGTTTAAGTCTTCGCTCACGCAAGATTCAACCATTTTGAAGACGTCCTGATATGCTCCAGTGATGAAATGCATGACCATCAGATAAAGCGACGAAGCTAAGGACGGAGTAACCAGGAAAGACCTTGAATTATGAATTGGATATAGGTAGGTGCGGACCTCTCCGATCTAGCAAAAAAGAAACAAAGTTGAGCTAGGGAATTCAGAATCGATGTTCGACAGTAAAACACGAAAACTTCGCAATCGAATTCGCCGGCGGCCACCTTACATTCGCAATCCACTCGGTGTTGCGTCTGTCCAAAATCACTTGTACAGACAGATGCGCTCCATCCATGTGAAGCCTCCGTGGTAAAGCACAACCAGGAATTAGGACGAAGAGGTCGTTGTCGGCGTTTTGTAACACAATAAAGTGTGCGATTCCTCCAAGCAACCGCTCTGCTATCTCTCGTGCCTCCGTCGAGATGGCAATGTAGAGACCGTCATAGTCATTGCTATACAGGCGGTTCACAACGTGCCCATCCACGGTGGTCTCGCTCTTTGCGGTGAATCGGAGGTTCACACGAGGCAGCTCGATCACGTCAATTGACGCAGGGGCATGGGCTGAATGGACGCGCGATTTGCTCCAAACCAGAACGTGGGCCAAGTTGTCCAATCTTGATAGTAGCATACCAATTCTCTTCAATAATGAAGAAGGTGGGGCGCAAAGAACGTCCAGTAAAGTTAGCACGGGTCGATTCGGGTCTATTTTTTCAATTTCATGGTCATTGCTCAGCACAGGGATTTGCTGAATCATAGCCTCTGCCGACGAGTTGCAGAATCCAGTTTTGTCAAAATCGGTTCCCTTGGAGAGTGCGATTTTCAGCCTTGTCGAGGGTATGCCAGCGTCGTCGCTCTTCTTCTTTTCGTCCACATCAAAACTATCCTCAGCCGGAGCTGCCTCTTTTTCGTATCCCGTGATGTCGTCATTTTCACTTTGCCAGAATACATACTTTTCTACGAGACTGGTGGGAATGATTCCTGCCAAGAATCTCGGTGGGACGTAAGTCTGCGTCCCCAGCGTAGAGTTTAGAGCTCTTGTAACGATCAGGGATGGAGCGGGTAACTGCTTGGTCATAGGCACTCCAGCGGACAAAGCAAGAATACCAGCAACACGATCAGGGTACGGTTCGCCGCTATTAACTTCGTGCAGACAGAGTGAAAGGTTCGACGTATACTGAAGCACTCGCATGTGACGTCTCCCATATTCCACAACATTGAAAATGGCGATCGCGGGTGGGTTTTGCCAGACAAAGACTTCCTTTAAAGTGTGGGTAGACAAAGAAGCGCTGTTCTCGGGGTTTTGAATCCAACCGGAAAGCAGGGCGTACGGCTCCTCCGACAGATCATTTGGCGACATGTAAAGTGTCGTTTTCGGTAGAATCAATGCCAGCTTATCTCCAAGAGTGTCGGAGATCCACCGCTCGCCTGGCCGCAGGCTGCTAGGAAATTTCCGCGTGAACTTGGAATTCATTGATACTCTATTGTCGTAGTAGTTTCTTGAATCAGGACTCCAAGACTCAATATCGTAACGGCGCCCGACCAAACGCCACCAGTATCTGTTTGTCGTGTGCATAACTTCAGCGCAGGCAACGTCGCTCGCGTCTTTCAATGCCGAACGACGAGTTTCTGCGAAGTCAGGGTCGTCCATAATATGCGGGTCCAAAAGAGTCATTTTGTGATTCTGCAGGGTAAAGTCGCTAAGCTGCAGATTTACCTCAATACCAACGGCCTTCGTTGTTACATAGAGCATCCATTCCTCGTAGGTTTGCCCTGGTTTTGGAATTCGGTAGGTTCCATCACGAAGATTCACATCCTCGGTATCGGGAACGAAGCGACCGTAGCATGAAGGATGGCCGATGCTCTGCCAGTGTCTCTTTTTCATATCGGCATCCTCACGGCTGCCAGTTCCTGTAGCAACGCGCACTACTGCCTCCATGGCATGATCACCTTCTTCCTTCTTCTCCTTCACGAAGCGTAAAATGCTATAGCGATGTGCTTGAATCACATCGAAAACTTCAGACTGAGCAATTTGAATCGACGGCGGCGGATGGGTCGGGTTGCTGGTGTCCTGGATATCATCGTATACCTTCGTACTGAAGCGATGGTTAATCGTCAAATAAACCTGGGAAGAAAGGATAACCGAAACGGCCCGGTAATCAAGATCCTCGTAGTCATAGTTCTTGAACAAATACAGTAGGTGCGCATGCACGAGGTTCATAATGTCGACATCCTTACATCGATTGGGATCAATCCAATATTCCAAGGTAGGAATGGCTTGAGAATCAAGGAGAGCTCTGATTTTCTTCAAGGCGGCATCCACTTTGACATTGCTAAGTGACTCAAGTCCACGCGGTCTTGGTTGTCCAGGAATACACTTTTTCAAAGCGTACTTCATGTAGCCTTCGATACGCACAGCAAGGCGCACCAAATAAAGAATCAAAGGTCCCGAAGATGCCTTCTTCGTATACTTTCCTACATCCATGTCTAATGCCCTCTCCAGCATCTTGACGATGCAAATAGTAATAACATCCGGCGATTTTGCAATCTCATTGAACAACGTTCCATGCGCGGTTGCCAAGAGCTCTTCGAGTTTATCGTAATCAACCACAGGGATCTCTGATATTGTATCTGTATAATCAGCAGGCTTCCATCTCCCGGGCTCAAACAGTGCTGCATCAACAATCATCTGGAGGCTTTTTGTTTTCAGCGCCGACAGACGGGTGGGATCACCATTGGCAAAGAAGTCCATTATAAGAGGAATGCGTATGTAGGGAGCCGTCAGGAACTGCACAAACCTCTCGGAATCAGAGGGGCTGAGAACGTTCCCAAATGTAGGCAGTTCCTTATTTTCAAGATGTAAAATATCGTCCTCCGTGTGCACTGAGATAGGTTTGGCTCTGTTCAGACGATTACATGACGAAGTTAGAAACAAGAAAAGTGGGAGAAAGTACTTCAGTACAATGGGCCCAGGGACAAAATGGATCAGCGAGCCATAAGGCTACCCGTTGAAGCACATGAAAGTTGCCAGTGCAGCTTGCTTACCTTTTATTAAGGAATTTTTCCCCGCACGAGTTGATCACGGTGTTTGGATCAGCCGACGAGAGGCGAGCTCGAACTTCTCTTTCTTTGCTGGAGAAGAGCGACAGAAATCCTCTTTGCTTGGTCTTGATCGTAGCTTCCAGGGCCTCGGGTTCAACGTAATCTTGGTGATGTCCGTGAAAGGCTTTGACCAAGTATTCTAACACTGGATTATCCTTTGCAATACGCCTGACCTCCCAATGCAACGTCGCATCGGATGGTAACCATGTATGAGTGTCAGGGACATCGGGTGCAGTTTGTGCTTTACCCGAGACGGCGTGGCGGAAATGAAAGACAATATCACGGAAGTATTCAAACTCAGGAAGGACTTCCAACATCGATCCGTTCTTTCCAGAAATCAGCATAGTGGTATGGTTTGCAGCTGCTTCTTCCGTTGCTGGGTGTGGACGTTGGAACGCAAGCTGAATCGACAGTTGGTTGACCAAGACGAGATCACCGTCGGTGGCTGTGCGGCTCCTGTCGAAGTTGAAGATTGTATTGCGCTTTGAGCCGTCGTCTTTCAAAGAAAGCCCCCGCATATAATCCAAACATTGGAATCGAAGAGCGCATAAAACAGGGTCATAAATTGGAAGGTTCGATCCCAGTGTATCATAAGAACCGGCCTCGATTCCAAAAGGCTCCGTTGGTCCTTCACAAAGACCCGAATAGTGGAGACAAAAGGCGCTAGGATCGTCAATAGCCTTGACACGGCAAATGGCATCCGCGACACAGGTTCCAGCAGCAAGCGCTGTAGAACGGATTGCAACAAGACCTCGGGATTGCTGCACACAAGCAGTCGCGGCCGTATAGATTCGAACGATTCGACGGATAAGGAAAAGCAAGTTGACCTGTGTTTCGCGACGCATCTGCCCTTTCCTCCAAAAGCAAAACTTGGGATCCGAGTTGGGCATGGGTAGAACGTGCGTCAGAGCATACTGGGCTGCGGAAGCTGCAAACGCAGGCGAATTCTTTATAAGTCGGCGTTGTTGCAGTAAAAGACTACAAGCATCCGCTAAGCGCTGCAATGAGGAGGAAGCAGTAGCGTAATCGGTAGCGATAGGTGGCAATCCTTCGTCCGTCAATACAGCAGGGATCAGGATGGGATCCTGTCGTGGGTCTCCCATCAACCTCTTGACCACGTTCTCATAATCGTCTCGCCTCATTCGGCCAAAAAGCGGGTGGGCGGCGCTTCCAGCGGATGTCTTTAACGACGTGATGGTGCCTCTCGAGAATTCGTCCTGCATCGCAGATTTGGACAGGCCGTGGCTGTACTGGTCCATGGGTCTCGAAGCCGTGAAATTGACCTTCTTCAGAAACTTGTCGAGGAAATCCCACGTAAAAGAAAGACCAGCCAAAAGCGTATTATCCCCCACTTTTGTGGAGTCCATTGTTGATGCAAAATTTGCTAGATTTCTTCCTGCAAGTTTGAGGATACGCGTGTCCTCGGGATCCAGCGAGTGTGCGGGCGACTTTTCAATCTCTCTGTAGGAAATACTCAATGCAGCTGTCATAACCAGCAGGCTGGAGTATTTCGAACTTCTTTGCCCAATCGCTGGACTTGTTGTCAACGCCAACCGTGCTAAAGGGTGCATGGTGGAAGCAGAAATGGGATCTGGTACCTCCAAGTACTCTGCCGGTCCTTGATCCAAGTTCGACAGGAGAGGCCGTGAGTTGAGTGATGGAAGCAGTTTTTCGTAGAGAAATTCAGCCGTGTTCTTTCGGGAAGGATAAACCTGCATTCTAAAGAGCAAAATCCAAAATGTAGAATCCATCAAACGTGCAGAAGGAATTTCCCATATCGTCATGGCAAGCTGCTTCAATTGCCGACCAGATTCTGGATCAAAGGAAGATGGATGGTACTCAAGCCCATCTTTGCTTGTGTTACAAACCGTGAAGCTCCACTTGTTGTTCCCGCAATTTCGTGCAATGTAAAGGACCAAATTGCAGTAATCAGGTTGCTGCCACCCCCCGGGCAAGACGAGCTGCTGATTTGGCTGTATTTTTTCGATGAGTGGCACGAAGACGTTGATAAAATTTAAAAAAAGGGCATCCAAATTTTTCCCCGAGGAACCCGCAGAATGAGGTAGCAAAGAAATCAATTTGATGCAGGCTTCGCACGCCATGTGGTTGTGCGTCAAGTATTTCAAAACAGAGGATTCAGAGCAGACGTGCGAGACAAAACTCAAAGCTTTTGCTAGTCGCTCGTACATGGCTGTTCGATCGTTTAACTTTTCGGGCGGAATGGGTTGGCGCAGAATATACGTCTGCAAGTTGAGCAATGCCCAAAAGGGTGGAACACGGTAAATCGGAAAGAACTTTCGCTGCGGGCGTCCTCCTGTGGATCCTGCCAAATAATCGAATGGATTGAAGGTTATGTACTTTGTATTGTCTCCCTCCCCTACTAAATGAGGCGGCAAGGCCACTTCCATTTCTCCCGATGCAGTGGGGGAAAAGTCAATTCCACTGGTTCCAATTCCCCTGCCTGTTTCTGCTTCTTGGTGCCTCTGCATTTCGGCCTTTTCTTTCCTCAACTGTGCCTTTTGTTCCGCTTCTTGTTTTTCGCGTTCCTTTAAAGCATGCATTTCTTCCGGTGACAACGGCGTCGGGGCCTTTGTACCTGCCGACGGAGCGATGCGAACGTCCTCTTGCATGTCTCTTAGGGATCCCGGATTGGACGACGACTGGGAATGGCTTCTCGGCGGAGGACTCCTTGGGCTACTCACGCTACCTTGTGATGCCACCGACGTAAAAGACTTGCTAGGTCTTGGTGGCGACCGCTGTGGTGGCGATGAAGCAGTCGCTGCTTTTTTGGCTGCCTGGGGGGTTGGAAGAGCCGCCATTGTCCGCGGTTTCGCTGCTGCTGAGCTGTGGGTGCCTGATGCTGGAACAGGGCTAACAGAGCGTCCATGCGCAGAAAAATTTCTAGCCACTTGCTGTTCGGGCGTTTGAGGCCCTTCTTGAGGAGGGACTGGAGAGGCTGTGCTTGACCTTGCTGGACTGGTAATAGTGGGTGCGCTGCCTCTCATCGGAGAAACAGCCCGTTGTTGTTCCTGTTGCTGGGCGTTGAAGGCTGGCATGGCTCCCATACTGTGCGTCACTTGTAGAAGCCCAGTGGCAGCAGCCGAATCTGCCTTCGGCAACTCCGAAGTGGTGGTCGAACATTCCTTGCCGCCAGGACCAATGTTACCCATGTTGTCCAACCCTGCGAAAGGGTCGTCCAGTTCATAAGCAGGATGAGGTCGTCTGGATGAAAAGCCCTGCGCTCCGGGCGAGCCAAATCCAGTTCCTGGTTGCTGCTGCTGTTGAAAGGGGGGTGGCGATCCATACTCTTGCTGATGGTGCTGATGATGTGGGAATCCGCCTTGCTGAGGAAAGCCTGGCTGCTGCTGCTGCTGCTGCTGCTGCTGCTGCTGCTGCTGCTGCTGCTGCTGCTGCTGCTGAACAGAAGAAGTAAGCGATATTCTTTGCGGCTGTTGTGGTTGCCCAAAGCCTCCTGGTTGAGGTCCTTGCGCGGCTGCTTGAGTCACGTAGGTAGGAGGAAACCAGCCTTCTTTTCCGTTGCACACTCCCCACCACCATGCTCCTGACTGTCCGACTTTGGCACTGATCAAAGAGCCTTGAGGAAAGGACAGTTGAGACTGACGGGCATCCCCGTTGAAGGGATGCTTTGCCACGTATCGTTGCATCATAGTGAGACACCAGTACTATAGTCCTAGCTAGTAGATTACTATTCTCGTTCTTGTGCCGATCCAAACCCTCACTGAGACGTGTTGTCCATGAGCACGGAATGACCCAAAAATTATTTCACGTTCGCTCGTGCACTGCTTGTACTATTATAGCTACTTCTTGCTAGTTTAAGGTGGGTTTTGGGCCGGAAACGTTCCCGTTCATAGATTGGAACGGTGCGCACGCGCACTGTCCTGCCCAAAACTAGCCTAAGAATATATCCGTGTCCAAACCCTAAACTACTATACTACAAATGGATGAGGTTAACATGTATTCTAGACATTAGATCTATTTCAAAGGATAGCCATCTGATTATCACCTACATCCCCCTCTCGTCGTTGTTGTTGTTGCTGCTCTGAAGTGCCTCCAGCAACGCAGCAGCCTCGGATTCACTTAATTTATCAGCATGTAATGCCACACTCTTGGCATTTTGATTGAGTGCCAAGGCCAGAGCTGTGTCTTCAAACTTGATTGTTGTGTTATTTAGTCATTGTAATTCGGCCTCTTCTTCGTGTCCCTATCCGCCATCTTTTAATGGGTGGGCTGCGAGATAAGCTTCCAAAAGTTTCCCTTTGGTCATTCCACTTCAGAGCTTTCCAATTTTGTACCGGTGTAAGTCTCTTTGAGTTCCTCTGTCATAAACGCTTCTATCTTTTCCATTGTTTGTTCACCCTTTGCTGCTAAAATAGTCTTTGCTTTCAGAACGTGTTCAGTCGTCTTCATTCGGTTCTTGTTTTCTTTTTCGATATGTAGTGTCCTTGCTTCTCGCTCCGTCTTTGCCTTTGCCACAAAGAAGTCATCTGATTTCAAATGTTCTCTGTGTGTGGCATGAAACAGTTAGCCTGCCGTCTTTGTCTTCTGAAGCAAGGCAATGCGTTCCTTTGAATGAGGAACTATTAATTGAAATTTCTTGGCTGATCGACATGGTGCTATGCCACGGAGATGATCCGCGTCATGCCCAAGCAACTTCAAGTAAATGCAGTGCAATTTATTTTTGAGTTCAACCTTTAGCACCTTTAACAATATGCAGTGAGTACTCGGTTAAATTCAGCGATTTTGGCACGACTTGAAAATTTAACACAGTGGTGTCGGGTCAAAACAACACTTCCACGGTCCCCTGGTTCAGTTTGCCAGCAATTAGAGCACTGAACCGGGACATAATAGCTCAATTATTAGTTAATGCATCCCATACAAAATGTCTTGCCTACACGCTGGAGGTAACATTTCTACTCTGACATGTCCTTCACAATTTTTTGTTGTTCACTTATGGCAAAAAATGGATTATTTAGTGGTTTTGCCCTTGAATTAAATAAAGAAAGACCATTAAGGACATCTCAAGCTTATTGGAGCTACCTTAGACTACAATGAGTGTACTTTGTATGGGTCATCTAGCTAGAGAGTGCTCCGGTCCTTACATAAGCGTGGCAGAGTTGTTAAGTTTGAAGTGTTGTTTTGACCCGATGCCGCCGTGTTATTTTTCAGTCGTGTGAAACAATTAATTTGAACTCACTGTGCACTGTTAAGCCTTCTGGATCTAAATCAGATACAGTTGTTCCATCCGCATTGAGTATCAATGTGTGTCAGAGATTGTTGTCGTTCAAGGGTTCTCGTGTTAGAGGCACTGCACCACATCGTCTCCACGCTGCAAGACAAACCCTTTGACTAAAGGCCTTGCTAAAAGAATCCTCAAGTTCAACACCTGTGATAGGATCTTTTCCACCAAAAACAAGAAGCGCAAGATCCTTCAGCATTAACTGCTGTTTCTTTTTGTGTCTTGCCGAAGCCAATTGTTGCAGGTTTCCGCGATGCAATGTTTTGAATGGGCCATAGTTCTGATCAGTCTCCTGCGTTTTTGCTGTTGTGTTTGGAACCCCAGGAACCAAATGCAACCCTTTAATCCGAAGACCGGCAAGCATTCAAAGATCCATCCTTCCCAACCCACTGTTAACCTTTGCAATAACTCTTTTGCGGGTTTATCCTCTATGTCAGGGCACAAAGGCAATATGTTCTTGTTGAAGTATTTGTTCAACTCTTCAGCATTCATTCCTCCCTTCTCATTCAAACCAAAAGAACGTGGGAAGCGCCTGACAGAAGGAAATCAAAATTGCCCTCGTACATCTTTACACAAACCAATGAACTCAACGATAATCTTCTCGTGTTGATCTTCTTTGGCCAGTCTCTTTAATTGAAAGTGTGGCGGCAAGGCCTCGCCAGCTGCGTTGGAACCGCAGATTGTTGTTGAGCTGCACGATGTCTTATTTGTCATGTTCCCTCCTCCGCTGATGTCATGGGCGTAGAATGTCATTGGTTTGTATCCTCCCCTTAAACCATTTGTGTTGTCCATTGAACCATCTGTCTCGTCAAGGTTGTTAATCCTTCTGAGTTAGCCCTGAAAAAAGAACAGATCGCCCTTACATTCATCGCCGGGCAATCGCTCACCACCTGCAAACCCTAAAAAAATCAGTGTGCGCTTCCAAGTGTCAAACCATACTGATAGATTTGAGAACGATGTTCATTGCAGGTGTCGAAGTTCCTGGACATTGAGTTTGTCAATAGAAAAAAGATCGGCCGTGCAGCTCTTTAGTTTTCGTGCAAGATTGTTTCTAGTTTTCTTGTGACTGGCTTTGGCAACCATTGAGTTTGCTTTGCGTGCCAATTGATTTAAGGTGGATTGCTTTTTGCGGTGTGCTTGTTCCAGCTTGATATGTGTTGTGAAAGCACCACACATTGCCTTCTATATTTCTTTTGAAAAAGCACCGGCTGGACCTTGTTTTATTGGAGATGAATTGATT
>ENA-ORBV01010593-ORBV01010593.1-microbial-mat-metagenome-genome-assembly--contig:-NODE-10593-length-14701-cov-5.544447_pt1 | contig 14701 bp, 11 predicted proteins | sample MGYA00237777_ERZ505514 | MGnify/ENA primary metagenome ERZ505514 (study PRJEB26160, sample SAMN06269048) | microbial mat metagenome | isolation source: Oligotrophic lake microbial mat | place... | reverse complement strand
GACAGGCGAAGCGGAGTGGATCCGAGCGCCACAACAGCACCGGCTCCACGTCCGGGGCGGCCTCCATGATCGTGAGAATCCACTGTCGCGCCGTCGCGTGCTGGGCCAGCAGGAGCGCCGCCGATTCGAGCGCGTCGCCGATCACCGACGCCTCCTTCTTGTCGCCGCGCTTGGAGCCGAGATCGCGGAAGCGCTCCATCAACGCACGCAGCTTCACGAACTCGTCGCGCACCGACTGAATCCCTTCCTTCGGCGTCGCGAGCTCGAGCTCCTGCAACTGCAGAATCCCGCCCAGCGCGGCAGTCCGATTGTTCGCCGCGTGCACGACGCCATGTAGAAGAGCATCGACCACGGGGGCCCACACGTCGGCGCTCACTGACGAACGAATCGGACCGCTACTCGCACTACTCATGCGACCTCTGCCTCCAATTGGACGACCCCGGTGCGCACACCCTCCTTCGCATCCGGTCCGGTCACGAACAACCACTCCGTGTGGTGGAGATGCCCGACCTCTCCCCCCAACGCCAGAATTCGCGGGAGGCGCTGTCGCCTGGAGCCGATGTACTTGATCACCAGTCGCAAGCTAGGACCCGCTCACGCCCGCGACCAGCACCCGCTGTAGATTCTGGGACGGCCTGAGCCCTGCGACGGCCAGTTCGTCTCACCGCAGTTCCAGTTCGTCCGATTCACTTCACGGAGCATGCATGCGGATCACCAAAGTCGGAGTGATCGGCGCGGGCGCTATGGGGGCCGGTATCGCCGCCCTCGCCGCCTCCGCCGGACTCCCCGTCGTTCTGCTCGACATTCCGGGCCACGACGACCCCTCCTCTCCCGATCGCTCGAAGCCCGCGCGCGACGGCCTCGACCGCGTGAAGAAGGGCAAGCCCGCGGCCTTCATGGACCCCAAGGCCGCCGCCCTCATCACCATCGGCAACACCGCCGACCATCTCGCCCTCCTCGCCGACTGCAGTTGGATCTGCGAAGCGATCATCGAGAAGCCCGCCCCCAAACAGGAACTCTTCGCCAAGCTCGAGACCATCGCCCCTGATGCGATCGTCACCAGCAACACCTCGGGCATCCCGATGGCGATTCTCCTCGAAGGGCGCACGCCGAAGTTCCGCGCCCAATTCCTCGGCACGCACTATTTCAATCCGCCGCGCTACATGCATCTGCTCGAACTCATCCCCACGAGCGACACAGCGCCCGCGGTGATGAAAGCCATTCGCCACTTCCAAGAGCGCGTCCTCGGCAAGGGCATCGTCCTCGCCAAGGACGTCCCCGGATTCGTCGCCAACCGACTCGGCGTGCATGGCATGGTCGTCGCTGGTCGCTTGATGGTCGAGCACGATCTCACCATTCCCGAAGTCGACACCCTCACCGGGGCCTTCATCGGCCGCGCCAAGACCGCGACCTTCCGCACCGGCGATCTCTCCGGCATCGACGTCCTCGTGCACGTCACCGCCGGACTCTCTTCCACCACCGGTGAAGATCTCTCGCTTGTCCCCTTCATTCACGAGCTCGTGAAGCAGGGACGCTTGGGTGACAAGACCAAGCAGGGCTTCTACAAGAAGGACGGCAAGAACATTCACGCGCTCGACTGGAAGACACTCGAGTACCGTGACATGGGTCGATTCGGCACGCCGGAGATCGACGCCATCACCAAGAAGCCGCTCGCCACACGACTCGCCGAGGCCCGCGCCATTGGCGGCAAGCATGGCGACTTCCTACGGGCGCTGATCGTTGAGCAGTGCCACTACGCCTGTTCGCTCGCGCCCGCACTCGCCTACGATCTCGCCGCCGTCGATCGGGCCATGGAGTGGGGCTACGGCTGGGATGTCGGTCCGTTCCGCGCCATGGATCTCATGGGGCTCGACTGGTTGCGCAACGAGATGCAGACGCGCGGCAAGAGCGTTCCGCCGCTCCTCGCACGCGCCGGCGCTGCGTTCTACGATGCCGATGGCAACGTGCCCGCACTCAACGCCGAGCAGCGTGAACCGATTCCCGCGATTCCCGGCAACATCTCGCTCGCCGGTCTCCGCAAGAGCGGCAAGGTCATCAAGGAGAATGCCGAAGCGCGATTGATCGATATCGGCGATGGTGTGGTGAATCTCGAGTTCTGCGGTAAGATGAACACCCTCGGTGGTGGGGTGATGGATCTCACCGCTGCAGCCATTGAGTACGTCGTGAAGCACGACCTCCACGGCATGGTCATCGGCAACGACGATCCGCGCACCTTCACGGCCGGTGCCAATCTCGCCGCGCCGCGCCTGATGCTCGAGCAGGGCGATTGGAAAGCACTCGAAGCCATCACCAAGCGCTTTCAGGACACCGTGATGTCCTTCCGACTCGCGCCATTCCCAGTTGTCGCCGCACCCTTCGGGCTCACGCTCGGCGGTGGCTGCGAGATCTCATTGCATTGCGATCGCATTCAGGCGCACGCTGAGCTGTACATGGGGCTCGTGGAAGTCGGCGTCGGACTCATTCCGGGCGGCGGCGGCACCAAGGAGCTCGCCTTCCGGTTCACGAATGCCTTGAGCCCGTACGACGAGGCCGATCCATTCGAAGGCCTCAAGCGCGCCTTCAAGATGATCTCGCTCGCGCAGACCAGCACCAGTGCGCACGACGCGCGCCACATGGGATTCCTCCGCCCCACTGCTGATCGCATCACCATGAACCGCGATGTGCTCATTGCCGATGCCAAGGCGCGCGTGCTCGATCTCGCGCCCGACTACGTGGTCCCGCAGATGCGTCGCATGACCGCACTCGGTCGCGCGGCGGTGGCGAATCTCGACTACGCCTTGTGGTCGTTCAAGGAAGCAGGCCTGGCCAGCGCGCACGACGTGCGCATCGGCCACGAAGTCGCACTCATTCTCGCCGGCGGCGACGGACCCGCGCGCGAAGTCACGGAACAGGATCTCCTCGACCTCGAACGCGACTCCTTCCTCCGACTCCTTGGCACCAAGGAGACGCAGGAGCGCATTGCTCACACCCTCACCACCGGCAAGCCGCTTCGTAACTGAGCGGCCTCATATCACGGAGAGTTCGACATGTCACAGGAAGTCGTGATCGTGAGCGCCGCCCGCAGTGCGGTCGCCCGCGGCAAGAAAGATGGCTCGCTCGCCAATACGCACCCAATCGACCTCTCGGCTACGGTCATGCGCGCCGTTGCCGACCGTGCACAGATCGACGCCGGTATCATCGACGACGTGATCTGGGGCTGCGCCATGCCCGAGTCCGGACAGGGCCTCAACGTCGCACGCCTCGCCGCGCTGCGTGCCAAGTTCCCGGTCGAAGTCAGCGCCATGACTGTCAACCGCTTCTGCTCCAGCGGCCTGCAGACCATCGCGCTCGGCGCACAGGCCATCATGTCCGGCATGAACGACGTCATTCTCGCTGGCGGCATGGAGATGATGAGTGCCGTCCCGATGTCGGGCTACCACACGCGCTTGCATCCCGAAATGACCGAAGAGAATATCGGGATGGGCTTCACCGCCGAACGGGTGGCCAAGCGATGGGGCATCACCCGCGAGATGCAGGATCAGTTCGCGCTCGGTTCGCAGCATCGCGCCGCCGACGCCATCAAGCGCGGCGCCTTCGTGCCGGAGATCGTTCCCATTCCAGTTGAGCGCGTGACGTACAGCGGCGCCAAGAAGCAGGTGGAGTCCGGCCTGTTCGCGCAGGACGAGATGGTACGCGGCGCTACGACTATCGAAGGGCTCGCGAAGTTGCCCCCGGCCTTCAAGCCGGGCGGAAGCGTCACCGCGGGCAATGCCTCACCCCTCAGCGACGGCTCTGCTGGCGTGCTCATGATGTCCGCGGCCAAGGCCAAGGAGCTCGGCCTCAAGCCGCTCGCGCGTTTTGTCAACTTCGCCACCGCTGGTGTTGAGCCCGACGTGATGGGTATCGGCCCAGTGAAGGCCGTGCCCAAGGCGCTCAAGCGGGCAGGACTTTCCCTGAAGGACCTCAAGCTGATCGAATTCAACGAGGCCTTCGCCGCCCAGGCCCTCGCCGTTATCAAGGACCTCGAGATCGACACCAGCATTGTGAACGTGAACGGCGGCGCGATCGCCCTCGGTCACCCGCTCGGCGCCTCCGGCGCCAAGCTCACCGTGCAGCTCATCCACGAGCTCGGCCGTCGCGGCGGTGGACTCGGCATGGTGACCATGTGCATTGGCGGCGGGATGGGTGCCGCGGGCATCTTCGAGGTCTATTCGGCCTAGAAGGACACCGCCTACCCATTAGGTTCTACTAGGAACTTGTTGATGTCTTTTCGCATTCAGAGTGGATCATGACGCCTCCCGACAACAACATGAGCGCCGCCGAACGCGCCGATCGGTCCCTCGCGATGTCGCGCGCGGCCAAGCTCGATGAGATCGAAGCCGAGATCAGGGCGCGCACCCCGCGTGCCTCGGCTCGGCTGCATATCTCGCTGTCCAATCCGCCGATCCGCACCGCGTACCAGACGCAGATGCGCATCGCGGGGAATCGCGATGACGTGCTCGACTTTGTCGCGTCGCTGTACGATGAAGTGAAGGGAATGGTTCGTCCCGATGGGACGCTGCCGCTGTCGGTGCAGGCAATTGAATCGGAGTCGACTGAGCACATTCAGTTGTTGCTCAGCCGGGATCTGTACAACGGCTGATACCACAGAGGCAGAGAGCGCAGAGAGTGCAGCAGGACAAAGGGGGTGTGGCGGAGAGTTCTCTCCATCACACCCCCTTCACCATGCCGTTGCAGTTCTCCGTGCCCTCTGTGCCGCTGTGGTGTAAAGCAGTCAAGCCCGATCGCCGAGCAACTGGACTCCCCACCGTCCATCGGGCATTGTTATAGAAGACCTTGGAGGGTCCCCTGTCCGCCTCGCTCCGCCGATCGCTCCGCCGATCGCTCCGCCGATCGCTCCGCCGATCGCTCCCCGCGCTCCTGCTCGCGCTCGTCCTCGGAACGGCCTGCGCCGAGTCCCTGGCCCCCGACCGCACCATCACGCGCGTGACCCTCACTCCCGTCACCGCGACCCTTGGCGTCGGCGGCACCCAACAGCTCGCCGCGATCGCGCGCAATCGCAAGAGCGACGCGATCTCCAATGTCCCATTCACCTTCGAGAGCCTGCAGCCGGCCATCGCCACGGTGAACAACAGCGGACTCGTCACCGGTGTCGCCGGCGGCGCCGCCACTATTCGCGCGACCACCGGCACCTTCACCGCGACCACCACTATCACCGTGCAGATCCCGGTGTGCGCCAACGCCGCCGCGACCACCACCATCGCCACGGTCCAGACCATCACTGGCACCCTCACCACCAGCGACTGCGTCTTCACCGGCGTCGGCTATGCCGATGGCTACCGCTTCGTAGCCACCGCGCCCACCACCGTCCTCTTCACTCTCACTGGCGCGACCATCCGGCCCAAGCTCAGTCTCACGGGCACCCTCGCCAGCTCGGTCGTCAACGAATCGTGGAGCTCCACCCTCGGCGACACCGTACGACTCGTCGCCACCGTCAGCGCTGGCACCTACACCCTCTGGGTGGTGGCCGACACCGATGACCTCGGCGCCTACTCCCTCAAGTCGCAGACCGCCGTCGAGTGCACCGCCGCACTCGCGACCACGCCGATCGCGCTCGACCAGACCGTCAACGGCGCCCTCACCGCCACCAGCTGCTTCCTCCCCAATAACGCCGAGGGAATGGGATGGGCGCTCTCTCTCACCCAAGAGACCGCCGTCCGCTTTGATATCGGAGCGAATGGCTTTGCACCCTGGGTCGTCATCACCGACAGCAACCTCGGCATCACCAGCACATCCATTCCCGTTGGGGCCGACTCCGCCGTGCTCAGGGACCTCATTCCCGCAGGGAATTACAGGGTCTGGGCCACCACGGTCGACGGAGGCCAAGGGACCTTCACGCTCAAGCGTAGCACCGCCGTCTTCAACTTCTGCGATGCTCCTGTGGACACCATCAGCGTCCCGGGAAACATCAGCGGATCACTGAGCGTCGACGACTGTGTCCTCGAGCCCGGATTCCTCGCCGATCCGATTCACATGCAAGTCGCGGCACCGACCACACTGCGCATTGATCTCATCAGCACGGCCTTCGATACCTTTCTCGCGATCGCCGACTCCACCGACACGATCGTCTTCACCAACGACGACGGCGGATCGAACACCACCAACTCCTCCGCAGTCCTGACGTTCCCCGCGGGGCGCTACACGCTCCTCGCATCGTCATACTCTCCCAACGAGTCGGGGAACTACATCCTCAACGTCAGCATCGCCGTGGGCATTCGCGAGGGCATCAACGAAGGCAACAGTACAGGCGTCATTCAGGGCCGCGATCAGGGCAACATCCGGCTCACGCCCAAGCCGCGCGTGCGGGCACGGGCCTGGCCCGCTCCTGCGAATTCATCTCCTCGGCACTAGCCTTCACCCATGACCGACCGCCGCTACTCCGACGAAGAGATCGCCGCGATCTTCGCGCGCGCGACCGAAGTGCAGCAGAATCCGCAGGCGCGGCTCTCGGCCAACGAGGGCATGAGCCTCACCGAGCTCCAGGCGATCGGTCGTGAAGCAGGGATCGCTCCTGAACTCGTCGCGCAAGCCGCACGCGAACTCGAGCAGCCACGCGCTCCCGCCATGCCGACCTTCCTCGGCATGCCACTCGGCGTCGCCCGCACCGTCGAACTCGGCCGCATCATGTCCGACGCCGAATGGGAGCGCCTCGTCGTGCGCCTTCGCGAGACGTTCGATGCCCGCGGCACCCTCGCCGTACAGGGCTCGCTGCGGCAGTGGACCAACGGCAACCTGCAGGTCTTCCTCGAACCAAGCGGCGAAGGTCATCGCGTACGCTTCCGCACCATCAAGGGCGATGCCCGCATGCTCATGACCACCGGCATCGCAATGCTCGCCGTGTCCGGGCTCTTGGTGTTCGTCGCCTCGCTCACGGGCTCAGCCGAGATGTCGCGCGCCATCTCCGCCACCGGTGGCGTCGCCATGATGGGGGCTGCCTTCGGAGCCTCTGGGGCGATTCGACTTCCGAGCTGGCTCAAGAAGCGCCGCGCACAGATGGATCAGCTCGCGAACGAGCTCTTAGCGCGAGACAGTTCCGCCCAGCTCACCGAGTAGCCGCACCGCCTCGCCGAGCCGCCCGAACCGTTCATCGGTCGTCAGTCCGCGCTTGTAACGCGCATAGATCTGCTGCGCGATCACAGCGATCTTGAACACCCCAAAAGCGTGATACCACGCCGCCGGCTGCACCGCGCGCCCACTCTTCTTGAGATACCGCTCCCACAGCTCCGCGCGCGTGAGATTTCCCGGCAGTGCAGTGATGCCCAACCCAAGCGACTTGAACGCCGGGTGATCTCCCGCCTCCACCCAGTAGCCGAGCGACGTGCCGACATCGAGCAACGGATCACCGACCGTTGCCATCTCCCAGTCGAGCACCGCAATGATCCGCCCCGGCTTCGCCGGATCGAGCACCAGGTTGTCGTACTTGAAGTCGTTGTGCACCAAGCACGCCCCGCTCTCGCTCGGCTGATGCTCATGCAACCACTTCGCGAGCTGCTCCACTGAGGCCACGTTGTCGGTCTTCGCCTTCTCGTAGCGCGCCGTCCATCCCTCCACCTGGCGCTGCACATATCCGAGCGGCTTCCCCAACCCACCGATCACCGGATCACTCGGCGTCGCCCCATGAATCGCGACCAGCGTATCGAGAAAGTTCTCGCCGAGCGTCGCAAAGGCCGCCGCATCATACTCCGGCGGCCCGTTCACTCCACGAAGAATCACCCCCGATACGCGCTCCATCACATAGAAGGGCGCCCCGATCACCGCCGGATCCGTACACGTCGCAATCACCCGCGGCGACGGAATCCCGCGCAACTCACAGACCGAAAGAATCCGCGCCTCGCGCGGCATGTCATGCGCCGCGCCCGGCCCCACCCCAACCGGCGGCCGCCGCAACACGAACTCACCAGCGGTCGTGGCGAGCAGATACGTGAGATTCGAGAACCCGCCCGGGAACTGCGACACGCCAGTCACCCGCCCGACCCGTGGGGCAGTTTCGGCGAGCCAAGTGTTCAGCGGTTCGAGCGGGATCTCTTCGCCTAAGCGTACTGTGGTGGTCTCTGGCATGATGGAGGCTCAAGGATGGAGGATGAAAGATGAACGTCGCAGGGTTCGCAGTTACGCTTTCATCCTTCGGCTTTCGTCGACTTTGATTTCCGAGGCATCCCCGCGCTCTCAAGAATCCGCCGCGCCACTGAACTCTTGTGCACCTCATCCGGCCCATCATAGATGCGTGCGCCTCTCTCATGCCGATACCAATAAGCGAGCGGCGTATCATCCGTCATCCCCAACGCCCCATGTACTTGAATCGCGCGGTCGAGCACGCGCTGCAGCACTCCCGCCACATGGAACTTGATCAGCGAGATCTGATCCCGCGCCGCATGCGCCCCTTCTCTCTCAATCACCTCCGCCACATGCAACACCAGCAACCGCGCCGCATCCATCTCCGCGCGGCACTCGGCGATCCAGTGCTGCACCGTCTGCTGACGCCCCAGCGGCTCACCCGGTGAGAGCTCGCGTGTCGCCGCGCGATGCACCATCAGCGTGAAGGCCCGCTCACAGATCCCCAGCCACCGCATGCAGTGATGGATCCGCCCTGGCCCCAGCCGCTCCTGCGCGAGCGCGAACCCGGCACCTTCATCGCCAATACGATTCGACACCGGCACCCGCACTCCCTCAAAGCGCATCTCGGCGTGTGAGGCGTAGTCGCTGCCCGCATCGCCCATCACCGAGATGTTGCGCACCAACACCACGCCCGGCGCCGACATCGGCACAATGATCTGCGACGCGCGCTTGTGCGGCGGCGCACTGGGATCCGTCACCGCCATCACGATCGTGAAGGCCGCACCATCGGCCGACGACGTGAACCACTTGTGGCCCGTGATCACATAGTCATCGCCATCGCGCACCGCCTGCGTATCCATCCAGACCGGGTTCGAGCCCGCGAACTCCGGCTCGGTCATCGCGAAGCAGCTGCGGATCTCCCCCCGTGCGAGCGGTTCGAACCACTGCGCTCGCTGCGCGGCGCTTCCATGCGAGAGCAGCAACTCCTGATTCCCAATATCTGGCGCATTGCAGTTGAACACATAGTGCCCCACCAAGCTCTCGCCGAGCACCGCGCTCACGTTCGCGAACTCCGGCAGCGTGAGCCCGACTCCGCCATGCTCCTTCGGGAGATGCGGTGCCCACAACCCCGCCGCCTTCACCTCGGCGCGCAACGCAGTGAGCTCCGGCACCAGATCACGGAACGGAGTCGAGAGATATCGCGGCTCCAGTGGATGCAGCCGCTTTTCCATGAACGAGCGAATCGCCTTCACCGTGTCGTTCGCGTGGTTCGCGTGGTTTTCGTGGTTCGTCATGCGCCGCCTCGCTGGGTGGCATCCTTCGCCGTTGCGCCGCGCGCTGAGGCCTCGAGTGCGCCCCACTGCTCCGGCGTGAGCGAACCCATCCAGGAGAACTGCCCCGCGCCCTTCAGCTTCTCGCCACCATCAATGCCAATGCACTCGCCATTGATATACGCCGCAGCGTCTGAAACGAGAAAGGCCGCGAGATTCGCCAGTTCGATCAGCTCGCCTGGCCGCCGCATCGGAATGCGATCGAGCGCCGCATCCATCATCGACGGGTCCGGCAACAGTCGGTCCCACGCGCCCTTCGTGGGAAATGGCCCCGGCGCGATCGCATTGCAGGTAATCCCCCGCGGTCCCCACTCCACTGCCAACGACTGCGTCATCGCTAACACTCCCGCCTTCGCCGCCGCACTCGGCACCACATACGCGCTGCCGCCAACTGCGTACGTGGTGACGATCGACAGCACTCGCCCCGGCCGCTTCGCGTCGAGCCACCTCTTGCCGAGCGCCAGCGTGCAGTAGAACGAGCCATGCAGCACAATGCCGAGCACGGCATCGACCGCGCGCGATGACAATCGCTCTGTGGGCGAGGCAATGTTCCCCGCCGCGTTGTTCACCAGAATGTCCACCGCGCCAAAGTGCGTCCACGCGCGTTCCATCATCGCATCGACCGCGGCCGCGTCCCGAATGTCGCAGGCGATCGCGAGCACCTCCCCCCCATGCTCGGCCATCATCTCCTTCGCGGCGTCCGCGAGCACCTGGTCTCTGCGTCCGCAGATCACCAGCTTCGCGCCGAGTTGCAGGAAGCGCTCACCCATCGCGCGCCCAAGGCCCGTGCCGCCGCCGGTGATGAGCGCGACCTTTCCCTTCAGGAGATCCGGCGCAAAGACATTCGACATCGTATGATCCGTTGAGAGTTAGCGACGCCCAGCGGCACGCGCCGCACGGGCTTGTTCGACCATCGTCTTCACTTCGGCGAGCAGGGTCGGGCCGTGGTACGGCATTCCACCGACGATCGTCCACTCCACGCCATTCGTTGGCTGCGAAACGCCTTCGACAATGCGCGTCGTGCCACCCGGATACAGCACCTTCATGTCCTCGAGCGGGTTGCCATCGACCACGATGATGTCCGCTTGCCAGCCCGCGCGAATGCGGCCGAGCCGACTTTCTTCGCCGAGCACGCGGGCGCCATTGCCGGTGCAATGCTCAATGACCTTGATCGGATTGAATCCTGCTTCTTGGTGAAGTTCCATCTCGCGAATCAGGCCAAAGCCGTAGAGCTGATAGATGAAGCCCGCGTCATCGCCGCAGGCGATCACCCCGCCCTTCCGTTCGAACTCGCGCAGCGCGCTGAACCAGAGCTGGTAGTTCTCCTTCCAGTAGACTTCGTCCGTGGACGACCAGCCAATGAAGTACGAGCCGTGATTGGCCGGATCGGGCTTGAAGTACTCCTCCAGTGCTGGGTGCAGATAGTCGCGGAACCAGGGCGTCGACTGCGCGCGCTGCAGGTCGCGGCTCGCTTCGTAGATGTTCATCGTTGGCACCCACGCGAGATTCGCGCGGACCATGGAGTTCAGGACTGAGTCGAGCTTTGCGGGCGATGCTTCGCGCCAGAGGCGTCCCGCCCAGCGGAAGCGGTCCGTTTCGTCGTTGTAGTTGTAATCGCTCGGAAAGTTCTGGCGATGATCTTCAAGGGCCGCGTCGGGGACGCCATACCAATGCTCCATGGAGGTCGTGCCACCAACGATGTCGTCCCACACGTTGGTCTCTTCGACGCCTGCGTGATGCGCCACGCGAAGCCCGACCTTCTTCGCTTCGTCGAGCATGGCGAGGAGAATATCGCGATCGAGCCCAACGATCTTGATGCCATCGGCACCCTGCGCCTTGAGCGCGCGCACGCGTTCACGCGCGGCCGCCGGAGTGCGGGCGTTGCCGAACCGCAGGTAGGCGTAGGCGCGGGGGGAGATCAGTGTGCCGGCGCGCTGTGCGGCGCGCACCGCGAGCAGCCCGGGGTTGGAATCCGTGCCGACTTCGCGGAATGTGGTGATCCCCGAGGCGAGCCAGAGGCGCAGCGTGTAATCGTAGGGCTGCGGATAGCCCGCGCGCTCGTGTTGCAAGTGCGCGTGCGCGTTGATGAGCCCCGGGAGCACGAACTTTCCAGTGGCATCGATCTCCGCGTCCGCCTGCGGGCGCCGTGCGCGTCCGGCGCGCAGCGCGACCGGGTCGAGCCAGACCACCTGGGCGATCGTGTCGCCGATGATCAGGATATCTGCCGGGCCGCGGGCCGGGGTGCCGTTGCCGTCGACGATCGTTGCGTTGCGAATCGCGAGGGATCGCGTGCGGATGTTGTTGCGGGCGGTGGTCGGCGTGCTCCCTTGGGCGTCGAGCGCGAGCGGTAACGCGAGTGGGATGGCGAGGAGCGCGGCGGCGGCGAGGCCGGCGAGTGGGCCGAGGAGCGAACGGGGGCGGGCGTGGGGCACGGCGCGGCTACTCCGTATAAATGGGGAGGTCCGCGAAGGTTATGCACGGCGGGGCTGGGGCGCTATCTCCGGCGCGATGTCAGGCGCGGTCGCGGCGGGTGATGGACCGGAGGGCACCGCTGGCGTTGCGCCCAACTGCCTCAGATACATGAACAGCATCCCGATGCTGACGGCACACAAGCTGATGAACATCGCCGCCTGGGGGAGGACCACCGGATGGCCCGCACGCGCCATCGCGACGACCATGGCGAGCACCGCCAGTGACAGCAGCACGACGTAGGCGAGCAGCGCTCCGGCCAGCCCGTACCCGATCGGCTTCTTGCGCCAGAGATTGACGGCCGTGATCGCCAGCGCAGGCAGCAGCCAAGCCATGTCGAGGACGTGCACGAAGTTGGTCGGCGTGTCGGCATCGATAAGCGCTTGCGATGGCTCTCCGGCCAGAGAGGCGGGGAGCGCGTCACTCGACCAGAGCGCATAGAACAGCGCGGCAATCACGGCGAAGAGGACGCTGACCGCTTTGACCGGCGTTCGTGCGGTGAAGCGCGCCTGCAGGTCGGCCCAATCGGTCGTCACGCAACCGCCGATCAACGCATAGGTCGAGCAGCCCAGCAGGGCCACATAGACCAGAAAGAGCGGATTGAACCGCACGGAGAAGGCATAGCCGACATAGGTGTAGACCATGTAGATCAAGACGCCCAGCCAGACCAAGCGCGCGCGCGCGGAGCCACGGGCGGTGAGCCACGCACCGATCACCAGCGACGGCAGTGCCACGGCAAGCGTGATCAGATCCTGCGCGCGCGCCTGCGCCACCAGCACCGGGGCGTCACGATACAGCCCATCTACGAACACGCCGGCACCTGCGGCGATGGCCAGCAAGATGGAAATCGGGACGGTCAGCCAAAGCCAACCCTGGGTGCTACTCGGAATCCGATGCATCGCGCTCCTCACTGCATGCTAGCACTGGGACCACTTCGGCGTGCGCATGGCCAGAGATCCCAGTCGACCTGAAGCCCCATCCAGAGATCGGCACTCGTGCCCAGCACTTGGGCCAGCCGAAGCGCCGTGTCGGCCGTGACTCCGCGCTTCCCTCGGGTGATCTCGTTCAGCCGCGGAAAGGAGACGCCAAGGCGGATGGCAAATGCCGACTGCGAGATTCGCATGGGCTTGAGGAACTCTCCAGCAGCATCTCGCCGGGATGCGTGGGCGGGCGATCGGTCGGCAGGCGCCGCTGGACCAAGGCGCGGGTTCCTGTTCCGCGCTCAGTGGTAGTCCGTGACTTCGACTTGGTGTGCATGTCCATTCTCCCAGTTAGAACAGACGCGATACTGTCGATTGATTCGGATGCAATGCTGACCGAATCGGTCTCCTTATCGAGCTCGCCTTGTGTCGCGACCGTCGAACAGGTCTTCGGTCGCATGATCCGCGAAGGAGCGTATCACGCGTAGTTTCACAATAGGTTCCGTTATACCGCGCTAGTCGATCCGCGCGGACAGAACCATCGAGGAAGCCGGTCGATTCCCGGTCTCGATTTCCTGCGCCCACCAGCATTTTCAATCGGCTTCGTGGCATGAGTTGGGCTTTGCGACAGCCGTGAGCACCGCGATGGCCATTGCACCGACAGAAGAAGCCTTAAGACGCCAACAGGGCCGGCCCGCTTCCGCGGACCGGCCCTGAGTACATCCACAGCGAAGTGCGGGTCATGCCCCACGGATCCTTCATCGGCGAGTTGGCGACATCGAAGAAGTCCGGGGACTTGAGGTGTCCATCGCGCTGCTCGCTGTTGGTGTTGATCGTGCTGGCGTCGATCAGTTGAAGCCTGGTCCGTCCGTTGCGATCTCCAGCAGTTGCCCATCGGGCGCCTCGAAGTAGATCGACTTGAAGTAGAGCCTATCCATCACGGGCGAAACATCGAGCCCGAGTGTCATGAGATGATCGCGCCAGTGCAGCTGTTCGTCGTCGTCCTTGGCGCGGAAGGCGACGTGATGCGTCTGCCCAATGCCGAGTTGGGCGGCGGGATGTCGTGGCGACCATCCGAAAAGCGTCCACGATGATCCCGGCAGCACGCGTGTGCCGTCGTAGTTGGCCCAGAACCAGTGCGGCGTGTTCGGGTCATCCTGATTGATCGTTTTCTTCACCAGCGTGAGACCCAGCGCCTCTTCATAGAAGTCGCTCGAGCGCTGGATATCGTCCGTCATCCCGGTGATGTGATGCAGTCCGGTGAGCGCCATGTCGGCGGTGATCTGCGGGACGGGCTCGGGATGCGTGGTGATGGCGATCGCGCGTTCATCGCGTGTGCCCGGCAACTGCGCCGGCGACTGTCCCATGATGGAGCGGCCGAGTTCCGACATCGGTTCGTCGACGTCATAGCCCGGACCAGCCGTGGCGATCTCCAACACCTGACCATCGGGATCGCGGAAGTAGAGCGAGTTGAAGTAGCCGCGCGGCATGGGGCCGCTCACGGGCACGCCGCGGTCCTGCAGATAGCGCTTCCACTTGAGCAGCGTCTCGTAGGTCGGCGTCGAGAAGGCGAGGTGATGCACTCCGCCTACTCCATACCGACCCTGCGGCGCGCTCGGCCACTCGAAGAAGGTGACCAAGGTGCCCGGCGCCCCCGCCTGGTTGCCGAAGTAGAGGTGCGCAGAGGTCGGATCGTCGAAGTTTACGGTCTCCTTGACGAGGTCGAAGCCGAGCAGGTCGCGGTAGAACGCGAGCGTGCGGCGCGCGTCCGAGGCGACGAGGGTGATGTGGTGGAAACCTGTCTCTTATACACATCTCCGAGCCCACGAGACTAAGGCGAATCTCGTATGCCGTCTTCTGCTTGAA
>ENA-ORBV01010591-ORBV01010591.1-microbial-mat-metagenome-genome-assembly--contig:-NODE-10591-length-14705-cov-6.524474_pt1 | contig 14705 bp, 7 predicted proteins | sample MGYA00237777_ERZ505514 | MGnify/ENA primary metagenome ERZ505514 (study PRJEB26160, sample SAMN06269048) | microbial mat metagenome | isolation source: Oligotrophic lake microbial mat | place... | reverse complement strand
GTTACATGCCCTGCTCTGGTGGCTTGTTCCCACTGTTTCGAAAGCTTACTCACTCACCTATATTTTACGCTATATTCCTTCATACAGGCCGTTTGCAATATGGTCGGTTCCACAAACGCTTACTGATTATGGCCAGCATTGCGACCCTCGCCAATTCCATGGCCACCATGGTCACCTTTTTCTTTCCCCAATCGGTTCAAGCTTCCAAATCGGATTGGGGCATGACCGATATGGAAACGGCCACGCTCACGGCCAGTGTCTTTTTTGGCAATGCCATTGGTACCATTTTTGTGGCCCTCGCGGGGGATCGATTGGGCCGACGCGTATCCTTTTTAGCGTGTGCCATGATCGCGACGCTGTGTGGCTTTGCCAGTGGTGTCGCACCCTCGTACACGATATTACTGGCCTTGCGAATGGGGGTTGGCTTTGGATTGGGCGGTACCTATGCTCCCTTTTATGCGGTCGCGGAATGGTGTCCTAGTGCTCGCAAAGGTCACGCCCTATTGAAACTCAGTTTGGCTTGGAGTGTGGGAACTTTTTTGACCCCCATCGTTGCTTGGGCGACGATTGATCAAGCCGAGAATTGGCCTTTGCTCTTGTTTATTTGCTCTGCTCCTTCCGTGGTGAGTTTTGTGGTCGGTATCTTTTACTTGCCGGAATCCCCACGATGGCTCATGGGCAAAGGACAATCCGACTTGGCGCTGGCCCTCATGAGAGATGCGGCCGTCGTCAATCATCAAGATCCATGGCTCGTGGCACCGCAAGCGGCTCATTTGATGCGGGGCGGCAAGACCAAATCCAAATGGAAGGCGGTCGGACGATTGTTTCGCAAAGAATGGCGTCGCATGATTTTGTGCTTGATTCCCACCTTTTTGGTGGTAGATTTCTTGTATTACTCCTACGTCCAACTCATTCACATGGCCATTTCCGATACCGATGGCAATGAAGATCAATTTGCCTTTTTTGAAATTGCCTTGACGAGCTTTGCCGAGTTCTTTGGCGTTATTTTTGCGCTCAGTATGATTGGCAAAGCAGGACGTGTTCCAACCCAAGCCGTAGGATACTTTGGTGGTGGATTGACCATTTTGGGCGTGTGCTTGGGACGTCATTTTGAAGCCGGAACGGGCACATCCGCAGCAACGAGCTTTTTGTTTTATTTGGCCTTTATTTCGCGATTTCTCATTTATGCGGCTGTCAGTACCACATGGTAAGTAGTACTCTTTTTATTGTTCTGGTTTTGGTGTCGATCACAGTATTGTCGACATTTGTCCCACATTTTGTTTTCTACTACAATGCAGGGTCCATACGATTGAAATCCTTCCCAAAAAGATTCGCGGTGCGTTTCACTTGACAGCACATGCCTTTGCCAGTCTTGGAGCTGCGGCTAGTTGCTACCATATGGTCAACATGGACATGTCCTACCTCATTGTGGGAATCATGGTGGCCTCGATCAGTATTGGAATGAGCCTCCTCACGTGGACCTTTCCCGAAACCAAGAGCCTGGCCGCGGGAGGAGGCTTTGGTGGCGATGACGACGACGAAATGAAAGGCATCGTCCATGCAAGATCAGATATGGATCGGTCAAATGTTTCAGTAACATCCACAGGATCCGGAGCATCCAGAGGGAATAAGTTTAGCAGATCCAGAACTCGTTAAAGAACACCGGCAGAAAACGGACGAGAAGAAATTACATCATCTGTGTAAGAAAGGCACACCTGTAGCCTCTACCAAGTACCAGCGCAATGTTGCCAAGCTTTCACATGGCTTTGTTGGCATTGCGCAAACGTGAAGTTATTAATACATATAGCATTGCGATCAATTAGCTTTGCCGATTGATGCCATATTTTTTTCGTTGTGTTTCGTGCATAGTGCATAATGACTTGCACTAGCTAGAAGCGAAGTAGCTTGCACTATAGCTAGTAGCAACTGGTAGCAGTGCATGTAGTCCAATCAGCATCACCAGGGTTGACGGGAGTTAGGGTTAGTTTGATCAGAAAATGACACCACAGTAAGTGCACCCAAGTGCCTGACAGCACACTGGGTTGTGGCAGCATGCTGCATTGTTGCAGTTGCAGTGTCATTAGATTGCTTGCTCTCGATCTAGGAGCCAGTTGAAGAAGATTGTTCTTGGCAGATTCTTTGTGTGCTGGTGCACTTGAAAGAGCAGTTTCTAGAGCAGAGCCTGAGGCTCGCATCATGCCACAGAATTCTAACAACATTTGTGTCCGTGCTGACAACTGAAACGGAAGCTCTGCGGCTCCTCACATCCATCAGGTGGAGCCGACATTGGACTCTCGAATGAGAACACCAATGTCCACATGTCACTGCACAAAAACATTCATGCTTTTTGTGTGCCCCCATTCCTTGTCAACTCACACTGTTTTCCCATTTTGGCATTTTTCTCCTTTGCAACATTTTCCCACACATTTTGATGTGATGTGATGCATGCGTTTCTTTTGTGAACGAGTGTTGACAACATCCTGATGATTGTGAAATTGCCAGCAATTGTCAGATTCATTCCAGAAGGGAACTTGGCATTCTTTTGATCCAACCAGAGCTTTTTTGGATTCAAATGTTGTTGAAAAGCACCTGGGAGTTGTGTCAGAAATGCATTGCCATCTCAATCTTCATGGTTCGTTGGAAGAATGCATGACACAAAGGCTCAGAATTGAAGAAACTGCAGTGAGTTGCACATGACAAGTTGCACAAGACAAGCTCTGAATCTCAGCAGAGATTAGTTTGGACAGAGAATGTGTCCTGTGTTGCCATCCCATGTTGACTTTGGTTTGTTCTTGTTTAATTCAGAACATCACATCCCGTTGTGATTCGTTTGTTTGATGCTCTTTTCTTTGTCGTCATCATTGCACCAAGTTGGATGAAGAATTAAGTTCATCTTGGGCTTGAGACCTCCTGTGCAGAGAACCACAGTGAGAACAACTCTGAGAACAACATGGTCATTTTGAATCCCATTTCCAGGCTCCAGATGGGAAGGAAGCATCATTTCAGATGGTGCATTTTGTTTCCTGCTGTGCGTCCATCCACCTTCTTTTCCACGTAGGAACGCACATGAGCTGATTTTCGCACACAGTCTCCGACTGGATCAATACTCAATACATAGATAGAGTGTGCATAGTTTCTACGCACCATGACAACAATTAACAACAGCGGCAACAACACAAGGCTGGATCTGGCAACGACTCGAATGGTGTTGATCTACCAGTTGAGTAGATGAGACTAGCTATTGTAGTGGGAGCTGAACAACACTTGATTAGCGGCAAGAGCAACAAGAAGAGCAGCAACAACAAGAAGCTACACCATGCCAAGAGCATCTCCATTCGAGTATGCCACTGAGGAATCGACGGCATCCAGCGAAGTATTGCGTCACCTCCAGCAAAATACTTCGAAACGGCTGACCATTACCACCCAGCCCTTTCCCACTACGCTGGCGGTCTTCTTGGAGGCTGTGCGGGCCAACACGTCCGTGGTAATGCTGGTATTTTTGGCACCCGAGGTTTTACCACAATCTTATCTTCTCGCACTGGCGGCATTGCCCAATCTGCAGTTCCTTGGGTTCATGGGGAATTGGAGGGATGAATCCCTTTGTCTATTCCTCGAAGAACTACAACAGAATCGCGATCGGGCTTCCGCCGACACAGCAACGCCAACAAAGGATATGGAGCAATTTTGTAAATTTTGTTCCATTAATCATTTGAAGATCACAAGTCGAGAACTGCTCATTCGACTGACCAATGTCGTCCAGCAATTATCAATCCGCAGTGCACTACTCTATTGCATCGAGACATCCTTTTCCCACGCAGATCTCAAGCCTTTTATTCTGGCCCTGATTGGGCAAGCCCATAGTGTGAGTCTTCCCATTCTCATTCCCACGATAGAAGAAGCAGAAGCAGAAGAAGAAGAAGGGCCTGTCTCGTTTCCTCAGATTGTGTGTGGCACTACTCCCACCAACTGTCTGGAGGAGTTACTTTGCAACTCCTCGCAGCTCAAAGTTTTGTATATTGGATATCACAAATACTCCTCTTTTGCGTTAAATCCCAACAAATCATTATTCTTGGACTCCTTGCAAGCATTTTCTCCGTCTTCTTCCCGACAACAACCCACCTCGCCCATCCGAACCCTGGGGTTGTGTTTGAGCGAAGACATTCCAGCCAAGGATTACCAATTTTTGGTCGAGTTCTGTCAACAATCGGCTCCTGCCTTGGTATCCCTTAATGTAAAGATCCAAAGTGGCCCCACGTCGCAAATATATTTGTATACAAAATATCCTCAAATTCATGAATCTTTGCAGTTCGAAGTCTCCCTAAATGCCTCGGGGATTCGAGAAATGATTCGAAATTATCGTCATGTCTCCAAGCGTGAGTGGGTCGACCTTCTCTATGAAAAGAGACATAATTTGTCCATTTTGTATACCGTACTGCGCCAAGTGCCTTGCTTATTGGAATCCTAAACAACGAACCATATACCATGCGGGGAACGCTACAGGAGACGTGACAGCCCAATGATTTGCTCTCTTGTCTATATTTCCGTCGTCGGATCCGCACTTACCTGAGCAAAACCCGTTTGGATTTATCAAAAGACCTGGGGCTGCTCCATAAACAAAAAGACGAAAGAAACGAGGAATCTCCAATTCCAAATCCAATCCGAAGCACTTTCAACCATTATATCCATTGCATTTTGCTTTTGCGAGACTTTCGAGGCTACACCAGCTGCGAGCAACTACGGGAACACGTGATCCAATCGCAACCCGAGCATTCGATTTCAAATATTGGCTATCAAAGGGGTATGCATACAGTCAAGGAAGTATGCCGGATTTTTCCACTCGTGATGCCTTGCTGGGTGAGCCAGACTTTTTGTATAATCGAATCACCCACGACAACAATGACAGTGAGTGGCTGCCGCGCCGAATGGGGGAATTATTCTGTGGGATGGGTACGCAAATTAGCATTCGTAATGCTAGCTTAAGAGGAGGGCTTCGATTTTGTCAGTTTCGCATCATTCTGTGAGTTTCATCAACCTGTCAGCAATACTACTAATAATAAGGCGACACCGGAAACAACGGTCTACGAATACGAACCGGCTTGGACAGGAATCATGGGTCTAGTGGATGAAATAGCGCAACATATCATTGATACCGACAACAATTCACTTCCGTTAGCATTACGCCCCTTCGATATCACCTTGTCACTGGACTGGCGCTACCCAAAATGAATCTCTTGTGGCGAGGCTCGATGCCACACAAATCTTTACCTGCTATTGCCATAGCGGAAAAGGCGGGTGAAATTGCGACTCCATAACTATCCGTGTTTCCGACAAATGTTTGCCAAGGCATGTTGTCATCTTGGAGCGGGTTGGAACGGGTCGGTATCATGAGCTAGCTGTCTAGGTGAATCTCACCGCGCGATTGAATCAGCTTTCATAATGAATTGCTACTAGTATTAGAAAAGTTGGTAAATTGACGCCCATATTCCCTCGCAGTCATTCTCAACACTATTGTACATAGTAATTCGAACAGCCGCGACAACAGGCTGAAGCCGAATCGTAGATACTGTAGTTCACTATACCCCCCTTCACCAACAATAAAACACTTGATTCTAGTTGAATCATGGTTTTGATTTTTGTGCGCAGAAGGACCCTTGGGTACCCAAATGGCGATCCGTGTGAATTAAAAAGGTTACATTCTAACTATTTTTGAAATATGAAAGTAGATTGCTGTTTTATCTTTGTGCTGATGGATAATGTATGCGCCACAGCTTTGAACGTAGCAACTATCCGCCCTATGCTAACTCCCAAGACGTTGGGAAAGGTACCATTTCAACCACTTCTTCCTCTTCATCGGAGCTCCCCCCATTCTTTGTTGCGCACAAATTAGGGAGAGCTACCATTTCAACCATATCTTCCTTTTCTTCCTTTTCATCTGAGTTTTCCACCATCTTTTCTTCACCCAAATCCGGCGGGATATACGTCGGCAATTCCTTCGTACGGAACCATAGAGTGGCAGGTCCTCCTTGCCACACAGACTTTTCATCCAACACTTCTCCGGTCATGGCGATGGATTTTTCCAACAGCATGCTTCCGGCCTCCATGTGCACTCCAGCCTGAACGCGAGAATGAGTCCGCAATGTGCAATCTTGTTCAATGGTAATGGGCGTCAATTCAAAGTTTCCACGGGTGTTGAGATGGCAGACCATAGAAGCGCAATCGACCACGGTTCCTTTACCAATGGTGACCAGATCGGGCTCTGGCATGAACGGATCTGCTCCGCTGGGGTAGAGACAACAATTCTTTCCAACCTTTCCTCCATTCATACGAAAGTACCACGTCAGGTAGGGTGTACCCGATAAAAACTGAAGGAGATTGAGTCGGTTGATCTTTCGGATCTTGGCCGTCAACTGATAGAGTTCCCAGCGCTGGGCATATGAACTTGAATCGTAGTTGTACCTGCCAGCCTTGCGTCGTCCCATGAAAAACCACTTGGCCGTGAGCTCCACAATAAGCCACAGTAGGACGCGGAGAGCATGCGTTACAAGAAATGCCGTCCAAACCGCCAAAAAGACAGCTTTGAAGGAGTGATGGTGGCCGTCGTTATTGAAATCGCGTTGGAACCACAGAAAGCTATCTTCGTTCGATACTGGAAGGTACTCCGTCGCATCGTCATAGTATTCGTAGAAAAGATCGTGCCCGGAATCCTCCAAGTAGTCCTCCCTCGTCCATGTAAATCGACGGTAGGTCGATGCCATCCAATCGTCGCTGTACAAGAGAACTCCCGCGAGCTGTACAGCCCCCAAGAGGGGCAAGGTGTGAAAGATGGACGCAAAAATGCGATTGATCCACGTATATAGGACAATGAATGCCACTGGAAGCACTGTGTAGCGTCTTGCCTTCCTTAAATACACAGCTTTCCCAAACGGGCGAAGCGTCGACTCGTCGCCCTTCATGGGCAACCGAGAGGTATCAACATCTTTCGATTCAGACGCAATGCCGTTGGCCTCGGCCTTTCCACTTTCGTTGGCCATTGGTCGATAGTATTCAGCGTCATTGCCGTCTCCAGATTCTAAGCACTTGGATTCAGCGCCAACATTTCCAAACCAAACACTTCCAGCAGGTAGATACGCTCCTTCTCGACTGATCGAATTAGATCCTAGCACGGCGTTCTTTCCAACAACTGTTCCTGGCAGTACTATGCAGTTATCGCTGACATTCGCACCAGCGCATAAAACAAGCTTGTCGCAGCGTTCGGTACTAAAACACAATAGAATTGAGCGGGACCCAAACACAGCGTCATCTCCAATCTCCAGAAGGTCATATGCTCCATTCACAAGGGGCTGATTTCCTGGCCAGAAAATTCTCTTGCCGACCTTGGCGCCCAAGAGACGGTACAAGACGCTGACAACCTCATAATGTCGGCCAATAAGGTCGGTTACAGATTGCACCTTCTTACGAGGAAAGAGCTCCCCAGCTAGCCACAGTTGGAACTTCCCCCACTCCGTATTCAGGTGGCGTTGGCCTGGTTCGATGCGTCCAATCACAGTCCACTTGACCAGAATTGCCACAAACATGTAGCAAAAGGGCGAAAATAAAGCCCTTGCAAGTCGAATCCCAAAGAAGAAAGGTATTCGCTTAAAGTCACAAAGCCAGTCCATCAATTCGTTCCAATTGTAGAAAAAATTCTCCGTTGTCTCACGAGACTTGAACCAAAGTAAAGCGTAGAGCACCGCCATGTTCGGTACTTGAGCAGCAGCGTTGACGAGAAAGAGAATGGGAAAGCCAAGCAAAACCCGCAAACAGACATTTGGCTCGGGGAATCGCATTCGGTTGACACGTGCAAACTTTGGATTCAGCGCATCCCTATCGTAGGAAGATGTTCCCGGTCCCAGGTGTTGATTTTCTCGCACAGATGTGTAGGGTGCTACCACAGATCGAAGGCCAACACTAGCATTGTCGCCAACTGTGACGGGTCCCAGCACCATGGCACCATTGTCAACACAGAACCCACGCACAGTACTGAGTTCAACAGCTGCATTCCGGCCGATGTGTACCAGATCGTACTCTGCCAAATCACAATCCCGACTGATACGAGCACCAGATTCGATATTGGCTCCTAGCATCCAATAATACCAGCGAAGTGTGGTCGGAGTAGAATTCCAGATTCCCTTGAAAAAGAGCTTGCGACAGACGTCCACAAACCACCAACGCAAGTAGTAGCCTCCCCAGATGCGGTAGCGACCTTCCTGGTACCGACCGATAACGATCCATTTGATCAAAATAAATCCAAGGGGAGCCACGGTGATCCATAGCATGTGGTACACCACGTAGGCTCCAAGAAAGGTCAAAAAGCTTCGATCAGTCCAATCAGGAAAAATCCGCGACTTGTGCAGCAAAACCAAAAGGAAGAGCAAGTACCGAGAAATTTGCCACACGGGGAATACAACAAACATTGGCAACAGCTGGAAGAGAGCACCAAGAATAGAGCCTTGCGGGCGAAGATGTACAGCATCAAATGGAGCACCTTGCGTATCTCGGTTGGCTTCCTTGACGTTGTCAGACTTGGTAGGATCGCCACCGGACTTGTTGCTGGTTCCACCCTTCATTCGAGATTTCACTAATCCTGCCAAGTCCACACACTTGGTGTGCTGAAAGATTTCAGCTCCCGCGCAGGAAACTTCAAAGGTTCGACGAACTTTGGCCGCCAGCTGAGACGCTTTCATAGAATTTCCCCCAATGTGGAAGAAATCGGCATCAGGTGCTGGTACATAATCCAAACCAAGCAACTCCAAAAACATGTCTTGCAACTGCTGCACAATGGGATCACTTCCTTGCCCATTGCTATCATCTCCAGACGTTCCTCCAGGATTGGCCAGCAGGGATGTGACGGCATCCTTCGGACTCGGTGCAGGGAGGTTATTCAGACTAAACAGAGTGGGTTTGCTCTTGGTCAAGCAAACGTGTGTGGGAAGTTCGTAACGATGGAGCTTTTCTGTCGCGGCGGCAATCAATTGGAGACGATCCACGCCCGCTGCGCCTTCTTCCACATACGTCACAAGTGCTCCCGGTCGTGTCGGATGGGGGACGACGACAATAGCGTCCGTCTCCATGGCTTCGCGGAGTACGGTCTGGACTTTTTCATGGTCAATATTCACTTTGGCACAATCAATAGAGGTTTCGAGACCCGCTCCTTGTTCGGGACATGTGGCCTCAAAGGTTCGTTCCCAATGAGACATTTCATCGGTAAATTCCGGTAGCCCCAACCGCGGTCCAAGTTTGACGCGCAACAGCTTGTTGGTATGACTTTTCGGCAAGCCACCTTCCATGAAGATTAAACACTGTGGCCATTTGGGCTGCGCGAGTTTGTCCGCAATAAAGGCATGCAAGGTCGGCAAGTCCAAAGATCGCAATCGATCGGGTTCTGGAACAATGACAATGCCAACAATTTCTTGGAGGACACTGTGATTGGCGGCAAAGGCGGCACACGCCCTGACATCGGGATGTGCTTGAACAGCTTCTTCCACTTCCATGGGACTGATGATTTCTCCTCCACGATTGATGACTTCCTTGGATCGACCGGTAATAAAGAGGTAGCCATCTTCATCCAAATATCCCAAATCGCCGGTATTGAACCATCCATCCTGCAAAAAGGATTCTGGTTTTGCAGCCGTCGGGTCATTGGCCAAGACCCCGTATCCTCGAAAGCACGGTTCTCCACGCACACAAATGGGTCCTTCTTGCCCCGGCGGCAAGTTGGTAAAGTCACCCAGATTCAAAATGGCCACCTCGGGTCCCACCGGAACTCCCGATGTCCCAGGCTTGCTAAGATCATAGGTTGCCGGCGGACTACTAATGGGCATACACTCCGTCATTCCGTAACTGAAGAGAGAGAAAGAAAGAAATGGTGCAGGATGTGAGTTTCACATAAATCGTCATGATGAAAGAGCCATAACGCATGACCAAAAAAATGGATGACATACGAACAAAAAAAAGGGTTGTGGTCCGTACCTTGGTAAAATGGCGGCATGAAAGGTATCCCTGAGTTCTTCCGCCAAACTCGGCAACAATCCCCCGGCCGCATTGGCAATCATTTTTAACTTAAAGGATTGCAATTTATTCGTGCGTTCATCAATTGGCGAGGTCGCCAACAAGGCTTTGCCCGTTTGCAAAATGATCGAGTGCATGGTCGGCGCTGCATAATACCAGTTGAAAGCTTCTCTCTGCAAAAGAGCCCAAAAGATATCGGCATCAAAGGACGGACAACAAATGACACTGCCTCCACTCACCAGTGGCGCATAGACTTGTCGGACAATCCCACCGACATGAAACAATGGCATTAAATTGCAATTGACATCGGTGGGTTGGAGTTGCCAACTGAGAGCAATCGTCGTGGCGGCCACCAATAAATCGGCCATTTGATGGGCGACCAATTTTTTATTGCCCGTCGTCCCTGACGTGAACAAGACGAGCGCTTCGTCGGCCCCGGAATTGGGAGCCAAGCGACTCTCGCCGCTGACCAAACTTCCATCATTGGCCATGTGGATTGTGGGGTTGGTGGAATTCAAGGCATTTTGTTCCTCTTCTTCTTCTTTGTCCGTATTGTATTCGTCCGAGACTTTGGGGACGGCCAACGATTCGTAGGACATGCGAACGCGAAAGGCACTTCTCGTTTTCTTGGTCGTGGTGGCCGCCACCAATCGAAAGGGACCGGCGGTTTCGGGATCGGGAACCAAGCCACAAAAGGGAATTTGGAGGGAATCGGCGGTTTCTTGAATGTTCCGAAAGACCGTCCAATCCCGGGGGGTCGTGGACGTCATGACGCCGTATTTGTGAGCCAATTCTTGGAGTGGATCGGGATGATTCAAATCCGTTTCGTTATCGATGGCACTCTTTTCGGATGTCACGGGAAGGGGTCCGGCACTGTACGGACCAATGACTAGATCGGCCCCACATCGCTGCAAGTCGGCCGCCAATTCTTGAGAGGCTCCTGTCGCACTGAGTGGTACCACGGCGGCCCATTGCGAAACCGCCAAAATGGCCAAGGCCAATTCGGGACCATTGGGCAAGACCAAAGCGACGCGTGATCCGCGTCCCACGTTGAGACCGTGCAAGACGTGCCCAATCTCTTCGAGAAAGGGCGCCACGGCAGAATGTTCCAGAGGCAATCGACCATCAATCGAAGCCAAAAAGGCAGGTCCCGTATGTTGCACCGAAGGAGGTAACACACTTGATAAGGTCTTGTATGCTCCGCACATTTGCTCGGCAATGTCTTTGCCCAAAATGGACCCATTGGATTTCACTAGGTGTTGACAGCTTGCCAACAAGGGCGCTAGTGTCTTTTCAGATCCATCGTCCAAGGTAGACAGGGGACCACAGCCCGATAAAGGACCACAACCACCCGACTCTGTTGTCATCTTGATACAGCACTAGTATGGTGTTTGTCCAAGTCTAGCTAGCTATGTAGGGCTGTACAACCAACACTTCTGATTCGGAGTTCCCTTTTTGTTTGCCACCCTTTTGTTCAGATCACCTGAGCTAGCTAGCTAGACAATCACAAGAACCTAAATTAATCCTCTCACTGTATTGTACGGTAATTGTTTATTGGAGTGAGAGATACTTCCGCAGTGTTAGAGACTTACTTGGTATTGGGGGGGTGATGGCCTTGATAGTACTAGCTAGCTACTAGTAGTAGCTATCTAGTAGTACAGTAGTACTCTTACTGTACATTGATAAAAAATGTGTGACCCCTTTCGGTTTTCTTGCAAAAATTGGATGTTGGATAACTCTTCCAAACCGTTGAAAGCCGATGACGTATGCATGTTTTGCGCCATTTTCCAATCACAAAACCATCACCAATCACAAGATTGTTACAAATTCAAAGGCATATCTAAGTAGGAACACCAACGGAAGGGATCTTGCCAAGCTACTTAGCGTGCACCTCGTCTCACGGAACCATCTTCAGAAAGGGATAAGAAACTTCAAGCCGAAAATATCGGAAGGCATGCGTTCCACATGAAACCGAAGGGTAGCACGATGTCCCCATCGGAAAGAAAGAAAAGGAAGCACCACGGCCCCATCGGAAACAAAAATCAATGGCAGGTGGGCATCTCCATCCCACTCCTGTGGCCACTGTGCACTTCCATGCTGCTGGTAGCTACAGCAGAAGTAGCAGTTGTCAGCTGGTAGCCACAGCAGTGGACCAACAGCTGCTCATGCGGCATGGTTGTGCGGAATGGTCTCAATGGAGACAATGTTTTTTTTTTGCAACAGCTTGTTGATGAACCAACTTGATCTTGACACTTTGTCCTTCAAAGTTCCATGTCATTCTGCTTTTTTGTTGTCTGCTCATGTTCAAGCTCAATCTGGATTTTTGACATTTGAAGCAGCATCAATTTGGTGTTCATGATCTGTTTCAAAGTTTTGAACTTTCACAATCAAAACCTCTGCAACGCCATGATCCAAAACTCAAAGACTGAGACACAGCAAAAATGTCAAAAGTGATGATTTTTCAATGGCAAACAATTGCAACACCCAAATTTGCCTGTGATTTGGCTACACATAGAGTGTCATCATGCGGGACTCACAGGGTCATGAGCAAGACACGCTTCACACAAAAGACACGCTTCTCAGCGCATGTGACTGGTGGAGCCACTGGCCCTGTCCTTCACAACCAGTGAAGAAGCTTGTTCAGAAGAGCAGCGAACCATCGTTGACAGACGCTGGCTAAACAATGTGAAGGCCACATCTTTTGGACTGTCACAACCAGAACACGCGACCAAGCGTCAACACGAGTCATCATTGTTGTCAAAGTCATGGTGAAGTCCATGCCTGGCATGCCGATTCTTCACGCAGAAGCATCGTTGAACTCAGCAGAGAGAGGATTGCGCCGAGGATCTCGAGTGGAGCCTCTCTCAAACATTGCATTCATTTTGGCTTCAATCTGAAGCTTACAATTTTCATTTGCAAACAACTCAAAAGGCCTGCAGCTTTCAGCGCAGTGGACAATCCTTGTCCTGATTGTTGGAGTTAGTTGGACAAACATGTTTCCACCACAACTGAAGAAGACAAAGCTTGCATTTCCAATCATCATTCAACTTTTGTGCTTTGTTTGTGCTTTGTCTCTCTTTTCTGTCCAATTGCAAATTCTGCCTCAACAACAAATCTTTGTTTTTGAAACCAAACCAGCATGACTTTTCGAAGAACAAGTTTCTCAACATTGCATGTCAGATGCATTGGTTTCAGCTGCAAAAGGCCAGGTGATGTTTTTGTGAAGCAAAGCAGATCATGTGAACAACATTGGTGCTTTGTCGTTTGGAGAAATGCATGACACAAGGACGGACATCTCAAGCATTTCAGTTGCACGACCCAAAGCCAACTGGCAACACTGCAACTGAATGCTTCCATTGTTTTTGAGTGGGGGGCTGCATTCCCATGTGGTTGCTTCAGCTAACAGCTCGAACAAAAATGATTGATGCAAGGTGTGGGAATTCCAACAATGTTGATGTCTTCACTTGCATCCTAAAATGGAATCCATCCATCCTGCATCATAAGAATTGAGACATGTGTCTTTCTTTGTTCCAGTGCATTCCAAATCAACATTTTGCAACCTGTTTCATCTCAGAAGGCAAGCTGGATGGAATTGTCTAATGACATTGCATTGTGAACCACAATGACTTTTTGAAGCACAACTTTTTTTCAAACGATGCACACTCAGTTTCAAGGGAACATGTGGGTGGGGGGCATCCTTGACAGACACTTGATGTCACCTCAATTTCTTTGGAGACAGAGAGATTTGCTAGGGGTTGCCGAAATTCGTGATTTGGTCGCACGTTGGTTAAAATGTTTTCGTGTTAATTCAACTAAGCGTTTTGCAACGTGAACTAAATTCAACTGAAGCGGAGAAGTTGCCGGTTTGTGAGGGATCGGCTCCTGTCCTGCCCCTAAAGGGTAACCATCATCAAAAGGGTCTTCATTGTCTTCTGAAGGATCCTCAACATTTTGCAGCAGTAGAAAACAGATGCACCGCACCACCCGCTAAAAATGAGTCTAAAAGTGCTTGGATTGGAATTGACAGCAAGGATGAAAATGAATTCAAACTGAAAACAAAGTTGAATTTGAATTTGTTAGGGTGCAGCTGAGTTGGTTTTTGGTTCAGGGGAATGTTCGTCAAGTGGCAAGGTCATGCGGGTGAGAAAAGCTTGTGCAGAAGAGCTGGATTAGAAAAAGCCACAACCAACAGAAGGACTAGAAGTGCCACAGATCCAGAGGTGACAGACACTTGTGCAGAAGAGTTGGATTAGGGAAAGCCACAACCAACAGCAGGACTAGAAGCGTCTGTTGGATGATTGAGAGATCTATTTGTTTGGTGAAACAGATCAGTTTGTTAGAAATCACAAGCACTGCAGTGCTGCTAGCTAATGTTGTTGTTGTTGTTGTAGATCTTTCTAGAGTCTTCCATGTCATTGACTCAGCTACACTTCAACCTGTTCACAGGTGCACACCTGCCCCTTATGGAATGCTAGATGTGCCAGCTGCACTTCCAACACACTCCTTCGGAGATGTGGATCCATGTTTGGATTCAGATCTTCGGACTCTATGTTAGATGTAGATTGGTGCTATAATGATAGCCTCACTGCTCCACTGTTTGCAAGGTTGCGACAGCTCCACTCCTTCAAACAAAGATTGCTCTCTCACCTAGAGCATTG
>ENA-ORBV01010588-ORBV01010588.1-microbial-mat-metagenome-genome-assembly--contig:-NODE-10588-length-14709-cov-4.695052_pt1 | contig 14709 bp, 12 predicted proteins | sample MGYA00237777_ERZ505514 | MGnify/ENA primary metagenome ERZ505514 (study PRJEB26160, sample SAMN06269048) | microbial mat metagenome | isolation source: Oligotrophic lake microbial mat | place... | reverse complement strand
CCTCGTAGCGGCTCGCGAACAGACTGCCCGGCACCAACCCGGCCCCCACCGCCTGCCGCGCGACCGTATCGGTCGGAATCGCCATCTGCACCGTTCTGGCCTCGGTGGTCCCCCCACCGAGGAAGTCGACCAGTGCCTGCTTCTCACGCAGGTCCGAAAGCAGACGACGGAACGCGGCCGCCAGCGCACCGATCTCATCGCGCGAGTCGGCGGAGATCTCGGCGTTGTAGTCACCGTCCGAGGCGCGACGCGTGGCCTCAGCGAGCTTCGCCACGGGACGTGTCACCCACTTCGCCACGAGCAGCGAAAAGAGCGCCGCGAAGAGCAGCGCGCCGGCGCCGGTGAGCAGAATCGTGCGCTCGAATGCCTTGAATAGCGCGAACTCGGTATCGCGGTCCCGCAGGAGCGCAAACCCACCGAGCGGCGCCCCGCCGGCCGAACGCAGCAGGCCGCCGAGCGCGACATAGCGCGTCTCACCGAGCGTGACGTCCGCGCTCATCCCCGATTCTTCCTCCTCGGCGACCTTATGCAGCGCCTCGAGCAGAACGGGCGTCAGTTGCGCACGATCGACCGTGCTGCCATTCACCCGCGGCGTCCCCAGCGAATCGAGGGCGTAGAACACGACTTCAAGCTGGTCGAAGGCCGCCTGCTTCACCCCTTCGGCAAACGAGTCATCCATGCCACGCGCCACCATCAACGCGCCGTACACGCGCCCACCGTCCTCGACGGGCACCACCGCTATTTGGATCAGGACCGTATCGGCGCTGATCCCGAACGCGTCGACGAAGTTCCCTTCGAGCGCCCCACCAATTGCCGGAGACGCCGCCAACGACTCCTCGGGCGCGGTCGGATCATCACTCTTCGCGAGACGAATCCCTTGGTCGTCCGTGATCTGCGCCCAGTCCGCCCCCGTCTGCTCGACGGCCACAATCGACTGGTCGAGCGCGTTCCCGAAATCGCGCTGCACCACGATGTCGCGGAATCCGGAGTTCCCTGCGAACACCTCCGCCGCCTTCAGCAACGCCTCCGCGCGTCCGCTGATCTGAGCGTTCAGCGCCTCACGCGCCGAGGCGACGACCCGCTCCACCGAGGCATCCGCCGCCATGTTCGCCGACCGCGCCGTGATCGCGAGCGTCGCACCGAGTGCGAGCACGACGACAGCCGAAGTGCCAAGAAAAATCTTGACGGAGAGCGAAAGACTACGTGCGGCCACGAGGTGGATGCTGGGGGGAACGGCAAAGGAACGGCAAGGGAACGGCAAACGAACGGCAAAGAGAGGGCAAAGCAACGGCGAGAAACGAACTAGTAGCGATCGCGCCCTGTACGGTCGTACTCCCGCCCGAACTTGTTCCGGTGTTGCTCGAAGCGGAAGCCTCGCGCGTCGAGCGTCATATCCACCCCCCCCTGGCCAGCCGCCGCCACAATCATCGGCAACCGCGTTTCGGGCGCGCGCTCATGCCAGACGTGCAGAGTGTACGCGCCCGCTGGGACATTGCTGATCGTCCAGCGCCCGTCGGCTCCCGCCATCGCAAAATGCGGCGAGGGCACCACCACCACGAACGCCGTCATGCGGGGATGAATGTTGCAGTAGACGGAAAAGACTCCGGCGCGCCGGAACTGCGCATCCTTCGAGCGGCCCGACGGATACAACCCGAGGTCGAACACCGCCCCAGGCATCGTCGAGAAGATGTTATGACTGAACGGATCCTGGTTCGGAAAATCCACGCGACTCCCCGGCGTCACCACACGCACCCGCGGCACAAAGGTGCGACCATTCATCGCGATGCTCGTGTTGGCCGGTGCCAGGCGCGCACTCGCGGCGACCGTGGGCACGAGATAGATCACCGTGTTCCCGATGTCCGTGCTCTGCTCCCCCGCGCGTTCGTTCAACACCACGCGTCCGGACACGGCGCCTTGGCCCATCAACGGCAGCGCGCACGACGCCAACACCACAAAGCCCACGAACGCCGCTGCCAAAAACGCAACGCCGCTTGCGGATTGCCCGCACAATCCCGATTCCTTCCTTTCGGCTGTTCGTCGCATCACGACCAAGGGTACCCCAATGCCAAAGCTCCGGTCAAGCAGAATCCTCACCGACTGCCGCTCCCTGTACACTCGGAGCGCCCTAGCGCTCGCGCTCCTCGGTGTGATGCCCGTCACAGGCATCGCCGCGCAGACCCCTGAGCAACAGCGACTCGACTCCCTGAGCCTCCGGCTCGAGGACGCCGAGGCCGCGCTCGAAGCCCTGCGTCAGGGGCTCGCCATGGAGGCCGAAACCGGCGTCCGCACCCGCTCGCGCGTCGCCTTCGAACTGCACGGCCGCATCCTGATGAACGTCTTCGCCAACTCCAAGGAGACGAACAACGCCGACGTCCCGATGTATCGGAAGCAGGTCCCCCCTGGCGCGCCGCAGGGCGGCTTGGGCATGGCAATCCGCCAAACGGCACTCGGCGGGGTCTTCACGGCGCCGGACGTGATGGGCGGCAGCTTCACGGGCGATATCGACGTCGACTTCTTCGGCGGCCAAGTGCCGAGTCCCGGCGGGCGCACCTTCCCGCTGATGCGCATTCGCACCGCGCGGGCGACCATCGCCTGGGAACACTCCGAACTCATGATCGGGCAGGAGCAACCACTCGTCGCCGGACTCGATCCCATCAGTCTCGCCGCCGTTGGCGTGCCCAACATGTCGTACTCCGGCAACCTCTGGCTCTGGCTCCCGCAGATCCGCTACAGCACCTCCCGTGGCACGAAGCTCCGCGTCGGCCAACAATATGCCGTCCTCGCCCCGACAAGCGGCGAGCCCGCTGGCTTCTTCGCCACCGGATTCGACGCCGCCGAACGCAGCAAGATGCCGTTCCTTGAGGCACGCACGAGCATCGGCTGGGGGAGTGAAGACAACCCGGCCGAAATCGGATATGGGCTGCATATCGGATCGGTGAACAACGCAAATCAGAACAGCGTCTCCAGTGAAGCGATGACGCTCGACTTCCTGATCCCGATCGGGGCGCGCTTCGAGCTCCGCGGCGAAGCCTTCAAGGGCGCGGCACTCGCCGGCTTAGGCGGCGGCGGAATCGGACAGAACTTCGGCCTCGATTCGCTCAATGCGCTGGAATCGGTCGGTGGCTGGATGCAGATCAACTACAAGCACTCGCCGCGGCTCTTGATCGGCGCTGGCTATGGCGTTGACGACCCCAACGACGACCGCACCCCGACCCTCCTGCACAACGCCACGACCGAAGCACACCTGCACTGGCGCCCGTCAGGCCCGCTCGTGATGGGGGTGGAGTGGAGAAGCGTGCGCACGCGCTACGCGCTCACCGACTATCCCAACACCCACATCAACATCGCCTTCGGCTTCGAGTTCTAGGTCGTCGGAGACGACGATGGCTTTGACGACGTGTGTGCTGGCACCGATGCCGTCACCACCCGCACGCTGATGCCCCCATTGCTCGTCTTCAGCGCCTCGGTGAACCGCAGCCCCGTCTGGCCCTCAAGCCCACGGTCCGCGGAGAGCAATGCCACCTGCCACCCCGCGCCCAACGCGCGGGCCACCTGGCCGAAGCGCGCATAGAGATCCCGCAGCGGCCCACTCTCGCCAACGCGCACGCCGTACGGCGGGTTCGCAATCAGTAGCCCCGGCCCGGCGGGCACCTCGAGATCCGACAGCGCACGCTGCACGAACTGCACATCCGCACTCACACCAGCGCGCTCGGCGTTCGCCTTGGCCGCCCCAATCGCGCCCGAGTCGCGGTCAGACCCGATCAGCGGAGCCCCCGCCGACGGCTTGATGCGCGCCCGCGCCGCCTCACGCGCCGCACGCCACGTCTCGGCGCGCGTCTCCGGCCACTGTTCGGCGGCAAACTCGCGTTGCAATCCCGGTGCGATATCGCGCGCCATCAGCGCCGCTTCGATCACGAGCGTCCCCGAGCCGCAGAACGGGTCCACCAACGGACGCGACGCCTCGTAGCGCACCGCCGCCAGCATGGCCGCCGCGAGCGTCTCGCGCAGCGGCGCGCGCGCCACCGCCTGCCGATACCCGCGGCGATGCAACAATGCCCCCGAGGCGTCTGCGCTGACGGTGCACCGATCATGATCGAAGCGCACGACGATCAGCTGCGAGTCGTCCACCCCACTCGCCTCAGCCGACTCAATGGCATCCCCATCGTCGTCCTTGCCCCGGAGCGCGACCGGCACCGCGCCCGGCACCGCGCGCACGACCGCCTCGGCCACGCGCTGCGCGATGGCATCGGAGTGATAGAGCCGCGACTTCTTCGCCGTCACCCGCAGGCGGAAGGCTCCCTTGGGGGCCACGAAGCGCGCCCACTCGATCTGGCGAGCCGAACGCTCGAGCTCGTGGAATGCTGTGGCGCGGAAGGCGGCGAGGCGCACCACCACGCGTGAGGCCAACCGTGAATGCAGATTGGCGCGCGCCAAGCCCGACGCATCGCAGGTGAAGGCCACACCGCCCGTTGACGCAGCGGCATCGGGAAAGCCGATTGTGCGTAGCTCGGCTTCGAGCAGCGCCTCGACCCCTGGTGCGGCAACGGCCCAAGCGTCGTACATCACCGGCACTGGCGCCGGCGTCGGCACGAGCGGCTTCGCCGCCGTCTTTACTTCGCCCTTTACCGCGCCTTTTGCCGCGCCCGCTACCGCGCCTTTTGCCGCGCCTTTTGCCGCGCCCGCTACCGCGCCCGCTACCGCGCCCGTTGCCGCGCCCTTTGCCGCGCCCTTCGCCGCGCGAGGCTTGGGCGCGGGTGCACGCGTTGGGATCTTCGAATCGCGCCGAGGAGTGGCCACGCCGCAATCTATCGCGCCGCTACGCGGCCGCCGCCTTCCGTTGCCGCGCGTCCCGCACGCGCCACCCCAACAACACCGCGAGAATCAACGCGTAGATCCCGGGCTCGCGGATGTCGAGCTTTACCGCCATGAAGAAGTGCACGATGCCCAAAATGGCAATCACATACACGAGCCGATGCAGCTTCTGCCACGACTTGCCGAGTCGCTTGATCATTCCCTTCGTCGACGTCACCACCAGCGGCAGCATCAACACCAAGCACAGCATCCCGATCGTGATGAACGGCCGCTTGGTGAGATCCGCCCACACCACGTCCCACCCCACGAGATCATCGATAATCAGTTGCACGTCGAGGATTGCCCACACACTCAGGTGCAGCACTCCGTACGCGAACGCATAGAGCCCCAACGTCCGCCGATGCTTCGCCAGCCAGTTCCACCCCGTGATGCGGCGCAGCGGCGTCACCGCCAACGACGCCAGCAGCCAACGCAACGTCCACGCCCCGTACGCATGCTCGGCTTCCTTGATGGGATCCGAACCGAGATAGCGCGTCCCGAGAGTGAAGTCGGAGTAGATCGCCCACGCATACCAGAGCGCCGGCACCGCCGCCAAGCAAACGAGCGCCACGCCGAACCCACGCGGCTGGCGCTCGATCCCACCGAGCGGCGGCATCAGGAAATGCTCAACACTGGCTCAGCACGGGCTTGATAGTTGCCCAATAAGTGCTCAATAGGTGCCCAGTAGGTGCTCAGTAGTTTCGACGCAGATCCATGCCCGCATACAACGACGCGACCTGATCCGCATAGCCGTTGAACGGGAGCGTCGGACGACGACGGAACTCCCCGATGCGACGCTCTGTGGCCTGGCTCCAGCGCGGATGATCGACCGCCGGATTCACATTCGCATAGAACCCATACTCACTCGCCGCCGCCACCTGCCACGACGTCCGCGGCGCGGTCTCGGTGAAGCGAATCCGCACGATGCTCTTGACGCCCTTGAAGCCGTACTTCCACGGGACCACGAGGCGCAGCGGCGCACCATTCTGATTCGGCAGATCACGTCCGTACAGGCCCGTCGCGAGCATCGTCAGCGGATGCCGCGCTTCGTCCAGGCGCAGCCCTTCCACGTACGGCCAGTTGATGAACGAGAGCCCGCGTTGCCCCGGCATCTGCCGCGGATCATTCAGCGTCGTCAGCTCCACGTACCTCGCCGAGGCGCGCGGTTGCGCGCGGTCCACGACGTCCTTGAGCGGAATGCCCCGCCACGGGATCACCATGCTCCACGCTTCCACGCAGCGCATGCGGTAGATCCGGTCCTCGATCTTTGAGGGCTTCAGGAAGTCCTCGAGCGCGTAGTCGCCCGGCTTGTCGCAGAGGCCATCGACCTTCACGGTCCAGGGGCGCGTGCGGAACTGCTGCGCATTCGCCTTGGGATCCTCCTTCCCCGTCCCGAACTCGTAGAAGTTGTTATAGCCCGTCACATCCTCCCACGGCGTCGCCTGGTCGTCGGGCTGAAGCCCGAACGGCGTGCCCCGGGCGACCGGGGCCGCCTGCTGTTGGCCCCCCGCCCCAAGCGTCGAGGCCCCGGCAAGGCCCGCACCGATCACCCCGGCGGCAATGAGGAACGAGCGCCGGTCCAGGTAGCTGGACTCCGGGGTGATCTCGCTGGACGGGGGCGTGGGAAGGTCTGAGGGGCGCATATCTAGATATTAGTGATGAACCATGAGTAGGGTTCCCGCATTCATTCTGCGTAGCCAGCCGGCATCCGCCTTCGCTGGACACCGTCCTGCCTCCCCGACAAGCCAAATGCCCCAGCAAAAGCAGTCCTTCGAGAAGCACGCCCAGTGGACCCCGATCTACCACTTCGTCGCGTCCCCGCTCGTGCTCTTGTATACGATCTATCAGATCACGCAGTTCGTGAAGGCCCCGAGTGCCCCGGCCGCCTGGAGCACTGTCTTCGCCATTGGCGTCATGGCCACCGTATGGAGCGCCCGCATCATGGCCCTCACTGTACAGAACCGCGTGATTCGTCTTGAGATGCGCCTTCGCCTTCGCGAGCTCCTTTCCGCCGACCTCGCCAAGCGCATCCCCGAACTCACCACCCGTCAGTTGATCGCCCTCCGCTTCGCCGGCGATGCCGAACTCCCGTCCCTCGTCGAGCGCACTCTCAAGGGTGAGTTCACTTCAGGCAAGGCCATCAAGGCCGCGGTGAAGGATTGGCAGTCCGACTACCTGCGCGCCTGATCCAGTAGGTCCTTGTGCCAGCTCGCGCGCGCCGGACGTTCGAAGCGCGCGCGATAATCGCCAAGTTTCGTGAGGGTGGTGTCGAATACGGGAGTCTCCTCGTTCGCATCACCCTCAAGTGCCATCAGGGTGAACTCCGCGCGTGTGCAGCTGTGCACAAGGCCCATGGGGCCGCGGAAATGCACGATCCCGCCGCCGACCATCGTCGTGCCGATCCCCTCTTCGGCTTGCTTCAGAATACGGAAGAGCCCGTCGATCGAGCAGCCCGAGGCATCCTCGGTGCGCTCATCCACCGCGACGACGAGGAAGTGCTCGCTCACGAGTTCGCGTGCGCAGGTGAGCGGTTGCCCATGCGCCGTCCAGTCGTTCAGGAAGCGGTCCACCGCCCCCATCAGGCGCGGCGCATCCACATCATCGAGCGGGGCACGCGCGCCAAAGATCCACAGGCGCGAGTCATCAGGAAGGGTTTCGATCGCTACGAGCGGCATCGGTCAGGACAGTGAAAGGCAATCAGGAATCAGGACTAGACCAATCTAGCGAACCTCAGGCGTGTTCCTCAGGCGTGTTCCACGGAGTCGGGCCCGAGCGCCGTGATCTAGAGCAGCCCCAGCTCAAACCGCAGCGCACTCGACAACGTGGGGTGCGCAAACGTAAATCCCGCGCCTTCCAACCCCTTCGGCAACGCCCGCTGACTCGCGAGTATCGTCCCGCGCGCCATCTCGCCGAAAATCGTCGTGAGCACGATCGCCGGCACCGGGACCAGCGTCGGCCGATGTAACACCCGCCCGAGCGTCGTCGCAAAAGTCGACCCCGTCACCGGCTCCGGCGCCGTCAGATTCAGCGCCCCCGAGACCGCGGGCGTCTGCAGCGCATGATACGTCGCCCCGACCCAGTCCTCGCGACTGATCCAGCTCATCCACGCCTTGCCGCTCCCGAGCGTCCCGCCGACGCCAGCCTGGAACGGCAGCACCATTTTCCCCAACGCGCCACCGGACGGATTCAGCACGATCCCCGTGCGCAGAAACACGACGCGAATCCCCGCGTCCAACGCCGGCTGCGCCGCCGCCTCCCACTCCTTCCCGACCGTGGCCAAAAAGTCGTCGCCAAGCGAGGACGATTCATCGAGCACTTCATCGCCGCGGCTCCCGTAGATCCCCACCGCGGACCCGCAGATCAGCACCTCGGGCTTCACCGTCAGCTTCGCGCACGCCTCGGCGATCATCCGCGTGCTGTTGATCCGCGACTCGCGGATCGCCCGCTTGTGCTCCGGCGTCCACCGTTCGGCCACCGAGGCGCCGGCGAGATGAATCACCGCATCGACGCCCTCAAGCGCCGAGGCGTCGAAGGTCCCGCGCGAGGGATCCCACCGAATGTCGTTCTCCGCCCCGCGCCCCACCGAGCGCACCGCATGCCCGCCCGTGGTGAGAAATGGCACCAACGCCGCGCCAAGGAATCCACTCGCGCCAGTCACCGCTACGGTACGCGCGCCGCGCGATGCATACCGCGCATGCCGCTCAAGATCGAGCCGCGTCAACGCATGCCGCCACCGCATCAAGCGCTCGAGCTTCTGGCGCGTGAAGTGCCCCGCGACCAGCGCACCAAAGGGCGGCACCGGGAGCGCATACTCAATGCGGTCATCGAGCACACTCGTCTCCGCCGTGAGCGGCTCCATCCGATGCGTGTGCTCCCACTTCGCGAACGGCCCCGACCGCTGCACATCGCGGAACTCGCGCCCCGCCACATACCCCGTGTGCTCCATCTCCCACCGCATCGATACGGGCCCCACCGGCACGTCGAGCGACACCCGCGCACCATCGCGAATCCCACCACTCCGCGCCGCGACCTTCGCCGGCATGAACCCCGGCGTCAGACGCTCGAATGCCCCCGGCATCTCATGCCACGCGAACAATCGCTCCGCACTCACCGGCATCTCCGACCGCAACTGCACCACCGCCCCACTGTGTCCCACGGGGGGCGACGCCGAATCCGGCGCATGGTGCGACGCATTGTGCGACGCGTTGTGCGACGCCGCGTTCACTGCGGGGGACTGTCCACCATTCTCCAGAGATACCACGAGGCCACCGTTCTGTAAGGAGCCCACTTCGCACCAATCGTCGCCACGCGCTGAGGCTTGGGATGAATTCTCAGTTTGTACAACCGCTTCACCGCCGACTGCACCGCAAAATCCAACGTCGGCAGCACGTCCGGCCGCCCCAATCGGAACATCAAGAACATCTGCGCCGTCCACTCGCCCACCCCGCGGACCCGCGTCAATGCCGCAATCACCTCGGCATCAGCCATAGCATCCAATAACTCGATCGGCACCGCCCCCCGCAACACCTCCGCCGCGAGCCCCTGCAGGTACTCCGCCTTTCGTGCCGACAGCCCCACACCGCGCAACGTCTCGTGCGCCGTCTTCACCAACTCCTTCGGCTCCGGCGTGCGGCCGCCATACAGTCCCTCGAACCGACCATGTATGGTCGCCGCCGCCTTCCCGTTCAACTGCTGATATACGATCGAACGCGCCAGCGCGCCGAAATGGGTCCCGCTCCGCTCACGCGTGAGCGCACAGGGCCCCGCCTGGGCGATCCACCCCCCGAGCACAGGATCCACCGCCGTGAGATGGGCAAGAGCCTTCGCGTGGCGTGGGGGCATGCCTAGAAGTTACCTTCGACAGAGAAATGGCCACCATCCTCTATGTGGACGATGAGCCGGTCGTCGGGATCCTGCTCGGCAAGAATATCGAGCGGGCCGGACACCAGGCAGTCGGCGCGAGATCCGTCCCCGAAGCGCTGCAGATCCTCGCGCGCGGCGGCGTCGACCTCATCATCTCGGATCACCAGATGCCGGGGCTCACGGGCCTCGACTTCCTCGAGATCCTCAAGCGCGATGGCGTCGAGATCCCGCTCATCATGCTCACCGGGAACGCGAGCATCGAGCACGCCGTCACCGCCATCAAAGCGGGGGCGATCGACTACATCACCAAGCCTATCGAGGCCGCCGCACTCGAACTCGCGATCAACCAAGCCCTCGCCGTGGTCGACCTCAAGCGCGAGAACGAAAGTCTCCGCGCCGAAGTCGTCGCCCTCCGCCAGAACCACACCATCATCGGCGAGAGCCCCGCACTCAAGCGCGCCCTCTCCGAAGTCGCCATGGCCGCCCCCACCCGCGCCAGCGTCCTCCTCCTCGGCGAAAGTGGGACCGGTAAAGAACTCTTTGCCCGCGCCGTCCACGAACAGAGCGATCGCCGCAACGGCCCCTTCATTCAGCTCAACTGCGCCGCCATCCCCGAAGGCCTTATCGAAAGCGCACTCTTCGGACACGAGAAAGGCGCCTTCACCGGCGCCATTCGTCGCGTCGAGGGCGCCTTCGAGCGCGCGAATCGGGGCACGCTCCTGCTCGACGAGATCAGCGAGATGCGCCTCGATCTCCAGGCCAAACTCCTCCGCGTGCTCCAGGAACAAGAGTTCGAACGCGTTGGTGGCGATACCAAGATCCACGTCGACACCCGCATCATCGCGACCTCGAACCGCGACCTCCCCGCGGATGCCGCCGCGGGTCGATTCCGCCAAGATCTCTACTTCCGACTCAGCGTCGTCCCCATCCACATCCCGCCCCTCCGCCAACGCCCCGAGGATATCCCCGTCCTCGCCATGCGCTTCGCGATGCGCGCCGCCAAGGAATACCAAAAAGACATCAAAGGCATCGCCCCGGACGCCATGGACTGGCTCCGCACGCAGCCCTGGCCCGGCAATGTCCGCGAACTCCAGCACCTGGTGGAGCGCGCCGTTATCCTCGCCGAAGAACCCATGCTCGGCGCCAGTCGCTTCGCCCACGGACGCCCCACCCCCCGCTCGGAAGCCCTTCCCACACGGCCAGCAGACGACGGCGCCATCATCCTCAAGTCGCTGCGCATCGCGGACGCCGAGGACACACTGATCGCCGCCGCCCTGGCGCGCACGGAAGGCAACCGCACGCGCGCCGCCGACCTGCTCGGGATCTCGATCCGCACCCTTCGCGCCCGGCTCAACTCGCGCGACGCTTAGGCCTACGCTTAGGCTGACGCGGCGGCCGACGCTTAGCCTGACGCATAGGCTGACGCCGACCCGATGCCTCGCCCGACGCCTCGCCCGAAGCCGCTCCGCGATCCGCCCTTCCCAGACCCACCGTGACATTTCGACTCGGCAAATTCTGTCACTCGGCGAATGTTGCCGTATGATTTTGGTGGGTACGGATTTGCTAAACTCATGCTGCATAGAGATTTAGATAAAATTAACGCGCGGCACGATTCGTGAACTACAGGGACTACGAACCCTCTTCACGGATCAGCCTGATGCGGCGCGCCAGACGCACCTCCGAAGCAACCACACATGCGATCGACGCCCGCAACGCGCTCGCCCAGGCCAACGCCGGACTCGTCTACTTCCTCGCCCAGCGCCTGCACCGCACCCTCGCAGAAGAGGCCGAACTCGATGAACTCGTAAGCGCTGGGATGCTCGGGTTGCTGCGGGCCGCGGAGTTGTTCGAGCCAGAGCGTGGGCTCGCGTTCACCACGTTTGCGGGGGCCCGCATTCGCGGGGCGATGCTCGACGAGCTCCGCCAACTCGATAGCGTTCCCCGGAGTCTGCGGACGAAGGATCGCCATCTCCAGTCCGTGCGAAACTCGCTGAGCCACGCCCTCGGACGTCGCCCAGAGCCCCGCGAAGTTGCGGCCGCCGCCGGCATCGACGTCCCGACACTCTGGCGCTGGGAAGATGAAATGCGCTCCTCCGCCGTCCTCACCCTCGATGGCCGCGACGACGACGACATCCCTGAAGCTCCAACGCTTGGTGAGCGCGTGCCCACCCCAGAGTTCGATCTCGACGTCGAGATCGATCGCGAGCGCGAACGAGACCGACTCCACGAGGCACTCAACACGCTGAAGCCAGACGAGCGTCTCGTGCTGACGCTGAGCTATCTCGAGGAAAAGACACTCGAAGAAATCGCCCCGCAGATCGGGGTCACGGAATCCGGGGCCAGTCGAATCCGCGCCCGGGCGCTCCGCCAGCTCCGCACTCGGCTCTCACCGCTCGGCCGCCACCGAGCCGACGCCGCGTAACGCTCCGGATTCACGGGCCGCTCGCCCTTCAGGGCAGCCGCGCGCTCCGCCAGCTCTGCCAGTGCCTCCAGCTCCGCCAGTCCCTCCAGCTCCGCCAGCTCCTCCAGCTCCGCCGGCTCCTCCAGCTCCTCCAGCGCCTCCAGTCCCCTGGCCGAACGCGTGGGCCCCGCACAAAATCGTTGACTCTTTCTGCTCGGCAGTTTTCGCCTCCCGGCGAATTCTGCCGGGTTTTTATCGGCGATTTTATATGTCTAAGTCCTTGCCAATCAATAACTTAGGTAAATACGCCCAATGGCACGAATAGTGAAATATAGAGAGGTAGAAACCTACCGGAGCTCTCTATGCGGACCACGACCCTCACCACCCTGATCGCCCTCCTCGCCCTCGCGGCGATCCCGGTCGAGGCACAGCACGCGGCGATGGTCGGCACCAACCGTGCTGAGGTCCGCGTCAACGCGGCCATCACGATGCCGGAGATCCTGATCCTCCGCCAGACCGCGGCACCCGTCGTCACCGCTCGCACCCGGGGCTACACCGACTACCAGATGGTCGTCACCGTCGCCGCGAACACCCGCTGGGCGATCACCGCCACCACCCTCCCCGAGGGCGTGACGCTGCTGGCCGAAGATGGCACCTTCCAGCAGGAGCAGGGCGCGGTCGCCGGCCGTGGACAGGCCACCAACCCGGTCGAGCAGAAGGTCGTCCTCCGCGTTACGGCGGGGACCTCGGCGACCTGGGTGCAGCAACTCCGCCTCGAACTCAAGGGTCAGTAGGTCGCAAGATTAGCGAACAGATGCCGAATCTTTAACGAATAAAAGCCGAATTCGAAAGATTCCTACTGCACCGCTTTCGATAATCCTGGCAACGCGAGCGTGACCGCCACGCTCGCGTTCTCGTTGATCGGTACCGCCGTGAGCGAGCCTCCCTCCAGCGCCGCCGCCGCCTGCAGCCCCGCGAACCCGTGGCCTTCGACGTACCACGCGTGCGGCAACGGCGGCGGATTCCACCTCGACGTACACGAATGCGTCGGCGAGGGTTGTGAAACCGAGTGCGAGGGCGGCGTTGCTGACGGGCTCGCAGATCGCGGTCAGCGCGGCGGAGCGCACATGCCCTGGCGCGTTGGGCGCGCGATGGCGCGCGTCGGTCGTGGCGACGCGCGCCACCCGCCAGGTGAAGTCGCGATCAACCTCGGTAACTCCGAGCGTATGCGTGCCCGCCCAGGACTGGTAGCCGTTGCGGTAGATGCGCCAGTTTCGCGCGTCCGCGCCGATGCGCAGTTGATCGGTCGCGAGCAGGATCAGGCGCTCGATACGCAAAGGTTGCGAGCCGTCGTTGCGCAGGCGGCCGCGGATCTCGGCGGCACCGTCCGCCAAGATGCGTACGACCAGCTCGATGCAGGCGCCGCTCGGACCGCCGGGCGCGACCAGTCGGTCGTCGCGGACCTCGACAGATGCGGGGCACCAGTGTTGGGGCTTGCCGTCGCCGCCGCCGGCGACGGCCTGTGGCCGGGCCGGCCCGAGCGCGATCGCTCCCTCGGCTGCGGTGATGCGCACGCCCTTGGTGGAAGTTTCGACTCGCATCGCTTTCGCGTATCCGACCACGCGTGCGGCGGCAAGCTCGCCAGACGGTGCCGCGCCGAGGCGCGCCTGCGCGGCGCTGGCGGCGACCCGGATTGTTGTGCACAAAGGGATTCCGAGGTGAATGCATTGCCATCCGTTGGTTCCATGAAGCGGGCGATTCTCGTCGTCCCGGCCCTGCTGCTGTCATTGACTGCGGCGGTCGCCCACGCGGCTGCCGGCAACTCGGCAACGTCGCTCACTCTCGACGTCGTCAAGGCGAAGATCGACGAGGTGGAGGCAGCAACCGGGCTGACGACGCAGGCCCGTGAGAAGCTCATCGAAACCTACCGCAAGGTATCGAGCCATCTGCAGACTGCGGCGGCGCAGCGTGAGTTTGCAAATGAGTTCGAGCGCGCGGCGGAGGCGGCGCCGCAAGAGGCGGCGGCGATCCGCACAGCGATGGAAGAGAAGGTGCCGCTCGAGATCGGTCTCGGCATCGAAGTGATCGCACCGTTGCCCGAGATCGAGGCCGTGCTCCTCAAGGAGCAAGCAAACCGTGCATCCATAGACGCGAAACTTGCGGAGTTCGAGGAACGGATCGCCGCCGAAGCGGGGCGCCCCGACGCGATTCGTGCCCGACTCGCAGACACCAATCGCCAGCTGGCGGATATCGCCGGCGAACTCGAACGCCCTACTGTTACCGGCGAGGCCACGGCCGAGATCGAGGCGCGGCAGTGGTTGCTGCAGGCGAATCGCGCTGCACTGAGTGCCGAGATCCGCGCGCTCGACCAGGAGTTGCTGAGCCAGCCGATGCGGCTCGATCAGCTCACCGCCGAACGCGACCTGGCAATGCTCACGGCCGAGCGCAGCGCCGCGCGGGTGCAGAATCTGGAGGCGGTCGTTCTCGACCGCAGGCGTCTCGAAACCGAAAAGGCCACTGCCGACGCGGAGGCCGCCGTTCGCGACGTCGAAGGCAAGCACCCGTCGGTGCAAGCACTCGCCGAGCGCAACGCG
>ENA-ORBV01010586-ORBV01010586.1-microbial-mat-metagenome-genome-assembly--contig:-NODE-10586-length-14710-cov-6.595367_pt1 | contig 14710 bp, 20 predicted proteins | sample MGYA00237777_ERZ505514 | MGnify/ENA primary metagenome ERZ505514 (study PRJEB26160, sample SAMN06269048) | microbial mat metagenome | isolation source: Oligotrophic lake microbial mat | place... | reverse complement strand
GCGGCGGTGGCGGCGGCGCAGGCGGCTGCGGCGGCAAAGTGGGGAATGGCGGCGGCGGTGGCGGCGGGAGCTTCGGGCTGGTTAGCATCGAGGCGACGCTCTCCCTGGACAATGTTGCCATCACAACCGCATCTGGCGGCGTCGGCGGAGCCGGCGACATGGGCCAAGAAGGCATGGACGGTGGGAGCGGCGGGCTCCCGGGTGGCGCCGATGCATGCAGCGGTGGGCCGGGCGGAAAGGCCGGCCGCGGCGGCGCAGCCGGGGGCGTCCGAGGTGGCCCCAGCGTGGGTATCGCCTACGTCGGAGAAGCGCCGACAGAGACGGGTGACATAGACATCACCACATCGCTGACTCTCGCTACTGGTGGGCCGGGCGGCAACGGCGGCGGTGCGAATATCGGCGACCCGGGCGCCGACGGGTTCTCCGAGTCGAGGCAACAGTGGCGTTGACCTCCGCCCCGTCAGTTGCGAGCATCGTGGAGATGAAGAGCGGGGAACCATTGCGGCAACGGCCCTCACGTTCGAGAGGAGATTGCGCGCACCGAGCCGCCACATCGAGCGCGGGCGGCGGCGCTGACGCAGTCGAGGTCAGCATGCTCACAAGTGCGAGTGCGAGCAGCGGGTGGCAGGCTAGGCCGATGATCAAGCATCGTGCGAGGCGTACCCAAACTCTCGTCTTGCTCTCGGTCTCGGTGCTTGCCACCCATTGCAGCGACGACACGAGCTGCCCGGAGGGCTACAGCTGTATCGCCGAGGGCGGCGGAGGCGATGGTACCGGCGGCGAGGGAAGCGGTGGCAATGGTGGTGATGGAGGCGGCGGCGACTCGCCGCCGGCAGAATGCGAGCCCAGCGAAGGTGAGACGATCGGCGCCGATTGCGGCGTTTTCGTGAAAGCCGGCGCGGCGGGGACCGGCACGCAAGCGTCGCCTTTTGGCAGCGTCACTGAGGCAGTTGCCAATCTCGGGGGCGTCTCCGACCCTCGCAGCGGGCGGCCTCGGCGGGGATGGCGGCTTGCCAAATGTGGGCGAGCAGGGCGCCGAGGGGTTGTCCGAAGCGAGGCAACAGTGGCCGTGAGCGCCATTGGGCGCCGGCAGTGAATATTTGCAAGAGGTTCTCCTATGGCAGCCAAGCCCGCAGCGCACGTTGGAGCCGCGACCCAGCACTCACCCATCACCGGCAAAGGCTCGGGCAACGTTCGAATCAATAGTCGCCCTGCGTGGATGACGTTTCAGGGTTCGAGCTGCACGACACACGGCATGGAGTATGGGCGTGCCGGGTCTTCGACAGTGAAGATCAACAGCGCGCAGGCGGTGCGGGAGGGCGACTACTTGCAGGGGGCCGGTCCACCGAACCGCGTGATGAAGGGGAGCGACAACGTCCGGATAGGTGCACCAGAGACGCCGATCGGGACGGCCACGCCCGCTGCTCAGAGCGAGTTCTGCAAGCTGTATTGCGCATTGAAGCGAGATTGGCCATCGCTCACGCCCGCCGAGCGCAAGCAGCGCTACGAGGAGCTGATGGGTCAGATGTTCGCGCGTTTTGGCGCGCCGCCGCCGTCATCGAGCGCCTCCATCACGCCGCCCGCGCTCGCTACCTGGAGTCGCAAAGATTGGCAGGTGAATGTCGAAAAGGGCGCGTTCGATGACAGCAGCGGTCCGCCCTCCGGTCAGGCAACGCTTCACGAGATTCGCCATGCCGAGCAGACCTTCATGGCCATGCGTGCAATGGGGGGCAGCTGGGATGTAGTGGTCGACGAGGCCGCAGCGGCCTCCGCCGCGAGGCAACCACTGCGAGCCGGTAGCCCCGAACGGGCTTTCGGTGTCCTGCACGCGCAGAACGAGCTCAGTCGCTCGGGCAACCAGAATCGAAACGCGATTATCAAGGAGGTTCACAACGCGTACGCCGACGGCGGCTACGAAGGCGCCCGCTATAAGGCTGCGGCACAAGCCTACCGCGACCAACCTGGAGGCGCGGACGCCCTCTCCGTCGAGGACGCGGGCGGCTGCGGCGGTTGCCCATGAAGACGCTGGCAGATTTGTTCTCGCTGATCGAGCTGGTCATCAGCCCGGGGTTCGACCTTGCCGCAGCCGAAAAGCGGATCGGCCCGTTCGACTGCTGGCTGGGAGAGCGTGCGCGGTTCAAGAGCCGCGATCCTTCGCTCGATGACCCAATGGTCGAGACGCTCAGCGGAGAAGTACGTGGCCTGCAGACGAGGTTGTCAGCGCCTCTTCGCGTCGAGTGGGCCGGCATCGAGCTCGCACTGGGCCAGCCGGTCGACGAATTCGTCGAGGTCGACGATTTCTGGGGGCCCACGGTTTACCAGTTCGCCCGGGCACCCTCAGGGAGCCCCGCCATGATCATGCTGGAGGCAAGGCGAGCGGCCGGCGATGCGCAGATCAGCGCAGTCATCGTTCGCCACAAGCGCGCGCCGCGCCCTCGTGTTGCTACGCCCTGAGTCCGACATGCGTCCGAGCAAGCCCATGCAGCCCAGCGTGTCGCTACAGCCCGTCACCACGAAGCGCAGTCGCCGACGAGTCCTCGCCCTATCTGGGGCTGCGGTGATCGTCGCTGCGGGAGCATGGCTGCAAGTCTCGGGCGCGCGCAACCTGTTGCGGTTCTTCCGAGCGCAAGCGATGGATGGCTCCGTCCCCGTCGAGCGACTCGATCAGCTGCTCGATCTCGTTGAGCTACTCGCCAGCCCCGGGTTCGATCTTCTAGACGCCGAGCGGCTCTTTGGCCCACTCGACACGATTGGAAGCGCCCGGGGAACAACGCCCGCCTTCGCGAGGGCGGACATCGAACTTTGGCAGGGCACCGATCAAGGCTCGAGCCGCAGCGCTGGGATCCGTCGCGTCCGCGTTGGTCTCACCCGCACCGTGATGGTGCGCTGGGCCGACGTCGTGGACGCGCTTGGTGCGGAAAGGGAGCACGATCTGGAGCCTGACAACTTCACCGCGCTGCCTGTCCATCGCTTTGCGCAGACGGCGTCCGGGGTTCGAGCAGACATCGAGCTCGCCGGTAGAAGCGGCGACGAGGCCACTGGAGAAATTGAAGCAATATCAGTCAGCCGGATGCCCGAACGGGTCGGGGGGTGCAGCCTGTGACTCGAGAATCGTCAGCCGAGGTGTCCATGTTTTCCATGGCGCGCCGATAATCTTCCTGCAGCTCGGCGCCAGAGAGGAAACACCGTGATGCCGGATGCAGACTACGAGACCGAAAGGCAGCTGGCAGAAGAGCTCGTTGACGAGACGCTCGCGAGCTACGCACACGCCCTGGCCGCAGACGTGCTCGCAGATATGCGGGCCGCCATGATCGACGAGATGCTGTGCACGCCGAAGGGCAGGTCGCTTCTTCGCCAGATCCTCCCGGAGCGCGTGCCCGACAAGAGTGGCGACGTCGAGCGAGGCAACCCAGCTGCCGCGCCGTCGACGACGAAGAAGAAGACCGGGGCGGCGTGACTGCGAATTCGGATCGAGACCAGCTCGTCAAGCGTGCAGGCTGGGTGGTTGACCGCTTCACGGCTCGGCTCGCGCGCCGATGGCGCGCGGTGCCTGCGGTGGACCTGGAACAAGTCGGGCGCCTAACGCTCATCGAGCAGGCCGGCGAATTCGACCCGTGTCGCGGCGTTGCGTTCACGACGTTCGTGTATCGGCGCGTCTGGTTCTCGATGCTCGACTTCGCGAAGGCAGAGACATTCGGCGTGCCCCCACGGGCGATAGGATTCGGCCAGCTGATTGCCCGCGACGAGGACGATGAGCATTCGCCCGCAATCGACCTGAACGGCGAATCGCAACCGCGCCGCGAAGCACTTCGCCATCTCGGCACACGTTTCGGCACCTTGCTACTGATGCATCTCCAAGAACCGGAGCTCGGCGAGGACGAAGTGGCCGAGCTCTACGATCGAAAGCGATTGATCCTCGCCGTGCGCGGCTTGATGAGTGAGCTCGACGAGCGGCAGCGCCTGTTCCTCAAGCTGTTCTACGGCGACGGCAGAACCCTTTCGCAAATCGCCAAAGAAATGGGCGTCTCTGTTCGCACTGTCACGCGAATTCACCGTGAAGTGAAGGCGATGATCACCGCAAGTTTCGGCGGCGGATGAGCCGACCGATGTCCATGCTCTGCGCACGCCGCCGACAATCCATTGCAGATGACCATGACAACTCATCCCGCTGAAACCCCGCTCGATCCTTGCCACTCGCTCGTCGACTACGCGCGCCTCGCGGCACGACTTGCAGAGCCCTTTGCGCGCCCCGACGAGGTGCTGGCAACCGCATTTGTCACCGCCCAGACACTGGAGCTGGCTGCAGCGCAGTGGCTCGAGAGGTTTCAACGCGATTCGGAGAGCGCCGCGCTTTTCGCGCGCGCCTTCCGGGCGGAGCGAGCCTTGACGGGTCAGCCCGCCAAGCCGCCGCCGGCACTGCCAATGGTTGTCGGGGTACAGACGGCCTCAGACCATGCAGCGGGAGTAGGCGCCGTGGCGGCCGCACTCGCGACGATGGACGAGACTGCATTCGCTCCGCTGCCGAATCTGGGTGTGCCGGTTTTGCCCTTCCAAGCCGGAGCATTCGAGCCGCCCGTCGCAGCAGCTGTCATCGCGACTGCGCGTGAGCCTTTCGACCCGGACACCACGCTCGCTCCCGCGCTGAACGCGGACGAGACGCTGCCATTCGTGAAGCAGCTCCCCTCTGCGACTCTGACGCGTCGAAATAAATAGTCTGCCGCTGACCATCGAACGCCCGAAGGACATCATGCCCGAAGAAAATTCTTTGCCGCTCACTCTCTCGTTCGACGAAGACGGCAGCTGAAGCATGTTGCGGGCTCTGCTGCGGTCTCCGATCGCTTCGAGTTCACCATTCGAGCATTCCATCGCGATCCCGACCTGGATCCAAGCAGCCTTGTGGGCAAGCGGGTCAAGCTGGAGCTCCACGGAGAGGCACAAGCCGCGTCGATTGCCGGCATCGTGGTTCGCGGCAAGCAGGTGAAGCGGGTCGTGAAAGGCGCATCGCTCTACGAGCTCGTCATCGGTCCGCGAACCGACTGGATGAAGCTGCGTCGAGACGCGCGAATCTTCAAGGACTGCAACGCGACCGATCTCGCGATCGCAGTGACGGCGCCTTTGGCAAGCCGGATTGGCAACGTGCTGGTGTTTGACACTGCTGGTCTGCCGGATCACGAATACCGAGTTCAATACGAGGAGTCGGACTGGCACGCGTTTCAACGCTTGCTTGCCGAAGACGGCGTCTCCTTCGTGTACGACCACGCGAATGGGAGCGACGTCGTGTTGATCCCCGACCTCACGTCGTACAGTCCAATTACGGTGGGCCTCCCGTTCATCCCGAAGAGCTCGCTTGCGCCGGACGTTCCTCACATCCGAGAAGCTCAGCTGGAGGCGCGTCCCACCATTGGGGCTGCCACCATCGCCGATGCATGGCCAGAGCGGCCGGACTTCGACGCGAAGATGACGTCGAGCCGCTTGATCGACATTGATCTCGAGGACTATCGATTCACGCCAGGGATTGATGACAACGCCGACAATCTCGACTTCGAGGCGAAGCGGCACCTGCTCGAGAAGGCAAGCACCAGCCAAGTGGTGACGCTCGTCGGAAGCGCGTTCGTGCAGCCTGGCGCCCGCATCGTCATCGAGAATCCGCCGCGTCTCGAGCTGGCAACACCGTTGCTGGTACTCCGAGTCGAATCCGAGTGGACGATGGGTACCGAGGCGCGGGCACCGAAGCGGCGCCATCGCCTGACGTGCATCCCAGCTGACCGTCCATTTGCACCGACTCGCCTGCCCAAGGCACGCGTTCATGGTCTTCAGCGTGCGGTTGTGACCGGCGAGGGCGAGATCGACCCAGACACTCAGGGGCGTGTGCTCTGCCACTTCCACTGGGACCGCAACAAGGTGGCATCGCGAAGGGTTCCCGTGTCGCAGGGCTGGGCGGGCCCCGGCTACGGGCTGTTCACCCAGCCGCGCGTCGGAGACGAAGTGATCGTCGCCTATCTCGACGGCGACCCGGACGAGCCGATCGTGGTGGGCCGCGTCCACAACGCCAAGAATCTTCATCCCGTTTCGCTGCCTGCCGACAAGACGGTGTCTGCATGGCGCACCAAGAGCAGCCCTGGCGGCGACGGCTACAACGAGATTCGAATGGACGACAAGGCCGGTGAGGAGCGCTTCGACATTCATGCGCAGCGCGACTTCAGCAGCGTAGTCGAGCGCGACTCGACGAGCTCCGTCGGGCGCAACCTCAAGCTGGACGTCAAAGGCACGAGTGATGTCGGACTTCAGAAAGAGACGAACGTCAGCTGCGCTTCACCCACCACCATCACGGGTACGGAAATCAGGATCAGCGCGTCCGACCTGCTCAAGATGTACGGCACCAAAGTCGAGTTCGATGCGGTTGAACGTGAGGACGGCGTCGCTGGGAAGTATACGCTCGGCGTCGGCGGAGACTGGACAGTGCGCGTGGGTGGCACCGAGCGTCATTCCGCGACCGCCTTCCGGGTGGTGGCGACCGAGGCCATTTCGTTGCTCTGTGGTGGTTCGATGATCACAGTGTCGCCCGGCGCGATCAGCCTCAGCTGTGGTGGCTCGAACATCGTGATCACACCGGGCAGCATTACAGCGAATTCTCCGCTCATCGATTTGAACCCCTAGGAGCACCCCAATGAAGCTTGCCCATGTCAGTTTGAGCGGTGTCCGTGGCGTCACGGTGGAGCTCCCACTTGCAGGAAAGCCCTGCGTTTGCCTCACTGGGCCCGTCGGGTCGGGCAAGACCACGGTGCTGGAGGCCATCGCCGGTGCCAAGGAGGTTGCCGGGTGTGCGGGCGTACCACCGCGAAGGTCCTGCTTCGCGCCCCGTGGAGGCAACGGCTCGGTCACGCTGCAATGGGAGCTCGACGCCGATCACGCCAAGACGCTAGAGGTCGGTACAGTTGAAACCCGCTGGGACCTTTCTGGAGAAGTCCAGAAGCAGGCCCCGTCACCGCTAGTCGACCGGCTGCGCAGCTACCGTCTTGACCCTCTCAGCTGGAAGGCCGAATACTTTCACGTCGGCCGCGTGGCGGACGCCGCCCCGATGGACTTCGATCCCGGCGCCGGACCTCGCCTTACCAAAGCCCCGCACAAGTACGCCTGGCTCCGTTCGTTTCTCGAGAAGGCTGCGGCCCGCGAGGGCGCTCGGACGGTGGCAACCCTCCGCGAGGAAGGCATCGCGCTGTCCTCCACGACACCGAACGAGCTGTCCGGTTTCGGACGCAACGTTGCCGCGCTGTCCACCCATTTGCGCTGGTTGGGCACGGAAGCAGGAGCAGATGGGTTCTCGTGCCTGTTTGCACGCAGACGAGGAGGAAGCACTGCTGAGCTTGCCGAGCTCACCGACAGCGAGCGAATGGTCGTGGTCTTCGCCGCAACGATCGAAGCCTTGGGCCTCTACAAGTCGCTGGTGCTGGTTGATCTACCAGAGCTCGCCATCCACCCAGAGGACCAAGCTGGCTTCTTCGAGGGCCTGGCCGGACTGTTGCACGAAGGCCAGCTGATCGCCGCGACTACCTCGCCTGCGATTCTCCGTTCTCTTCCGCGCGAACGCGTCGTGGTGCTGGGGTAGCCATGCGCAACGTCGCGAGAATCGGGGATCCATCGGTTTGCGATAACCATCATCTAGCTGGTGCGGCCGCTGCCGGCTCGGCAAACGTGCGCGCCAACAGCCGCGGTGTCGTGCGCGTTGGTGATCCGGGGATGTATGGCGGCGATTGCAAGCCAGCCAACGTGCCATGGCGAGCGCTTGAGGCATCGAAGACGGTGAGAGTCAACGGCCGCGAGCTGGTGAGCTTCGGCGCCGCCACCAGCCATCCGCACAGCTATGGGCGAATGTTGCGCGGCAGCGCGGACGTTCGGGTCGGCGGCCCCACATTCATCTTGTTCGAGCGTGCCCGGGAGGACGCATTGGAGATGCTCGACGCCGCGCAGGGCTGCATCGCTCGCTGGAACCCGGAGGATCGGCGTCGCTTCAAGGAGTGGTTCGGCGACGACTCCGAGGAAACGCGGCAACGCGTGGCTGCAAAGTTTGCGGTGACTCGAGAACGCCTTCGTACTGCGACGATCTTGCACAGCAGCGACGCAGCTCCCAACGACTATGCCTACGTGAAGCGCAAAGACTCATCCCGCATGTACATGGATGAGAAGTTCTGGGAGACGAATCGTGCTGGACCGGATCGCCAGGGCGGCGTGGTTCTGCACGAAGCGACGCACTACGAGGATGGCGCGGGTACCCGTGACCAGAAATTCGGGGATGGGAAAGCTTACGGTCGAGACACAGCGCGGGAGCTCGCGCGCGTCGATCCCGAACGTGCCCAGAACAACGCCGACAACTACGAGTACCACGCGGAGACGACGCCGAGGCTATGACCAAGCGGAGAAGCATCCTGGCTCTCGGCGCGGGCGGCCTGCTTGCCGCCAGCGGCATCGCTGCGGCCGCCGATCGCCTGCTTTCGAGAAAGGGCCGCGCTTCTGCTGTTTCGCAAAGGTCTGACGCGACCTCGCTTCATCCATCGATTGTCGCGCACTTGGAGCTTGAGCGGCATTCTGGGGTGTGGCTGGCGCTGCTTACCCTGACGAATTCCTCGGTGGCCGACTCGGCCTATCTCGATCCCTATGGTGTCCCTAGAGGCATTCACCGCGCCCCGCCGTTCCAGCTTCGTACCGAGAACGGGGAGGAGATCCTTCCGCTGTGGCCATGCGCCAAACACGATCCCCCTGGGCCGGACGAGTATATTGGTCTCCCCGCCGGCACCAGCGCGCGGTATTCGACCGAGCTCACTGGCGCATATGAGCTGGCTCGATGGGCGACGATCACCATTTGGTACGACGAGTGGCACGGGCGCGACTCGACCGCGAAGGGCGCCGTCCGATCGAACGCCGTAGACTTCGATACGTAGGGCCGCGCGAGTCTGCGCGCGCCACGGCACAGCTATCGCGCCAGCGAGACGAGCCGGCTTCGCTCCAAGATCTCCGCGAAGTGCACGGAGGCTTCGGCGTTGCCGTGACCGTGTGCGGCGCAGAGCACGAAGAGGTCGGCGCCCCCCGTGTAGCGGCGCACCAGCAACGCGCTCTCTGACGCATCGAGTGCGCCGAGCACGCCTCGAATACGCCCGACATCTCCGGGCACGTCGTTGATGGCCCCCGTCCAGGCGAGCGACACGCCCACCGCGTATGCCCAGGCGATCTGCTCGAGTCGCAGCATGAGCGCCTCGGGCGCGTCCTCTTCCCGCCAGGGCTCGTAGGAGAAGACCGAGGTCCGATCTCCCACAGCATCGAGGCCAGCGGCTGCCTCTTTCGAACAGCTGCCGCTGGTGGCCTCCATCCCCCGCTTCAACATGGCACCGTACGTATGCCCCCAGACGAACATGAAGAAGTCCTCCGCGTCTGTGGCGGAGGCTTTGATTGGCGGTAGCCGCACTTCTCCGCTGAGGTGCGCACACGAGGCGAAGACTCCCAGCGGCGTCGTGACGATGAAGGCTTTGAGGAGCTGATCGAGCAGCCTCTTCCGCTCGAAAGGCAATGAAGGGATGTGGCTCTCCACCACGATGCGCCGAGCCTTGTCCGTGCACTCGATCAAAGTCGCCTCGGTGTCGTCGTCGACGATCTGTTCGCTCATTGGCATGACGGTGCGAACTATCAGCGAACACTGCCGCGGTGCAGAGAGACCTTATGGCCGCCGTGTCCATCGCTGGCACGGGATGCCGATAATCCTTCCAAAGCCATGCTGACTCTTCAAGAGCTGCGAGCCCAGGCTCGTCGCGGCCTGGGCGCCGATATGGAGCTGTCCGAGGCCATCCCAATGGGCGATGAGACCAACAACGTGCTCATCTTCTCTCACTTCTATCAGCACCCGACCGCGCCGCAGCTCGGCGAGCCGACGGGGCTGATCTCGATCAACGCTTCGACCGGTGAGCTGATCGGTAGCGACGCGCTCAGGCTCCAGGACTGGAGCATCTTGCCAGCGGACGATCCGTCAAACGCGGGATTGCGCCGCGGACTACAGGCCAAGGATGTCTCGAGCTTCCGGGCGCTTCGCCTGGAGTTCGAGCTCGCCGCGCAGCAACTCGTCCCGCTCTACTTTTCGGGGGCGCAGAAGCTGCGCACCGCAGTTGAGCGCGATCAGGCTCGCCTTCTCCTGGACTACTGGGAGCAGGCGACGGAACAAGGGTTCATGCGGTACTACCTGGCGGTCGGTTGGGAATGGTTCTGCTGGCTCGAGCGCGTGCGTTCATGGTGACCATCGCACCACCGGACCCACCCCAAGCAGTGGTGGAATGATGGCACCCAAACAGCCTCCGCCCAGGCGCCGCAGCCCGAGCCGACGCGTCGTGCCCGCCCCGCAGGCTGCGCCGTCGATGAAGCCGGAGGACGGCTGGGCCTCGAGCGACGATGAGATCGACGACGTGACACGCGAGCTGCTGGAGACCGTGAAGTCGTGGTCCGATCTCATCTTGCCGCCCGCTATGAGTGGCAAGCTGGTGGCGGTCATTCATGGCCATGCCGTGCGGTCGATGGTTGAAGCACTGGAGCATCTCGGTTGGGACGGCCGGTCGCGGGTGTTCGTCGTCAGCCCGTGGGGCTGCGCGAACAGATTCGGTCGGCGAGAGGCTGTGGACGGTGCCGCGCTTGATGGAGAGCGGGGACAACCTGCGCGAGCATCGACCAGACAATGGAACCGCCGTCGCGACGCGCAGGCTGCCCCCGCTCACCACAAGCGCTTGGAAAACGCTCCGCGCTCAAGATTGATCGCATCTCGCGAGGCGCCATCCGACCTCCGCGTCGGAAAATTTCATGTAGCCCCGACCGAGCACTTGCCATCCTGGATCGCCGTTCGCCGGGATGTGTCCCCCAAGCGCGGCGATGCCGAGCATCGCGTCGCGGACTGTCGGCCGGCTCGGGAGCGAGTACCGGATCGTTCTCAGCATCTGCTTGAGGAGGCCGAGCTGCGCGGCGTCGAGCGCCGCCTTTGCCGGTCTCGGTGGCTGTTCCCGTGCGAGGCTGCGAAGGGAAAGGAGGTGCCACGCAATGGGCAGGAACAGGGCGAACGCACGCGTGAGACCTTCGTACGACGTGAGCTGCCGCTTCTCGATCCCGCAGCCCGTCTTCAGTGCTTTGAAGTACTCCTCGATGACCCAGCGCGCGCGGTAATGGTCGACCACAGCGGCCGCGTCTTCGATGCTCTCCACTTTCTCCGACGTGAACAGCATCCACTCGACGGGCTCTTCGCCCTGGGGCGCCTTGCGTTCGAGAACATGGACCGCATTGAGGCCTAGCTCTGCGACTTCGGACTCCACGCCATAGCCACGTGCGATCGACACCGCTCCCCACCGGATCTCGAGCTGTGCATCACGCTCCGGGCGAGGCGCGTGCGACGCTGCGAAGCTGCCTGCGCCCTTCTTCCGGGCGCGCGGTGTGAGGTGGACCTTCCGAAAAAGCGGCGCGCGATTTTTCTGGAGGAGGTCCCGGGCCTCGATCCCGCCAGCGGTACGCCTCCCCGGATCGACCCGCACGACAAAGCCCAGCTCAGCCTCTCGCCCCGCAATCGTCGGCTCCTGCTGCGGGAAGCTGTCCGCCGGAGAGCTCGCAATGGCTTGCACGATCGCCCGCGTTCGCGCATCGAGTCGCGCGTCGCCGATGGACATGTGAGCGAACTCCTTGAGAACTGGATGCGGTTCACTCCATCGGTCGTCCTTCACGCTTCGCTTAGATCATGAGACTCGCGTGCCGTCGATCGAGATGTGTAGGATCTTGAGCGCTCCGCGTTTCCCACACCGACCACAGCAAACGACGACGGCATTTTCGATTCACGAGATGAAGCCGCAGAGGGGAAGAGCACCGGTAGGCCGGTGCCCACCAGGTGCCCAGCTCACCGTGACGCCGTGTGATTTCGCGTTACGCCCTGTTGCCTTGGATTCGCAGAACCAGCCGTTTTAATGCGGATCGCGCATAAAACGCCGCCATTGAAGACCGGAGCTTCAAATCCTCTCGCCCTGAATCATTCTCTGGAGCGACAATTGCGAGGTGAAGAAGCTCGACATCGCCATCCTCGTATGGACGAAACGCTCGTGCGCAGCTTGCTGTCGCTAGCCATGTTGCCTGCGCCGCGATGATCAGGGCTCGAACGTGTCGCTGCAAACCTCGAACAGATACGTCACGTCGCCGAGACGACGCCCAGGCGCGGCGCGGGCCGCGCTTTCATCGCCGATCACTTCGACGAATGTCGGCCCGTCGCCGCTCAGCGCGTAGCCCGCGTCTGCACCTGCGAGGGCCACGAGCGAGCCAACCCGTCGCCCATCGAGGGTGCGGAGGCTGAGATCGGGCGCCGTCAGCACGAGCATCGAATCGCTGCGCAAGAACGCGGCGGCGGTTGCATCCCCGAGCCTCGCCAGCTCGCGCTTCGCGGCCAGGTCCCACACCTGTACGTCACTGCTTGCAGAATAGTCGTTCGCCGACACGGCGAGCTTGCCGCCTCGACTCCACGCTGGGTCGAGCTCGAATGCCTCTTTGCCCGCCGAATCGACGAAGAGGAGCCGGTCGCCGCGGACAGTGGACAGCAAACGTGGCGCCGTCGGGCGAAAACGACGACCGCCGCACCATTCGTCGCGAGATCGATGAAGGCCGTCGTCTCGAAGGTGGTCACCGCCACCGTCTTGCTGTCCGACGAAAATGCGAGGCCGACAACGGACGCAAACGGGCATGTTTCCGGCCCCCAGAGGGTGGCTTACCCCCCAGACATCGACGCGCTGGGAGCTTGCCGTCGCCACTCGCTTGCCGTCAGGGGAGAGCGCAGCTTGAACGGTGAAGGCGCCCAATCGCTGTACGTTCGCGCGGCTCCGAGTGACCAATAGAAGCCCCTGCTCCCCGGTCGTGGCGAGCATCGTTCCCCCCTTGCCGACGATGACGTCGGTCGGCCGGAATTCGACCCTCTCGGCACCCGGGATGAAATAGTTTTCGTGGCTGCCTTCCCCACGGCCCACACGCTCGCGCGCCTACGCATCGCCGGCCGCGTCACCACGTCCGTCGCAAGGCTCGCTACCGGCTGGGTGGGCTCACCCTTCGCCGGACGGGGCTCGCACCCGCTGGACGATGAACCGAATTTCATGACGTCATCGCAACCTCGTTCCTTCCGGACCAGCCTTGCCTGGTCGCACCGAAATCCCTACTCGCCAAGCCGGCCCCCGCCTTCGTTCTGACCGTCATCCATAACGGCGAGAAGGGCTCGAAGCTCGCGCTGGAGGACCTCAGGGGCAGCCTCGTCCTGCTCGATTTCTGGGCGACGTGGTGCGGCACCTGCACCATGCAGACGCCGATCCTCGACCGCATCTCGCGCCGCTACAAGGACCGGGGGCTGGTGGTCGTGGGCGTGAACGTACATGACGACGACCACGCCGCTGCGCTTCGCTACGCGGGCGCCAAGGACCTGTCGTACCCGGTCGTCGTGGACGAGAGCGGCCTCACGCAGCGGAGTTACAACGTGAACAAGCTGCCCACGCCGATCCTGATCAATCGCGAAGGAAAAGTCGTGAAGGTGTCGAGCGGCCTCGTCGATGAGGCGGCGCTCGACCGCATGGTCCGTGAAGTGATGTGAGCCGCCGGCGCGAGCCGCGGCGGCTCGACACAAAGCACTCACCCGGACGGGAAGGCCCATCCGGGGCCGAGGAGCGAGGGCGGCGATCGGCAGAGCGCGAGCGGCAAGAGACCGTTCATTCACGGGGTTCTCCTGAACCATGGGGCGAGACCGTAGCTTCGGGCCGACCACGTACGGGGCCCAGCGCCAGCCGCCCCCAAGATCGATCGGCTTGGATGCCCATGCGGCAATGGGGAGCCACCACCAGGAGGCAGGCCGTGAGCGATGAATGGGATGCTCTGACGCACCACCGACCGCGGCTCGGAGGTACGCTTCGCCGTGCTAGGCTTCTCGACACGTGGCTGGCAAGAAGAGCGGAAACGGGCACGAACTGGCGACCGTGCGCATGGTCGAGGTTCTCGAGCGAATCGAAGCCGGGATGACCGATCTGCGCTCCGAGATGCGCGGCGTGCGTGGGGAGCTCGGCGCGATCCACGGCCGGATCGCTCACCTGATCGAGGTCTCGGGCACGGTCTAGCCTAGCTCACTGGCGATGAGCTTCGGAGCTTGGGGACGGGTCGTGACGGTCCTCGACAGCCTGTCGAACGTTCAACGTCCACGCCGAGGTCGCGATCCCGGCGAGTATGATTTTCGTACGCAGAAGGCGCGGGTGACGGTGACGGTACGTAGAGAGACTCTGGCGAAGGCCGAACGGCAAGTCCGGCGGGGCCGGGCAAAGTCCGTGAGCGCGTGGGTCGACTCAGCGATGGAGGAGAAGGCACGCCGTGAGGATCTCGCGACACTGCTCGCCGAGATGCAAGCAGAGAACGGACCCGCGACTGCGAAAGAGGAAGCATGGGCGCGCGCCGTCCTCGGCCTGTAGTGCTCGATGCCAGCGCCTTGATCGCCTTCGAGCGCAATGACCGGAAGGTCCGCACGTTCATCGAGCTCGTATTGGCGCTCGGAGGCGCGTTGCACGCCCCCGGGGGAGTTGTTGCGCAGGTGTGGCGTGATGGCAGTCGGCAAGCGCGCCTTGGTCGCCTCCTGGGCTCGGGCATCGTCCAGGTCCAGGCGCTCGACCGCGAGGAGGCGCAGGCGACCGGC
>ENA-ORBV01010584-ORBV01010584.1-microbial-mat-metagenome-genome-assembly--contig:-NODE-10584-length-14711-cov-3.840713_pt1 | contig 14711 bp, 11 predicted proteins | sample MGYA00237777_ERZ505514 | MGnify/ENA primary metagenome ERZ505514 (study PRJEB26160, sample SAMN06269048) | microbial mat metagenome | isolation source: Oligotrophic lake microbial mat | place... | reverse complement strand
TTTTCAAGCAGAAGACGGCATACGAGATTCGCCTTAGTCTCGTGGGCTCGGAGATGTGTATAAGAGACAGGCTCCCCTATCTGACTCCGCCCCGCGAGGTCTTCTCGCACAAAGGGGTCTCCATCGCCTGTTTCGACGTGGGCGGACCGAACCTCGACGAGGAAATCGTCGGCTCCTTCGGTTCTGAATGGAGGAAGTTTGGCTGGTTCTCCGACGAAGCCATCGACACCGCGGCGGCCGAGTATTTCGATCTGCTGCCCGAGGCTCAGCTCGAAGGGGTTGGGCACGCACTGGATGTGGGGTGCGGGTCGGGTCGCTGGTCGCGCTATCTCTCGAAGCGCGTCGGTTTTGTGGAATCGGTTGATCCTTCCGAAGCCGTCCTGAGCGCCTCGGAACTCAATCGCGACCGGCCGAATGTCCGCGTGACCCGTGCTTCCATCGATGAGATTCCCTTCGCCGACGGCTCATTCGACCTGGCCATCTGTCTCGGGGTCATTCACCATCTGCCCGATCCAACCCTCGCCCTCAGTCGCGTGGTGAGCAAGGTCAGGGTGGGCGGACGGGTGCTGGTTTACGTGTACTACCAGCTCGACGAGCGCGGGCCTTTGTACCGGGGACTCTTCACACTCGCCGATCTGGTCCGCAAGGTGGTGTCGGCGCTGCCCTCCCCTTTGAAAGGCTGGGTTTGCGATCTCCTGGCCTGTGTTATCTATTTGCCGCTCGTCGGATTTGCGCGTTTGGTGGCAAGCGCCCCCGGCGCGGGAACAGTGGTCGAACGAATGCCCCTCGCGTATTACCGGAACAAGAGTCTGCGCGAGATTCGTACGGATGCCTTGGACCGCTTCGGCACCGCGGTGGAACGTCGTTTCACCCGCAAGGAGTTTGTGGACATGATGGAGGCGGCCGGACTGGAAGATATCGCCGTGTCTCCCCGCATGCCGTTCTGGCACGGAGTGGGACGCAGACCTGACGGCAACTCGACCTTACGATGACCCGCGTCCTTCGCGTGTTCTCCCGCCTCAACATCGGCGGTCCAGCCCTTCACGTCATTCATCTCAGCGCGGGCCTGGTCGATCGCGGTTTCGAAACCCGCTTGGTCGTGGGGCAGACCGAGGAGCGGGAAGGGGACTTTCTGGATATGGCGCTTGCGCGTGGGGTGAATCTGACCGTCCTCCCCGAATTAGGTCGGGCCATCCGGCCCGGGAACGACCTGAAGGCTCTCTTCAAGCTGTATCGATTGATGCGAGAGGAACGGCCGGCGATCGTTCACACCCACACGGCGAAAGCCGGCGTCCTGGGGCGCATCGCGGCCAGGGCGGCCCGCGTGCCGGTGGTGGTGCACACCTACCATGGGCATGTTCTTTCCGGCTATTTCCATCCCATCGTCAGCGCTCTCTTCCGCCGGGTGGAGTGGGCTCTCGCCCCGGCCACCAGCGTGCTGCTGACGGTGTCCGAATCGGTAAAGGACGATCTGGTGCGGCTTGGCGTCGCCCGCGCCGAACGGGTCCGCGTCCTTCCGCTTGGGCTCGACCTGCAACCGCTCGCCGAGCCGTTGCCGCGGGGTTCTCTGCGGAAGGAAGCGGGCTGGGCCGACGATGCGCGGATCGTTGGAATAGTGGGCCGCCTGGTTCCGATCAAGGACATCGACACCTTCATCAACGCGGCGATCCAGCTCGCTGCCACCTCGAGCGACCTGAGGTTCGCGGTCGTGGGTGACGGCGAGGAGCGGGCTCGACTGGAAACCCGGGCCGTCGCCGCTCTGGGCGACCGTATTCATTTCTTCGGCTGGAGGAAGAACACCGGCGCGGTGTTCGGGGATCTGGACCTTGCGGTGAATACGTCCCTCAACGAGGGCACGCCGGTGGCCCTGATCGAGGCGCTGGCTGCGGGTCGGCCGGTTGTTGCGACTGCAGTTGGCGGGACACCCGATTTGTTGGAGGGTGGGCGATTCGGGGTTCTGGTGAAGGCGGGCTCGGCCGAGGAAACGGCACGGGCCATCCAGGGTGTGATTGATGCGCCGGAGGCGTCTCGACGAATGGCATCGGAAGGTCAGGCGATGGTTCTGAGGCGGTATTCGGTGACGCGGCTTCTGGACGACATGGCGAGCCTCTACCGAGACCTGCTCGCCGAGCGAGGGCACCCACCAGGGGTGCCCCTACAACGGAACGTCTGACGGTCATGGTTGCAAAGGGCGACCGCGAGTTAAGGGCGGCCACAAGGGCCGTGTCGCGGTCCCACGTTTGGGGTCAATCAGCGTTGTTGGGAAGTGGGCCCCGGCCTTCGCCGGGGTGACGTGAGGTTGAATCGGCGGGTAGTTGGGGGGCGCTGCGGGGATGAACCCGACTTCGGAAGGGACCTCCATCGAACGGTGGTGATCCTAGGCTGGCCGTCAATGAAGCAGCCTTGTGTCTATCTCCTCGCGAGCCGTCGCGAGGGTACCCTTTACGTGGGCGTCACTTCCGACCTGCTGAACCGAGTCGCTCAACACAAGAGCGACCTTCACCCCGGTTTCACATCCGAGCATCGCGTTCATCGCCTCGTCTGGTTCGAGAGGCACGAGTTCATGGTGTCCGCGATCCGTAGGGAGAAAGCAATCAAGGAATGGAGACGAGCTTGGAAGATCCGGCTGATCGAGGAAACGAATGGTGAGTGGGTGGATCTCTATCCTGGACTTGTGAAAGTAGGTAAAGGGGGCGGGTTGTTGGGAAGTGGGCCCCGGCCTTTGCCGGGGTGACGGCCGACGGTAAACTCTCTTGGTGGAACAGCACGAGAAGCAGAAGGAAGCGGCGGTGCGGACGATCGAGGTGCTGCGCTATCTCCCTGATTTTCGACAGACGGCGAAGGAAATGGGCAGGGTGCTTGCTCCGGGTGGGACGGCCGTGGTCACAGCGTGTCCCCGCTACAGCCTGAATCTCTACACGTTGGTCAACCGGGTAGGCGCTTCCGGGAAGGTGGCGGGGTTGACGCCGCTACGGCAGTATTTCACTACCAGTGGAGAGCTGGTCGATGGTTTCCGTGCCGCCGGGTTCGACCAGGTGGAGGTCCACGGTGTTTACCTTGGGCCGATCAACTGGGTTGAGCGGTTGGCGCGCCCCCTGGTCCGGCCGACGCTGCGGGCCCGGGAACCGCTCGATTCCCGTGTAGCCGACCTGGGCCCCCTGCGAGACCTGTCCAACATGTTTGTGGTGGTCGCTCGCAAGGGGCGTTCGTGAAAATGGGTTCGGCGGTGGCTTCGACGAACTCAGCCACCGTTTTAGGGCCGCAGGTGGCATCAAGGAGCTTCGGTTCCCACTCGAAATCTTCGACCGTCTGAGGCCGACTTTGGCAACCTCAATTCCTCCCACGACGAACCCATTCCCCGCATTAGAGCGGGGGGTGTTTACGCTTTCACTCGATTTCGAGTTGATTTGGGGGACTCAGGACGTCGCGGGGCCGGATGAATTCCGCCAGGCATGCCTGTTCGAACGGCGGCGCATCGTGGACGACCTGCTGGCTCTTCTTCATGAGTTCGAGATTCCGGCCACGTGGTGCATCGTGGGCCATCTGTTTCTCGATTCGTGTGACGGGAAGCATGCGGACTTGAAGCGTCCTCAGCACCACTGGATGCAAGGCGATTGGTATCAACACGACCCGGGGGGGCGTGAGGACGAGTCTTCGGTCTTCCTGGGAAAGAGCCTGGTGGAGAAGATTCTGGCCTGTCCGACCCGGCAGGAAGTTGGGTTTCACTCCTTCTCTCATGTGATCTGGGGCGACCCAGGCTGCTCGCGGGAAGTAGCGGAGAGTGAGATTGCGGCGTGTGTTCGCGCGGCGGCCTGGACCGGCACGAAGGCGGTTTCTTTTGTGTTCCCGCGAAACCGGGTCGGTCATCTCGACGTGCTGGCTGCGAACGGCTTGCGCGTATTTCGCGGACCTGGACCTCGGTGGTACGAACGTGACGAGAATCCAGGCGCTCTTGGTCGGTTGGCCCATCTGGCCGAGGTGGCACTGGGCGCGCCCGCGCCAACGGTGCTACCCGAAACAACGGCTGAGGGCCTGGTCAATCTTCCGGGCTCGATGATCTATCTGCCTGCCCATGGCGTTCGCGGCCTGATCCCGGTCTCGCGTCGGGTGCGACGGGCGCTCGCAGGACTCGATGATGCCGCCAATCGTCGGCGGGTGTTTCATATGTGGTTTCATCCGACGAACCTCGCCGATCGATACCACCCCATGATCGGCGGTCTGCGGGAGGTGTTCGCGCGGGCGCGCGGGCTGCGCGACGCCGGGCGGCTCGGTCTTCGTCCGAGGGCTGCTTTCGCGCCAGCCGCTTAAGCTTCAGCCATGACGTCTGGGGATATCGCGGCTCGGAAACTCACGCAGACAGCGTTGGTTGTGCGTATTGTTGCGGCTCTCGCGATCCACTTCTTCCTGCCGGAATTCTCCTTGGCACCCGACGAGCAGAGTTATCACATTCGCGGAGACTATCTGGCGAGGTACTGGAGGGGCGAAATTCCGGTGGATCCCTCCTCGCAGTACCTGGGTGAAGGCAAGGTCTACTACTTCATCGTGGCCGCTCTTTACTTCCCGTTCGGACCAGTTCCGCTCCTCCCCAAACTCTTGAATGCCTGGATCGGGTCCAAGGCCGTTCTGGAGTTCTTTCTGCTGACCCGGCTACTGGGAGGAAGCGAAACCGCCGCCATGCGCGCCGCGAAGTTCATCGCTTACTTCCCGTCCATGATTCTGTGGTCCTCGTTGATGGTCCGGGATGTCTGGGTGCAATGGCTCCTTGTTCGGGTGGCACGAGAGATGGCCGAATTGAAAGGTCGATTTATTCCCAACCGGATCATTTCGGTGGGCCTTTTCATATGGGCCTTAACGTTGTTTCGGTCGTACCTCCTCTACGCCGCCATCGGTCCTTTCGTTCTGGCCTTCATGCTCAGTCGCTCCAAGGACCTCATCCGCAATCTGATGGTCGGCTCGGTACTTGCTCTTGCCCTCTCATATGTGGGCGTACGAGAAGGCAATGCCGGAAAAGCTCAAGTCTTTGATCTTGAGGAGATGCAACGGCTGAGATCCTGGAGTTCCAGCGAGGTTGCGGCGACTTCCGGGTTTGCAAGAGACGCCGATATCTCCACCACGGCAGGCGTCCTCACACTCTTGCCAACCGCTTTGGTTTACTTTTTCTTCGCGCCGTTTCCATGGGAGTTCGGGTCTACCAGCCGAATGATGGCTATTCCGGAGACGCTCTATTTTTATACTCTGATTCCAGGAATCATCGTTGGAATAGGGTTTCTCTTTCGCAAGCGGCTCACCGACTCGATCGGTGTCTTGATGATGACGATGACCGTGACCTTCGGCTACGCGATTGGGCAAGGAAACGTGGGTACCCTCTATCGCCACAAGGCCCAGGTCATCGGTTTCTACCTCGCGTATGCCGCCATTGGGCTCGAGAATCGAAAGCGCGGGGCTGCGGTTCAGCGGCGGGTGTATCCGCGCGCGCCGCTTGGCCCGCAACGTCCACAAGTGGCTGCCTACAACGCGCGAACGTATGAAACCTGAGTGATCGACCGTGGAGCCTGACCACGCGGTCGGTGATCCGAAGCCTGGGCCTCGGGTACCTTTCGAATGGATCGGCGAAGGCCTGTTGCTGGCCTGCCTTCTCGTTGCCCCCTGGGTCTATGGCGCGGTGGAAGACAGCGTTCGTTACGCGCTCTGCGCGGTGGTGCTGGTGGCGAGCGCGTTGTTTCTGTGGCCGGATCTTCTCGAGGGAAGGCTTCCCCGTGGTAGCGGCATAGCGCTGGCGCTTCCCCTCCTGGCTCTAGGGCAGCTTTTTCTAGGGCAGACGGTCGGTCCCAATCTCACCATCGAGGCGGCCTTGGTGGCCTTCGCCATGGCCATCGTGTGGGCTTCGGTGGACGCGCGAACCGGCTCCTCTGCGACGCATGCGGCTCGTCGGTTCGCCTGGGCCCTGCTGGTGGTTTGTGTCTCAGAATCCGCCTTCGCGGCGTTTCAGTGGTCGACCGATCGGACGGCGCTCTTCGGCCAGAAAGGCGAACTCCAGACCATGCCCTTTGGCTCGTATGTCAATCACAACAACTTCGCGGGCCTGGTGTCGCTGGGGGTGCCGCTCGCCATCGCGATGGCCGTGGGCGACGTCCGGCGTTCGGGCAAGCTCACGCCCCAAGGGCTGGCACTGGTGGGCGTGGCCTGCGGGCTTGCCATCGCGGTGCTGGCCAGCGGAAGCCGCGGCGCCGCGGTGGCGCTCTTTCTGGGGCTGGTGGTGCTCGGCACCATCGCGGGAAGTCTGCTTCAAAAGCGACGACGCCATCCTTCTTGGCTGGCACCCCTCGCCACCGGCTTCGCCATTTTGGCGGTGGCCGTGCTGGTGGTGCCCGTGGGCACACGCGACCGGCTGATGAATATCCTCCAGGGCGGATCGGTGAGCTATCGGATGGATATCGGGATAGCTGCATTGAAGGCTTTCGTCGCTCGCCCGATTCTGGGCTCGGGTTTGGGTGCTTTTGGCGATGCGGCCACACCTTTCAAACTGGGCCATGGTGATGTTCGGTCCGAACGCGCCGAGGCCGACCTGATCGAGTTTGCGGTTGAGGGAGGCCTGGTCCTCGTGGGTGGACTGCTTTGGTTTGGACGCTTCGTGTGGCGTTCGGCCAGAGAGGAGATGCTCCATGGGCGCGACCGTAGCGGTCGATGGCTTCGAGCCGGCGCTTTGTCGGCTTGCGCCACCATGCTGTTTCACTCCCTCTTCGATTTCGGTTTTCGAGTCCCCGCGAACGCGCTCGCCTTCGCGGTGCTACTGGGCATCGCGACTGCTGGGTCTACCATCCCAGCACCCACCAGTGCATTGCGAAGAAGCGCCCTTGTGTTGGCCTTGGTACTTGCGGCCCTGGCCTCGGGTTATCGCAGTGTCGGTGCGGCAGGAGAACGCGCGGCTCTGGCACGAACCACGCCCGAGAGTCGTCTGGCCGCCCTGCAGGATCTGGTGGACGATCACCCGTATCTGGACCGGGCACGAAGGCAGCGCGGGCTCGCGTGGATGGCGCTCGCCTACAACCGTGGGCGGTATGACGCAACCCGGCTTCAGCGGGCTCGCGCCGACCTGGAAGCCGTGGCGGCCTCACGACCGCAATGGGGCGAGGCTCGCGCGGATCTGGGCTGGCTCAAGTACTACGCAGGAGAAACCGAGGCCGCGCGTGCTGAATTGTCGCTTGCTTCAAAGCTCGACCCAACTCATATGGGTGTGGGCATCGCCTACGCGCAGGTCCTTGCGTGGTCGGGAGACACCCTGGGTGGAGTTGAAGAAATCAAGCGTCTCCGGCGCATCAATCCCGCCTGGTCCCGTGTGAGTGCGACCGACCTTGCCTCTTCGTGGACGAAGGACCCAGCGGTTCTTCTGAATATTCCTTAGAATAGCTGGGTTTGACGTGACGATCTTCACAAACCTGTTGAGCCTTTGCGGTTTATCATTGCTACTTCCCCCAAGAACTCGTGCCAAGTCAAGAAATTCGCGTGTCCTCGTTGCGCCCGATAACGCTCTGGGTGCGCCCAAAATTTGATGAATTCAACTCTGGTCTTGACGCTTCCGTTGGCCGCGGCCGCGGCGACCGTAGCCCTTGTTCCCGTGGCGAAGTTGCTGGCGCGTCGCACGGGGGCGATCGATCACCCCGGCAATCGGAAGATCCACACGGCACCCATAACGCGGCTCGGCGGTATCGCGCCGGCGGTGGTGTTCTGGGTTTTCGCGATTCTCGGCTACGCGGCGCTAAAGGATCCCTTCTTTCAGTCCTTGCTTGGAGAGGGGCTGCACGATGCCCCGACCGTCGGTCCCAAACTTTTCGGCGTGCTTCTGGGCAGCTTTCTGGCCTTCGCCACCGGCCTGATCGACGACATCTTCGGAAGCCGTTTCCCGGCGTGGGCCAAGGCTCTGGGTCAATTGTCCGCGGCCCTCTGTGTGGTTTTGGGAGGCGTTTCCACCAGCTTTCTGCCCGGCCCGTTCCTGAACGGTCTGCTCACCGTTTTCTGGCTGGTGGGCATCACCAATGCGTTCAACCTGCTCGACAACATGGATGGCCTGTCGGCGGGGGTCGCGCTCATCGCGAGCTCCGTTTTGCTGGTGAACGCGCTTTGGTCAGGCGAGTCGCTGATTGCTGCGTTGACTTTGACCTTCATTGGAGTGATGGCCGGGTTTCTTTTCTTCAACTTCAATCCCGCCTCCATCTTCCTGGGCGACTGCGGCAGCCACTTCGTGGGCTTCGTCGTCGCGTCCATCCTGCTCCTCGACCGGTATGCGACGGACGCCAGCAGTTCCTACTTCCCGGTACTAATGCCGGTGCTGCTGCTGGCCGTGCCCATCATCGATACCACCACGGTGGTAGTGATCCGTCTGCGCGAAGGGCGACCCATCTACGTGGGCGACGCGCGGCATCTTTCGCACACTCTGGTCGCCCGCGGTTTCTCTCACCGGGGCGCGGTTCTTCTGATTTATTTGATGACGCTGTGCCTGGGTCTTTCAGCACTGCCGTTGCGCAACGCATCCCTCACCGACACTTTTTTGGTTCTTTTCCAATCCGTCTGCTTTATCGCCATAATTCTTCTTTTGATGTTCTCGGGGCAGCGCCCCGCAGCTAAGTCATGACCCTTTCCGCTTTACTGCTTCTCGTTTCCCTATCGCCACCGCCCCAGGGGCCGCCCCCGGTGCCCACCGTTCCCTACGTCGTTTCAATCATCAACGAGGAACAGGGCGATGCGGCTGTGCTGCGCTTCGTTTTGAGTGGTCCGCCAAGTTCGTATTCGGCCACCCGGGAAGGGGATGAAATCCTGGTTCGTATCGCGGCGCAGCCACTTACCGGCCTGAGTCTTCCCGCCGCCCGTGAACCCGTCGCGGCCCTCGCTATGGGTTCAGACCCCGGCTTCAGCCTGCGTGTGACTCTGTCTCAGGATCGCACGCACGAGATGGTGCGAGAGATGTCGTCTTTGCGATTGGTGCTGTCGCGAAGGCCGGCCCCGGTGGCGATCGCTACGCCCACGCCTTTGGCTCAGCCCGATGCCACCGCGATCCCGTCGCCTGTTCCCGAACGCACACCCAACCGGCCCTTGGAGCCGGCTCGGGAAGAGACGGCTGATTTGTATCGAAGGCTCTTTCCGTCATCCGCCAACCCCGCCGATGCTGGGGTTGGGAGAATGGAGATTGGCGGGAAAGAAAACTGGTACTCGGATTTCACCTGGCTGGGTATTCAGTCGCGGCCCTGGGTTTCCGTGAGCTACATGAGCGGGAAAACCACCCAGATCGAAAGCAACTCCGTTTCGGCCGATTCCTATTGGGTGGTGCAGCCGAATCTGGGTCTTGGGATCAGTCCGCGACTGGGCGGCGGTGAAGAGGGCGAAGGGCAGTGGAAGGTGAACTACACCCCCCGGTTCCGGCGGCAGGTGAATCTGGATCTTCCACGACTGACCTCACACTTCTTCGACGCGGGTATCGACCAGCCGATCGCTTCGCTGGGAGCCGTGTTCGCGTCGTACCACCATTCACGTGGCGTCCTGGAGACCGAGGAAGTCGACGCGGGCCGCGAGTACGGCATTGGTCTGAACCGGGTGGTCGATACGTCGCTGGAGCGATTCAAGCGGAATACCTTTGGCTTCGGCGTGCGTTTCGACTTTGTGGCCGACACCGAGGTCGACATCAATGCCGGCAAAACCAGCGTGCGCTATGGCAACTCCCCGGAAGACGCCCCGTTCTCTTTCGGCGAGCGGGCCTTCTTCGATTACGACACGCGGATGCTCAATGCCTCGCTGCGACGTGGGGTGGGCGACGGCCGGTTCATGAGTTTTCTCTTTGGTGTCCACGACACGCCCGCCCAAAAGGAACGTGAGCAGGTCGAAGGGCGCGGCTACTCGTATAGCGCAGCGGTGGAAGGCGATGTGGTCGCTCAGGTCACCGGTCGTCTGCTGTTCGGATATCGCACGCAGAAAAGCCCCAAGGCGGGGGCGGGCGGACAGGATTACAAGGACATCACCTACGGCGCTCAATTGGTTCGGGAAATCTCCGAAGACACTACGATCGGTTTGAACGGCGACCGCAAGTTGTATCTCTCGGCCTACGAGGACAATGGCTTTTATATCGCCGATGGCGTGAAGAGCGACCTGAATACCCGGTTGCCCCTTGGGGTTTTTCTGCGGGGCAACTTCGGTTACCAGTGGAACCGCTACAAGGCGAGCCCCCAGGTCAACATCGATCTGGTGCCGACCTTGAGAAACGACAAGATCCGCACCTGGGCGGTGGGCCTCGCCAGGAGTTTCTCCGAGTGGGCGTACCTGCGGGTTGACTACACCAGTGAGTACCGTGATTCGAATCTCGACCGCTTCGACATCAAGACTCGCGCGATTGTGTTTCAGCTGGGTTTGGGCTTCTTCGGCAAACCCGGCGGTAAGGGAGCGCAGCCCGCATGGTAGCCGCGCGTCTGCTCATCACTTTCGTCGTCGGCGCGAGCCCTGCGTTTGGGGCGGGCCTTGCGGTTCAGGCTCCGGTGGTTCGGGCTCCGGCCGTGCAGGCGAGTCCGACGCCGAGCCCGAGTCCAAACGCCGCAAGTCCGACTCCGACGCCGACTCCGAGTGCCGCGGCTTACGTGGTGGGTCCAGGGGACGTACTCGAGGTGACGGTGCTGGACCAGACGGATGCGTCGAGAACCACCACAGTTCAGCCCAACGGAACTTTCACCATGCCCTTGCTGAGCGAGGTGGAGGTGGCGGGAAAAACGATCTCCGAGATTCAACGCATCATCACGGAGCGCTTGTCGAAGGATTTCCTTGTCAACCCGCGGGTCGAGGTTCGAGTTCGTGAGTTCGCCAGCCAGTTCGCCCTGGTGATGGGCGAGGTGGTTAGCCCTGGCAGGCGCGCGCTCCGGGGGAATACCCGACTGATCGACCTGCTGATCGAATCGGGCGGCTTCCGACCGAATGCTTCGGGCGATGTGCTGGTGCAGCGCTCCGACGGGACGTTTCCGAATGGTGAGACGTCGCTACGGTTTCGTTTGGGTAACGCCGGCATGTCCGAGACCGACCGTACGAACGCCGAACTTGTTCTGAAGAACGGCGATGTGATCACCGCCGGACCCAAGCATTACGTGACGGTGGATGGCGAAGTGGGCCGGCCCGGGCGGGTGGTCATCGAGAACAATCTGACCCTCTTGAGCGTGCTCGCCGATTCGGGCGGGCTCGCGAAGTTCGCATCGACCAAAGTCCTCATTATTCGCAACAAGGCCGGTGGAGCCGACCTCACGGGCTTCAAGCCCTGTGACGGGGCCACCCAGGACGTCTGTCTGGAAGTGGATATCAAGGCGCTTCGCAAGGGGAAGGTGCAGGACGTGGTTCTGGCCCCGAACGACAAAGTGGTGGTTTCAAGGCGCCGGTTCTAACGGTAGTCGACAGGGCACCCACTTCGTCGCGGGAACCGGTCGAAGGGCCTGCCCTGGAGCGGAAGCGTTCGGAAGGAATCGAAGGGTAGAGTGAGAGCATGTCAACCACGGTTCTCCCGCTAAGCGGCGAGGGGTCGCCCGTCCTGGGTGACGGGGCCGATCTCGATCTTCGCTACTACGCCGGGGTTTTGTGGCGCGGGCGATGGCTGGTGTTGGTGGCGGCGATCCTGGGGGTGGCGCTGTCGTCTCTGGTCGCCTATCTTCAAATCCCCGAGTATCAGGCGCAGGCGATGGTTCAGATCGAGCCGCCGACTCCCTTCTTCATGGGCGTGAACGAGGCCCTGATGGGCGGCGGGAACTACTGGCAGAACGCGGACTATTACAACACCCAGTTCAAGATCATCACTTCTAAGGCGATCGCCGACCTGGTAGTGGCCGAGCTGAAGCTCAAGGACACACCGCGTTTCAAGGACTCGCCGGACCCCGGAGCGATTCTTCAGGCTCATATCTCTGTGGAGCCGGTTCCAGAGAGCCGCCTGACCAACATCCGGGTTGCCCACGAGGATCCTGAAGAAGCCGCGTTGTGGGCCAACCGGGTGGCCGACGTCTACATTCGCTATTCGTTGAATCAGCGGGTCGAGTCGGCCAAGAAGGCCTTCGATTGGCTGGCCGAGCGTTTGGTCAGCACCGAAGTGCAGATGAAGGAACAAAACGACCGGCTGTACCGGCAATATCAGGAGCAGGACTTCGTTCCCCAGGGCACGACCTCTGCGGTCAACTCGTCCATCGAAAAGCTCCAGGGTGAGCTGGTCGAGGTTCAGGCGAAGCGTATCGAGCTGGATGCGGCTTACCGGCAGGCGGTGGACCTCAAGGCCCGAAAGGAGAATCTGGAGAGCGTTCCCCAGATTGCACAAGACGCGACGTGGGTCGGTTTGCAGGCTCAGGTCACCGCGATGGGTCTCGAGAAGCAGCGCCTGAAGGAGAGATTTCGCGACACTCATCCGGATGTGGTGCGACTCGACGGTCTGATCAAGGGCCTTCAACAGAAGAAGGATGAGCGCGCGACCGAAGTGATCGCTCTTATGGAGAGGGAACGATCGCAGCTTCAAAAGCGCGAAGCCCAGCTTGGTGGCGCGGCCGAACAGCAGAAGAGCATCGCGGCCGGCCAGAACCGGCGCGTGGCTGAGCTCGACACCATCAAGAAGCAGGCGAGTTCTGCTTCCGGTATGTACGACGTGCTTCTTCAGAAGCTTAATGAATCGAACATCGCCTCGTCGGTTCAGTCCAACAACATTGCTTTGATCGACAAAGCGGTGGGGGCTCGGAAGATCCGCCCTGATCAGCGGCGAGCCGGGATGATGGGTTTGGCGATGGGTCTTATTTTCGGCCTCGCCCTGGTGCTGGGGCGCGACTACTTCGATAACACCATCAAGGACCCCGACGAGGTCGAGCGTTATCTGCACCTTGAGCTCCTCGCCGCGGTTCCGAAGTACGACGAGAGCAACGTCCACCTCGTCACCGAGGCCTATCAGAATCTCCGCACGGCCTTGATCTTCGCCCGGCGCGAGGATTCCGGGCAGGTGGTGCTGGTCACGGGTACGGCGCCGCAGGAAGGCAAGACGTCGACCATCGTGAATCTGTCCAAGCTTCTGGCCGCATCAGGCGAGCGGACTCTCATCATGGACCTCGACCTGCGGCGCGCCCAGGTTCACCGCCGTCTCGGCGTAGCGAAGGAGCCGGGCTTCACCGACTATTTCACCAAGCGAGAAGAGCTCGACAAGCTGGTGCAGCCGACGAAGTCACCCAACCTGTTCGTGTTGACTGCGGGAGCCCTGCCCCCGAACCCGCCCGCGCTCATCGCGCGGAAGCAGATGGGCGACCTTCTCGATCGACTGCGCCGCCATTTCGATTGGATTCTGGTCGACTCGCCGCCCTTGGCGTCGGTGACCGACGCTCTTCTTCTGGCGCGCTATTGCGATCTGGCGGTGTACGTGGTTCAGCACAACAAGATCGACAAGAAAGCGATCAAGCGGAACATCACGGCGCTGCAAAAGGTGACGCCCAATTTGATCGGCGTGGTCATCAACGCCCTGGATACCAAGACCCGCGGGTATTACTACTATTACTACCACCAGGACCATAAGGCGACCGGCGAGGTTCGCCGGCCAGGAAAAGCAACGGCGGACTCCGGCCCAATAGAGAAGGCGTAGGGCGCAGGCCCTTTCCGTGGTCCCGGGACACGTCTCGATGGAAAGGGCGGCCCGCGGCCGGAACGGGCACCCACCAGGGGTGCCCCTACACTCCGGAGACGGCCGAGGACAATCGGTGGCGGCGTTCTGAATGTAGGGGCGGCCCTTGTGGCCGCCCTTGTAACCTGACGCTCCGAAAATCAAGGGCAACCACGACGGACGCGGACCCCGCTCGGCCCTCGACCGTGCCACCATGACTGATGACGTGCTCAATCACGCGAAACGCCGACAAAAGGCGTTCCCTGCGCCTGAAGGGCTACGACTACCGATCTACCGGTGCCTATTTTGTGACGATTGTGACCCGTGGTCGCGTTTGTCGCTTCGGCGACATCGTCGATCGGCGGATGATCCTCACCGAGGCCGGCCGCATGGTGTTGGATGTCTGGGAGACCACCGTGGCGAGGTTCTCAAGCGCCAGGTCCGATGCATTCGTGGTGATGCCCAACCACATCCACGGCGTTGTCTACATCGATTCAGATTGCCGGGACACGTCGGCAAGCCTGGCCGCTATCGTCGGCGCCTTCAAATCCACAACGACAGTGCAATACGTGGGCGGTGTCCGATCACGGGGATGGCCCCCGTTTCAAGACGCTCTTTGGCAACGGAACTATTTCGAGCACATCATCAGAACAGAAAAAGACCACACATCGATCCGAGAGTACATTGCGAACAACCCCGGCCAATGGGACGAAGACGACGAGAACCCAACCCGAACCGTCCCGGCGCACGGCACCGCGATTCCAGAACCAGCCGGGCCGGCGAATGGTTTTCGATTCACGAATCGGAATCCCGGGATGCCACGATCCCAAATGTCGTCGCGCCCCGGCGTTGACGACGAGACGTAGGGGCGACCCTTGCGGCTGCCCTTGTAACCAGCACATCGCAGTTCGGGAACCGTAGGGGCAACCCTTGTGGTTGCCCTTGTAACCAGCACCTCGCAGTTCGGGAACCGTAGGGGCGGCCCTTGTGGCCGCCCTTGCAACCAGCACCTCGCAGTTCGGGAACCGTAGGGGCGGCCCTTGTGGCCGCCCTTGCAACCAGCACCTCGCAGTTCGGG
>ENA-ORBV01010582-ORBV01010582.1-microbial-mat-metagenome-genome-assembly--contig:-NODE-10582-length-14711-cov-7.377272_pt1 | contig 14711 bp, 7 predicted proteins | sample MGYA00237777_ERZ505514 | MGnify/ENA primary metagenome ERZ505514 (study PRJEB26160, sample SAMN06269048) | microbial mat metagenome | isolation source: Oligotrophic lake microbial mat | place... | reverse complement strand
CTCGTCGGCTGCTCCGTCCAAAGTATCAACCCGATGCCCGACTTTGAATTCCGCCTCCGCAGTGTGGGCCATAGGGCATCGAATCCGATCATCAGCCCGGGTTTGTGGTGAAAAACCATTAGCCGACAGCACTTCGTCTCTATGAAATTCCTTCATCTTTTTCCCCGCTTGGCCGCTACCGCGATTGGCGTGTTGTTATCATTGGGTGCCGCGACGGTCGTCGCCGCTCCGACCGTGCGTGTTCCAGCCGGTGTGGAGGTGGCTCAGTGGGATTCGCTCCTCAAGAAGCACGTCAATGACCGGGGTTTCGTCGCCTACACCGCGTGGAAGGCAAATTCCGCCGACATGGCGGCCCTCGACACCTTCATCGGCAAATTCGCCGACGCTTCTGCTCCGGCCGCCACCGGAGAGGCCGAGATCGCCGCGCTGATCAATCTCTACAACGCCCTCACGATTCGCTGGATTCTGCAAAACTACCCGACGGAAAGTATCCGTGAGCTGGACAATTCCTGGAGCAAAGCCCGGTGGAATCTGGGCGGGCGCGTCGTCTCCCTCGACGAAATCGAGCACAAGAATCTCCGCCCGCTCTTCGGCTGGAAAGTCCACGCCACCATCGTCTGCGCTGCGCGCAGCTGTCCGCCCCTTCAGCGCGAAGCCTACACGGCGGCAAATCTCGCGGCGCTCACCGGCCAAGCCTACCGCGCCTGGCTCGGACGTGAGGATCTGAATCGTTTCGATCCCGCCGCCAAGACCGTCGCGGTGTCGGCCATCTTCAAATGGTTCAAGGACGACTTCACCGGACCCGGTGCGCTGAATCAAGTGCTGGCAGAATACGGCCCGGCGAAGTCAGGTGACTTTTTTCGGCGCGGGGAATTCAGCGTCACGTATCAGAACTACCATTGGGGCCTGAACGATGCCGGCGACTGGGGCGCAAGTTACTCGCGGGGCTTGTTCAAGCGCCTGTTTTGAATCGCCTGTGGCCTCCTTCTCTCGAATTCGGCCAGTGGTCATGGCCATCCTAAAGGCCCCGCGCTCGGGCTACGTGAAGACGCGCTTGGGACGGCAGGTGGGCTACGACCAAGCCACCAGAATTTACCGGGTCATGGCCGAGCGCCAGTTGCGCAGCGTGCCCGAGACGTTTCGCATCGAGGTGCACTATGCGCCGCGTGGGGCCGGTCGCGAAATGCGCGACTGGCTCGGGGCCAACTACCACTACTGCGTGCAATCGGGCGGGGATTTGGGCCAGCGCCTTGGCGGGGCCTTTGCCGGTGCCTTCCGGCGCGGCGGGACGGACATCATCGCCGTCGGTGCCGGACTGCCCCGGACTAGATGGCGCCTGCCTTGTCGAGGCCGCGCGCCGCTTGCGCAAGACCGATGTCGTGCTCGGCCCGGTCGCGGATGGCGGATACTATCTCATCGGTTTGCGGCGTCCGGCGCCGCAGCTCTTCGACGGCATCGCGTGGAGTTCCGAACATGTGCTCCAACAGACCGTGGAACGGATCGCGGCGAGCGGTCTTTCGCATCAGTTGCTGTCCGTCAAAGAAGACATCGACGATTTGGAGAGTCTGCGGCGCCATCTGGAGAACGAGGCTTCTTCGGTCCTGCGGGAGTCCTGGCCCAATCTCACCCATGCCGTGTGAGCCATGGTATCGTTTCTCCTCATCGGCATCTATGCCGTAGCCTCGATCGCGCTGCTGGCCTACGGGATCAACTGCTACGTCCTCGTCGCGCTCTTTCTCCGGCGTCGACGGTCGCAGGCAGCGGCAAGCGCGGCGGCCATCGCCGCGGCGGCGCCGCGATTTGAACCGCCCGCGGACTTGCCGCTGGTCGCGACGCAAATCCCCCTGTTCAACGAGGCCAACGTTGCCGAGCGGGCGATTCGCGCCGTCGCCGCCATCGACTATCCGCGGGACCGCCACGAGATCCAGGTGCTCGACGATTCCGACGACGAGACCCGTGGGATTGTCGATCGGGTCGCGGTCGAGCTCCGGACTCAGGGGCACCGCATCGTCATCGTGCGCCGCGCCGACCGCGTCGGGTTCAAAGCCGGCGCGCTGGCGCTGGGCCTGACGAAGACGGCCGCCGAATACGTGGCCATCTTCGACGCGGATTTCGTGCCTCCGCGAAATTTTCTGCGGCACACGCTGCCGTTCTTTTTCTCGAATGACCGGCTCGGTCTCGTGCAGGTGCGCTGGGGACATTTGAACGACGCGGCCTCGATGCTGACCCGCGTGCAGGCCATCGGGATCGACGGACATTTCATGGTCGAGCAATCGGCCCGCACGTTCAACGGGCTTTTCATGAATTTCAACGGCACGGCCGGCATCTGGCGCCGGCAGGCGATCATGGACGCAGGCGGCTGGTCGGCGGACACGCTCACGGAGGATCTCGACCTCTCTTACCGGGCGCAACTGGCCGGCTGGCGCACCCACTATCTCGCCGAACTCGAGGTTCCCGGCGAGTTGCCGGCTTCGCTCGGTGCCTTCAAAAGCCAGCAGTTTCGTTGGGCGAAAGGATCGATCCAATCCGCCAGGAAACTACTGCCCCGCATCCTGTGCAGCGGGGCTCCCGTCTGGACGAAAATTCAGGCCGCCCTCCATCTCACGCACTACGCCATTCATCCGCTGATGCTCGTGGTCGCCCTGCTGGCGTGGCCGGTGATGATGCACTTTCCCCTCAACCTGCATCCGGGCTGGCTGCCTATTGTGATCGCAGCCCTCGCCGTCGTCGTGCTCGCGCCGAACGTCACCTATCTCGCGAGCCAGCGTGCGCTCCATCGCGATTGGCCTTGGCGGCTGCGCTGGCTGCCGGTGCTGACAGGCCTCGGTGTCGGTCTGACGATCAACAACACTCACGGCGTCCTCGAAGCGCTGTTCGGGAAAACGGGCGAATTCGTCCGGACGCCGAAACAAGGCGACCAGACGAAGACGCATTATCGTTCACAGAAATCCCTCGTGCCGTGGATCGAACTCGCGATGGGGCTCTATTGCGCCGCGAGTTTGGTTTCCTATCTGAGCACCGGGCGATTTGTGATCGGGTCCTTCCTTGCGGTGTATGCGGCCAGTTTCCTGATCGTCGCGGTGTTTGGGTTTCTGGAACAGCGGGAATCCCGCATCGTGCGCGCGCAACCGCTCGATAGCTCGCCGATCAATGAGACTGGAATGGCAAACGCGGCTGCGAATCACGGCGGTGTCCGGCAGCGACTGTTCCTCGCGGCCGTGGGCGGATTGCTTTTGGGGTGCGTGGCGATGGGAAGCGTTGCGTGGATTCACGCGCATCCGTATGCGCGGATTGCGGGGTTCGCCCTGCTGCTTCCTGCCGGGCTGGCCGTAACTTTCTTGTGGCCGCGCGACCAACCACGGCACACCGCCGTCGTGAGCCTGCTGCTCGTCGCGCTCCTGGCGCGACTGGCGCTGCTGGCGCACCCGGCGGATTCGGACGCGAACCGGTATTTGTGGGAAGGTCGTCTGGTGCGGGAGGGCGAGAGCCCGTATGCCCGCGTCGCATCCGACCCTGCATGGGAGCCGTTGCGCGACCGCTATTGGGAGGGCATGAACCAGAAAGGACTCCGCACGATCTATCCGCCCGTCGCGGAATGGACTTTCGCGGCGGTCGGTGGGCTCTGGTATCATCCCATCGCGCTCAAGGTGGTGTTCATCGGTTTTGACCTCGGCGTAGTCGCGCTGTTGATCGCCATGCTCGCGGCCCGCGGGCAAGCGCCGTGGCTGGCCGGACTCTATGCGTTCAATCCGATTCCGCTGATCGGTTTTGCCGGCGAAGCCCACTTCGATGCGATGCTGCTCTTCTTCGTGCTGCTTGCGCTCTGGTTGCACGAGCGAAAATCGCTTCGCTGGTGTTGGATCGCGTTTGCGCTCGCCGTGCAAATGAAGCTCGTCGCAATCATCCTGCTGCCGATCCTGCTTCGACGCGGCGGGTGGCGCACGGTCTGGCTCGGAGTGCTGGCCGTGGCGTTGCCCGTGTTGCCCTACCTGGCTCACGCGCCCGCGTGGCTGGAGGGGGTCCGTCATTTCGGAGCAAACTTGGCCTTCAACGGCTCGATCCACGCCCTCGCGTGGAGCGCGTTCGGAGACCGCCCGTCGGCGGCTTTGTTTTGCACGCTGCTCCTGGCGATCTGGATCGTGGGAGTAGCGCTTGCGCATCACGACTCCTGGCGCGCAGCGTTTTGGACCTTGGGCGGACTCGTCGTGCTCTCGCCGACAGTCCACTATTGGTATGTGGCGTGGGCCTTGGTGTTCATCCCGCTGTTTCCTTCGCTGGCCTGGCTTACTCTCAGCGGCGTGATGGCGCTCTACTACCTCGTGGTGACCAACGTGCTCGCCGGTCGCGACTGGGGACTGCCGCGATGGACGCAAAATGTCATCTGGCTGACCTTCGGTCTGGCGCTGGTCCGGGAAGCGGCGATTGCGTTGCCTGCGTTGTGGCGGCGAATTGAGAGCGGCACCGCGCATCGGCCCGTGCAAAATTACACGGTGGTGGTTCCGACCTTAAATGAAGGCGCCGGCCTTTCTGCCTGCCTCCACTCGCTCGCGCAGATGGTGCCGCCGCCGAACGAAGTCATCGTCGCCGACGGCGGTTCCGTCGATGGCACCCGCGAAATCGCCGCGCAAAGCGGCGCGACCGTAGTGCTAAGCGAGCGTGGACGCGGCCGGCAGATCGCGGCGGGAGCGAGCACGGCCGGGAGCGATGTCGTCTTCGTTGTGCATGCTGATTCCCTTGTCGCTCCGGATACCGGCCGTCGCCTCCTGGCTGCACTCAATGCCAACCCGGCCGCCATTGGCGGAGCAGTCGGCCAGCGGTTCGATTCCGATTCGACCAAACTTGTCGTCGTCGAATTCCTGAACGATTTTCGCGCGATGTTTCTCGGCGTTTCATTCGGTGACCAAGGACAATTTTTCCGGCGGACGTCGCTGGCCGGCAGCGGTGGATTTCCCAAGCTGCCGTTGATGGAAGACGTCGAATTCAGCCTGCGCCTGCGGTCCGCCGGCCCGGCTCTCTACCTGGGCGGTGGACTTGTCAGCTCCGACCGTCGGTGGCGCCGGGAGAATTGGTTCAAGCGCTGCCTCATGGTTGTGGTAATGACCGCGCGCTACCGCTTCAAACGCCGGGATGCTGCGGCGGTCACCGCAGCGCTCTACGCAAAATACTACGCGGCGAAGTCATGAGGTTGGACGCCAAGTCGGGGGCACATACCAATCGCCCGTGATTTTTAGACTGTCATTGCGAGAAGCGAAGCGACGAAGCAATCGAGCTGGATCGCCGCGGCGCGCGTCGCGCACCTTGTGATGACAATCGTCTAAATTTCCTTGAAAACGCAGTTGAACCACCCGGCGCTTTGCTTCCGGGCGGGTTTGCGGCACCTTCGGGGGAAAGCAAAGCGCGGTGCTGGGAAACGACCGGATGTTCGCCGGCGGCCGTCGCGACCAGACGACCACCCGCCAACATGTCCCGAATCGCCCCCAAGCCCGATCACGCCTATCCATGGTATCTCCGGTTGATGTATGCCCGACAGGAACGCGTCTACGGGCAGCGCCTCCAGCCCACGCTCGTGTGGGGACGTGTGCCGGTGCTGCTGCGACGGTTCCTCGCCCTGTTTCGCGCCTTTGAGCGGGGTTCCTCCCCGCTCGACCCGGCGTTGCGCGCGCTGCTCACGGTCCGGGTGTCCCAGATCAACGGTTGCGCTTTCTGCGTGGACTACAACGCCGCCCGGGTGCTGGGCTACGGCCCGCACGAGAAGAAACTGGCCACGCTGGCCCGCTTCCAGGAGAGCCCGCACTTTTCCGCCGCGGAAAAGGTCGCACTGGAATATGCCGAGGCGATGACCCGCAGCGACCTCCGGATCACCGACGAGCTGTTCGCCCGTGTGCGGCAGCATTTCAGCGAGGACGCCGTCGTTGATTTGACCGGCCTGATCGCCTTCCAGAACATGTCCAGCAAGTTCAACGCGGCTCTCGGGATCGAGGCGCAGGGCCTCTGCAAGGTCGCGCCCCAGCCCACGGCCGCCGCAAACGTCGCGGGCGGTCAACCGGAGGGCTGATCGCGCCCGGCGGCGCGCGGTTCATCGCGTCAGCCCGACTTCTTCCGCGCGATCGAGGCGCCAGGCGGGTTGGCGGCCTGCACCGGCAACGCCTTGTAGCGTCCCTGAAAAATCGACCTGTGCCCCGCCTGCCCGCGCACGCGATTGCAGCGGATGGTAAACGCTGGCCTGCAGCCACTGCTATCCCCGCGGCGAGATTTCCTTCCGGCGTCTTCAACGCCAGGTGGAAATTGTCCCCCATGATCACATAGGCGTGCAGCACCCACTTCGACCGGACGCAGGCCTCGAACAGGCAGCGCTCAAACGCGTCGCGGGTGTTCGCGCCGCCGAACGGCCCGACGCGGCGGTCGCCCCGGCTTGCGCGTCTCGGGCGCGTTTATGACATGGTAACAGGCTCCGGGAAAATCGAGTCGCGGTGTGCGCGCCATGGTGAGAAGGGAACGGCCCGCGCGCGGTCACGTTAAGCGATAGATTAGCAACCTGACCCCCCTCGGCTTCTTTCCCCTCGGCTTCTTTTAGGGCAGCGTGGCAGAGCGTCAGGTGGTTGTCTGGCTTTGCCCCGCCGCGTCGGATTTCTGCCGTTTAGGACTTCTGAAACAGAATCCCGTCCAACAGCGTCCTCACCTCCAGCGGCCCTTTGCAAAGCGCATACCGCCACTTGCCGTGGCGCCCGTCGGCATTCACCGCATCGCACCAACGGCGTGCGGCACCGACCTTGATTTCCTGAAGCGGATCGTAGCCCTTGGTCTCGACGATTAGATTCAACGTCTCGGGTTTGCTCAGTCGCACAATGAAATCCGGCACGTAGTCGTGCTCCTGCCCATTGTGAAAATAGCCGATCGCAAAACCCAAACCCGCGTTCTTGACGAATGCCTCCACCGCCGGATGCGTATCGATGTAGTAGGCCGCGCTCTGCTCCCACTTCTCGGTGTCCGCCACGACGAAGTTGAGATGGGATTTCACCGCCGGTCGGACGTCACGCGCGGTCCAGAAGCCCACGTCGGCCGTGCTACCCGGACCGCGGCTGGTTTCAAAAATCGGCACCTCCGGACTCTCCCCTTGCTCGACATCGCCGTGGATGTTTTCCGTGAGGTTCTCGACGAGCCAGCCGTAGTAGGGAGCGAGAAACGCGTCTTTAACATCCGCGGGAGCCACCACCTCGACCCGTTCCGCCAAATAACGACTCACGATCCGCTGGCACTGGGGGAAAAGGGCCTGCACCGGCACCTGGCACCGCCCTTGATCGTGATAGCGGCGCGTCAGCTGGGCGGAGAGTTCGAACGCCAGTTGCTGCACGCGGTGCGTCGCGCGAAACTCAGTCAGATCCGCGCGCTCGCGCCGGCCCGGGCCGATCAACGATGGACGCCCTTCAGGGGTGAGCGTCAGCCCCTTCATCTCGACTTCCGGCGGGATTTTCAGTGGATCGATCGCGAGCGACGGCACGTTGTCCCAATCGACGGCGATGCGGTTCCGGATCGCCTGCGTATAGCCTTCCACTCTCGGAAACGTAATCGCGTAGTTCGCCTTCTCCGGCACCGCGCGCACGTGAAACCGTTTCACCGCCGGCGGCGCCGCGCCCTGCGGATTGGCTTTGAACGGCACGACCTCGAACGGCACGCCGAACACCTTCGCCAGCTCCTCCGCCATGAGCCCATCCGGACCGGGCTCGTAGCTGGCACGGCGTAGCGCCCGCCCGACCACCTGTTCGCACAGCAATTGGCTCATGAACGGGCGCAGCCCGACGATATGTGTGACCGTGTTGCAGTCCCACCCTTCGGTCAGCATGCCCACGCTCACGATGCAGCGGATATCCCGGCCCGGCGGATGCAATGGCGCGTCCTTCCCAAAACGTTTCTGCGCCAGCTCGACGAATCCGTCGGGCATGATCTCGCGCCCGAGTGGATCGCGCGGCCAGGTCAACCGGCCGACCGTTTCCAGCGTGTAGCGCATCCAGCGGTTCTGATCGTTCTTCGCGCCGCCTTCGTCGGATTCCTGGGCCACTTTCGAATCGACGCGGATGGTGACCTCCGCTCCCGGCCGGTTGCGCAGCGCGTCGAGCCGCAACGGGGGCACCCCTGTCGGGCAAACACCATCCGCGATCCAGTCACGCAGCACTTTTGCGATGGCGGTGTTCTTACAGACCAAAATGAAAACCGGCGGTCGCGCGTCGCGCTCGCCGCGCGCGTGCTGCTCCTCCCATTCCCGGCGCGTCTTGTCCCAGAGTCCGCCGAGCATCGCGATGGGAGTGTGCGAATACTTCAGAATCGCCTCGGGCTTCGGGCTGGCCTTCTTGCCGCCTTTCTCCGCCGGCGAGAGCTGCGGCAGCACCCAGTTCCAGATGTTGAAATAACCCGGGATCTGCGCGCCCGTGGTGTCGCGCACCGCCAGTTGCGGGATCTTCACCAAGCCGCTTTCGATGGCATCAATCAGGCCGAAATCGCTCACCACCCACGGAAAAGGCCGGTTGGCCATCGATCCGACGCGCCCGAGAAAATACGGCGTCGCCGACAAATCCACGCAGAGATTGATCCCGCGCAGCTTCTGCACGCGGTCCAGTCCCTCCACCCATACCGTCGCTTCCTTATAGAATTCCTCCGCTTCGTCCTCGTCGCCGAAGTCGTCTTCCTCCGTCTCGTCCGGGTCATCGCGCCGGATGCGGTAGGCGTGGTGCGCCTCGTCGTTCAGCACGAGAATGTTTTGTTTGCCGCCGACCTCGCGCCCGAGGATGCGCGCGACCACCGCCGCGTCGCTCTCGACGTAGCGCCGCTCGCGCACCTCCACTGAAATCACGTTGCCCGCCGCATCGGTTTTCTCCGTGCCCGTCAACGGCTCCACCGTGCCGCCGGCCACCAGCGATTCGAAGGTCGCCCGCGTGAGGTAGCGCTTGCCGCGTCCGGAAGTGTTTTCCTCCGCGAAATGGATGCGCTGCCGCGTCTCCTTCATCACGCCTGTTTTGATCACCTTCCCTGTCTGCCCGCCGGCATGCGCCGTCTGCGGCTCGAACACGTGCCAGTTGGTTACGACCACGCTCCCTTGTCTCAACGCGGGCATTAGATGCTCCGGCACGAGATCGCGCGTCCGGTAGAGACTCGATGCGCCCAGCTCGGGATCGAGTTCGCGCAACCGATCGCGAATCGTGACGTTGGGGCAAACGGCGAGCACCACGTCGGAAAACCGGGCGTCCCCCCGGTCCGCCGCCTTGTTGAGGATGCTCCACGCCGCGAGCATGGCCATGACCGTCGTCTTGCCGCTGCCCGTCGCGAGCTTGCACGCCTGCCGCGGAAATCCGGTGAATCCCTCGACCCTCTGCGCCTCGCTTGGATCGTCGCGCGGAATCGCCACCCCTTGCAGGAAATCGCTCCGCGCTTCGCGGAGGAAAATCACCGTCTCCGCCGCTTCGAGCTGCGCGAAGAACAACCGCTGGGCCCGCCCTTCGCGGCGCCAGTAGGCGAGGAGTTCGCGCGTCGTGCGGCTCGCGCCCGGATATTTCTGTTCGCGCCAGCTCGTCACCAGCCCGCGGATGCGCGTCACCAATTTCAGTTCGATCGCGACGCTCGGCTGTTTGCCTTGGCCGACGGCGACGGCCTTCGGGTCGCGGTAAAAATACATCGCCGGCCGTCGGCCCGCGCGCCGCTCCGCCTTCTCACCCTCCAAAATCCACCAATGCTCGCGCGGCTCCTCGAAGGGCGAGCTGAGGATCGGATTCTCGACCTCGAAATCGCTCATAGGCCCAGCGCTTTTTGAATGATATCTAGTTTTTCCCGCACCTCGGGATGCACCTCGGCAGGAGTCATCAACGCGGCGATTTCCGAGAAACGCGTGTAGTTGACGCCATGCACGCCCGCCGCCCCCACCAGCCGCTGGATGATTTCCGTCCTCGCCTTGGTCGTGCGCAGGAAGCGCTCGATCAGGAGCGCCGGCGCGTGCGGGTTGGCGGCAAATCCCGCGACGAGTTCTGGCGAGCCCAGCAAGTTTGCCAGCTCCGTGCGCATCGCGGCGACGGCTTGGACCGCCGCGTCGCCTCCCCCCACGAGCTGACTGATGAACCGCTCCAGTGCCGCAGGATGGACGAGGTAACTTTCCGCCTCATAGCGCTGCCACCACACCCGCTGAAAACCCTGACCGGTGATGGGAGTAGCCGGGTGTTCCTGTCCGTCTCCGTCGCGCAATTCCAACGCAGGCAGGTCGTTCAAAACCAGCTTGAGCGCATCGTGATGCTGCCGCGCGGAAATCCCGGGCGCAGCTTCACGGTGCTGAAGCACCGTGGGCCGCCAGAAAGGTTGGGTGCTCAACCAGGCGTAAACCGGATGCTGCAGCACCGCCGCCCATTCGCGCAGCAGATCCAAATCCGTGTGCCCTTCCACGTAGAGGACACGCTTGGCCTGCAAGGCGAGAATCACATCCGTCTGGCTCAGGATGCCCATGGACTCGGCGAGACGTTTTTGGTCGGTGCGGTCGGTGAGACGGGCCGGCGTCGCGTAAAGCGAACACAGTTCCTCCGGTGCAACCGAATTGATGATGACCTCGGAGTGGGTCGCGATGATCAGTTGCGCATTGGTGCGAGCCGCCACGCGCCGGAGTTCGCTGTAGATGGAATCCTGGAGAAAGACATGCAGATGGGCGTCGGGCTCATCAATGAGCAGCACCACACCGGGCCGGGTATGCAGGAACGCCAGCAGCATCAGCACTTGCTGAAACCCGCTTCCCCCTGAGCGAATATCCAGCCGGGGGCCGCCGGCATGATTTTGAAATTCCGCCACGATGTCCGCGCCTGTCGCGTCCGGCGGAAGCAATTCGCAACCGAACAGCCGGCGAATCGACGCCTGTAAATCGCTCCATGCTGGGGTCGCATGCGCCTGAACGAGCAGATTTCGCAGCACCTCGCCCGGCTTTTGCAACGCGAGGAGCTGGGCGATCTTCGGCCCCTGATACACCGGTTCTTCCACACTCAGGCCGGACATCGGCGGAATGTAAGTCGCGGACAGCGTCATCGCTCGCAGCACGGCGGGCTCAGCACTGGACTTCGGCCGCACGTAAATCTGTTCCGTGCTATCGGCAATGAACTCCATCGTAACTCGCGCTCCTCGGTTCGTAAGGATTTCCACCTCGACCGTGTCGCGATATTGCCGGTCGGTCCACATGAGCTGAAAATTCCGCAGCGGCACCGCCATGAACGCCTGCCGCGCGATCGGCGCCTTCGTATAGGCACCGCCGTGCCGCTGAAAATCGTTGAGCTGTTTCCAGCGGGTAAACGCCAGGTCCCAGGCTGCGATCGCCTGCAATACCGTCGTCTTGCCCGCGTTGTTCGGCCCCGCCAGCACGACGTGACCTTCGAGCGGGAATTTCTGATCCGCGAACCGCTTGAACCGCCGGATGGTGACTTCGCGGATCATGGCTTCAGTTCCTTCGTCACCATCAGCTCGTTGCCGCGGTCGTCGATTACTTTGACTGCAATCGTGCGGTGCTCGCCGGGCTCGAAGGGTGTGCTCGTGCTGCCGGCGAGGTGTTCCCACACGCTCTCGGCAAACTCCGCCTTCAATTCCTTCTTCAGGTTCTCCCACGCGCTTGTGCGCGGGAAAAACGCCTGCCGCACTTTGAAGACGAGGCCGTTGTAGTCCGGGTCGAGGAACCACGCCGGCACATCGTTGCCCGCGCGGTGCGTCGAGGTCATCGACACCGGGTCGAACACATCGAGCCCGAGCAGCTCCACCGTGAACTTCCCGTCTTTCGTTTTCGCCAGCCCGATTTCGGGCAGGCCGCACACGGAGAAAATGTGGCTCGAGCGCATATTCTTGAGCAGGTCACCCATCATCAGGTCGGGCGTCGCCTGCACGTAGGTCGCCGCGATGCCGCTGAGCGCGTCGCACGCCTCGATGAACTTTCGCGCCTCGGGTTCGATCGCGAAGCCGACGACGTAAAGGTGGCTGTAGCTTTTCTGGTAGGCCTCGCGCGCCGCGTTGCTCACCAGCTTGCTCGACACCGCGCCGTGCTCCGGTCCGAAGACGAACGCCACCGGCTTTTCGACGCCGTTGGGGATGATCGCCTCCGCGCTCAGCGAGAGCGACTTCGCGGGCGGGCGGACGCTCTTAAACGTCACCGTGCGGCCGCCGTCGAGCCGCAGCACCGGCGAGCGGCGCAGCACCTCGATCATCCGCGCCACGAAATTGCCGTAGTCCTCCGTCGTCCCCGCGCGCGAATCCTCCTCGCCGTCGCCTTCGTAATCCACCGGCGTTGGAATCGTCGCCTCCAGCGTGAACGGCCCGCACACGCGCACGATGCCGCGGCTCTCCTCCGGTCGGTCTACAATCACTTCCTCGGTAGGTGACTCGTTGTTCGCGATCGTTTCGAGTTTAACGTGCAAAACAATTCCAGGGCCAACGCTCTTGGGGTTCTTGGACTCATGCGCGGCCAAGTAAACGAAACCGCCCACAGGCCCGCGCGACTCGTCGCGAAGCTGATACCAAGGGAAACTCGCGGTGAGCAGCCGCTGCCGGGCCAGAGCAAGGGGCACACGCGACACATCCATCGTAATCCAGCGCCGGCCCCATTGTTCAGCCACATAGGCCGTCGTGCCGCTACCGCAGGTTGGATCTAGAACTAGATCGCCAGGGTTCGTAGTAAGGAGCATCGCGCGTTCGATGACTTTGGCAGAAGTCTGCACGACGTAGATCTTATCGTCCGTGAAGTTGCCCGTGAGAGTGTCGGTCCAGATGTTTCCAATTCGATCGAACCGGAAATCGTCTGCGAATCGACGGTAACGAATGCTATTCTTTGCAACGTGCACTCGATTCGCCTCTGCGAGGCGCTGCATCCCCACTGGAAAATTCGCCTTCCAATGAGAATTCTGTCCTGGGCTAAACACTCGCCCGTGAAACTTGAACGGCTGTGGCTCATTCGCAGCTCCTTGAGACTGGAGATTGTCAGGGAAATAGAGCTTTGCACCTGTCGGGAGCGGCACTTCGCCATCAGCTTCCGCACGAGTTACGCCCCTGTAGGTGCCGTCGGGCAGCAACACCCATTTTGCGTTTCCTTCTCCCGGACGAATCTCTTGCCGCAAAAATAGCTTGTTTACTTTCAGCCGTTCGTGATCGCGCGCATACCAGAGAAGATAGTCTCCAAGTGTTAAAATTGTAGATACTTTCTCGAATCCGCTAGTTTTCTGAAAAGTGATCACGCTGACAAAATTCTCCGCCCCAAACACCTCATCCATCAGCTCGCGCACATGGTGCAGGTTCTCGTCGGAAATCTGCACGAAGATCGAGCCGCTGGCGTGGAGCAGGTCGCGGGAGAGGAGCAGCCGGTCGCGCAGGTAAGTGAGGTAGGAGTGCAGGCCGAGTTCCCACGTGTCGCGGTAGGCCTGCACCATCTCGGGCTCGCGGGTGAGGTCCTCGTCGTCGCCGTGCGCGACATCGCGGCGGCGCACAAAAGGCTGGAAGTTGCTGCCGAACTTCACGCCGTAGGGCGGATCGATATAAATCATCTGCACCTGCCCGCCGAGCGATTCGTAGCGCAGCAGCGAATTCATCGCCACGAGCGCGTCGCCGAGGATCATCCGGTTCACCCACGCATCGCTGTGCGCGTAGGCCCTAAGGAGCTGGTCGGCCTCGGAGTGGCGCGGGTCGCCGAAGAGATTGTCCACCAGCGAAAGCTGCTCCTCGCCCGAGCGGCGGTGGCCCTTGAGTGTTTCGAGGATAGCCTTGGTCGAGAGCCGCTCGTGAATGAAGAGCGGTAGCGTGGGCACGTTGAACGAGAGCCGCTCGGCCTTGCCCGCCCAGTTGAGAAACGGCCGCGAGGCGCGCTTGAGCTGCTCGATCGCGCCGCGGGCTGCGGTGTGCGCCGCGCGCAGCCGTGCCAGCTCCGCCTCCACCGGCTTCCGCTCCGCCGGTGCGAGCGCGCGTGCGACGGTCTTCTCCAGCTCCGCGAGCGAGCGGGCGCCCTGAGCGACCTGTTTCTCCGCTTCCGCCAGTGCAGCCTCGGCGACGTCGCGGCCGGGATTCTGCCCGTCAAAATTCAGCTCCGGCGCGAGCGACGAATCGTAGCGGTATTCGGTGGGTCCCTTCTTCTGGCGGAAACGGTCCTGCGTGCCCACCTCAGGACGGAGCGGCGTGGAAGCTTCCGGATGGCGATAAGCGAGGGTCTCCGGCCCGGATTTCGGTTTCTTCACGCCGGGTTTGGCCACAGCCTGCGCCGCACGCTGTGCCGCCGACAACTCGGGCACGACCGACTCCACCTCACCGACAGCGAAGAGCTCGGACTTGGGCGACGAGGAGAGGGCTGATTTGGTGGAAGCGGGCTTGCGCGGCATGTGGGCCGAAGTGTGGCGCGGGCGAGGGTTGCGGCGCGAGGTGAGTTGCGCAAGCGCGCCGTTTTGGAAGCCAGTTTTGGGCGGCTCAGCGGGTGGGCGGCGAGAGGAGCAGTTTCATAATGGGACTTTTATTCCGGCCGAGGCGGCGAAGGGGGTGACGGCCGGCTGTGTCATTGTGGTGGGCCGAGCTGGGGCTCGGCGTTCCCGGGGAAAGAACGTTCGCCGCTGGGCGGCACCGAAGGAAACCGCCTACCCATCGACGTTCGTCATCGGGCAGACCGGGCGCGTGAAATTCGCCCATGTCAGCAATTCGAAGGGCGACTGCGTGAGTGCCGCCAAGGCGCTCGAAGT
>ENA-ORBV01010581-ORBV01010581.1-microbial-mat-metagenome-genome-assembly--contig:-NODE-10581-length-14712-cov-5.328254_pt1 | contig 14712 bp, 12 predicted proteins | sample MGYA00237777_ERZ505514 | MGnify/ENA primary metagenome ERZ505514 (study PRJEB26160, sample SAMN06269048) | microbial mat metagenome | isolation source: Oligotrophic lake microbial mat | place... | reverse complement strand
AGTCTCGTGGGCTCGGAGATGTGTATAAGAGACAGTAACCTATGCTGAATAAATGAATCAGTGAACCCACACCGGTGATAACCAAAAGCATAATTACACTGAGTGGATCAATGATAAAACCGATATTGGCGACAAAGTCGCCGGCCTCAACCCACTTAAACAGGTGAAGACGCAAAAAGCGCGCTGCCTCAGGCCGCTGAGCTAAAGATAGCCAAACTAAAACAGAACATACAAATGAAGTAATAACGCTTGCGGTACCAATTACACCAGCAATGATTCCGTTTTCGCTTCTAAAGCGAAAACCATTTATGAGAAACCCCAAAAGAGGCGCAGCAACCAGTGTACAGACAAGAACGTTTAAATCCACCCTATCTCCCCCTTAGCCTTTTAAACGCTCGAAAATTTTTATATTAACTTCACCATATTTTTTAAAAATCAATACCACTAAAGCCAAGCCTACGGCTGCCTCTGCTGCAGCAATGGTCATAATAAAAAACACTGCGATCTGACCTGCCGCCGACCCCATAAAATGGCTCAATGATACAAAGGTCAAATTAACAGCGTTTAGCATGAGCTCAATTGACATCATCATCACTATAATATTTTTTCTGAGAAGTACTCCAATGATTCCGATGCAAAAAATAATCGCTGCCAAGACCAAGTAGTGGCCTAGGCCCACGTTTGCAATCACACTAAGATTTGGCATGCGTGCCTCCCTTTAACTGAGACAGCGCCACGGCGCCGACCGCGACCACTAAAATTAAAATACTAATGGCTTCAAAACCAAAAAGATAATCTGAAAATAATAGCTTCGCTAGTTTTTCGGTAGATTCTTCTGGTCCAATTTCAGCGGCAATAGTCTTTGCTGTCGAAGCAAAATGAAAAAGCGTAGTAGCTAATATTCCGCAAAGGAGCCCGGTCACTCCTAGTTTTGCCATCCCTGAAATGGTTCCGCGGCTAAAGGCTTCGGTCTCTTGATGGAGATTAAACAGCATAAGTACCATTACAAATAAAACAACGACTGCTCCCGCATAAACAATGAGCTGAACTCCTGCAATAAAAAAAGCTCCCAACATTACAAATAGGCAAGCTATATCCATCATCGCCAAAACAAGAAAGAAGGCTGAATAAATAGGGCTGGCCGATGTCACTACACCAAAAGCCGAAAAAAGCGCGAAGAGCGCTAACAAATAAAATACTATGTCATAAGAGCTAAACATTTATCATCCCTTCAAAATCAACATTGCTGCCGCAGTCAAAATAAGATTGAAGAGCGACCAGGGCAACATTTTCTTCCATCCCAAATTCATTAATTGGTCGTAGCGAAATCGCGGGAGCGTCCAGCGAACCCAAATAAATAGCCAAAGAAAAAAACCTACCTTTATTAAAAAAGATATCAAGAAAACCAACGAAGTAAGGAGGCTAGCCACTGTACTCGAGGCAAATTTAGTTTCCAAAATCTGCAGGACTTCAGTGGGAGTGCAGTAGGGAATATTATATCCGCCAAAATAGAAAATGGTTGCAAGACATGAGGCCACCATCATGTGACCATATTCTCCCATAAAAAATAAAAGCATTTTAAAACCGCCGTACTCGGTGTGAAATCCAGCGACTAATTCCCCTTCGGCCTCTGAAAGATCAAACGGAAGCCTATTACATTCAGCAAAGGCACAAGAAAAAAATAAAACAAACCCTAGGGGCTGATAAAGAATACCCCAGTTTGGCAGTCCAAACTTTACGCCCTCTTGCAATTTTATTATTTCGGAAAGATTTAGCGTGCCATATATCAAGACTACACCGATGACAGACAGAGACAATGCTAGCTCGTAGGATACCATCTGGGCGCTTGCTCGAAGTGCTCCCATCAAAGAATATTTATTGGCCGATCCGTAACCCGCCATGAGAATTGAATAGGCGCCCAAAGAAGATACTGAAAGAATAAATAAAATGCCAAGTCCGGCCTCATATCCCTGAATGTTAAATACATAGGGACCATATTCGCCAAAAGCCTCAACGTGAACTGGAACTGAGTAGGGGATTGCCGCCAAGGATAACGCCGCGGGAATTAGCGCCACCACCGGTGCCGCATAAAAAAGAAGTGCTGTAGCTTTTCCAGGAACAAATTCTTCTTTCATTATAAATTTTACGGCATCGGCAAGTAGCTGGGTCAGACCAAGTGGTCCAACACGGTTAGGTCCGAAACGATTTTGAATAAAAGCAGAGCCACGTCTTTCGGCCCACACAAGGATTGGCACCATCTGTACCATCATCAAAAAAATGACTGCCATTTTAACTAGATTGACTGTGACTTCAAAAGCATCGCCGCCCATCAGCTATTCCCAATCAAGTGCGCCGGCCTTCCAAATATAGAAAAGCCCAAATATTAATATGGCCATAAAAAACATCATCTCAATAAATAGAAAGGTTCCCGCTTCGGCGAGGTTGGACTTATATATTATGGCCCACGGGTACATAAAAATAACTTCGATATCAAATAGAATAAATAAAATTGCCACAAGATAATATTTAACAGATACCTTTGTGTCCCGCTTTTCGACCCCCACAAGTCCGCACTCATAGGGCATGCTTTTTTCTGCTGAGGGTTTGCTGGGACCAAGAAAAGAAACAAGAAATATGAGACCGCCGCCGAACAAAATTACGAGGGCACCCAAAATCAAAACCGGCAACACTACACTCATATGCCTCTAAGATGATAAAACAAGATGATAAAACAGGATGACTACACAATAAGTTTCCTTTAGTTATACCGAGGGAATAATGATAAATCCAAATATAGTTTCGGCAATTGGCGCGAGGCGGCGCGGGAGCTCATGAACTCGGTAGATCCTTTTCATTCAGGTATTGAATCTCTTTTTCGTCGGGCCGTGGAGGGCAGAAGAAAAAATTTGGAGATTGTTGGTACTTCGGATGTGACAGGACTTGCTGCCTTTTTGGCAAGCATCCATCTTTCTCAAGAGGATTATTTTTCTCATTTGGTTGTTGTCGCAGACAATGAGACTGCGCAAAAATTTAAAGAAGATATTTCTTTTTTTGCTCCCGATGTTGCCTGCCCGATTTTGCCAACATTTGATGTTTCTCCCTACTCAGGACTTTTCCCCAATAGTCGGACGATATCAGAAAGACTTTCTTGGCTCAACGCCGCCTTAAAATCTACCGCTGGATCTGTTTTTGTTTCGCCCATTGATTCCCTTTTTCAAAAAACTCTGCCCAAAAACGTTTTCTTAAAAAATATTTTAAAAATTACTGTGGGCGTTGCTCTTCCACCTAGTCTGACTGAGGCGCTAGGTAACATTGGTTATTTCTCTACCCCTCTAGTCGAAGATGTGGGCCATTTTTCGATTCGGGGGGGTATTTTAGACGTCTTCTCGCCTGCTCATGAACGGCCCGTTCGCATAGAACTCTTTGGTGACGTGGTCGACTCATTGAGATTTTTTGATCCCGAAACCCAGCGCACTATTGGCCCCTGCGAGGCTGTCGATATTATTCCTGCGCGGGAAATTATTTTTAACAGCGACACACGCCAACGCGCAGCTACTGCTATGAAGAAAAATTGCGAGCTTCGCGGAGTTCCCAAAAAGCAATACGAGAGCGCCCTGCAACAATTAGCTCGAGGCGAGTTTTTCAATGGTGTCGATTATTTACTTTCGGGATTTTACGAATCGCTGGCTTTGCCCATTTCCTATTTTGAACGCCCATTGTGCGTGTGGCTTTTGGATTCAATGGGTTTGATGCGGGCAACTGATGACTTCCAGACCAAATTGAAATCCGAAGCCAAACTCGCCTTTTCGGAGCCCATTTTTCCTGAGCCCTCGGAGCTCTACGCCCCGCATATGTCCACGCTTGAGGGACATACTTTAATACGGCTATCTAAAATTAAAGTTTCGCTGGCCGCGGGGATTGACGAAGAGGAGGATGCCTTAGCTAATGTAGTTTATAAAAGTCAGCCGGTACTTCCTGGCCCCAAGGGCTCGGAACAAAATAATGCCAAGGTAGTCACGCAAATGATCCATGATTGGAAGACTCAGGGTTACCAGGTTTATATTTCGGCACCGAGTCCCGTAAAAAGGCAGCGCCTAAAGAGCCTGTTTCAAGACTCAGACATTAATTTGCGCTTGCTAGAAGACTCTGACTTTCAATGGCAACTTTGGGGACAAGAGCAAACGGAAAAATTAGGTCTCGTTCATGTTTTACCAAGACCTATTTCGCAGAACTATCACTTTCAAGAAGAAAAAATCGTTATTCTTGATGAGTCCTTTTTGCTCGGAACTAAAAAGTCCCGATCCAAAGAAAGTAAGAGCCAGTCAGCACTTGATAAAGTCCGCTCACTCAGCTTTGCTGATTTAAAAGTGGGCGACCTCATTGTCCACATAGAGCACGGCATCGGTTTTTTTGATGGCCTTAAGAAATTGAGCATTCAGGGCGTTGATTCCGAGTTCATCGCTCTCCGCTATAAGGATAATGATAAGCTTTACCTCCCCGTTTATCGCATTGAACAAATTCAAAAATTCTCAGGCCCCTCTTCACAATTTTTAATAGACCGGCTCGGCAGCGGTAGCTTTGAGCAAACAAAAATTAAAGTCAGAAGTAAGCTGCGAGATGTAGCCGCTGATCTTTTAAAGCTCTATGCCGCCCGCCAGCTGATTGGGCGCCCTCCTATGGTGCCCATTGAGCAGGAATACTTTCAGTTTGAAGCTGCCTTTCCCTACGACGAAACTGCCGATCAAGAAAAAACCATTCGCGATATCTTGAAAGATTTCTCGAAAAAAACGCCAATGGATCGTCTTATTTGTGGCGACGTTGGTTTTGGAAAAACAGAGGTTGCCATGCGCGCTGCCTTTGTCTGTGTGCAAAATAAAAAACTCGCTGTTAATTTAGCGCCTACCACTGTTCTTACCTATCAACACTTTGAGACTTTTAAGCGACGATTCGCAGGATGGCCTGTTGAAATCCGTCTACTAAATCGCTTTGTTTCACGCACGGATGTTAATAAAACTCTAAAGGAGCTGGCCGCGGGAAAAGTAGATATTTTAATTGGTACTCACCGTGTCCTCAGTAAAGACGTCAGCCTTTCTAATTTAGGACTAATGGTCGTTGATGAAGAACATAAGTTTGGCGTCATTCACAAAGAGAAAATTCGCCAGATGTGTTCGCACATTGATACCCTTGCAATGTCGGCGACACCAATACCCAGGACTTTAAATATGAGCCTCGTAGGTATTCGAGACATCAGCCTTATATCCACTGCTCCAGTTGATCGCCTTCCGGTGAGAACCTTTATTTGTAAGTTTGACGAAGAAACCGTCAAGAAAGCCGTGCGTGCTGAACTCGCTCGCGGCGGCCAAATATTTTTTGTTCACAATCGCATCGAGAGCATTTTTGGCGTTCATGATCGGCTTAAGGAGTTTTTGCCAGACGTTAAAATTTCTGTAGCTCACGGTCAAATGGAGGCCAAGCAACTCGAAGATATTATTGTGGCATTTTTTAAAAAAGAAATCGATATCCTTTTGTGCACAACAATTATCGAGTCAGGAATGGACATTCCAAATGCAAACACTATGTTCATTGATCGCGCTGAAACTTTTGGGTTGAGTCAGCTTTACCAACTTCGCGGACGAATTGGTCGTTCAAAAAAGCGCGCCTACTGTTATCTCTTGCTTCCCGACTCCGGACGCCTTGAAAAGGAAGCCCAAGAGCGTTTAAAAGTAATTCAAGAAAATACTGCTCTGGGCAGCGGATTTAAAGTTGCTCATTACGATCTAGAACTCCGTGGCGCAGGTAATATATTAGGAGAAGATCAGTCCGGCCATATTTCTTCAGTTGGTTTCGAGCTCTATTATGAACTCCTAGAGGAGGCTCTCCACACAGCACGCGGCGAGCCGCCAATAGACTTAGCGCCAGAGCCAGACATTAATATTAAAATTCCTGCCCTCATTCCGGATACCTACATTTCGGATATACGTATCCGCTTGGCCTATTATAAATCACTCAGTCGAATTAAAACCCACGAAGACATTGATCATCTTGAAGACGAACTGCGCGATCAGTTTGGCGCTGTCCCAGAGGTGACTGCCAATCTCATGGGATTAATGTTGGTTCGAAGCATTGCAAAAGTTCTACGCCTACGCGACTTGAGCTCTGGATTGAAATCAATCTCCTTGGCCTTTACCGACAAAACTCCTATGCCCAGCAATGAAATCGTTCGCCTCGCGAGCCTTCCAAATAAAAAGTTTTCGCTAACAAAAGATAATCGCCTTAATATCCGCATGAACGAAATCACCTGGCCAAATATTTTTGAAGAACTTACCTATTTAACAAAGCTTTGTCCGACACTTAAAACTCTAGCTTGACCCCGACATTCCACATAATATCTGTTTCAAAATCAGGGTCCGAAGGCGTTTGCGACGAAGCCAGATATTTTCGACCTTCGACATAAAGAAAGGTGCTTTCTTGTCCGTTTTCTTTATAGGCCGCAAGCGCTTCCTCAGGAAACAACCAGTCCATTTGTAAACTCGCGCCACCAGCAAAAAATAACGCGGCTTCCGTTGTACCACTTGCCGATTTTGATCCTTCTGTCTCAGAGTAGTAAACCGCATATGCGCCCAGCATTCCATAAGGAACTAGTATTGGCTGCGGAAAAAGCGTATCCAGAGCAAAGGTAACCTCAATGCGATAGGGAATGAATTTCACTTCGCTATCTCCAAACAGTGCTATATCTGCGGATAGCGAAGAAGCCACTCCCACTCCTATACCGAGCGAAAGCGAGCCAAGAAAAAAATTGAGCTTATAGGCCAGCGATATATCATAGAGACCAGTCTCATCGGTTGAATATACTTCATCATAACTCTCGACCACGAATTGTGGCTGGTATTCGGTTGGCTGAAACTGCCCGTATCCCACCGACAGCATTGCGCCCGAGCTTTCTCTTCTGTCACGATAAGGTGGAATCCTATCCAGTGGGTTTTCTGCAATTTTGTAATTGATAAATTCTTCGGCGACATAGCCGCTATTTGGTTCTACCGATTTTTCTTCTAGCTCTTCTCCGAATGCCAATTCCGGTAGGAATGCTAACAGTGCTAGCGCTACAAAACGGGACCTTAGTTTCATTTTTATCATCAACAACCAGTATACTAGATAATTATTTCAACGGCTGTGATATTATTTATTTAGTTCCTCTATGAAAAAATTTTTGTCTTTCGTCTTGCTCTTTGTTGGGAGCATTATAATTGTGAATTTAATAAACTTCAGTGCCTTCGGCCAAGATGATACCTCGACGAAAGTTTTGCGGGTAAAGAAGTTAATACAAGAAATGACAATCGAACAAAGGGTGGGTCAACTTTTTCTTGTGGGCTTCTCTGGGCTCACCCCCGAAGATGGCCTAAGATCTATTATTCGTGATGTAAAGCCCGGCGGGATTTTGTTTTTTAGTCGAAATATAAAGTCAGCCCGACAGACGTCCAAGCTCATTTTTAGATCTCAGGTTTATGCTCAGACTCAGGCGAGAGTCCCCATGTTTGTGGCTGTCGATCAAGAGGGTGGCTTTGTCAGTCGCATCCGCTTGAATCCGCCGCTGCCAAGCGCCCTCAGCATTGCCTTATCCAATGATACCGACCTCGTGGACCGCATGGGATATTACACTGGGTTGTTGCTCAGTTCACTGGGATTCAACATGAATTTGGCTCCGGTGTTGGACACAATTCATAATGATGAAAAATCTTTTATTGGCAATCGCGCCTTTGGCTTCGGCGCTGCTCAAACCGCACAAATGGCCCACGCGTTTGCTCATGGTTTAACAATGGCCAAGATTGTTCCGACTTTTAAACATTTTCCTGGGCACGGGGGCGGCTACACTGACTCCCATCTTGCAATGCCTGTACGAATGGATTCTATAGAGCAGCTCGATAAAAACGACTGGGCTCCCTATCGAAATATCAATCAATACAATCCCGTCGCCATAATGGCCGCACATATTTCTTTCCCGAGTGTTGATTCGTCGCGGTTGCCTGCAACATTTTCCTCTGTCTTACTAAAAGATATTTTGCGGGATAAATTAGGTTTTGAGGGAATAATCATAACCGATGACATCGAAATGAGGGGCGCTAACGACTCTTCGCCACTTGGGGAACGCGCCGTTCAATCTTTTTTGGCTGGGGCGGACATGATTATGATCGCCTGGAATCGGTCGGCACAAAAAAGCGCTGTAAAGACCATGATAAAAGCTGTAAATTCTGGGGATATTTCAGAGTCCCGCCTAAATCAGTCTCTAGAACGAATTCTTTTAGCAAAAAACGAGTTGGGGCTGCTTGAAGATATTCAAGTACCTAAGCTCAAAACTTATCGCTCGTTGATTTTAAGTCGTTCTGTTTCTGATCTTTCTTATAAAATTATTAAAGATGTTTTTACACAGTCCACTGAGTCCTTTAGCCATGATATTTCTGGCGCTGGTAGTTATCCCTACCTACTTTTTTCTTCTAGAAATGCATTTCATAATTATTTTAAGCAAAAGTACTCTCATCGGACTCTGCACTTTGGTCTTTCCGAAATGTCTCGGCAGAACATAGACCGGCAGTTTAAGATTCACCATAAATCTTTCGGCGTGGTTTATATCGCCAGTCAGCAGCTTGCGAATGTTGTAAATGTGCTCTCTCCTGCGACAAAAAAACGCCTTATGGTTATTAATGGTTTTGGTCCTGGAGTACTCAATCAGCCTAATAGTTTTATGTCAGTTCACAATATTTATACTTCTGACGCCCGCATCGGATTTGTATTGGCAGAGTGGCTATCCAATAAGCTGCAGACTAAACCACTGGAGTTTCGCTTACCTGCTGCTCAGTTAGAGTAGCTGCACAAACGCCTGCTCTTAAAATTAATCCTGTAACGAAATTACAATTCGACAGACATTCTTTGTCCACTTAACATTTCGCGTTATTCGCTAAGTCTTTTTATCTCTTTCCCGCGGTTAATTTTTAGGAAAATTCCCTGGCACAAAACTTGATATCAATCGCCTATATTGGGGGGAAATATGGTCGCTGTAAGAGAGAAAGTTTTTTCTATTGTGTCACTCTTGTTGGTTGCATTCGCAATGCTTGCGCTTTTTTATTTTCCGCAGATCAAAAAAAATCCCCAAGCAACGCTACAGCCGTGGGTGGCATCACTAGACTTAACTCCAGATCAGAAGAAATAGGCGCCCCTCCACTTTTATACAATTGTTAGGGCCGGTAAGATATCTAGGTGACCTTAGATGACTTTATTCAGCGCCGAAATATAAGAACTCAAAATGAACCTTCGGTGCGCACTCTGTGTGTATCTTGCCTCCAGCCTGTCTTTAGTTGCTATTGTCGGCACATAAAAAAATTTGATTCTAAAATTAACTTTGTGATTTTAATTCATCCGCTCGAGTGGCGGCGACGGATCGCTACTGGCAGAATGTCCCATCTCTGTTTAGAAAACTCACGGCTTATTCAGGGCTACTCCTATTCTGAAAGCAAGCCTGTGAATAAAATTCTGAGTGATCCCCTAAATTATTCTGTCGTTCTTTACCCAGGCTCTGGGTCGATTAATATAAGTTCTATCGATTGTGAGGCAAAAAACCATTTATTTCCTTCAGATAAAAAACAAGCTAAAAAATTGGTGGTTTTTGTGATCGATGGCACCTGGTCTACCGCCAGTAAAATGGTGCGCCGGAGTGATAACCTCATGGCTCTTCCCCAAATTTGTTTTACTCCGCCGAAAGCTTCTAACTTTCGCGTACGCAAACAGCCTAAAGCTAATTGTTATTCGACTATTGAGGCGATACATGAGGTGATTGAACTGCTCGGCGAATCGCAAGGCTTCGACATTAAATCGCGCAAACATGACGGGCTTATTCACGTTTTTGATCAAATGGTAGAAAAACAGTTGCTGTGTCAGAGGCAATTTAATTCAAGCCGCCATTTACGAAATTACCAGTCTGTTGGAAAATAATCTTTTAAAAACTTTCCAGACCAATGTTTTCCTGTAAGGATTCCATCAAAAAACGGATCACAAACTCTAGCTGCTCCATCAACAATATCAAGTGGCGGCTGAAAATCATGAATCTCTTGTTTTAACTGCGCCAATGCCACCGGGTCTTCGTCTGTAACCCAACCAGTATCTACCGCGTTCATATATATTCCATCTTTAGCCAAATCGCCGGCTGAAGTATGAGTTAACATGTTAAGCGCTGCCTTGGCCATGTTGGTATGCGGATGACGATCGGTCTTGGTAAATCGATAGAACTTTCCTTCCATTGCTGTGACATTCACAATGTGTTTTTGAAAGGTTTGATCTTTTCTCATTAACGGCGCCAACCGACTGCACAGCACAAACGGCGCTACCGAATTTACTAACTGAACCTCTAACATTTCCGGTGTAGGCACATCTGCGAGACGCATTCGCCAGCTATTAGTTTTTCTTAAATCCACTTGTTGAAGGTCCGCATCTAATTGACCCTTTGGGAAAATCTCTTCCGATGTCAATGAGCTGTCATAGGCGTAGGGCACCAAAGACAATTCTGCTGACTTGCGAAGTCCGATTCCAGGAGCGTCCGTCGCTGAACCACTAAATTCACTAAGTCTTAATTTACAGGCATCAAAGGATTTTAAAATTCCTTGAATCTCTTTGGTCGTTTCCCCAATAGGCTTCAATTCATTTTGCATTAAATGTGAATAAAACCCTGGTGGGCGGCGAACGGTTTGTGCCGCATTATTAATTAAAATATCCAGTCTCTTGGCATTTTGTGAAATAAACTGAGTAAAAAGCTCCACGCTCGGAGTGTGGCGTAAATCGAGACCAAAAACTTCTAGACGAGAACCCCAGAGAGCGAAGTCTTCTTCTTTCGAAAAACGAGTTGCCGCATCAACCGGAAAACGGGTTGTGACAATTACCTTCGCGCCAGCCCGCAACATCATGAGGGCCGCATGATAACCAATTTTAAGGCGCGCGCCAGTAATTAGTGCTACCTGACCATCAAGTCTAACTGATTGAAATCTTTTTTTATAATTAAGCTCTGCGCAACTCGCACACATCGAATCATAAAAAAAATGGAGCCGCATATATTCAGCCTTGCACACATAACAGTTGCGAGGTGATTTTAAAACACGCTCCTCATTAGAGGTCGAAGTAATCTCTTCGGGCGCCACATAGGTCGAACTAAGTCTGGCCGTACGAATTCCAGCTAGGGCCCGAGCTCCTCGATCATTTTTTACAATTTCTTTGCGGCGCGCTTTTTTTATTGTTTTATTTCTAACTCGAATTTCATCTCTCGCAGGTCGGGATAGCCTTCCGGCGGCAGAAAGTAGCGCCACACGTTGCTCATTTGTTAATTCTGCCAAGCGAGCGCCGTCTTTTACCATGCGCTCCATCACTTCTATACATTTTAAAATTTCTTGTGAGGAGACCGCCTCCTCGCTCACGGCAAAACTCTTCTTTTTAGGTCAGCGATTTCTTGAGGCGTCCCTTTAACCCGCAATACGACGCCCCTCTCATTAAAGGACTCAGTCAATACCCGCATGCGCGAACGAATTTCACCAATAGCACCCTTAACTGCATAGTCAATAAATAGGTCTTCTTCTACCATGTCTTTTTCAAAGTGCCCCAGGACTCTATTTCTGATATTTTTAATATCTTCGACCGCTCTCGTTGAAATAAAAACACCTTCTGGAAATTCAATTTTTAGTGCTTCTAGGTCACTCTCAGACAAAAGGTCTCTTTTATTAAAGACCATAAGTCGGGGCACATCATCGGCCCCTACTTCTGACAGTACCTTCTGCGTAACTTCCAACTGCGAGCGAAAGGACGCGTCTGAGGAATCAACCACAAACAGCAAAAGTGCTGCGTCCGCAGCCTCATCGAGGGTCGACTTAAATGATGCGACCAAATCATGCGGAAGCTTTTTAATAAAACCAACCGTGTCTGATACAAGTATTTTGGGTTGAGTCTCCGGGTGCATAGGCCGCACCGTAGTATCCAGCGTAGCGAAAAGTTTATCTGCGATCAAAACTTCACTGCCTGTTAAGGCACGCATTAGTGACGACTTTCCGGCGTTGGTGTAACCCACAAGTGCCACTTTATTTTCTTTGTGCCGCCGCGCCCGCCTGACATCGTGTTCGCTACCTATCGTAACAAGTTCATCTCTTAGTTCTTTAAGACGATCACGAATTCTTCGTTTATCAAGTTCAATAGATTTTTCTCCACTGCCCTTGCCACCGCCGCCCTCTTGAATTTCGCTGCCGCCCGTTTCTCTGAGGCGGGGAGCCACATAATTTAGTTTTGCAATTTCGACCTGAAGCTTCGCAGCTTTTGTACGTGCATGACGACTAAAAATTTCTATGATCACACCCGTGCGATCGAGCACGCTCGCGCCCGTTGCGCTTTCAACATTTCTAAGTTGTGAAGGAGTAAGGTCACAGTCAAATATAATGACTTGCGCCTTGATTTTTTCTGTCTCAGGTTCTGGCTCAATTTCCGATTCAGGAGTTTCTTCGCCTGTAGCTTCAGTCTCTCTTTTTACCGCCGCCTTACTTTTTTTATGCCTCACCGCTGAAGCAACTTTACCCGTGCCTCCGGTCCAGCCAGCCAACTCTACAAGCTTACCCTCGCCCAAAACATTTCCGGCTCTTTGTGATTCTCTTTTTTGGCTCATCTGACCAACGACCTTGTAACCTAACGTATGAACCAAACGAGAAAGTTCTCTTAGAGAATCCTCAAGCTCTTCGACTTTCATTTCGGGAAGTTGAACTCCGACCAAAACCGCACTGATTGGCTGGTGCGTAGTTTTCATTGACATTAGTCAGTCACTTTTGATTTAGCGACTTCCATGCGCACCAAGGACCTGCGGATTTTCATTTGATGTTTATAAATGTCGTCAAGGCTGATTTCATGAGTCAAAAGTGCGCGCTCTGATTTTACTTTGGTATCTTCGGCACGTTTAATATTTATTTCTTCGGGCAGTTCAGCCGTTTCAGCCAAAATTGTAACGCCTTTGGGGCCCACTTCACAGTAGCCCCAACTAATAGAAACGGATTTATATTCGCTACTGTTGCTTGGCTTGTATTTTAAAATTCCGGGATTAAGCGTGGTCATAAGTGGCGCGTGACCTGGGAGTATGTTTAGCTCTCCCACATAGCCGGGAATTAAAACCTCACTGACTTCAACGTCCTCTAAAAATTTTTTAACTGGTGTAACAAGTGTTAGCATCAATGTATTCATTTTTTACATTAACCCTTTAGCTTTTTCGATAGCTTCTTCAATTGTTCCGACCATGTAAAACGCTTGCTCCGGAAGCTTGTCGTGTTTGCCTTCTAAGATTTCTTTAAAGCCTCGAACCGTGTCTTTTACGTCTACGTATTTTCCTGACATTCCCGTAAATGCTTCGGCCACAAAGAACGGCTGACTTAAAAATCGTTGAACGCGACGAGCGCGAGCCACCACTAACTTGTCTTCCTCAGAAAGCTCGTCCATTCCAAGTATCGCAATAATGTCTTGCAGCTCTTTATAGCGCTGTAATAGTTTTTGTGTATCGCGGGCCGTGTTATAGTGTTCTTGTCCTACAACATCGGGATCTAACATCCGCGAGGTTGAGTTGAGCGGGTGAACCGCCGGATATATTCCAAGGGCCGCAATATCACGATCAAGGTTTGTCGTTGCATCTAAGTGTGTAAATGTAGTTGCAGGAGCTGGATCAGTGTAATCATCTGCCGGTACATAAACTGCTTGGACCGAGGTAATAGAACCTTCTTTTGTAGAGGTAATTCGCTCTTGCATCGAGCCCATTTCAGCGCCAAGCGTTGGTTGGTAACCCACGGCAGATGGAATACGCCCCAGCAGTGCAGAAACTTCGGCTCCCGCTTGGGTAAATCTGAACACGTTATCCACAAAGAAAAGCACGTCCTGCTTTTTTACGTCCCGAAAATATTCAGCTACTGTTAGTCCCGTTAAGCCTACTCGGGCTCGAGCGCCAGGGGGCTCATTCATTTGCCCATATACCAGGGCTGTTTTTTTTATAACGCCTGACTCTTTCATTTCCATCCACAAGTCGTTTCCTTCGCGTGTTCGCTCTCCCACGCCAGCGAACACTGAGTAACCGCCGTGCTCGGTAGCAATGTTTCTAATTAGCTCCATAATCAAAACTGTTTTGCCCACGCCCGCGCCGCCAAAAAGTCCTATCTTTCCCCCTTTTAAATACGGGGCCAACAGGTCAATTACTTTAATGCCTGTTACAAGAACTTCTTTTTTTGTAGACTGCTGATCAAAAAGGGGCGCAGATCGGTGAATTCCCCAGTGCTCTTTCGCACCAATTGGACCCGCATCATCCACGGGCTCACCAATTACGTTAATAATTCGGCCAAGCGCTTCGTCACCCACTGGCGCCATAATCATATTTTCGGTGTCTTTGACCGCGGCACCACGAACCAAGCCTTCTGTGGCATCCATTGCTATCGTCCGCACCGTTTTATCACCAAGGTGCTGAGCAACCTCTAGAACTAAATTCCATTCATCTTTGCTGTTGGCTTGATTTGTTACTCGAAGGGCGCCATAAATTGGCGGTAATTTGCCTCCGGGGAACTCAACATCCACCACCGGTCCCAATATTTGTTCTTTCTCTTATACACATCTCCGAGCCCACGAGACTAAGGCGAATCTCGTATGCCGTCTTCTGCTTGAAAAAAAAAAAAA
>ENA-ORBV01010580-ORBV01010580.1-microbial-mat-metagenome-genome-assembly--contig:-NODE-10580-length-14713-cov-7.039697_pt1 | contig 14713 bp, 11 predicted proteins | sample MGYA00237777_ERZ505514 | MGnify/ENA primary metagenome ERZ505514 (study PRJEB26160, sample SAMN06269048) | microbial mat metagenome | isolation source: Oligotrophic lake microbial mat | place... | reverse complement strand
CTCGTGGGCTCGGAGATGTGTATAAGAGACAGGCAGTATCCATTGCAAGAGGAATAAGACAAGCGTATATTGATGCCAGAAAAAAGAAACCAGCCTGAGAATATCCCATAACTCCCTTTAACCCTCACTCAACTCTTGATATAATTAGCGCATGATTTTTAGAGGTCTTTTTATCGGCGTGGATCAATACAAGTTCGGTTATATTCCCTGGCTTAGATGTGCCAAGCGAGATGCAATTGCAATGCACGCTCTTTTTACGGATACCCTTGGAGGTCAAACAAAATTGGTTGTTGATAAACAGGCCACTCGAGCTGAAATAGAAAAAGAGTTTCAGGAGCTGAGCCAATGTAGTGAATATGACGTTGTGGTTATCTACTTTTCAGGTCACGGGACAGACACCCACGAGCTGGTTACCTATGATGCAGACCGAAATGACCTCACAAACACCACAGTCCCACTTGAGATATTAACGGAGTGGTTCTCAAAAATACCGGCAAAACGTATGATCTGTATCCTGGATTGTTGTTTCTCCGGTGGTATGGGAGCTAAAGTTTTTCAAACGGGTATTCAGTCTAAAGACCTTAAATCAGCCGATGATCTGATAAAGCAGCTTTCAGGCGATAGCAAACTTATTTTCACTGCTTGTTTAGGCACAGAGGAGGCATGGGAAAATCAAAAGCTCGGACACGGATACTTGACCTATCATCTGTCTGAAGCTCTCTTGGGAGCTGGGGAGGTGCGGGAGGCCGATAAGATTGATGTTTATAAGTTGTTCAGTTTTGTAACTAAGAAGGTCAAGGACAGTGTAGCTACAATTGGGAAAATCCAAACTCCAACATTAACTGGAAGAATCGAAGGAGAGCTTAAATGGCCGATATTTCAACAAGGTGCAGTATATACTGCTGCTTTTCCAGACCGAACAATTGCAACTGTGACAGAAGATATTAAAAGTCTTTCCGTATATGGTTTTTCAGCGGATATTCTTGATGCATGGGCTGGATCGGTTAAGACATTGAATCAACTCCAACTGGATGCCATTAACGATTTTGGTCTTTTGAAGGGAAAGCACTTGGTTGTTTCCGCACCAACTTCTTCAGGAAAGACCATGGTTGGAGAGCTGGCAGCACTACACGGAATCAGGATAGGACAAAGAGCTTTTTTCCTTTTACCACTTAAAGCACTTGTTAGTGATAAGTATGCTGCTTTTAATGATACCTACGGCAGATTTGGATTAAAAACGATCAGAGCAACCGGAGATCACAGTGATGACATTCCGGCTTTAATGAGAGGGCAATACGATATTTGCCTGATGACTTATGAAAAGTTTGCTGCTCTTGCTTTATCCAGTCCTCATATTCTTGAACAGGTTGGTGTAATTGTTGTTGATGAAGTACAAATGATTGCCGATGAGAATCGAGGAGTAAATCTTGAGTTCATTTTGACTCTCGTGAAGATGAGAAGATTACACGGCATAGAACCTCAACTGATTGCTTTATCAGCAGTAATTGGAGATACAAATGGTCTCGAGAGGTGGCTTAGTGCTGACCTACTACGAAGAACTGAAAGACCAGTCCCTCTCGAAGAAGGAGTTATAACCGGAAGTGGTACTTTTCGCTATCTTGACGCTTTACAGGCAGAAAAGCAAACTCAGTCTTATATTCAACCATCATACATAAAAGGGTCGAGTCAGGACGTTATTATTCCGTTAGTCCAAAAGTTGGTTGCAGAAAACAAACAAGTAATTGTTTTTCGAGAGACAAAAGGAGAGGCACGAGGATGTGCGTTATACCTAACCAGAAACTTGGAGTTACAACCGGCCCAGGCAGTAATTGACTTGCTCCCCAAAGCTGACCTTTCTAAATCATCAACTGATTTACACACTGCATTAGCGGGAGGAGTTGCGTTTCATATTTCTGATTTGAATCCCGAAGAAAGAAAACTCATAGAAGAATACTTCCGAGCAAAAGATACCAAATTGAAAGTGATAGTCGCTACGACCACTTTAGCAATGGGTGTGAATACTCCTGCTGATGCGGTAGTTATTGCTGGACTCGAACATCCTGGTAATCAAGCATATTCAATAGCGGAATACAAAAACATGGTTGGTCGTGCGGGGCGTTTAGGATACTCACCTAAAGGGTTTTCTTATTTAGTGACTATGACAGCAAGTGACGAACACAATTACTGGCAAACCTATGTCTTGGGTAGTCCAGAGAACTTAGAGTCCAAGTTTTTCAATGGAAATACTGATCCTCGATCTCTTGTACTGAGAGTTTTAGCAGTCTCACAACGATACGCAAGCCAAGGAATGAGTGCAGAGGATATTTCTTTATTTTTGGAAGAAAGCTTTGGATCATTCCAGCAGAAGCAACAAACTGTGCAATGGAAGTGGGATAGGAGTCATACAGCCTCAATGCTTAGTGAGTTAGAACAGAATGTTCTTGTACAAAACGATGGCACGGGCCTTTACTCTTTAACACGCTTAGGTTGGGTGGCAGGTAAAAGTGGCCTTGAGGTTGAATCAGTGTTACGAATCGTCAGTGCAATTCGACCACTTCAGGCTTCAGAAATAACTGATCCAGTGCTTATTACTGTTTCACAACTTACCGTTGAATTAGATAATGTCCTGTTTCCGATAAACCGCAAAAGCACAGAAAAAGAACCACAAACATGGCAAAGAGAACTTCAGGGACAGCATATACCTCGCCACGTATTAGACTCTGTATATCGCAATGTAAAAGATCAACCGACAGCCACTTTAAGAGCAAAAAAAGCCGTCTCTTGTTTACTTTGGATGACAGATAAACCTTTATCGGAGATTGAAGCAACGATGACCCAATTTGGTGGTAGTACTGGAGGTGCGGCTGGACCAATTAGAGGTGTGGCTTCAAGAACCTGCGATGTCTTATCCGTTGTAGCGGATATTGCTCAGGTACTTCATACAGACCTCAATTTGGGTGATCGAATTGAAAAACTATTAGTTAGGCTTGAAATAGGTATACCCTCCGGAATTGCTCAGCTTGCAAAATACACAGGTGCTTCTCTAAACAGAGGAGATTATCAAAGACTTATGGGAGCGGGCTTGTCCGACTTAGAATCTATTGAAAAAGTAGGAGAGGAAAAATTGTTAGAATGCGTAGACGGTTCATCGGTGAAACTGGAAGAAATAAGGAAAGCCTCAGAAAAGAAAAAAGATATGGACGAGGATGACAAGTTCACTACCCCAATCTTGCCTCAATATGAGGCTTGATGCTAAACACTCCGAGTAAGTGTATGGAGCTTATGCAAAACTTGCATGTCTTGAGATTCAGTTGAGGATATTGTCACTTTGAGAGATTTGATTGGTGTTAAGTGGCTGTTGAATATGATTTCCTTCTCCTGATATACCAACTTTGTACCAGGGGTCATAAACTGTCTTACTACTTCTTCCACTCTCGGCAGTTCTTCTTGCGATTGCTTGTTTTTGTTTTTCATTGCTTCCTATTCTAACAATTATTCGATCTAAATGGTATCGAGTGAAGATCAAGGGGTACTTATCGTAATACTTAGTTGGTATAATATACCCATCGGTTATACCAGGTAGTTCCTGGTAAGAATTGGTTGCCCACCAGAAATAGTGGTGTCATAATCTTTGCCCATTGAGATCCTGGTGTAAGTATGAAGAATTTTGATTGAGATAAACGTATGCCACTTCCCCAATCAGAAAAAAAGATCGACGTTGATAGTCTTACAGCAAGGAACATTCAAGAAAGCCAAATATCGCGTTCAAAGCAATTACTGGAAAATGCTCTAAGAGCGAAAGCCACAGGTGAGGTGGTTGACCTCACTGACTGGCTGGAGGACCAATTTATTACGGCAATTAACAATCCCACTTTGCAGGGTGAGCTAATTAAAAAGTCTAATTTCTTCAACTACTTTCCGGAACTCTTTGATGAAGACAAAATATCTGCATTTGTGACAGCTAGCTTTATCAAACTTCCATTTCCCACTTTCCTCGTTCAGGCATCCCAAAATGAACCATTAAAAGGAGCAGTCCAAGTTTCTTTACGCGTTGATATTTCCAGGCTTACTCAAAAAGCAAACTTTTATCACAAAAGTGCCAATAAAAAAATCACAACTGGTCGAGAGATTGCTGAAAACTTAGCAGAAACAGCGATCGCTTCCACTTTATTAAGCAGCTTTTTAAAAGCCATATCCGCCTAATGAACTTTGATGAGCAATTAAAATTTAGAATAGACAATCAATTTGCCATAGATGAAATTTTGTTGCGAGACTCCATTCTAGATGAAGGGATTGACGCTGTTCTGAAAATTCTCGCCTTAGAAGACTTCTATCTCTTTTTCTCTGTCTTACATCAGTTGATAGTTCTACACGTTACCTCTCACCCAGTGCCTGAAGTCTTGAGTCAGTATGGTGAAGCCTTGACAAGAAGTCTTGAGCTCGAAGAACAGAGTGCCTTTGCAGAAAGCTACAAAAAGGATGCTGCAGAACTAAGAAAAATTTTAGTATCGCTCGCCATTGTACAAATTATTATAGCGAAGTTGTGATAAGCGATTATATTCTACTTTTGTATGTTACCCTTTTCACAATAAGACTCCTGAGTGGCAGCGCACAGACAAGTAGTACATTCTTCATGGTTGTCCCCCCAGTGAGGTAATGGTGACTCCGAAAGAAAATCGTTTGATGAATTGGTTGGAAGGAAAATTAAGGGAAATGGGACTAGATGCAGTAGCTCCCGATATGCCTATGATAATGGTAACTGAATTGTAAAAGTGCTACCTTCACCAACTTCACTCGTGGCAATAATTTCGCCATCGTGGGTTTGGATAATTTTCTTTGCAATAGAGAGGCCTAAACCATAGCCTTCGGCTTCAGAACGTGATTTATCAGCGCGATAAAATCGATTAAAAATATGAGGAAGATCTTCGCCGGAAATGCCGCTACCAGTATCGCTGACTGAAATATATGCAGTCTTTTTCTCTACCCATGAAGTAACTTTAATCTTACTTTTCGCTGGACTATATTTAATTGCATTATCGAGAATAATTACAACTGCTTCAGTTAATTGCTTTGATTGAGCTAGAAGGTCTGTGTCCTTTACAGCTAAGGAAATGTTAATCTGCTTCTCCTTGGCTAGTGATGATACTTTTCTATGAGCTGTTCTAACAATTGCTGCCAAAGAAGTCTTCTTCTTTTTCCTATTTCCTTTGAGAGTTTCGACTTGTGTTAGGCGGAGTAAATTATTCGTCAATTCCTGGAGTGTAGCTACTTCTTCTAGGTTGCTTTGGATGAGACTTCGCGCTTGCAGGTCAGTGATTTTCTTTTCTAAAAGATTACTCTCCATTTCAGCTCGCAGTGTGGCAATTGGGGTACGCAGTTCATGAGATGCATTTGAGATAAAATCATTTTGTTCATCAATCATCACCTTAATTGGTCTTAAAGTTGTGCCAGCTAAAAAGTAACTCGCAACTCCAGAAAAGAACAGGATCAGACCATTGATAATAATTAAAGTAAAAAATGATTTTTGCCTTAGCTCTTTAAGATCTTCCAGTGAGGCGCCATTTTTGGATCGTGGTGTAGAAACGCGGAAAGGAGCACCTGCTGCTTCTAAATGCTGGTCAATTTCCATTCGAGTAATAATTCGTTGAATTTCTCTAGTCGAAGAATTATAAAAAGCCACGCTAAATAAGCCGCTAATCAACATGATCAATAGCAAGTACCACGCCGTAAGTTTCAGACGAGCTGACTCAAACATATTTACTTTTGATCGCTAATTTCGTAGCCGAATCCTCTGACGGTTTGAATTAAATGTTCCTTGAAAGGTTTATCCACTTTACCACGTAGATTTTTAATATGAACTTCAACAGTGCTGGGTAAAATATCTGCGTCGTAGTTCCAAACGTGATTTACAATTTGCTCTTTAGAGACAACTTTATTTTTATTCCGCATTAGGAACTCTAAAATGGAAAATTCTTTGCTAGAGAGAGTAAGTTGCTGTTCTCCTCTTTTAACTTTAAAGCTGGAAGGATCCAACGAGAGTTCTTTAACAAGAAGAGCTGGGCCATTATTTTTATTCGATCTTCGTAGTAAAGCACGAATTCGAGAGAATAATTCTTCAAAAGCAAAAGGTTTGACCATGTAGTCGTCGGCACCCGCATCTAAAGTGATGGTCTTATCGCTTACTTGCCCTCTCGCTGTCAGCATTAAAATAGGTGTGTCAATTGTATGTTTACGTAACTGGGTACAGATTTCGAGACCATTCATATGCGGCAACATGACATCTAAAATTATCAGGTCGTAGTTTTCAGTACTTGCTAAGTCATATCCTTTTTCACCATCGTAGATAGCATCAACCGCATATTTTTGTAGTTCTAATGCACGCTTAACTGCATTGGCCAACTTAATCTCATCTTCAATAATTAAAATTCTCATTACCCAGTATTCTAATAGTTATTTCTTAAGTTTGGCTGAAGAATTTAACGAAGTTTTCTCAAAGCAAAACAGCTCTGATGCACCAGAGCTGTAGCTGTTTAAAGTGGCCAATCTTACATCATGCTATGCATTCCTGTTCCTTTTCCACGCATCTTAAACATCAAGTACCGCGCATCAATACCATTTTGTTTTGCCCATTCTCGGAGAGCTGCTCGTTCGGTTTCCATAGCAGCTTTATGTTCCTCTGGAGTTTTGCCATCCATACTAGTCATTTTTGCTGCATGACTTGCTTGAAGTTCTTTTTGTTTAGCAATGATCAGTTGCTTTTGCAGTTCAGTGATTTTTCCCTGAGTAACAAGTTGAGCTAACCGAGCTTCGTATTCTGCCGAACGCTTGGTTTGCTGCTCTTGTCGCTCTTGGTTAAAAACTGCTTCAACTTCATCTTGCTTCAGACCAAATGTATCAGCAATTCTTTTGGCTAAATCAGACATGGGAGTTGGGTCTGCTGTCCTAGTTTGAGCAAAGACCTGGCTAGAACCTAGCGCAGCTCCACTCAAAATTGTGACAAATGCCGTGGTGAGGAGTAGCTTGTTGATAGTTTTCATATTCTTTCCTCCTTTCTAAACTGTACTGTACACAGCCAAGCTTAAGAAATGCTGAAAGCAGGAAATGTGCTACGTTAGTGGCTGGTGCTATCTTGACAAAGATACGGTCTAGTCTGATGATACCTTCCGTAGATTATAGTCGAGGCCCATATGGTAGCTGCAGGAAAAGAAAATCTTTTTACACAAGACGCTTTAGAAAGATTTGTCAAAGAGCTGATGATTGCTGAGTTACTAGGCAGCGAAGTTGACGATCTAGTTGATGATGAAATGGTGAAGATGGTTTGCAGATGGGAGTGGAGGCAGGATCCGATTCAAACGATTCCTGGAATTAGTGTAGCGTCAGCTTTTTTTGGAAAGAAGATTGAGGGTCCAGATGAAAAAGTAGAAAAGGCAAGGAAGTTGCTACAACCTTACTATACTCAGGAGGAACTACTCGCGGTTCCTGCAGTGCAAGATGATGAAAGCTTCCCCACTTTATATCAGATAGAGCCAGGCCTTAGACCAGATCAATATATGCTCCTTCAGCAACTAATTGCAAAACAGCTACTCGGTGAGTCACATAAGGGCTTAGGTATTCAAGCTTCCCAGGTGGATGTATTTTTTTTAGCAACAACAGTACCAGTTGAAAAAGATTGGGCGAAGAAGATCGCTAGGATAATGGGAATCCCTGAGGAGAGAGTGATCATCTATCATAAAGCCTGTAATTCTTCTGGAAGTGCTATTTTTGAGCTTCATAGTGGCGTGTACGATGAGGAATTAGCGCTCCGAGTAGAGGGATTTGCAGATGGTGCCACTGCGAATATCTCTCTATTTGCAATAGAAGATGCGAATAGACTAACAGGTCAGGGTGATGCGCTTTCACCTCAATTTTTTTCTAGTGCTGCTTCTGCTATCTCACTTCGGTATTCTAAACTACCAAGTCAAGGTCCTTTGACCTTACTGCACGGAGCACATAAAGATGTAAAAAAAGGCTCTGAGTATCTTCAATCTACTAAGCCATACGATACATGGGTTGGGTATCGTCAGGAAAACAGAGTGGTTGAGTCCTTGTACCTTCAAGATCCCGGAGAGGGTTGGATTATAAAAATGAATGGCCCTCGGTCAGGGGAGTTCTTTAGATCACATGCCGTTAGCTTAATTAAAGAAGTTTTTACCCAATATATTGAACAAGAAATTGCTAGTGGCTCTCTTGTAAGAATGGCAGATGAGTCTGGCGACTTAAATTTATCGGCCTACACGCCTCTAATCAAGAGAATCGTGATGCATCACCCTGGAGCAAAAGTCTTTAAAAGCGTAGGTGAGAAGTTGATGGATATGAAAAAAGTCAAACTAGGTTTTTCGCCTGAGCAAATGCCGTTCGTCATCACAGAAGGAAATGCACCATCAGCCACGATTCCAATTGCTTTAGGGAGGCAACTAGTGGACATTAAAGGTGGTGCAAAGATCATCCTGCTGTCATTTGGTGCAGGTGGCAGCTTTACGTGTGGAATCTACGAATACAACCTGCAAGACGAAGCTGAAGCTGAAGCTTAGGTCACAATGTCAGAGGATTCTGAAGGGGTGGCGGAAATTCTAGTCTAAGTCTGGTAGTTTACTTCTCTGATTCCCAAGGTGGCATGAGTTGGAAGTAGTTGCCTTCAGGATCTGCAAAGGTAGCAATCCAAGCACTCTCATCTCCTTCACCCATTTGATATGGCTCTGCAACGACAGTAGAGCCAAGCCCTTTAATTCGTTCAAACTCTTTTTTTACTTCTTTGGTCTCAAAGTTCATGATGAGACGCTCAGGATTGTTGGACTTGCCTTTAACTTTGTCATGAGAACCAATACTCATAAAGCAGTTCCCTGCATTGAAACCGTACCAACCTTCTTCGGCCATGTCAGGTTTTTTTCCTAAGACTTTTTCATAAAACTCTGCCAGAACTTTTGGGTTTTCAGAACCAATCATAATTGAGTTGAGATTTAACATAGATCTCCTTTTCTTGAAAAGTAGCTGAATCTATAAATTGATTATACGTGGTTAGGAAGAGGAAAGGGTAAGAGAGTTGTGTATATGGGGGGATAATCAAACCTTCACAAGCTTTCTGACCTTCTCATCTACCAACGCTGCAATTTTCTGATGCGATTCTGGATCGAGATGATAGCCATCTAGTTTACTTGAGGTTATCTGCTCCCCTAAATTGATAAAAGCACAGCCATACTCGAGTGCAACCCGGTCAATAATTTCAAGTAAGTCTCTCATGGCGTCCGCTATTTGCTGGGGAGAGCGTTGGTATCTTTCTTTTAAATCGTTTGTGCCTAGAAAAAGCACCACACAAACTTTAGCCCAAAATCAGTCTAGAAAAAATTACGGTGAACCCGTTGCAGGTCCGAAGCGGACACCAGCTCCGTCATTGTAAATCTTTTGGACTTGCGTGGCTGATACTGCGTAGTTGTAGATACGAGCGTCATCGAGTTGACCGTTAAAGTAGCGATTTCCATCTGATGTTGAGCCAATTCGAGCATTACTGGTGGTGGCTTGGGTGGTGGCTGGAAATGTACCAGAAAAAGTCAGGGTTTGTTGGATGCCATTGATGTATATTTTAAAACGATTAGCATTACCAGACAGTGTGCCATCAAACACCACTGCTACATGAGTCCAAGTGCCGGTGGAGATCGTGTTTGCTGGTGTGACGGCATATGTATTGCCGTCAGTTGTAGTGGTGCCAATGCCAGCAAGAATAGAATTGTTTAATCCAAAAACAGATGTGTTGGTTTGAGTGTACCAAGCGGTTTGAGTGTTGCCATTATTAAATTTGCACAAAAGGCACTTTAGACCTGAGATACTGGTTGGCCTCAGCCAAATACCCCAGCTGAGTTGGCTCACGGACTCCGTGAGTGGCATATCTCCCATATCCACATAATCATCCGTCCCATCAAAATGCAAACTCGAGTTATACTTCCCAGTCGCCCCATTGCCCCAGGCAGTACTGGCGGTATTACAGGTTCCAGCCGAAGTTTGGGTACCGCTGGCTCCGACCGTCAGCGTCCCGTTCAGGCCATTACCACTACCATCATTAATAGTACTCCCCTGGCATTCATCCATTTTCCAGTGGGCGATAGGCCCGCCGCGGTTGTAGTCGTAGGCGACTTGGGCTGGAGTAAGAGCGTAGTTAAATACTCTCACTTGATCCACCTTACCATGTAGCGGGTTAGACCCGTTTGGTTGAGAACCAATCGCAAAGTTCAGCGCGTTGCTCAGACTATCTATTAAGCCGATGGTGCCAGTTTGACTAGCAGTGACATTGACCCCATTAATGTAGACACGGGTATTCGTAGCAGAATCGTCGTCCCATACTACTGTAAAATGATTCCAGTTTGAGTTGAGGAATGAGCTTGAGGAGTTCATGAAAAAAACGTCAGTGCCGTCGTCAAGAATAAAAAACAAATTATCCCCACCATCGGATAAATAAATTGTATAGCCCACATTTCCTGCTGAAGTCACTGTGCTATTTCTTTTTTGTACGATACTATCATCCGTAGTAGCACTGGCTCTAGAAAACCACCCCGAAATACTAAAGTCACTTGAAGCGCCAAAATCTAAAATTCCTGACGCAGGGTCTGTGATGAGCACTTTACCTGTGGAATTATCCACGTCAAATGCAGAGCCAAATTTTCCTGGCACCCACCCACCATTTCCAATAGTAATCGTGCCGGTATTTTCATTTCCACTGGTGTCCACAGCTGTAGTTCCTGTATTTGAGTCGAGTCTCCACTCTCCTACAGGTGGGTTCCCGGCTCCGTCTGTTAGTTGAGTTGCCTCGAGAGATGCTGTGGTGCCGTAATTAGTAGAGGCTCCGGCATTCATGTCAATTCTGACTTGTTCTTCGGTTAAAAAGGCCCGGTAGACTTTGACATTATCAATATCTCCGTTGAATTCGTCGCCATCGTTTGCCCCATTTCGGTCACCAATATACAAAGTATTTGAATTAGCTAAACTGCCAGTGGCTGCAATGGTGGTATCACTAGCTACCAATTTTCCGTCAACGAATAGATCAATTCTGGAAGTGTTGCTTTTACGGGCTACGAAGTGATGCCAAGTACCATCATAAATATCTGTCCCATACTGCGCCGCGTCCTCTGGCTGAAAAGCACTATCGTCATCAATCCCAAAGGTCAGTTGCCCTGAAGTAGTAAAATACAAGGCATAGCCAGGCACGTTCACCATATTTGTTTTGCAGATAAAACATTCAATCGCGGGCGGATTTGTTGCTGAGTCTGACTTAAACCAACCAGAAATTGAAAAATCATCTGCTGCCACAAAGTCTAGATCGTCATCATCGGCACGCGAGAGCCAGTTAGTCCCCACGCCATTCCAAGCACCGTTGATTTTTCCTGACCTAGTCCAGGAACTTGTACTCAGTGTGAGGGCATTGCTATTGATAGAAGCATCGTTAGCAGTCGTACCTTGGTTCTCATCCATTGACCAGTAGGAGACATAGGAGCCAACGGGTGATCCACCTACTGGATTACCGGCATTCATGTCTTCCACAATTTGGGAGGAGCTACGAGCATAGTTATACAGTCTGACATCATCCAAACGCATGGCCCCACTGCCATCCCCAATACTGCCAAATTTGAGCGGATTGTTATCAGTATTGAGGGTGGTAGTAGAAGCGGTCGTGGTATCTCTGACCCCATTGATATAGGTAATAATCGAGACTTTATTGTAGGTAACTGCTACATGACTCCACTGGTTGAGGGGTACACTATTGGTCGAAGCAGTCTTTGCAACGGTGTTTTCAATGGGTACAACCTTTCCCGTACTATTGAGATACATGCCATAGAGCTCAGTGCCTTTGTCTACCAGATAGTGATAATTTGTGCCATACGCTGTTGGATAGACCCACGCTTCAGCAGTATATTGATCAGTAACATCTAGGACTGAACTCGTAGTATCGGCGACTGTGACATGCGCGGTGGCAGCTGCCGCCACGCTGACAGATCCACCATACTTACCAGTTTGCCAGGTCGGGTTATTCGTTAAGGTCCCGGTTAGCCCACTGGTACTATTGTCAGCTGCAGTGGTGCCACTCATTTCATCCATTTTCCAGTGGCCCATGGGACCAATCCCTTCGTTAGCCAGAGTGGCCACTTCTGATCCACCCAGAGCCCGGTTGTAGACTCGGACATCATCTATTTTGCCGTTGTAAAGGTTTGATGCGCCACCATTACTAGCCCCCAGATAGAAAACATTGCCGCCTGAGATACGCCCGGCAGAAGCACATGACCTGACTAACACCCCATTAATATAGATATTGATTATGGTGTTACCACTACCGTTGTCTTCTATGGTCTCAGCCACATGTGACCACGTGTTGACGGAAATTACGGCGGTAGTGTCGCAGCTAGTCAGCACTGTTTGCGCGGCATTTCGAAGACTGCCTCTGATAGTTCCACCTGACAATATGAAAAGGCCATAGCCAAAGGTAGTGCCGTTGTCACCACCGGCAATTGCCATTGAAGTAGTAATCGCGCTGGGATTCACCCAGGCTGCCACTGAGACGCTGGTATTTACCATACTTAAAGATGATCCAGCCGCCGTTACTGTCCTTACATAATCATTAGAACCATCAAAACTGCCGGCATTGCCAAACTTGCCTGCTGCTCCCCCTGTTGGACCAGTGGAGGTGGGACAAGAATAAGCATTGTTACCTCTACCTGAAGAGTCTAGAACTGACAAAGTTGAACAGTTATTGGTCCAACTAGCTTCATCCATCCGCCAGTAGCCTACCAGACCGTCGGTGAGGGTACGGCGCGTGGCTTGCCCAAGACGACCAGCACCGGCATTGTAATCAACGGCGACTTGGGCGGCGGTCCGGGCGTAGGGGTAGATACGGGGTTCGTCTAGCATGCCGGTTAGAAATGTCGTAGAGTAAGCCCCAAGTTTGACTGCCGACCCGGTCAAGGCCGTGCCGGTAGTTACTTCTACATACTGCCAAGTATTGGCCACTAAAGTACTAGTAACTAATCCATTTACATAAATTGTTGGTGAGGCAAAACCACTCGCAGAGATTGTGCCTGATGAAAACGTAATTAGAGCCGTGCCATTTAGATCAACCAGGGTACCCGTAGTCAGTGAGGTTGGCCGCACCCAGAGACCGACTGATTGGATGCCTCTAACCGTATTGGTTACCGATACATAATCATTCGTCCCATCAAACCGCAAACAATTCCCACTGACACACTCACCTTCCGGCACCCAAGTGGGATCATCAGTGCTTGACCCTGAGGTTGCCCCTAAAGTGCCATCACTATTATTACTCGTACTATCTTGCACAGTTTGTCCTTGCCCGTCATCAAACTTCCATTCTGCCACCGGGCCGGGAGTGACTTCTTCGGTGGCCAATGTGCCTACTACTACTCGGGTATCATATTTACGGAAGAGCTCCTTGCCAGGATAGTTGCTGGTGGTGTAGGGACTAATGTCTACGCTACCGCTGTACTGAGCCGCGATTTCTTCAGCGGTGAGGGCGCGAGTGTAGAGGCGGGTGTCGTTGATGAGGCCGGACCAGGGATTGGCGCCAGAACTGGTGAGAGAACCGATTGATGCGCGGGTTAATAATATGTTTCCTACCCACGTACCTAGGACAGTCTTTGTTGATCCAGATTGAGCACCGTTAAAATATACTTTTACTTCGTCAGTAGCTTTTGACCAAGTCATTGCTACCTGGAACCAATTAGTTGTAGAGGTGCTGATAGTGGTTGTTTCGAGTGTTCCGCCTGCTCCATAATTAACAATGATTTGATTACTCGTACTATTTTTATAAATACTAATATCATTACTGGAACCGTCCACGCTTAAACTTAAAATTCCGTCGGTCGTCCCATCCGTCCACACCCCAGCACCGCTCACCTTTGCCCAAGCTACCAAAGTACCTTCATTGGGATTAAAAACACTATTCAGCTGATGCGTATAAATATTGACGTTATCATTCGTCCCATCAAACGAAAAAGCCGTCGCACCATGGCCGCCGGTGCCGCTGCTAGAGCCAAGAGTAACGCCGTTGGTGGGTACACCAACCAAAGGTGAAATTTTAGTTATTGAAATGTTGTCAAACTCACAGTATTGCCCAGAAGAGTTGGCACTACAATACAGTGCTACATTTGCATTTGCTGCTACTTTAATCACGTCAAAAAATTGCCAAGAGCTAGAAGATGTTCCCGTGAAGGTTGTGCTTGTGGCAGCATCACCTACTCTAGGTATCGCCGTTCCATCGCCTCGAGCATAGCCAGTGAGTCGGTACGTTTTTCCTATCACTAAAAGCGATTGCGTCGCTCCTACAGTTGTGCCGTTAAAGGTGGTTCTTAACGCTTGAGTGCCACCCTGAGGGTTGGAAGTGTCCTTGGTGAGCGTTGTTGAATTTAATGCAGTGTAGCTCCCCGTCCCACTCGCTTCCATATTTCCATCTTGCAAGAGTTCACCAGAGCGGATAGAGGTATCTGTGGCTACAGTAACGTTATCAAATTCGACGTACTGTGTTCCGGTGTTTGTAGTTGTGCTGAGGCGCACATCGGTTGCTGTTGAGACAAATAAAAGATCAAAGGGTTGCCAAGTGGTACTGGTAGTGCCAGTAAATATTGTTGTGGTGCCGTGCCGCACAATCGGCGTGGCTGAGCCATCACTCCTGGTATATCCA
>ENA-ORBV01010579-ORBV01010579.1-microbial-mat-metagenome-genome-assembly--contig:-NODE-10579-length-14714-cov-5.600806_pt1 | contig 14714 bp, 9 predicted proteins | sample MGYA00237777_ERZ505514 | MGnify/ENA primary metagenome ERZ505514 (study PRJEB26160, sample SAMN06269048) | microbial mat metagenome | isolation source: Oligotrophic lake microbial mat | place... | reverse complement strand
TTATAGTTACTATCGTTTGACCCAACATGACTTCGTCCTAAGTAGAACCCGATATGGAGATGACCGTGATACTCGCAGCCTTGCAGGTTCCCGAAAAGCATGGGCAACTTCTCTTTGATTTCAGCAATAGGAATGACTCCCATTCCTTTTTTGTCACCCTTCATGGAATCTAACAGTTCCATCCTCTGCTTGCAATGATCTTCCCTGCGCAGCTTATCTTTAACATTGGCATCTGACAGATGAATTAAAAATTTCTTCCTCTTCGGAACACACATCTCCACGTGTCGCAGATGCATTGGCATGTTGCACAGTCGCAACATTGGTTCCAGCTGACGGGTGTAGACACCTTTTTGAGCAGAAAGAACATCCACATGCTCATTGAGCCTCCCCACGACTGTTTTGATCCAAGGCTCATCGCATTCATCAACTTCAACAGCAGTGGACAATCCATCAAGTTCACCCCTGCAGAATGGCAACTCATCGTGTCTCTCTTTTCCACCATCAATGCACTCGCCAAGCTCTTTTTCGAAAGCTGAATAACCTTTCTTTCTGTTCTTGGTCCACTCGGAGTCCTCATGTGCCATTGACTCTATGTCTTCAGAAGACAGAATTGGCTCCTCTTCGTCTGTGTCTGGCTCATTGACTTTGGTCCTTGCCAACCAGTTGCGTTGAATCATTATGGCGGCCATGTGGCGGAGAAAAGGATTGTGTTGTTGTCTTTTTTGTGGTGCAGGGGGGGTGCTCACATGATGCAATGGTGGGGTCAGGAAGGCGTCGTTGTTGCTGGCATCGTTGCTGGCTTCATTTCCGGTGTTGCTGTTGCATTGTCGTCTTTTTTGCAGCTGAGGGGGGACACTCACATGATGCGATGGGGGGGTCAGGAAGGCGTCGTTGTTGCCATCGTCCTTGTTGCCGCCTGTGACGTTTCCAGGTTCCTCACTGCTGGCTGCCATGTCTTCATCCACAACATCATCGACAACCCCACCAACCGGCTTTGCGGCTGGCTTGGAGGCTGGCTTGGAGGCTGGCTTGGGAGCTGGCTTGGAGGCTGGCTTGGGAGCTGGCTTTGCGGCTGGCTTGCGATCTGTGTCACCAGTGGTTTCATTCAACTGCGCACTCAACTGTTGGGCCAATCGATGAACATTTTGAATTTGTTGAGTTTTGCGCCTTGGGTTTTGCCGAATTGGCATGGTGGCAGCAGCTGGAATAGGACGTGAAGCACTGCCAGCAGCCTCTTCAATCTCCATGTGGTCGTCGTTATCATCGTTGTTGGCGTCGTTGTCGTTGTTGGCGTCGTTGTTACCATTGGCGTCATTGTTGTTGTTGTTGTTGTTGGCCGCTTCGGGGTTAACCGCTTCGGTGTTGTTGTTGTCATCAGCCGCCACGTCTTCTTCAGCATTGATCCACCTCCTTGCGTTTTCCGAATTGCGTTCGAAATCGCGCACGAGCATCACGTTGGATTGCTCTTCCACCAGAGTAGCCGGCATGTGGACATTCTGGCTGCTGCGGCGGCGGGGTGGAGGCATTGGACGTGGAGGACTGCCAGTGGCCTCTTCAATTTCCATGTCGTCCTCAGCTGCATCATCCATTGGGAATGGGTAATCCGCCTGTGTTTTAGCTATGTTGATCCTGTGCTGAGCCAGTGCAACTTCCATTTTCGCCTTTTGGACTTTCCGATGAGCTTCTGCTTCATCTGAGTCCAAATAATTATAGGGAGCTAAGGCAGCAGCACCCCGCTGGGCCCAATGGTTGTTGTGTCTTTCTAGCACTTCGGAATGCATGGCTGCCCAATGTTGATAGTCGTCACGAGCAATTTGCATCCATTCCTCTCGATCAACTTGTGGATCAATAAACTTTGTAGCTATCAACAGATTCAAGGCGCAGTGGTGTTGATCATTCACCTCCTTGTGTTCTTGAATGACATCTTCATCTCCACTGTTAGTAGCCATGGCTTCGTCCGCAATGGCTTCGTCGGCAATGGCTTCGTCGGCAATGGCTTCGTCGGCAATGGCTTCGTCAGCAATGACTTCGTCGGCAATGGCGTCGTCAGCAATGGCTTCGTCGGCAATGGCTTCTTCGGCAATGGCTTCAATTGCAGTGTCTTCTTTGGCTTTGTCCATGACATTCGGCGCTTAAGACTTGAATGCTGAATGTTCAGGGAGCAATTCGGCTCGATGATAATTACTTGCTTCCAGCTTAAGGCGTTGACACTTGACTTCCAATTCGATTCGCCACTGCCTTTCGTGCTACCGTGTTGATCCTTCAGTCAACATGCTTCCTCTGTTAGATGCTCCGAATTCGTCCTTGATGCCGGACTCTTCAACTCTATCGATCCTGCTGGCCTTGCTGCTATCGATCCTTCCTTCACTTGGTGCGGCAACTCGTCCTCGTCGATGATGAGGCTTCGCGATGATGCTCTTCTTTTTGCTTCTAGCGGCTAACCACTGCTGTCTTTTCCACCAATGCAACCTTCCTTTCTTCTCGTCGTCCTTCTCCTTGTGCTCGTGTTACTCTTGATGCTCTTGGCACTTCAGTTCTAATAGCTTGCTCGATCTCGTCTTGATGTTGTTGTTGCTGTTCTTGCATTATGACTTGATGACATGCAATCCGCATCGGAAATGCCTTGGAAATCCAGTTCTTTACAGAAATTCCGGTAATGTTTCCGGTTGCAAGATGTTGTAATGTTTCCGGCTGTAAGACATTGTCGTTATGTTGTGTTGGTTTGATCCTCCACGGCTTGACAGCGTTATCGCGTTGTCTCTTTGTTATTAATTTTCAATTCGCCAATCTTTATTATTAATTTTCAATTCCCCAACACTCTTCGCACTGCCGCATCAATCCTTTCACTTGTGTGGTCGATGCCGTTAGCTTCGTCAATCAATCCTCTACACTTCATCCTTCGATTCTAATAGCTTTCTTGTTGCTCTTGTAGTAGGTCTTGTGTTCGTTTTGTTGTTGACACACTCTTCTTGCATTATGACTCATCAGCGATTTTCTTTGCTCGCCACTATCTAGTAGCTAGCTAGCTAGCGATTAGTAGCTGGCTAGCTAGCTAGCTATTGTGGCATGCGCACACTAAAATAAATGATGCATGCACTGTGGAGTAAAGAGTAGAAAATTGTTTTGTGCTTAGCTTAGATCTGGGTTTACATTTAGAAGAGCCCTGTGCTTACTACAGATTCGAGTGCCACGAGTGCCTGTGCTTGGAACGAAGTGTGGATCCAGTGTGGTTGTGTAGGTTTGCGTAGACCCGGCCGGCAAGGTTAATAACCACCCACAATCTGGAGAAAAAGTAATTAAACTGGAGAAAAAGCACTGATGTGTCACCCAACCATCTTTTCTCCAGACGGACTTTTCTCCAGCTCTGATTGCTTTTCTCCAGATCCACAGATGATGTGTCTATGAACATAAATGCAATCGAAGACAATTGATAACGACTGCAAGTGCATTGATGTTCTGCAATTAGAATCTTGTTTGCTTGCTGGACCAGCAAACTCACAGTTTCTTTGGATCTGCCCTTCGAATCACAGTCGATCATGCAAGCCACGTTGTGATGTCGGTGATTAAGCTCATGTCAAGGTAAGGACGGCCTAATAGAACATTTACGTAGTTCATCGGGCATGCATTCTGGATCGTAAAAAGTAACCTTTCTCACATGAATCGACTTGCACCAGGATTGTGGCCTCGTCTCATTTGCTGGAAGAGGAACACGAAACGAACAACGACAAAGACTCTGCATCGTTGTTGCATGACCACACTCATGGCATTACCTCTGATCCCTTGACACAATTCGCGTGTGCATTTAGTGCCTTGATCCACGACGCCGACCACGTCGGAGTCTCCAATGCCCAGCTGGTCTTAGAGGGAGTTCCCATTGCAAAGCGACACAAGGTATGAACTTGCAACAACATGCACTGGCATCGTGTGTGATTCGACGTAGCTAACACTGGTTTCTCTTCCTTTTTGCTGACCAAAGGAGAGATCAGTGGCCGAGCAAAACTCACTGGACCTCTCCTGGGAGCTGTTGATGAAACCCGACTATCAGGCTTGACCAATGGTGAAATTGGCTTCTTTGACTTTTATGTCATTCCTCTCACCAATAAACTAAAGGAGTGTGGGGTCTTTGGCGTCTCATCCGGAGAGCACCTGGATTGTAAGTTGTTTTCGCTTGAGACTTATTGCATGCACATGCTGCGTGATAGATGTCATCCTCACCGCATGTTGCATCATCCTTTGTCATCTTAGACGCTCAAAAGAATCGGGCTGAATGGAAAGCCAACGGTGAAGAGATCGTCGAGAAGATGATCCGGCAAGTTAGAACGAAATATGGCGTGAAGGGCGCTGATGGACAGATCGTCAAGGAAGAGTTGCAAGAACAGGCACTGCCACAAAGGAAACTTTCTTTTGATGTTTAGGTAGTTTGGTGCGGCAGGTTTCCAGCTACCTCAAATCCAATGTACTTGAAAAAGAAGGCATTGAATTACATTTACACATTTAACATTTATCAGGATAATTACAATCACCTGGAAATCAACTATGCTTGTCTTGCACAATCAGAAAAACTTCAGCTTCTGCAGCATGGGCTGGTTTTCACTGCTTATTCTATCAGTGAGATCAAGGGGGTTCGCACAGAGCAGTCACACAATCAATTGCACAATGCAAACCACACCACAGGTGATGCCATCTGTTTGGCTCAATCTTGTGTGTTGCTTGGAGTTCAGCAGCTCAATGTTCAGTTAAATGCTAAGTTTATGAGCTACACAGCTCGCCGACACCATCTGTGTAGCTTAAGCACTTTTTGTAAAAAGTCTTTGCACAGACCAAGAGACATTGTTAGATGGGTCACCTGGCTCTGTTCATGCACGGTGTGGTTCAGCAGTTCCAACAAAGCATTCTGATGGCAGAGTTCCATCGACTTTATGATCCAGCCAGTTTCAAAGTGACAGTCGACGAACATCATTCAAGATTAGGGCAAACAACTGAATGTGCACAGCAAGAATCAAATTTAACAAACACAACAACACGTTGCCCTCCATGCTTACATTGACATTGAAAACCTGAACCCGACCCCCATCTAGCAAGTCATTACATCATTAGGTGCTCTGATCCTGGTTTTGTTGGAAGGGTTGAAATTTGTGTTTGAGTCATTGCGCATCCAAGACATTTCAGACAAAGTTTCCTCAAAGTGAGTGGCCATGGCGGTCAGTTCTTGAACAGCATTGACCATGGGGTCAAAGCCGTGGAACACCGTGACATGCATGTGTGAATTTCAGGTTTAACACCATGGAAGAAATTCATTGTCATTTCCTTGTCAGAACATTTCTGGTCTGATTTGGGGCAGTTTGCAGCTTGAGAACAATCACTTCATCTTTGCAAAGGGATTTGGTCATCGAGTGGACAAAGGGAACAGGGGGAACAACAGATGTCATGTTGGAACTCTTCTTTTTGGAAGTGCAAATGTTCAAAAGCATCCTGTGATGCAATTTTTTTAAAAAATCTGACTCTGGCCTCTGTGTGCTTTAAGTTCAAAATGCTCCAAGCTGAAAACAATGCCAAAGATGTGCCAATGAGCATCACCATGCCCTGCAGAGCTTGCCTTGCCTTGCTGATGCTTGTGCATCACAAAAAGTGATTCCTAACATTAAAAATAGGAACAAATGTGACCACTGATGTGAAGTCAGTTGTTAGCACTGCAATCTTTTCAACCTTGTTCAACCAATGTTTAAGAGAAGCTTCTTGCCATTGTCTTTTTAAAAGAGGTGGATGGGATCAAGCACTTTGATGGGTTTTGTCTACTTGAAAACCGCATGAATTTCAACAAACATTGGGCATGTTTGCCTTCTGTTGCAAAAGCAATTGAAGGTTGGGTCACTCATGTTCAGAACATTTTCAACTAGCCACATGACCCAATCTGGATAAACCAATTTGGATCGCATGAGCAACTTTTTATCAACCCTGACGATGAAATCAAATGTGCCTACAGACATAGGCCCCGATTCAACATGCATACAAAGCAGACCACCCCCAGCAATGATGCATAAATCAAATGAAAGAGCAAACCAAACACACGAAGTCACTGCACATGTTAATAGGCACAGAAGTTGCCTAGCTGATGTCTAACTGGAAGCACTGTGAGGAACAACACAAATTGATTGTTCTGTGTTCATTTTCAAAGAAGTTGCCTAGAAAACAATTCCAAATGAATTTGAATGATTCTCCAAAAAATTGATGACATTGACAGTTCCAAAGAAGTTTGTTTTAAGCTCATGAGCCCCATTGTGGCTTTGTTGAAACACAAATGAGATGTGCACTTCAATTGTCATTGAATGTGGTTCAGAAGTTGGTTTTGCATCTGAAATGACAAATTCAAAATAGAAACATTCATGGGTTTACTGCAAGATTTCCAATCCAACAAAGCAAACACTCACAATGAACAATGATGTCAATAACTTCAAAAGCACATTGACTGTCAGCAGCGTCCCTTCACCCTGCCTGGAGATCACAGAAACCACTTCCACCACCACCCCATTGAACTGGTTGACAAATCTACCAAATTCAAGCATCACTGACTTTTTCATTCAGTCACAGCTAGTGAGAGATGGGGAAGGTCGTGTGGATGTCAATGCATGGAGTGGTTGTGGAAGTTGGAATTGATGTGTCCAGCAGGGACATGCCTCCACAGGGCAAGGTCATCTCTTGTGCACACGGGGACACATGATGGTGCACTCCTTGAGCTGGCATGAGACCAGGAAAGCTTCTGGGACTTCTGGTAACCCCACTCATGGAAATCTGTAGATTCTTTTCATGTGGGGTGACAGGAATGAATTGTTCATCTTCGTGTCACATCCAGGACAAGCAAGGCGACAACTGGCTTCTTGTGTTGTTGTTGTGTGGTGTTGTGGTGTTGTGGTGTCGATCATTCACAAACAATGAGACCCTTGCATCTAGAATCAGAGAAATGGACTCACCATCTCAGACCCCAAACACAGTTTCAGGAAATGTTTTTAACACAAAGGGTGTTGCATCCATGTCATTTTCTGTTTGTCTGACATCAAAATGGGATTCTGAACTCACAATTGCTTGCTTGTTGATCCAAACCTTTCAAAAACGTTCTTTCTGTTGCAGAGATTCTCCCTTGTCAAAAGTGAAATTGAAAACTTATGCTTTGCTGTTCATGGGTCACCTTTCAAATGCTCACGTGACATGCAATGCATTGGTGCCCCGCCTTGTGCACAGAACATGAATTGACGAGGGAGAAAACAATCTCCAAGGTTGGATCGAAAAGCAACATGGACATGAGATGCGTATCAACAACAAACACAACAGAGAGAGAGGGAGAGTGAGTGCCTCTCTGTGCACCACCACCAGAGTCAACAAGCTACAGTGCCTGCTTTCTTCTGTTGCAGCATTGCAGGAACTGCAACTCAACAAAACAAATTTGCACCATTTTGCAATCCCTATCGTGACTAAAATAGTTGGACGCACTATGCTTCAACGAGCGAAGGTCTGCTGCGGTTCGACCATGACGAAGTTGAGCGCGACGGATACAATTGCTGTCTAGCTACTAGCCGCGACAATGCAAAAGCTGTTTTGCCCCGTGGAAAGCTAACAATGATATTGAGTACTAGTACATCTACCGGCCACAGTGCCTTACATCGCCAGTGAAGAGCAAGTACATTTAGGTGCTGCAAAACTTGAGGATGATTGATACGGTGGAACCCTTTCTGGACGGTTTCGAGGTGGTGGAGGAAGAAGTGGACGATGGTTCTTCCTCTGATACGCAAGTAAAAACTATGGGTCGCATAGCCGTGGCAAGCAAGGACTATAGAGTGGGTGATACGGTCTTGGTGGAGCCACCCTTTTTGGTCTTTGATCCTCATTTGGATTATACAGGCATGATGGATGCCTACGTTCAATTGGCACCCGCCGATCAAGACAAAGTCATGGATATGTATTGTCCTCCTCTTCCCGAAGACAGAGACGACGGCGGTGATGAGGATGGCGATGACGACAGTGCATCATCTGTTGTACGAGAAAATGAGCAACAAACAAGACGGCGCCTGGAGCAACTGGAGCAGGAATGGAACGTCTATATTGAGCAAAATCCAACCGTACAAGATATTTTGTCATTGACCATTGCCAAGAAAATCATGAGGATTATTGATTGCAATGCGCACAATTACTTCGATATGGAGGATGATGGCGACGGAAAAGATTTCATGGCCTTGTTTGCTTTGGGCAGTAAAGTCGAGCATTCCTGTGCTCCCAATTTAGCGTACACTACCCAATACTCTGGCAAGTTTCTTCAATATACTGCTACGCAACCCATTGCACGAGGTGAACGAGTATCCATCAGCTATGACACCACATCTTTTGCTCTTCCTCGCGCTCAACGACAAGAGTTCCTACAACAAACCCAGGACTTTACCTGTCATTGTCAACGATGCTTGGGACTGGATGAATGCAATCCGCATTTTGTGTCTTGTGACACATGTCAAAATACTCGGGCCGTTGCTTTTTCGTATCTGCACGACAATCATACACCATCATGCCTATCATCGCCATCCATATTCCGATGTATCTCCTGTCAATCCACATTGTCCGTGGATAGTTCTTTTCAACAATCCCTTGAAACGAAGTTTGTGGAACGCTTGGAGCAACTACAACATCGTTTCCAAAGCAAAGTTGACCTCACGTCTAACACAACGACGACGTATCCCGACGACTACAATAATCGTATGAGCCAACAACAAGCGATTACAGATATTGTGGCATTGCAAAAAGACCTAGCGGAAAGGTTTCATCCACTTCATTGGCTTCACGCCAGAGGTTATCAACTCAAAAGCTCCTTGGCGAAATCCTTAGCTAGAGGGCACACGAAACCAGAAGATCCCGCCTTTACCACGACGACGACTGAAGATGATGAACCACACGTGAAAATATATTTGTATCTTTCTGTCCTTTCACTGCTGCAGTATGCTTCTTGGATCCAACAAGTGGCTGCCATGGTATACTATGCAAGGGATGATGAAGCTGTTGAGGAAAATGATCTTTCCTGGAAACAAGCTGCCGTGAAAAATGCGACATTGCCTCTACACACTTTTACGGAATGTGCCACATTAGAACAGATTGAAGCGGTTGCAGACAATCTTATTGCTACTATGGAATGCACTACTGGTGGTGGTACTGGCAGTAGCAGTCAAGCACGGCCATCCTCCTCCTCCATCTTACCTATCGAAATGGCAAAGCCTTTGTTTCAAGCGGGTCAAGATTGGTTGATGGCGGGAAGGAGTAGTGCACCTTACGTCGCCAAGTTGTATGGGTCCTTTGATTCAGTCCTCCTCCAACGATGGATGCAATTGGGAAAAGAAAATCGACACCGAATGAATGTCTTGATCCAAAGTCGTGGTGTCCAAAACCTCTTTCCCAACCATCATGATACGGCTAGCTAATAGTCAGCTGCCGCACCTCGTGCTTTCAGCATTACTGAATAGCTTGGAGGTTGCTTTGAACACCAGGAGAACGGGCTTGCCATTTTGCTTGGCTTTCGTCGATCACAAACACCAGCGCAAATGCGTAGCAGCCACGTACATCGGTAGTACTCAACCAAAGTAGATACTTCGGCGTAGTAGGAAGCTATACAGACTTGAGAGTTGTCTCTATTGGTCTCAAGTTCAACATGCAGTTGCTGCTACATTTTGGCGATGGGTTGTGCAGGCGTCCTGGTCGTAATTTGGCTAGCTAGTCGTCAATGTCCCCGTCGTAGCTACGTAGTCGAGATATCTTTTTTAGGTGACTGACCTCGTGTTTCTTCGGAGACTAGTACGCTTGACGATTACAAAGGCAAGTTCAACCAAACTAAAGCATCGTGAAGGAAATAAAGTTCAACAGAGGCAATGCCGCTAAACTCCGAGTCTCAGAGCTCTAGCTAGCTAGACAGCCATGTTTGATCGGGCTGACATAAGGCAATGGCTAGCTACTAATAGAGTCATCTTTTTCGCGAACTAGTAAAGAGCCAGGGTTTCTGTTCTATCCCACGAGCCCTTCTCGACAAACTAAACAAAAATGGCAAGCTTCAAATTGAAGCTTGTAGGCACAATCCGGGCAAGGACATTTTCGAGAGTTGCTGGTTAGCTAACTAACCCTAAGAGCGATGGGGAATATTACTCTGCACGTGACCTAGTAGCATAAGCTAGCAGCCCAGCTACTACTAATATGTTCTGTACGTAAAAGTGCACAGGCGGGTGGGTTGCTTGAAGAGCGCAATTACATTCGTTGCAGTACAATGCAAGGACAGTACATTAGTAAAAGAATTGTGCCTCTCAACTATGTCCCGGTGAAAATTCGATTAGGTTCAAGAGATGTTCATCGATGACCCATATCACGGTAGAGTACTCCTCTTTAATTCGGTCACCGAGTCACAAATGGGACATAATAGATGCATCTACGGGTGTTTGTGCTAGTTTGTATCTATGTTCGCTTTTTGTCAGTCGTATCTATGAACAACGACTCGGTCCAATTTTGCCGCTTTTTTTCTCACATCCTACACGACATGCCAAATTTAGCCGTTACTTGGAGTTGTTACCAGTAGGCAAGTTCTCGCTGCTGTACTTGCAGCATCTCAAAAAAATTGGCTCATACGCAGGAACCTATCGACGCACAATACATAAAGTGCAAGTTTGGCCTGCCCATCCAGCAACATACCGCCTCAAAAAGGAGCCAGCAAAAAATTACTTCCTTCGTCTCATAAAAACACTTGCTTGTTCGTTTTTCAAAAATCAAAAAACAACCTCACAATCTTTCTCGCACCCTCAAAAATAACAAACATCCACAATGAAGAGCCACTCCGCTGCTGCAAGTGTTCACGTCCGCTTTGCACCTACCATGGTGTCGGAAATCATTTCCATTCCTTCTCTTCAAGATTACGAAGACACATCCAGTCTTTGGTACTCATCGTCAGAGCTGGGTCACTTTCAAGAAATCTCGCAAGACAATGCCTTTTTCGGTGCTGAGCAAAGCAACTCGGATAGTGACGAATCCGATCAAGAGGAAGAAGAAATCATCCTTCAAAAACCAAGCATCAGTCGAAGACGACCCACGCTGAAACGAAGCAATGCCATGGAACTTGACCAACAACAGCAGCAACAGTCAGAGCAACCGTCATCCCCCAAGGCTGCTAGCAACAGCCGACGAATGTTGCGCCGTTCCAATGCCTATGAATTCTAAAGCAAGCCAAGCCAGCTGATTTGACCGAAAACTGTGCTTCTACTGCTGCAACTGCTGCAGCCAAACAGGGACGCCATCTTGTACAGAGCAGAAATCCCAGCTGAACCTTTTAAACTCTTGTCAATAACTCAGCTACTAGATCCATGTAAATATTTAGAATCATTCTTAAAAGCTTTTAAAACACCAGCACAACATAGCTCAAAGCATAGTTCAGAGTGTAGCTGCTGGCTCAGCCATCCCGCCATCCAGAAAGAGAAAAGACAGCTTGCCTTGCCTTACCTTGCCTTGCCTTGGAAGAAGATACGCAGCTTTCCCTGCTAACTAACAAGCATTCTGTTTGCTTGGCCACTGCAGCAACAGCGTACTAGCTACTAGTAGAACCGCCTAATCGTCACTGGCTATTATTTTGTTCGTGCGCTTCGGGAGACACTCGTGTGCGCGGGGACGCTCGTATTGTATTGGCGAGTTTCTCCGTAGTGGTAGTACTACTGTCCATGAACCGGTCAAGGTTCTTTTTATTTGTCTCTATCTTACCGTACAGTAGCATTGGTACGACGGTAAGCTTCCCCTTTGGATGTTTACCGTAAATCAATAAAGGCGAGCTACTAATTAGTTTGTCTTGCCCTCTAACCGCCAGAGCCTGATGTTGTTGTTGGACAAAGAAACTCGAGAACCTGTTCGGAAACCCGAAAGGATACTCGCGAAACAAATTCCAAACCCACGCTTTCATGGTGTTATCGTTATGGAAGGGTTTTGTCTCTACCGTCTACATTGTACTACCTATTACAGTAGCTACTAGCTAGCTAGCTACCGTAGCTAGTAGTACGGTAGCCAGTAACCATTGCTTGTTACGTCGGATCTGGCTACTAGCTAGAGTACCGAGCACCAAACACCACAGGTGAGAAAAACACGAACCTTGCTTGCTTCGCAGGAAGCACGACAGGACTAAACGCGAAGGAATGAATCCTACTTCAGCAGAGGTCAACTTCCAAATGGATCCCATTTGACGAAGGATGTCCGGAGCACTTGCGATGACTGCTCCAATGCCTATTGAAAAAAGTAATTGATAACACTCGTCGCTCGATCGGAGTGCTCCTATGTTCGGTAGAGAGGTCTCTTTTTTTAGATGACAATGTCCATATATGACACTAATGACTTTCAATCGTATTGGGATGGACATTGACGTAAGCTTTTGGGTCGTGACACTGGCATAAGCCCCGAACTTTCTCTACGAACGAACTCTAGCAATGACCTTCCATAGCCCTCTCTTCCGAATGTTCTCTGTGTCAAGAACGTGTCAACGGTCGCTGTAGACTTGCGTAGATTCAGTATGAAATGTTTTTCGTGGGTCCCGATCAGAACTGTGTGCGAGGTATCAGGAACACAACCAATTTTTTAAAAAGAACGTTCCAGTAGAAGTTCGGCACACCAGCCTACTGTGGCATTAAAGTTAGTTGAATAGTAACAGGAATAGGAATAGATAGAATGCACTAATAGTTACTGGTTCTGTCGCCCAGAGCGCGATTACATCAAGACTATTAATTTGTGTGGCCCAACTGCTTTTGCTTTAGTGAGCGTGCCAATTAGCTTGTCTTTGCATTTATAAAATTGCACATCCACAAGAAGAAACTAAAACCAAAAAGCATTCCGCATTAGCTGTAACAAATACAACAAAAGCTACAACAGCAAAACATTCATAGCAGCCAAAGAACAACTATAAACATCCATCATGATTCCTACTTGTACGTCGTATAGTTGCTTGCTTTCTCTACAAGAAAAGCCCAATGGCTGGAACACTGCCTTAGTCTTGGCCGCGGGTGAACCCGACTCGACGCTCGCTAGACGAGCCTCCCCCGTCATGCCGCGACTGAATGGCGGAAGTCTCATGACATCCACCATGATGCGCATGCAACAGCAAGATTGCACTCATATGTATCATTTGAATCGAACGGATTCCCCCATTTCTGTATTCTTTGACGACCACGAGGATGATGAGAGCGATGATGAGGATGAAAGTGATCATGCTGAGGGAATCTGCATGCAAGAACCGCTCAAAGACAACACGGAAGCACTATCATCAACAAGAAGATGTATTCGCTTTGGTGCTTCCGTACAAGTTCATTTGATTCCCTCCCATCGTGATTACTCCAAACAACGCAAACAACGGATTTGGACTTCGCTGGAAGAAATTCGTGTCAATGCAGTGCGAAGCAGTCTTCAACAACAATATGAACAATACGAAGACTTTTACGGTGAAGAAGAAGCAACAGAACCAACCTTCTTGTCCCTGTCCGCAAGCAGAATGACGGCAAGAGCTGGATAACAGAAAACACAAACAGCAGTGCACACGTAACCAATACCCTTTTTTGTACGCAACGATTGCCACCTTGAGGCAACGGAAAGAACCAATTTTAAACGAGCTCATACCCCACTACCAGTACCACGTGTACAAAAAGGGAAGACAAGTACAAAACGAACGCACAAGATCCAATAGAGAGTTTTATAACCATTTCAATTTCCACTACATAATATTTCACGTTATTTTCTCCCCACTTCATGTCTCTGCTCTGCTAGCTAGCTAGATAAATAACCATCTCTACGGCAATGTCTCGATCGTCACTTCTAATACTAACCATGTCTCTCTGCTTGCCTGCCCGCTCAGCAATGTCTACATCCATGTCTCGCTACCACAATTGTAGCGGAGCCCGAACCAAAACGCTCCCCACTACCACTACAAGTAGATAGTTCGTAAAAAAAGAGAGGCCATCCTTGGGCATACGGGATCGCAACGGTCATCGGATGTTTCGCAAACATTTACTTTTGCATTTCATTCTCGACCTTCCGTATCCTCTATAGTACGTGTAGCTAGACTCCAAGTTACGAGTGTTTGTTCTCGTCTGCTTCAATGCCACTAAGTGTGTTCTCTTTTTTGGTTTAGGTTCGTACAGCACATGAAACACACACTGTTTTGTATTTCAAGTACCTCTATCTACCATTACTACTAGTAAGCATGGTCGAGAATGGGCGGTTTCAGTTACGGTATCCAACGGTAGTGGAGTGTGCTACCCACGATACATGTAAAATGCTGCTATTTCTACACTTACTAGCTAGATATTATGGAGTAGCGACTAGTCTAGCTAGCTAGCACAGATTCATGGTTGTGGTATTGAAAACCTATCGTGTGCACCGATGGCGATAGAAAAAGCGAACTTGTGACGAAGGCTTCGGGTCGGCATCGTACGTACAAGGATGGAGATTTTATACTCCGAATGGAGTTCGGGTCGTCCTCGACCACATGGTGGAAGACAAAAATTCGGGAGTATCGCGCGAAGCGCGATAGCATCTCCGAGCTCCCAAAGAGGAAAAAGAAAAAAGAGAGGGAAGAGTTCCCGTGTTGTTACACTGACGTGTGTCATCATCATCCAGCAGGGTGCAGGTGATACTTTTAGCCACTCCATCCAACACAAAGGACCATGTTTCTTCCACAC
>ENA-ORBV01010577-ORBV01010577.1-microbial-mat-metagenome-genome-assembly--contig:-NODE-10577-length-14716-cov-4.427761_pt1 | contig 14716 bp, 22 predicted proteins | sample MGYA00237777_ERZ505514 | MGnify/ENA primary metagenome ERZ505514 (study PRJEB26160, sample SAMN06269048) | microbial mat metagenome | isolation source: Oligotrophic lake microbial mat | place... | reverse complement strand
GGTGTGGCGGCGATGAAGTAAATCCGCTTTTCGCCAGTCGCTGACATCGCCCTACCAACCGGACCGACCCATGATCTCTCGCATTTTTCGACTACCCCACCTGTTGCTGACGGCGCTGCTGCTGCTTGCCAGCGGTACTGCCGTCGCCCAAGCCAAGCCGGACTATCCGTTGGGCGCAGGAGACGCAATCCGGGTGCAGGTTTTCCAGAATCCCGACCTGACCATTGAAACCCGCGTCTCCGAGAACGGCTCCATCACTTACCCGCTGATCGGCTCGGTCGACCTGGGAGGTCTGTCAATCGCCGCCGCCGAGAAAAAGATCGCCGATGCGCTGCAAAAGGGCGGTTTCATCCGCCAGCCCCAGGTCAACATCGTGCTGATCCAGATCCGTGGCAACCAGGTGTCGGTGCTCGGTCAGGTGAATCGACCGGGCCGGTTCCCACTGGAGACCGCCAACACCCGACTGAGCGACATGCTGGCCAATGCCGGCGGCGCCACGCCGGGCGGCGACGATATGGTGGTGGTGACTGGCCAACGCGCCGGCAAGCAGTTTCGCCAGGTGATCGACCTGCCCGCGATCTACCTCAACGAAAAGACCGCCGACGACATCATCCTCTTGGGCGGCGACACGGTCTATGTGCACCGCGCGCCGGTGTTCCACATTTATGGCGAGGCCCAGCGCCCCGGCGCGTTCCGCATCGAGCGCAACATGACGGTGATGCAGGCCCTGGCCCAGGGCGGCGGCCCCACCGCACGCGGCAGCGAGAAAAAGCTGCGCCTGAGCCGCAAGGGCGCCGACGGCAAGGTAGTGCAAAGCGTGCCCAACCTGACCGACCCGGTGCTGCCCGATGACGTGCTGTATCTGGAAGAAGCCGTGTTCTATATCTACGGCGAGGCGCAACGCCCCGGCTCTTTCCGCATCGAGCGCGACATGACCGTCATGCAGGCATTGGCCCAAGGCGGCGGCCCCACCGCACGCGGCAGCGATAAAAGGCTGCGCCTGCACCGCAAGATGGAAGATGGGTCCATCTCGCAAAGCGTGCCCAAACTGACCGACCCGGTGCTGCCCAATGACGTGATCTACGTCGAAGAGCGCCTTTTCTAGAAAGCCACCAAGATGACCCTCCAACAATTTCTGCTCATCTTGCGGGCGCGCTACCTGGTGGCGCTGCTCACGCTGCTGCTCACCGTGGCAGCCACCGTGGTGGTCAGCCTGATCATCCCCAAGCAATACACGGCGAGCGCTGCGGTGGTGGTTGACGTCAAGTCGCCCGACCCGGTCAGCGGCATCCCCTTGCAAGGGCTTATTGCGCCGGGCTACATGGCAACCCAGATCGACATCATCAACAGCGACCGTGTGGCGCAGCGCGTCGTCAAGGTGTTGAAGATGGACGAGAGCCCGGCCATACGTGTGCAATGGCAGCAAGAAACGCAGGGAAAGGGCCAGCTCACCAACTGGCTGGCAGAGCTTTTGCAGAAACAGCTCGAAGTCAAACCCTCGCGCGAAAGCAACGTCATCAACATCGGCTACACCGGTGGCGACCCTGACTTTGCTGCCGCCGTGGCCAACGGCTTTGCCCAGGCCTACCTCGATGTCAACCTCGACCTCAAGCTCGCCCCGGCGCGCCAATACGCCGCGTTTTTCGAAGAACAAACCAAACAGATGCGCGACAAGCTGGATAAAGCCCAGCGAGCGCTTTCAGACTACCAGCAGAAGAACGGCATTACCACCGCAGACGACCGGCTCGACTTCGAAACTGCCAAGCTCAACGAAACCTCCAGCCAGCTCACTGGAGTTCAGGGCCAAACCACCGACAGCCAGAGCAAACGGCAGAACTCCAGGGCCGACACCGTGGCCGAGGTGATGCAGAACCCGCTCATCAACAGCCTCAAAGCCGACATCGGCCGACTCGACGCCAAGCTCCAGGAAAGCAACATCAACCTGGGCAAGAACCACCCGCAGACCCAGCGCACCGAAACCGAGCTGGCCACACTCAAGACGCAGCTGGAGACCGAGACCCGCAAGATCACCAGCTCCATCGACACCACCTACCAGGTCAGCCGCCAACGCGAGCAGCAATTGCAAAGCGCACTGGCAACGCAGAAGGCCCGCGTGCTGGTGCTCAACAAACAGCGCGACGAACTCAACGTGCTGCGGCGCGACGTCGAGACCGCGCAACGTGCTTTCGAAGTTATCAGCCAGCGCGCCTCCCAGTCCACCGTGGAGAGCCAGAACAGCCAGACCAATATCGCCGTGCTCAACGCGGCCTCGCCACCGAACGAGCCTTCGCGCCCGCGCGTCCTGCTCAATGTGCTGGTTTCGATCTTTCTCGGCACGCTGCTGGGCGTGGGCCTGGCGCTGATGCTCGAGCTGGCGAACCGCCGCGTGCGCTCGGCGGACGATCTGCTCGAAGCGCTGGAGCTGCCGGTACTTGGCTCAATTGCATCGGCAAAAGGCATGTTCAAGCGGGCCGTAGCGCGCAAAGGCGCATCGCTGGCCCCCCAAGGAGCAACTGCATGAACACCATCACCGACTCCATGGCAATTGCAGCCGCACCCACAGGCGCCGCACGCTCCATTGGCGACATTCTGGTTGCCAGTGGTCGGCTGAGCGCCGAAGACGCACAACGGATTTTGCAACGCCAGCAACAAGACAAGTCGCAGTTTGGCGACGCCGCGCTGGCACTCAAACTGCTGACCACGGACGACATCACTTTTGCCTTGTCCAAGCAGTTCGACTACTCGTATCTGAGCGAGCAGGACACCAGCCGCAGCCCCGAACTGGTGGCCGCCTACAAGCCGTTCAGCAAGGTCGGAGAAAACCTGCGTGCCGTGCGCAGCCAGCTCATGCTGCGCTGGTTCAATACCGACCCCACGCGCAAGGTGCTGGCCCTGGTCAGCCCGGGCAAAGGTGAAGGCCGCAGCTTCATCGCCGCCAACCTGGCCATTGTTTTTTCGCAACAAGGTGAGCGCACACTACTCATCGACGGCAATTTGCGCCACGCACGGCAACAAGAGCTGTTCATGCTCGGCAAAAGTGCCGGCTTGTCCGGCATCCTGGCCGACCGTGCCGGCCTGGAGGCCGCGCTGGAAGTGCCGGGCCTGCCACGCCTGAAGGTCTTGCCGGCCGGTGCCGTGCCGCCCAATCCGCAGGAGTTGCTGGGCCGCCCGGCGTTTGGCACGTTGCTCAAGGCAGCCGCCGAGCAGTTTGACGTGGTCATCATCGACACCCCGGCCGGCACCGACTTTGCCGATGCCGAAATCATCGCATCCCGCGCCGGCGCTGCCGCCATCGTGACCCGCAAGAACAAAAGCCTGCTGCCCAACGCCGCGCTGCTGGCGCGCCGACTGCAAGACAGTGGCGTGGTGCTGGTGGGGTCTATCCTCAATGACGACTGACCACACCCAATGGCAGGAAACGAAAAGGAAGCCCATGGACGCAGCTACCTACACCACCGTTCGAGCAAACCTGGCCAACGCCATGGATCGTGTCTGCAATGACCACGAGCCGTTGATCTTTACGCGCACCGGCGAGCAGTCGGTCGTCATGTTGTCGCTGGAAGACTACAAAGCACTCGAAGAAACCGCCTGTCTTTTGCGCACGCCAGCGAATGCCAAACGACTGCTTGCGGCGGCAGGCCAGCTCCAGGCCGGGCATGGGGTCGAACGAATCAAAAAGTTGAATTAGACGGTGACGCAATTGAGCGCTGTGACCCAACTTGTCCGCGGAGCAGTTCGCGTGGCCCCTGCCATCTTTTTGTGCACCGGTGCTGTGCGGACCAATTGAGGACAAAGCCATGACCAAGCCTCAACGACGACTGAAACAATGGTGCCTCAAGTGACTATAGCTGCCATCAATATCGTTTCTGCCCAAAGCATCGGCGAACACACGATTCGCCTGGTTTTCAGTGACGGCAGTTCACAGGATGTGGATTTCGCACCATTCCTTTCGCGATCCCTGCACCCGGACATTCGGGCCTTTCTTGATCTCAACAAGTTCGCCGGCTTTCGGCTAGAGCACGGCGAGCTCGTTTGGAGTGACTACGAACTGTGTTTCCCCATCATCGATCTGTACACCAACCAGATCGACAAACTGCACCTGGCAGCAGAGGCTTGACCCATCCATGACGACGAAGCCACGCTAACTCTATTGGCAATGCGCTTGAACGACGTGACCCTCCTGGCCCATCAGGGCGAATCGCAAACCGTGGAATTCAAGAAATCCACGGCGGAGAAGGATCGCGCCTGCCGCACACTCTGCGCGTTTGCCAACAGCCAGGGTGGTCAGCTATTTTTTGGTATCACGCCAGCCGGCAAACTGGTTGGGCAAACGGTCACAGACCGAACCCTGGAAGAACTCGCACAGGAGTTCCAGGGGTTTGAGCCACCCTTAGCACCCGGCATGCAGCGCATCCGGCTTGAGAACTCTCTGGAAGTAATCTCCCTTGCAGTTGCCAAGGCCCCTGACGTACCAGTCTCATTTCGCGGCGTACCCTATGAGCGCGTGCCCAACACCACTCGTACCATGCCGCGCGTAACCTATCAGCGCCTGCTGATCGAGTCTTTGAACACCACAGACCGATGGGAACTCCAACCTGCCGATGGTTGGACCATCGACATGCTGGACGCCACTGAAATCACGCAGACGATCAATGAGGCGATCCGCCGTGGGCGCAGCGACGAGCCAGGCACGCGCGACCCGATGGCGATTTTGCGCGGCTTGAACCTATTGACAAACGATGGGCGACTCAACCGCGCAGCAGTAGCCTTGTTCTGCAAACCAGATAGTCCACGGCCCGAGTTCCCGCAGTTCAAGCTTAGGGTTGCACGCTTCAAAGGTACAACCCGCAGTGAGTTCCTGGACAACCGCCAATACCAAGGCAATGCCTTTGACCTGATGCGCCGGGCCGAGCGATTTCTGATCGACTGGCTGCCAGTAGCCGGGCGCATCATCCCCGGCAAGATGGAACGCGAAGACACGCCCGCGCTGCCGGTGGAAGCAGTACGCGAGGCCCTCGCCAATGCGTTTGTGCACCGGGACTACGCCAGCTTCAGCGGCTCCATCGGCGTGGCTTTGTACGACGACCGGCTTGAAATCATTTCTCCGGGCGGCCTGCACTTTGGCCTGACCCCCGAAATGCTGCAGCAGCCACACGAATCGATGCCCTGGAACCCCTATATTGCCGGGGCCTTCTACCGCCGAGGGCACATCGAAACTTGGGGACGCGGCACCAATAAGATCGCAGAGCTGTTGCGGCAATCCGGTCGCGAACCCATGGCGGTCACATCGGATGTGTACTCGGTGAACGTGACGTTCAGGCTGCCACCGCGCGATGGCGCAGTAAGTGGCGCAGTAAGTGGCGCAGTAAGTGGCGCAGTAAGTGGCGCAGTAAGTGGCGCAGTAAATGGCGCAGTAAATCACCACACAATGCCGCTGCTGCAATACATCGTCAACAACCCTGGCCAACGAACCCAAGCAATTGCAGACGCGATGGCCACGCCGCGAAGGACGCTGCAAAGATCGCTAAAGAAGCTCCTCGATTCCAACCAGATTGAATTCGTTGGTCCGCCCAAGACTGGTGGTTACCACTCCAAGAAGCAAAAACCCGGGAAGCGATCTTGAGCCCCGGCTACCTCTGCGCGACTGCTTTCGCATGCGCCGGCTCTACCTACGTTGCACCGCACGCATGGAGGGCTCTGAAATGACGCTTGCAACCCAGGTGCGTGCAGCCCGAACACCCGCAACCAACCTTGCCGCAATCATCGCGCGCGGTGAAGACAGCGGCCACCAGTTCAAACGAGACATCACCCATGTTGACGGCATGGCGGCAGCACTGGCGGCGTTTGCCAACATGCGCGACGGGTCGCTGCGGATCGGCATGAGTGATGATGGCGTGGTAGTGACCCGCCTGAACAAGACGCGCTCGCCCGATGCGGCATTGCTGGCGCGCCGCCTGCAAGACAGCGGCGTGGTGCTGGCGGGGTCTATCCTCAATGACGATTAGGCATTCAGTAACCCCGAGGGTTACAATTCAACATGATCAAGTCGTTTGGACACAAAGGGCTGGAACGATTCTTTTTAACGGGCAGCAAGGCTGGAATCAAGGCAGTGCATGCCGAGAGGCTGCGATTAATGCTAGCCATGCTTGATCAGGCACGCGTAGTTGAGGACATGGCCGCGCCCGGGCTCAGACTGCATGCCCTCAAGGGCGGCTTGGCTGGTTATTGGTCGGCCACGGTACAGGCAAATTGGCGTTTGATTTTCAAGTTTGATGGCGCTGACGCTCATCTGGTCGACTACCTTGACTACCACTGAGCCAAACAAAGGGCAAAAGATCATGCGAATGCACAACCCTCCTCACCCCGGTGAAATACTGCGCGAAATGTGGTTGACGCCTTTGAGTTTGTCGATCACTCAAGCGGCGCAACTGTTAAACGTATCGCGCAAAACCTTGTCCGAGATAGTGAATGCAAAGGCTGCAGTTACGCCGGAGATGTCATTGCGCCTTGAACTGGCATTTGGCAAGACTGCGGAAAGTTGGCTGGGCGCGCAAGCGGCCCATGATCTTTGGCATATGCAGGCTCAGAAGCAGTCACTCGGCGTCCAGCGATTGGTGGCTGTTGATGTGTAGGGGTCCCGGGCAGCCACATCTGGTGGAGCTCGTCGATGGCCCCCAAGGCCAGCGCCACGCAAAAGCCCAGCCACCACATCGAACGGCCGCGCCAGCCGCTGGCATAACCCGCAGCCATGGCCAGCTTGGCAAACATACCCGCATGGGCCAGCTTGTCCCACGGCTCGGGAATCAAACCCACGGTCGGCCGCCCCTAAAGATCAAACCCTTGGGCTACCCGATGGCCAAGTCACGGTCGTGCTCCAAAGCGGGGCTGCGGGTACGTTTGATCGAGATGCGCATCTCTAACTTTCATGAGGTCCACTCTTCACCCCGCATCATGAAAGTTATTTCACGTTAACCCATGACCACCTCGCTGTTCAACCTGCTCAACCAGCCCGCCAGGCTGGTGCCCACGTCGTTGGCAGACGCCATCGCACAGGGCGAAGGTGCGCAGCTCGAATTTAAAAGCAGCTTCCAGAAAGAAACCATTGAAACTCTGGCCGCATTCGCCAACGCGCGTGGCGGCTCCATCCTTATCGGCTTGAGCGACAGCGGCCACGTGGTTGGCGTCGATATTCAAGCGGAAACCGTGCAGGGCTGGGTCAACCAATGCAAGCAAAACACCAGCCCCAGCATCATCCCCGACATAGAGCTGGTCAAGGTGGGCAATCAAACCATTGCCGTCTTCAGCATAGCCGAGCACCCCGTAAAACCCGTTGCCTGCAAGGGCCGATATTTCAAGCGCGTGGCCAACGCCAACCACCAAATGAGTGCCACCGAAATCTCGGATGCACACATCAAACTCATCAACTCCAGTTGGGACTTTCACCCCGACCCAGAGCACGGCCTCGAAACCATCTCGGCCACCAAAGTGCAAGCCTTCGCCAAGGCCATCGCAGTCGATGCGCCGTTTGATGCCGTGCTGGAAAAGTTTGAGCTTGTCCGCCATGGCCGCCCCACTTTTGGCTGCCATCTGCTGTTCTCTAAAAACGACCTCATGCTCACCACCATCGAGGCCGGCCGCTTTGCCACGCAGACGGTTATCAAAGACAGCATCACCAGCAGAGACACGCTCATTGACCAAGTCCAGCGCATCCTGGGCTTCCTCGTCAAGCACACCAGCAAGGCCTACATCATTACCGGCAACCCCAAGCGCCAAGAGCGTTGGGACTACCCCATGGATGCCCTGCGCGAAATTGTCATCAACATGATCGTGCACCGCGACTACCGCAGCGCCAACGACTCCACCATCAAGTTCTTTGACGACCGTATTGAATTCTTCAACCCTGGCGCCCTCATGGACGACCTGACCGTTGAAAAGATCAAAACCGGCAACTACAAATCGCACCTGCGCAACAAACAAATTGCCACCATCTTTAAAGAGTTGGAACTCATCGAAAAATACGGAAGCGGAGTGCGCCGGGTCATAGAAACCTTCGTCGCCTACGGCCTGCCAGAGCCCGTGTTTGAGGCCACCCAAGGCGGTATGGCCGTCACCGTTTTCAAACAAGTTGAGCAAAAGGCCGCTGAACCGACCAATGTCGGAGTAAATGTCGGAGTAAATGTCGGAGTAAATGTCGGAGTAAATGTCGGAGTAAATCAGCTATTGGCCTACATTCAGACGCACCCTGGAATGCGTGCAAGCGACGTTGCCACCAAATACAAGGTCACTCCTCGCACCATCGAACGCTGGCTCAAGCAACTAAAAGCCCAAGGCAAGATCGAATTCAAGGGCGCTCCCAAAACAGGCGGCTACTACGCAACCCCAGGCGATCAACCATGAGACTGCGCCCCATCGAACTCGCCGCTATTCGCGCCAACCTGAGCGCGCTGGACCCCAACGGCAGTATTTACCTCTATGGCTCGCGGGCTGATGACACGCGCCGTGGGGGCGATATCGATGTGTTGCGATACAAAGGTCGATTTGCTGATCAAGACGCCGCAAGACGCCAACCAGCCCATTCACCAAATCGCCCGCCAAGGCATTCAGCTATGACGCCGTCCACGCTATGGGTGGCACCATGACACCCACGCCAATGATCCCAACCGTAACCCCAGACCGCGTCCTGCAACTGATTCAAGGCGTGATGCGCGATGCTGCTCCACTCCTGGGGTCGCGCCGAGTCGTGCTGTTTGGTTCACGCGCGCAGGGCACCGCAAGGTCGCGCTCTGACTATGACGTCGCGGTGGTGGGCGACACGCCGCTTCCGCTGAAAGACTTTTACGAAATTGAAACCGCCCTTGAAGAATTGCCAACTCTCTTTCGGATTGATTGGGTTGACATGGCCCGAGTGGATCCCTTGTTCAAACAGCGCGCGCTGCAACATCAAAAGATAATTTATGAATCCCAACTGGATCATTAATGATTTTGGCGCTGCCCTTGCGCGCCTGCAGGAAGCCGTCGGGTCAAACCCGCAAGGCGACCTGGCACATGCCGGATGCATTCAATATTTTGAGTTCACCTTCGAGATCGCCTGGAAATCCGTCAAGCTTGTCGCCCTTGAACAAGGCCTTGACGCCGTCGGTTCTCCCAAGGCCTGTTTGCGCACAGCACTGGCGCAGGGGTGGATTGACGACGAAGCAGTATGGCTGCGCATGCTAGACGCCCGCAATCGCATGTCTCACACCTACAACGCAACGGGCGCATTACGGGTGTATGACGAGCTTGGCGACTTCATCGCGCCACTAGCCGACCTGCTGGTGCGCCTGAGGGTGGCCCTTAAACCATAAGACCACACCCCAACTCCTGGCCAAGACCCATTCATGCCGACCATTGTGACCGCCAGCCCAACTGACCATGCGCGTGATCGCGCCTGTCGCAGCCGCTGCGCTTTTGCCAACGGGCAAGGCGGCGGCCTGCGCGCGCCTGCGCTAGCAAAGCTACTTGGCACCTCATCCAAAAACGTAGAACGCTGGCTCAAGCAACTAAAAGACCAAGGCAAGATCGAATTCAAAGGTGTCCCCAAAACAGGCGGCTTTTTCGCATATCGCCCCAACGCATTGCCCGGAGACTGAAATGACACCCGCCGTTATCAACGTCGTGTCAGCAACTCGAACAGGTGACAGGGCGTTGCGCCTCAATTTTGACGACGGCAAGGTGCAAGAAGAGGACATCAAGCCATTTTTCCAACACGCGGTACATCCCGATATTTGGGCGTATCTGGTTGACAATCACTTTGACACGTTCCGGATTGAACATGTGAATTGGTGTAGCGCGACTTTGATTTGTGCTTCCCCATTATTGAGCTCTACACCAACCAAATAGCCTGAAAAGAGCACGATGCCAATTTTGTCCATGTTTTACGGAATCCTTGTCTATATGTACGCATATGACAACCGCAAACACCATCGCCCTCACGTGCATGTGCAATATGCTGAATTCAATGCTGTCATTGCGATTGATGACGGCGAGGTGCTGGAGGGTGACCTGCCGCGTGCAAAGATGAAATTGTTGCAAGCCTGGCTTGAAATTCACCACGATGAACTGGCTGCCGACTGGACGCTTTCCATTCAAGGCCTACCGCCCCAAAAGATCAAACCCTTGGAATAAAGCAGGAGATTGACATGGAAAAAGTAACCTCTGTTACGCCGCTACCCGATGGCTACGTCTCGGTCGTGCTCCAAAGCGGGGCTGCGGGTACGTTTGATGTCAAGCCCTACATGGGCAGCAGCTTTTTTGCTGGGCTGAAAGACGCCACCTATTTCAAACAGGTGCGCCTGGTCTTTCGTGGTATCGGCTGGCCCGATGGCCAAGACATTGGACCCGACACCATCGCCGCTGAGCTGGTTCCGCTCGCACAGGCTGCATAACCCATGAGACTGCGCCCCATCGAAGTCGCCGCTATTCGCGCCAACCTGAGCGCGCTGGACCCCAACGGCAGTATTTACCTCTATGGCTCGCGGGCTGATGACACACGACGTGGGGCCAAAACCGCCCTTGCTACCCAATACCGTTTGACGCCCTGCCCCAAAACCGGGCAATCTCAATGACGACCGAGCAACCACGCCTCCAGATACTGCTCAACCCGCACCGCCCAGCGCAGTGCGGTGGCGCCGAGCGCGCTGCCCAGGGCGTCGGCCGCCAGGTCATCCCAACCGGCAGCGCGGCCCGGCAGCCAAGCCTGACGCCATTCGTCCACCACGCCCACTGCCAGCGCACAGCCAAACGCCAGCCACCACCTGCGTGCGCCGCGCAAACCGCTGGCGTACCCGATGGATGCCGCGAGCGTGGCAAACACCGCCAGATGGGCCAGCTTGTCCCACGGTGCGGCGATCAGGTTCACCGCGACCGGTTGCGCGCCGCCGTAAAACAGCCCCAGCGGCAGTCCAATAGCTGTGAGCACGGCCGCCAGCCGCAACATGCGCCGCAACCTGTCCATCGATACGTATTTTCTGAACAACTGAACTCCCCTGACACACGCCCGACAAATATCGCTGGCCCAATGAATGCCATGCGCAGTCGTATTGTCATCATCGATTGCGGGTTTTATGTGACCGGCACATCATCCAGTTGCACTCTCCCCTGCGGAACACACCAATAAACCACGGACGCCCCCAGACCCACACCGACCGCCCGCAAACTGCCAACACGATTGTCATGAACACCCAAACCCCTACTGCACCCCTCGCACAAACTGCGCCGCCTGGGCATTGGCGTGCCGAGTTGTTGCTGTGGCTGCCAATCATCGCCGGCATGCTGATACTGTATGTGCCCAGTTTGATGGATCTGTTTGGCGGCATCTGGGCAACGGACGAACAAATGCACGGGCCCATCGTGTTGGGCATCGCCTGCTGGCTGATCTACCGCAACTGGGGCGCCATGGAGCAGGCCAGTGCCGGCCAGCCCGTCAGCGCCTGGGGCTGGCCGTTTGTGGTGTTTGCACTGCTGCTGTACGCGCTAGGCCGCTCGCAGGACATTTTGATCTTCGAGATCGGCTCGGTCATCTGGCTGCTGGTCGGCCTGTGCCTGCTGCGGCGCGGTGTGGCCGCGCTCAAGGCGCAGTGGTTTGCGCTGTTCTTCATGCTCTTCATGGTGCCCCTGCCCGGCCAGGTGGTGGACCTGCTGACGCTGCCCATGAAGATGGCCGTCTCCTACGTGGCCGAAGTGGTGCTGTACTCCGTCGGTTACCCGATAGGGCGCAACGGCGTGATCTTGCAGATTGGCCAATACATGCTGCTGGTGGCCGACGCCTGCGCCGGCCTGCACACCCTACTGACGCTGGAAGCGCTGGGCCTGCTCTACTTGAACCTGGTGCGGCGCGACTCGCTGGTGCGCAACGTGGGCCTGGCTATTTTGATCGTGCCGATCTCATTTGTGGCCAACGTGATCCGTGTGATGGTGCTCAGCCTGATCACCTACCACTTTGGCGACGAAGCGGGCCAGGGCTTCTTGCATGGTTTTGCCGGCATGGTGCTGTTCTTGAGTGCGCTGCTGCTCATCATCGCTTTTGACACCCTGCTGCAGACGTTTGAGAACCTGCGCCGACGCGGCGCCAGGCTGGCGGCGTGAGCAGACCTAACCAAGAGCGGGTAAACATATGAAGTTCTCACTGCAAAACATGGTCCTGATGGTGCTGATGCTGGTGTCGGCCGGGCTGGCTGCCGCGCTGCGGCCCACCATCAACCTGGCCGATGAGCGTACCCCGATTGACCTCAAAGCCATGGTGCCAGCAGACTTTGGCGACTGGCGCCAGAACGTCTTTACTTCGGCCCAAATCATCAACCCACAGGCACAGGAGGTGCTGGACAAGATCTACAGCGAAACCCTGAGCCGCACCTATGTCAACAGCAAGGGTTACCAGATCATGCTGTCCATCGCTTACGGCAAGAGCCAGAGCGACGCGCTGCAACTGCACAAGCCCGAGATCTGTTACCCGGCGCAAGGCTTCCGGCTGGAAAACAAACAGTCTGGTGTGTTGGCGCTTGGCGCCAGCGAAGTGCCGGCCACCCGGCTGATGACCTCGCTGCAGCAGCGCAAGGAGCCGGTCACCTACTGGACGGTGGTGGGCGACCATGTAACCAAGAGCGGCACCGACAAGAAGCTGACCGAAATGCGTTATGCCCTGCAAAACCGCATACCCGACGGTTTGCTGGTCCGCGTGTCGTCCATCGACGGCGATACCAGCAACGCTTATGCCATACACGGCGAATTCGCCAAACAGATGATCGCGGCCATAGCGCCCGCGCACCGCGCGCGGTTTGCCGGTGCCGACAACGCCTCGACATCCTGGAAACTGAGCCCATGACAACAAAAACCGCGCTCATCACCGGCATCACCGGCCAGGACGGCGCCTACCTTGCCGAGTTTTTGCTCAAGAAGGGTTACGAAGTGCACGGCATCAAGCGCCGCGCTTCGTCGTTCAACACCGACCGCGTGGACCACCTGTACCAGGACCCGCATGTCGACCACCGCAACTTTGTGCTGCATTACGGCGACCTGACGGACGGCAGCAACCTGACGCGCATCGTGCAGCAGGTGCAGCCGGACGAGATCTACAACCTGGGCGCCATGAGCCACGTGGCGGTCAGCTTTGAGAGCCCGGAGTACACCGCCAACGTGGACGGCACCGGCGCCCTGCGCATTCTGGAGGCAATTCGCATCTTGGGCCTGGAGAAAAAGACCCGCTTCTACCAGGCCTCTACCAGCGAACTCTACGGACTGGTGCAGGAGACTCCCCAAAAGGAAACCACCCCCTTTTACCCGCGCAGCCCGTACGCGGTGGCCAAACTCTATGCCTACTGGATCACGGTCAACTACCGCGAAGCCTATGGCATGTATGCCTGCAACGGCATCCTGTTCAACCATGAGAGCCCGTTGCGCGGCGAAACTTTTGTCACCCGCAAGATCACCCGCGCCATTGCCCGCATCGCGCTGGGCCTGCAAGACTGCCTGTACCTGGGTAACCTGGCTGCGCTGCGCGACTGGGGCCATGCGCGCGACTATGTCGAGATGCAGTGGCTGATGCTGCAACAGACCCAAGCCGAAGACTTTGTAATCGCCACTGGCGTGCAATACAGCGTGCGCCAGTTCGTCGAGTTTGCCGCTGGCGAACTGGGCGTAAGCCTGGCTTGGCACGGCGAAGGCGCCAACGAACAAGGCGTGGTGCGCACCCTGATAGGTAAAGAGGGCAAAGAGGCCAAGTGCAAGGTGGGCGACGTCATCGTCAAGGTAGACCCAAGGTACTTTCGCCCCACCGAAGTGGAAACCCTGCTGGGCGACCCGACCAAGGCCAAAGAGAAACTGGGCTGGGTGCCAAAAACCACGCTGCAAGAACTGGTGGCCGAGATGGTGCAGGCCGACTACACCAGCGCAAAGCGCGATGCGCTGGTCAAGCTGGCGGGGTTTCAGACCTTTGACCACCACGAGTAACACCGGCATGGACCATCACGCCAAGATCTACGTGGCAGGCCACCGCGGACTGGTTGGCTCGGCCATTGTGCGCAACCTGCAGGCCAGGGGCTACACCAACCTGCTGCTGCGCACCCATGCCGAGCTGGACCTGACCAACCAGGCGGCGACCAACGCTTTTTTTGCACAAGAAAAACCCGACTACGTGTTTCTGGCGGCCGCCAAGGTAGGCGGCATCCACGCCAACAACGAATACCCGGCCGAGTTCATCCGCGACAACCTGGCCATACAGACCAACATCATCCACGCGGCTTATGTGAACCAGGTCAAACGCCTGCTTTTTCTGGGCTCCAGTTGCATCTACCCCAAGCTGGCGCCGCAGCCGATGAAGGAAGAATATTTGCTGACCGGCCCGCTGGAGCCCACCAACCGCCCCTATGCCCTGGCCAAGATTGCCGGCATAGAAATGTGCTGGAGCTACAACCGCCAATACGGTACCCAGTACCTGGCCGCCATGCCCACCAACCTGTACGGCCCGGGCGACAACTACCACCCGGAAAACAGCCACGTGATACCGGCGCTGATTCGCAAGTTCCACCAGGCCAAAGTGCGGGGCGACAAGACCGTGACGGTATGGGGCACGGGCACGCCACGGCGCGAGTTCATGTACAGCGACGACATGGCAGATGCATCCGTGTTCCTGATGAACCTGCCGGATGCCAAATTCGCTGAACTACTGGGCAGTGACGAAAGC
>ENA-ORBV01010574-ORBV01010574.1-microbial-mat-metagenome-genome-assembly--contig:-NODE-10574-length-14717-cov-6.210451_pt1 | contig 14717 bp, 16 predicted proteins | sample MGYA00237777_ERZ505514 | MGnify/ENA primary metagenome ERZ505514 (study PRJEB26160, sample SAMN06269048) | microbial mat metagenome | isolation source: Oligotrophic lake microbial mat | place... | reverse complement strand
TTCTTGCTGCGGGGGCTGTCGCAGGTCTCGGGTGAGTGGAGTCTGGTCTGCAGTGCCCACAATGTGCTGAAACTGGCAGGGGCGAGAGGATGAATCCCTCACAATCGAACACCATCCCATCCGTCGCCTATCCGACCACGTGCCACAACGGCGGCTCGCTGCCGTGCCCAACCGAACAAACACGTCTCGTCGCTCATCGCCAGCCGTTACTCGGACGGGCTCCTAGTGTAGTGCGTCATAAATAGATTGACAATCAACTCCGACGAGAGCAATCTTCTGCCTCATGCATCTGGCTCCAGCGATTCTCCTGTCATCCGCAGAACGATCGACGTTGACCGCATGGGCCCATGCGAAGAGCCTTCCCTTGCGAGTCATTCAGCGCGCACAAATCGTGACCATGGCTGCTGACGGGGTGACGAGTCAGGCTATCGCCGCACAGCTGGAGATTTCGCGACCCACCGTGCAACGGTGGCGCGAACGATTCCTCGCCCTGCGAGTGATGGGGCTCGCGAAAGACGCTCCACGCCCTGGCCGCATCCCGAGTATTCCGGTAACGAAGATCCGCGGTATTGTTGAGGCCACGCTCCACACCACGCCTTCTGCCGCAACGCATTGGAGCACGCGGACGATGGCTCAGGCACAAGGGGTCAGCGAAGCCACGGTCCGTCGAATCTGGAAGCAACACAACCTGAAGCCGCACTTGGTCAAGACCTTCAAGCTCAGCCGAGACAAACAGTTCCTTGAGAAGCTCACGGATGTGGGTGGCCTCTATCTGAATCCGCCAGACAAAGCATTGGTCTTATGCGTCGATGAGAAAAGCCAAATCCAAGCCCTCGATCGGACGCAACCGGGGCTACCGATCAAGAGGGGACGCTGCGGAACGCGGACACACGATTACAAGCGCCACGGGACGACCACGCTGTTCGCCGCGTTGAGCATGCTTGATGGCACAGTCATCGGCGACTGTATGCCGCGTCACCGGCATCAGGAGTTCATCCGTTTCCTCAAGAAGATTGACAGCGAAACGCCTGCCGGGCTCAAGTTGCATCTGATCGTGGATAATTACGGGACCCACAAACATCCGCGAGTGAAATCCTGGATTCGGCGTCATCCGCGTTTCCAGTTGCACTTCATTCCGACTTCGAGTTCTTGGGTGAACATGGTGGAACGGTGGTTCCGTGAGATCACGGACAAGCGAATTCGGCGCGGGGTCTTTCGGAGCGTCCCGGAATTGATCGCCGCCATCGAAAACTATGTGAACAACCACAATCAGAACCCGCGCGTGTTTGTCTGGACCGCATCGGTCGAGAGCCTGATGGCCAAGATCGCCAAATGTAAAGAAGCGTTGGACGCACTACACTAGTCATCTCCAACGAGGTGTGTGATTGGGCAATTATGCGGGAGTTTCGTGTCTGTGCTGTGCGTGTGAGCCTGGAGAAGGCACGCACCATATGCCCAATAAGCACGAGAGGAATCTGTTGGCGAGTATGAGGAAAAGGTGGTGGCCCTCTTCTCACTCTTCTAGGCCGTGACTAATCTTCCGCAGCGCTTCTTTTCCACGCGCTCTCCTTGCAGCCGCGCAATCGGAACGGTCCGCGGTCTGTTGACCCACTTACTGATGAGACCGTCAAAGTGTGCGCGTAAAACTCTCTGAAAGTGCATTTCTACCAGCAAAACAGGCGATTATTGAGCTCACGCTACGCACGATTTGATGGTCGGCTCAGTAAGTATCCACAACGTCTCTGACAGATCTTTTACTGAACAAGGAAGACTCCCGACATTCAGCCGAAACGCTTTCCCCAACTCTCGCAGGTCCCCACCAGTCGGGGCCATCAAGTAGCAGATCATCCACTTGTCGGCTTATGTGCTTAGTACCTGGACTCCGGTCAACTCTTTTGCCACTCTCCAGAAATGGGGCGACCGAGTTATCCCAAAAACACGTGGGAGCATTTCGGCTTATTTAAATTTCCGTGGCACTTCTGTGTTACGGCAAGACCCGATGAAGACGTTTCTGGACAGTGTCTCGTTGGCGAAGGAGAAAACCTTAGCAGCCTAAAACCGGCGCAGGCTCGCTGTCTGTCAGATCAGGTCTTGACTTATACGCCTGATGCCGTGACTTGCGGGGTTCCGTAGTCGTTCTGGTTCTCGAGTGCGGCTTCGACCTGTTCCGCGATGAGCGTTCCCACCACTGGCACTTCAGTTGCTGGTCTGTACTGGCTTCGAGAAGGACAGCCGACAGGCCTTACTGCTCCGTGTCCCTCTGACATGACGGCACGAGTTCCACTTCAATCGTTCCCCGGTTTGCTGTTGTAGCCATTCACCGCCCTCCTGCCTGCGGGCTGTTCCCCTGCGCGAGGCACCGCCCACGCCATCCCAGAACCGCTGTCATGTACGCTGCTGATCCAGCGCCGGTACGCCCTCCGGCTTCCGGGCTCGTCCCCCTGAAAAATTCCGCTTGGCTCTCTTGTGCGGTGAGAAAGCCAACCAACATTTTTCACAGGGGAAACAACATGGCTACACCACACTCAACACCAGAAACCGCTTTCAGGTCCGGCAACGTCAACGTCGCCGTCTGGGAGAACACCGGAGAGACAGGACCGTTCTTCTCCATCACCTTTTCACGCCCCTACAAGGACGCTCAGGGCAACTGGAAGAATTCCTCATCCTACGGCCTGAACGACCTTGATTCTCTGTCCTCTCTTGCTGAATTGGCGAAGGACTGGGTCCGTCGACAGTCACGGCCATAATCGTCAACCGGAAGCCTCTGGCGCTCATCGCTGGGGGTTTCCTCAACCTCAAGGAGTTACTACGATGAAAACCTATCAACACTTCGCTACAGTCCTCACTCGGCTTCTCGGCAACCATACCGCCGTCCGTCTTACTGTTAATGGCTACATGCCCTTGTCCGTTGAAGACATCGGACAAAAGGCTGAAGGCAACCGCCTGATTTCCATCTGCCATTACGGGGAACAGAACGGCAACCTGATGCGCGATCCTGACATGGTCTTTGAAGTCTACGCCTCCCCTGCTCCCGCCACCGCTGAGCCCCTGTCCTTCAGGAACGATTACATGGGACTGATACAGGAGGTTTACCGCTATGACGATGACGGCAAGAAAACCCACGTCAATACGCGGCTGAAGCAGGAGCTCACATCCTTCGCCAGGACATGGTTCAGCAATCTCAAGGATCAGGGGTTCCTGGGCGAGACCGCCATCCGGGAGCGGCTCACCTGAGCCCCTCCCCTATCTGAGCTGTGTGTAGCGCATTCGCTATGGTTAGCGAAGTAGCTAAAGAAGTTGCTCCCTGATCTGACACCCGGAGTTCGATCATGTTCGATTGCGCCACGCCGCCAAGGGCTGCCCCAACCGAAAACCGCGTTTCCCTGTGACCGTGCGGGCTTTACCCGACCGGACTATCGACTTCTTGTAGTGACGTAACAGCAACAGGAGAAATCACTGACCACACCTCATTGCATTCCCCAGCCCCTCATCCGCTACATTGCGGGCTGCATCAACGAGGAGATCGAATGCGGCAACGAGATAACTGACGACATGATCGCCGATGTCGTCGCTGGAGGTGCCAGATACACACAGATCGGCGGATCATGTGACCTACCATGGTACTGACAGAAACCAGAAACGCCCGCTGTATCTACCTGATTACGGACAGAAGGTCATGCTCGATTCGGACCCGCCCCCCTCTCCGGCGTTGTGAAGAGCAGCCTGAAAGAGCAGGTGAAGAGAATGATCATCGTTTCCCGGATGATGTTGCTTTAGGCCTAATACTGAAGAGCGAGATTCTTTGATGTCGCAATTTGCGACATCAAACACCAGCAGGGACGGACCTCGACTCTCTCAGGCTGCAACCATTTCAAGCTTACCCGATTTACCCCGTGCCTTGATCACTCGGATTTGAATGTTTCTGTTCAGCCTAAGGAGAAACGAAAATAATCTATCCAGAGTAAAGCCTTTTAACTGACCACTCTTGAGCTTGGATATGTCAGGTTGTGTCGCACCGATACGAGTTGCGGCTTCTTTTTGGGTCAGCGCCAGGTCTTCTATGATCTTGATGATTTGCAGAGCAAGCTCAGCTTTTGCCTGATACTCCTCTGGATGATCAAAACCAAGATCTTCAAACACATTGCCTGAACCTCTGGTAATTTTCTCACTCATATCTTTGCTCCTTTGCTGTCTTCGATCGCCCGCATCAAACGTTTCTCTATCAGGTCTAGCTCTTTCTGTGGGGTTGCGATTCCGCTCTTTGATTTCTTTTGGAAGCAATGCAGAACATAGATCTTGTTTTTCAACTTCGCTATATAAACCGCCCTGTAGGCATTCCCTTCATGGCTCTCTTTCAACTCATACACGCCGCGTACGTTTCCCTTTAACGGCTTTGCAGATGCCGGCATCGCGCCCAATTGCACCTGATACACGCGTCAGCGGTCGGGTGCTACGCGCCGCACAAGGGTTTTCAGCGACAATTAGCCCTGCGGGGTCTCACCATTTCTTATCCACCCCATTGTTTCCACTCAGTCGAACTGTTACCACACCCTATTCGCTGGAAGGCACGAACGGGGTGAGTCTCACATCGTTGAATGTGTCCACATATGACGCGTTGGAATATAGCCCGTGGAGGACTGGCCCGATAACATTGAGAGCGCGGAAGGCGCGTCCGCCGCTTACCGTAACACGAGGGTCACCTGACGGGTGGCCCTGATCCGCTGGCCGGCGGCGAGCGCGGCCACGAGACGCGTGAAGACCCGGGGCACTCGCGGCGCGCGTCGCGTGCTGAGCGTGAGCTCGTGCGGACGATGTTTTACCGTCACACTCAGGTGCCACTCTTTCTTCCTGTTGCGCCAAATGGTCATCTCTTGGAGCCCGGCGACCTGCACCAGCTGTCGGAGCACCGTCTCCTGCATGCACAACACAGTGGTCTTGGAGAACCCGTCACCGATGTTCTTCTTCATGTCCTCACATCACGTGGCCCATAAATCTTCCGAACGACATCGTATGCCTGCCTGGCCTCACGCCGTGATGTAGCACAGGTGCACGACGCACTGCCAGGAGGCCCCGCGCGAAAGGGCGGGATGCGTGCCGCGTTCGCTCCCCCCTCCTCCTCGCGCCTGGACCCACTGTTACTCCTGTGGCGCACGCGGCCGCGAAAAGTTCGGAATGTGGTGCTCGGCGGCATTGACGATCCGGTCTTGCTCGTGCAGATAGATCATCGTCGTCTGAATATCGGCGTGACCCAGCATCGCCTGGACCTGTCGGATGGTCGCGCCATGTTTCAGTGCCAACGTCGCGGCCGTATGGCGCAGCGAATGGGGCGAGATCGGCCGGAGGCTCTGGGTCTCAGGATTGAACAGCCGCGAGAGGCCGGCTTGCTGCAAATGGTGCCGCATCATGGCCTGAATAGCCCCTACTCCCAATGCACGGCAGCCGCGACTGTGCGCGACATTCCGTTGCTTCGAGTGATACTTCCCCGGCCCCCGTAGCCAACAGAAGAGCGGGTGTTCGGGGAGCAGGCCGCGGAACGGCTCCGTCGGGTCCCCGCTCGGATGGTGCCGGGTGTCATGCAGCTGAAAGTAGGAGGTGAGGGCCTCTAACACCCAGGTGGCCAGCACGACCGGCTGCTCCGCCGCATCGCCGCCTTTGCGATGGAGATAGAGGATCGGGTGGCCGTCCCGCTGGGCGAGATGCCGCCGCTGCGCCCGCGCGAGTTCAATACTCCGCGTGCCGGTACTGACCCAGAGCAGCGTCATCGCATAGTCTCGCCAGCGCCGCTCCTGGACCGCTGGGTCGGTCCCCGTCAGCTCGAAGGTGTCCATGAGGCGTGTGACTTCGGCTTCCGTCAAACTATCCCGCACGAACCGTTTCGCGATCTTCAAGCCCTTCACCTCCCGCATCGGATGATAGGGAATCTGGTCGGTGTTCTTGAGCCAGGTACAGAAGGCGCGGAGGCTCGCGAGGTAGGTGTTGATCGTCCGCGCGGCCAACCCAGCCCCGGTCCCCTCCCCTTGTTTCAGGGTCAAGAAAACGCGGTAGCGCTGGAGGAGTGGTTCATTGAACGCGTCCGACTCGCCCGCCTGCTCGCGGGCCTGGCCCCACCAGCGAAAAAAGTAGGTGAGACTGCGGCGATAGAGCACGTGCGTGCTTTTTGTTGGATAGCGGGAACAGAAGGGGGCCACGACCGTGGCGAGAAAGTGCTCGAAGGCGGGGCTCTCGACCGCCACCCCCGGCGGCCAGGTCAGGAGCGAGAGGGTCTCCACATGAACCCGGCGTTTGGTCGCGGGGCGCCAGGCGGTCAGGGCCTGTGTGATCGCGCGATGGTCGCCGACTGCGTCCTCTGCCGGCTCCGCCGGTGGCGGGTCCGTCGGCCCCTCGATCTCCGGATCGGACCCCATGAGTGGATTTCCTTGTGGACGCGCGAATCTTCATGTGGCGCGGCTTCCTCTTCTACCACACTCCCAAGTAGCATTCAACCGAACCTCGACTAATGCCATATTAATCATTCTTCAAGCATTTCAGGCCACTTGACAGGGGGGTGATTTCGTCACTAATATGGGGTCTATTTTATCCTGTGCTAACCACATCTTCTCACTTGCTCGGATGTCTTTGATGTGGCTCGCGTATTTTGGACTCGTCCCGTGTCGAGCAAGACCTGTCGTGTCAGGGAGATCGTGATGACGGAATCGAAATCCTGGGATGAGGAGCAGGAGCTCGCGGAGTTTGTGCCTCCTGAGGCAGGCCCCGAGCCGATGTCCCAGCAGTTTCTCACCCGCTTATTACAGACGCTGGATCACCCCACCTATCGTGCCATGGCCCCCGGCAAGCAACAGCTGTATCTACAGTTGCTCCGGTGGAGTCATGGGGAAGGGCACGACGCGGTGGAGGCGTCCCGGGTTCAGATGAGTGCATGGACTGGGCTCGCCTGGGATACGATCAAAAAATACATGCCGACGCTCATGGAGCACCACTTGGTGCAGCTCGTGCGCCCGGCCACCTCGATCACCCCCGCGATGTATGAAATCTATTGGCTCCCGCCCCCGGTCGGCCTGGATCCGGGCACGGCCCCAGAGACGATGGGCTGTTATGTCGATCAGTTCACGAAGGAGGACCGCGCGGAATATCAGCGCCTCTCGCGCCTCTTGACGGGTGAAGAGCGCCAACAACTCCAGAGTGAGATTGCGTGGAGCTTACGGGATTTGGGGATTCCCTGGAACTACGCTTTGATCAAGAAGTGTGTCATGTGGCAATTCTTGATTCGGTCTCCCTATCGCCGTCAGTTGGAAGCCAACCACCCAGAATGGTTCTCCACACCAGTGGTGTAAGCCGGTGAAGGTTTGCTTTTTCACCCTCTCCCCTCCCCTACTCATCCCGTCTCGGTCGCTGTTGAGCCCTTTCCCTCAATTGATTTCGTTATTTGAATAACACTAGCTGCATTTAATTACAGACTGTCTATATATACAGTCTGTGTAATTACATATATAGGAGGTTTTCGATCTAGACGTGGTCATGTCGATCACTCTCCGCATTTTCATTATGTAAAGCAGAACACAGTCTGTATATGTCTTGAAATTTATAATTATTTCAGTCTGTATATTCATTAACACTGTGTGTACATTCAGTCTGTACAGTGTGTGTTACAGACTGTGAGTTTGTAATATTTTAAACGTACTTATAAAGATATATAGAATATTACTACCTGCATAACTATCTGCATTGTACTGCTATAAATACAGTCTGTAGTTTACTTCACACTGTTAACCACACAGTCTGTGTTTGTATGCGGTCAGTCTGAATGATTGATTGATAGTATAGAGCGGCGAACCTATCAATTAGCAAAAATGTGGAAGTTGAGTTAGCAATAGAATGAGCTACATTGTACAGTCTGTATTTGTATTCAGACTGTAGATGCGAAAGGATGTTGATATCGATTGATGCGCACTCACTGCATCATAGTACAGTCTGTGCTTCTTATTTGATTTCACTCTTCAATTTCTTCGCCCCATCTCAGATCCCAACACTGCTCATGGGTCATGCCGCGGCTGTCCTCCCAATGCTCCCGGAGCACTTTGGATCGATCCGGGCTGACAGGACTACATATCCGATCATGAGCTTTGATGATATCCATCCATCAGGACCATATGTTATAAAGTGAACCTACCTAGACATCTCTCTATCACCAGTACTAACACCCTCATTATTGTCTGTGTTCATAGGTATTTAAGAGATATGAACCTTGCTACGACTCGTCATTACTATGTATCCATCTCCCATGATGTTGACAGAGTCGTGTTGTTATGCTACTGATCACACACGATAGTTGTCGGCCTCTTGCCATCAAGATCGATGAGTGGACCCACCATTGATCAGGATGGTCCCTTCTGATGGGGTTCCTAGTGCGCGCTAAACCGCGTGTAGAAAGCGACGAGAGAAGTTTTCTGAAAGGCCTTGTCAGCAAGCGCCTTGAAGAAATGGAATCTGGGACTCCTCCGATTGATCCCCTTGAACTACTGGGCTTAACGGGATCCGCTCGATCTCCGGTCCCCAATACGACTCCTGCGACAAGTTTCTCCAAAGAAGAGGCACCGACGGCGACTCGTGTGGCGTCCGCCACGACTACTGCGCCTTCAAGACTAAACGATGGAGACTCGACAAGTGCATCACCAATACAGTCTGTAATTGCAGAGAGTTTGTCTGATAACACAGACAGTATTGTGTCCGGCTCCGTCAGTACAGACTGTGTGCCACGCACTCTACAGACTGAACACAGTCCGCAGGACTCTCTGCAAAACGAATCTCCCAGTCTCGGGGCTGACCCGTATCCTCCAGCGTCACATCAGTCGGTTGTTCCGGGGGAGGGGACTCGGGCTCGTCGGCTTCTTCAGACTCCTCGAACATGGGTTACGGTTGCCTGGGCGCTCCATAGCTACCGAGATACCACGGCGCCGACCAGGACACGTCCGGTGTCCTATCCAGAATTGGCAAAAACAATCGGTAAACATGAGGATTCGGTGCGCCGGGTGGTGCTCCAATTGATCGATAACGGTCTCTTAGTGCGAACCTCACTGTTGCAGTATAGTTCGGGAGGGTCCATTTATAGTTTTGGTGAAGCCTTTCCTTCGCTATTGGTGGCGCAGCCGGCGCACAAAACAGCCGCTCGCACCTTCACCACGCACTCTCTGCAAGACTCCCTGCACCCGCCGCGTAGTAGTAGTTTTCTTTCTAATCAAGAACTACTACAAGAAGAAGTGCCTGTGGATAACGTGATTCTAGCGGCACCGTTTGAAGAACTTGATCGCCGCTCGCTCCTTCCCTTTATGAAACAGATGCCTTCATTGGGCTATCTTCAAGATTTCATCGATAAGGTCGTGGCGGTGATTGAACAGAAAAAACTCTCCCCGAAGCCGATTGCGGATCCGGTGGCGTTTCTCTTTGGGTGCTTAAAGAAGATGGAAATCAACCCGCCTCCTGGATGGAAGAGTCGGGCCGTCCGGATGTTAGAGGAAGAAGAACGCCGGCTCAAAGCTGAAGCGGAGGAATTGCGGGCGGCGGGCAGTCGAGTGGAGCGACAGCGGTGTGAGCTGTACTTCTTACGATTGTCTCCTGAACAACAGGCTGAGATCACACGCGAAACGGACGCGGTAGGCGAGAGGGATATTCCGATGATTCAAGAAGCGAAACGGGAACAACGGTATCTGGAACTCATTCGCGCTTTGATGCGCCACGAGGCGACGATGTCGAGCCGGTAGGGGAGAGATCGGTCAGTATTTTCTCACGAGTGTGTGCTTAGAGGACGAAGGGGGACGTATGGCGATACGAATCAGCATAGCCAATCAAAAAGGCGGTTGCGGCAAGACCTCGACGGCCATTAATCTGGCGGATGCGCTACGGAGGATGGGCTACAAGGTGTTGTTTGTGGATTGTGACGCCCAAGCGAACGCGACGAAACTGCTACAGATGCAGCCGGAAGCGAATCCGGGCGTGACGGAACTCATTCTGAATCCTGATACCAAACTCGATGACTGCCTGACGGCTACGAAGTTGCCGAACGTCTCGTTGGTGCGCGGCAGTATTCGGCTCGCGTCGGTGGAAAATCGGCTGCGCGAACCCTCATTGTATCCGATTCCCATTGGCGTGTTAAAGGGAAAGGTCCGGAAGGAAACGGACTTTGATATTGTGTTGTTCGATACACCGCCGTCATTGTCGTTGATTACCATGAATGCGTTGGCCGCGAGTGATTTCGTGATTGTGCCGATGGAAAGTGGCTCGGGGTTTTCCTTCGACGGATTGGATGATTTACTCAATATCATCGCCACCGTGAGGAACAGCGTGCAACCGGAGCTCGCGATCCTTGGGGTGTTGTTGACCAAACATGACTCACGCCGGAACGTGTGCCAAGCGGTGTTTCAGATGGTGCAAGCTCGCTTTAAGGGCGATTGCTTGTCGACGACGATTTCCATGTCGACCGCAGCTCAAAAGGCGGAATTACAGCGCGATACGGTCCTGCAATATGACCGAAAATGTTCGGCGAGCCGGGATTATATTGCCTTAGCCAATGAAGTAGTCACGCGCCTCCACCATCCACTGCCGACGGCACGAGTGAAGCCGGAAGTGGCGAAGGTGATCGCAGAAGCGATCCCTGAGGCCCCGGTGGTGGCGGTGTCGGCCTGAGAGGCTGTCGGTCGGGATATGGAAGTGACTATCCGGCTCCCTCAACGGAGGGGCAACGGGACATGATTGCGGGAGGCGGGGAATGTGGGTAAAATCTATTGAGGGAATCGCTGAAAGGAAGAGGACGCCATGACTGGAATCCAGTTTGTCACGGATGAGAAAGGGCACAAGATTGCCGTGCAAATCGACCTGAAAAAGCACGGAACCGTCTTAGAGGACTTTTGGGATGGATTGATTGGGGAATCTCGCCGCAAGGAGAAGGGCATCCCGCTTGAAAAGGTCAAAGCAGACCTGATTAAGCACGGACGGTTACGTGAGTAAGTACGCGGTCGAGGTCAAGCTTGCCGCGCGCAAGGAACTCGATGGACTACCGGATACCGTACTGGCGCGTGCGGTTCGTCACATCGAATCGCTGGGTGACCTCCCACGACCCGCAGGGTGCAAAAAGTTGAAAGGGTACAGGGATCAGTGGCGGATTCGGATCGGTGACTGGCGCGTGGTGTATCTGATTGACGATACCCTCAAGCTCGTGAGTATCGTGCGGATCGCACACCGGCGCGACGTGTACGAATAGCCGTCCAACACCCTGCACGAGTCCTCTCCATTCACATCGCAGATATCACGCTCTGCGGAGTCCATCCGAAACGGCAAGCGCCGGTTACGGTGACGTGCGCACTCCATCTCCTTGTGGTCGCGGGTGAGCGCTCGCAGTTCCTCAGGGTCTTGCAGGGGTGTGCATCCGTCGCGCCATGTCCGTTTTGGAGAGGTGCGCCGCCTTTATCGCTTCCGCGAGCTGCCACGCCATGACTTCCTTCATGGTTCGGATGGATCATGTCAGGAGGTTCCCGCCATTGAACTTGTGATTCCCCGTAGCTTGCTACGGGGACAATCTTTTCTGGTACCTTCTGGAGTATGGCGGACCAGAGGGACGAGGCGGTCAGAAAGGGAGCGCACTGTGCGTGGCAAATCCACTATCATATTGTCTTTCCCGTGAAATACCGGAAATCGCTGTTGGATGAGGTGGTGACGACGATGATCCAAGAGACGGCGGCCGAGATCGCGGAACGGTTTCCGATCGAGATGGAAGCGATGGGGACGGACAAGAATCACATCCATCTGCTCTGCAGTGCGCATCCGAAAGTGGCTCCAGGCAGGATTGTGCAGATATTCAAGAGCATCACGGCGCGGGAGATTTTTCGCCGAAAGCCTGCGGTGAAACAGGTACTGTGGGGCGGGGAGTTTTGGACCGACGGGTACTATGTGGCCACGGTAGGGGAGCGGGCAAATTGGCAGACCGTCGAACGGTATGTGCGGCGGCAAGGGCACCCTCAGGAAGATCTCCGGCAGCTCCGAATGTTTTAGTTCGGTGATACCCCGCAGCTTGCTGCGGGGAGCTTCATTGCACCATCGAACGGCGTCGTTTCCGGTGCTCACATTCTCGCAGTAGGAATAGGGGAGTGAGCAGAGAAAATGGAAAATAGAAAGTAAAGAGACTGGAAAGTAAAGTAAAGTAAAGGGGAGGGGTGGTGACCAGAACCAATCTGAAGCCAGAACCTCCAACGGAATTTCGTCATGACGAAAGTGCCATGTTCGACGACCCTTATAATTTATTCATGAATAAATTATGCCGTAAGTGCATGACTGGATAATACCTCCTCGCTCTGATTGTTCTTCATTCTTCGCGGTAACCGCTCTGTCGCTCCTTTTTCCACACCCATTTTCATAGGACATGACGCCGGTCTCGGCCTGTGTTGCCGCCCCCCCGCGAGGCGGGGCCGGGCTCCCATGTACCACCTCGCGATGCGATCATGGCCCTTTGGGTGTCGATCCCTGGCGGGGTGTCGTGCCTCGCGCAACCCCACGCGTTAAATAAGGGTGGTGGGTGCGGCACCGCTACAGGATGCCGCACCCAGGCGCCGCGCACGCGCCGTGCCTTCCCGTTTATGCGCACCGTCAAGCCGCGCCACGCGACTCGACCGTGCTGATCGTCCCGCAAGAGATTCGCTCACCAAGGTGTGTGGCATTCCCGTATGCAACCGCGCCAGCGGGGACGCTGGCACGCTTGCAGTCGTCCGTAGCCACAAACCCGGAGGTTCTGTTGCGCCCCCTGTGTTGGTGCGGGGCGCAACCATGTTTCTTAAAAGGGCTGGGCGGGCGGCTCTGGCGTGTGTGTCCGTTGGTCTCGCGTCTGGCTGTTCTTATGATGAGACAGCTCAAGCGAAGGGGGAAGACGATGTCAGTAACTATGATTCGGCCGAATGTACGGAAGGTGAGGAGTCAGCCAAATGCGATGCGGGCGGATCGAGTGGCGCGGGCCTCAGTCTTTTATCAAGAAGCGCTACAGGAACGCGGGCCGCTTGGAGAAACGGTCTTGACCGATCTGCTCGCGGATCTTCGTCATCTTTGCGATCGTCTTCGACACGACTTCGCGAAGCTCGATCGGTTGGCGTATCTGAATTATTTGAACGAAACGCGTTCACGGTGAGCAGATATGTGGGAGTCGATACGGCATCAACCGTGTCGGCTCCCGCACCATGCATCACACCTATTTCTTAACTGGTTAACAGACGAAAGGAACGATCATGGCACACGATTCAGACACGATCTTTGTGACAGAGGACGGGGACGCCGGGCCGCAGCAGGAGCTGATTCCCAGTCTCAGTATTGCGAATCTCTTGCAACAACGCGAGGCCGTGATGAAACTCTTTCAGGAGGCGCTTGAGAAATTGCAGCGCGCACACGAGATTGCCGACCACGCGCGATTAGGTTTCCCTGACCTCTCAATGGCTCGCGACTGGCGAGGGCATGGGTTCTCCATGACGGGAACAGATGTGAATACCACGACGGTGCTGGAACGGTTTCAGGCGACCGTAGATGCCGGTGGTTGGACCACGTTGTTGCAGGATTCCGGGATCCGGTCCCTTATGTCCGCCGCGAAACGAACAGAAGTGGATGAGGCGATCCGCGCCGAGACGGTGCCGCCACTGACCCGCGAGGCGATACGTGCGACCTTTACCCAACTGCATGAGTCGCGTGGCGAGATGTTCGAACAAGGCGTCATCGAATGTTTTCGCCGCCTGTCATGGGACTACAAAACCAATCTGCCACAGAAATTCGGGAAGCGGATTGTGGTTACCTACCTCACGTCCTATGGCGGCGCCAACTACAAACAGTGCGATGAACTAGACGACTTATTGCGCGTGTTTCATCTCTGCGATGGCAAGCCGGAAGCCGATCATCGTCGCAGTTGTTACCGACTCATTAGTGAGGCTATGCGGGCCACATCAGAGTGGCCGAAGCTCGCCGAGAACGACTACTTCTCAATCAAACTCTACAAAAATCAAAGCGGGCATGTGACATTCACACGGCCTGACCTCATACAGCATCTCAATCGCGTTTTGGCGAAACATTTTCCGCATGCCTTGGCGGAACCGAAATGAATGAGTCGGCGTTCATCGCGAGACAGACGACTCGCGCAGGAATCCGTTGAGAGCATGCCATGAGCGACGACCGTCCCAAGCGTGAGAGCATGTCTCTCGAAGAAGCGACCGTCTCCAACATGTGGGAGATCGCCGCCATTGTGGAAGTGTTGGAGCGGAAGGGCCTGTGCAAGAAGGAAGACCTCTACGACATCATCTCCGAATTCCGCCGCAAGAATCCCCGAGCCACTGTTCCTGAGACCGCCTTCCCTGAACCTGACTTGCTCACCGAGACCGAGAACACGATCATTGATGGGATTCTTGAGCTCCTGAACAAGCACGGGCTGACCTCGCATCAATCACAAAACCTGCTCGAACGGTTGAGCGGGATCATTGAGATGGGACAGCGGGTGGCGAAGGGAATGACGCACTAACAAGAAACTTGTTATGGACTCAATGCTGATTAATTGGAAGTCCGTTCCTAGTTTTACGGCTGTATCGTTTTGTTCCCTTCCCTGAATCGGTTCTGATACACCCTAACGCTCTCAAAGACAGCCCCCACTCACAATGCTGTCTCTTATACACATCTGACGCTGCCGACGAATAGAGAGGTGTAGATCT
>ENA-ORBV01010573-ORBV01010573.1-microbial-mat-metagenome-genome-assembly--contig:-NODE-10573-length-14718-cov-6.101701_pt1 | contig 14718 bp, 12 predicted proteins | sample MGYA00237777_ERZ505514 | MGnify/ENA primary metagenome ERZ505514 (study PRJEB26160, sample SAMN06269048) | microbial mat metagenome | isolation source: Oligotrophic lake microbial mat | place... | reverse complement strand
GTGGAGGGTAAAGCAATGGTGCCAACCACAACAGCCCTCTGCTCTACACCGGCAGGAGATTTACCAACCAACCAACCTAGCCCTCCTAACCGCCCCTGAGAATCCAGCCCTGCTAGCTAGACTACCCAGTATGGCATGGCGGAGTAAAGACTTCCCTTTGAAGTGCGTGCGGCAAGAACAACGAAGTTTGAATGGACCGCTTTCACACCAATGCTCACTGCTGCATGCTGTCGTCGTCCAACAGTAGCAAAATTGCACAACCTTCTTGATTTTGGCCTTTCATAAAAACTGGTGCTTGCTTGACTGTCGTCGTGACTAGCAAAAAAGAATCAACGCAGTGATTTGAAAATTTAACCATGGGTCGCTTTACCTGACCCCAACAATTCTTTTCGTTGTTACATGCACATAGAATTCGGGCAAATGTCTCCGCAACGTCGGAATTTTAGGAGGGACTTGAAGGCCAATGCACTGAACTCGGCGAACACATGTAGCAAACAAAAAAAGGGCGTTGGCAAATGGAATTTTTGCACTGGTTAGACTCACCGATCATTCACCAGATGATGGTTTGCCAAAGATCCGTCCCGCTCATTTGGCTGCTTGAGTTGCAGTGGACCACTTAGGTAGACCTAGCATCTTTCCGCGCCAAGTGCCATCACCTTGCGGCTCTTTCAGTTGTGTGCTATCGGCAGTGTCCCGGCCGTCTTGTGCTGTGTGTTTGAAAAGACTGTCACTCCAAGTCAAGCCGGGTGAAAGATCCGCCAACCATGTGTGATGCAGCAAAAAAAACGGTTTTGGCAAATGAGATGACTGGTTAGACTCATCGAGCTTCCACTGGGTGATGATGGACTGCTCGATAGAATGTTTTGTCGCCTGACCGAAGCCACTTATTGGGCTATCATTGTACTACTACCACGTCCTGTACCGTGACCCTCACCCTTTGGCTCTTGCCTGCTTCTGCATGTTTGGAAAGGCAACACGAAACGGAACCTGTACTCGGTTAGATTACTGTAGTGGGACTGGCTAGCAATAGACCTACTAGGCACGGTACTAGAGTAGCTAACAGAGCAACTAAAAAGACTACAAGCACCTACAGAGTTACTAGAGTAGGAGTAGGAGATGCAGCTACATTATTCTCGACTGGTGAAGCTGGAACTACCCAGCGGAAGCACCATACTGTACTGTAGGTAAAACCGGCGCGAATCAACGTTAATTACTGTTTGGCTGTAGTTTGTCGTACGTCATTACATCCATTAAGAATTAGGAACAGAATTGTCGCTGGTACGAACTTTAATGGTGCTAGTAGTAATTGTCATTTAATTCTCTTATGCTCTTCTTAATGCCATAAAAGAACTTGGAACGCGAAGAATCAGACAAATTAGGTACAGTACTGTAATCTGGTGTGGTGTACCCCCCAACGACCCAATCAGTAAAAAGATGCCGTAGAAAATATAAATCATGATTTTTTTGAATTGAAGTCGCGCTCCAAAACTGCATGATGTGAATAAAGAGCGAGGTCTTCGAAGCAACATCTGCATGCAGTAAAAGGTAGTTGCTTCTCGAACAGTATGCCTAACTTCTCCTGGCTACTAGCCAGTAGGTTCACAATTCGAGAGAAGAGTTGCATTTACAGTCTTGTCAAATTTATTTACTAGTAGCTACTACTAGAAGCTGTTCTGCTGTTGTGACCAATTCCAAAGAGATTCAAGAGCGAAAACGAAAATAATAAGATGGAAGGTGTATCTATCGACATCATCTCTGACGACGACGTCGACGTTGGCTTTGACACGGTCGAGGCTGTTACCACTTCCTGGCAGGACATCAAGTCCTCCATCCCCAATTATGCGGAGGTTGCCGGAGAGATTATGTTTCGAAAGTAAGTTTTTTATAAGACAGATAAAGATGTGATCTGCTACATGATTGGTTCTTTCCAATGGTTCATCCCAGGCTAACTCAACGCCTGCTCCATTCCATTCCATCATCCAAACATGACAGAATCTTCGAGTTGGCACCAGGAGCTTGGAAATTGTACCCCTTTGGACAGAAATATGACGCTCCCAGTGACGAGATGTTTCAAGAAAAGACTTTTAAATCTCATTCGAAAAGTGTGGTTTCCATGTTGGACTTGGCCGTACACTTTTTAGGGCCAGACCTTGTCACATTAGAAGATAACTTGATCGAGCTGGTAAGTGCGACATGACCTGTGGTTTCCATCTTTCCAAAGATCACTGAACTCACACATTCATTTGTTCCATTGCGTAGGGTGCGCGGCATGTCAGTTATGGTGTCCTACCAGAACACTATCCTATCGTTGGAGAGGCTTTGTTACACACATTAAAAGTTGCCTTGGGTGAAAAATACACCCCCAAGTTACACGAAGCCTGGGCAGGAGTATATGCTTTTGTCACGGACTCGATGGTCAAAGGAGCCAACGAGTCGCTTTCTCTCTTGACATTTCAGATCTACAATGATCAGGGCAAGCGACATCTCATGTCACTGGATGCTTACATTTCCAAAATGCTGCCATACCAGACGGACATTTTTTACCTAGCGACTCCCTTGATGACTCCGAACGAGGGCACCAAAAAGAAGTTGAAGACCCTTGGCGACAATAGAGTGAAAATCCTGTGTATCCAACGACACATGGCGGATACAATCACTCGAAACCTGTCCAAATATTTGGGTAGGAAACTGGTCAACGTGGACACCGACGTGATCGACTGTCGGTTCCTCCAAAGATCAGGTAGTGATTATATAGATGATTCTTCGGCCACCTCTATTAGTATGCAGTCTGTGGGAAGAGAAGAGCTCGCAGCCCACGAAGCCGCGAGTTTTTGCATTTGGTTTCAGGAGGTTCTGGGCCGAAAGAAGGTTTCGTCTTGCAGTCCCACATGCAAGCTGGACTCGGTTCCCGCCAGACTCTTACTCGATAAGAAACCCTCAGAGGTGGTCAAACTCAAAAACTTTCGATCACTCGACAAAATTGTGGAGATCAACCCAGTGCACCCTGTCATTGTGGGGATATTTGAGATGCGAGAATCACAGCCACTGCTTGCGTTAATGTTGGCAGAGCAGGTATACGACAATTGTATGATTGCAGGAGGTTTTATGGAAGATTCTCGCGTTATGCTGCCTCGTCTTAATGGCCTCATGATGACTGTGATTCGGAGCGCCAATGATTCCAGGAGTGATTCTTCCCGCTACCTGTGATACCGTTATACATATATCCACGATTCCATCATCTATTGCACATAATTATCACTGTTGTCCTTATTATCTCTGCATGTCCTTTTCGGAAAGGACTAGATGGGAAAGCGCTGTTACCGAGAAGATAGCACTTTGCATTTGTCACTGCGTAATTCATATATTTTCACACATCCAGAAAGGTAGACTGTTTAGATTAGCCTAGCCATCACAAAGCTCCCTTCACCAGATGATATTCTCTGTTACCAGTTTTTCAGGCCACCAATCATTTTGAAAGAGGACTTAAGGTTGAGCTCCTTTTGTTCGTTTACATCAAATTAGTTCAAAATCAGTGACCATCGTGGAAGCCATCCTGCTTCAGCACTCTGTCTGGTTGCTTGAATTTCACGACGCTCATGCATGAAGAGCAGGCAGAGCATGTCAGCTCCTTTCGGGTCTGTGATTTCTATCAATAGACTACTGCTGTTACATGCCACACTGTGCTGTCACATCCATCCACCCATGGAGGGATGCATGCGTGCATGTCGGGATCTGGTCAAAGACCCAATGTTCCAATTTCGAGCACATGCTGGCGAGACAAAGCTGTCGCAGAGAGTTGCCCGATGAAAATCCACGCCCATGGAATGCATGGGCCCTTTCGTACTTACCATGCACACAGCACAAAACAAATGACATTACTGGAAGTGACCGTAGCCAACAAACACCATTCTTGCATGTGCTGAACCTTCCTTTTAACCCCATTCAATGTTGAGTCTTGACAAGACTTGACCCTGGTCACAAACGACAGAAACCTCGTCCACATGCAATGGTTGAGCTTGTCTCATGGCAATGATCTTCGGTTAACACAGCAACCTGTTCTGTTGCAACCATGGGTGCGCTCGCAGCATGTTGCTGTCAGATGCTGTGGCCAATCTGCTGCATCAGCCAAATGTGCGACACAGCTTCTTCCAATGCTGCTGCTGGTGCTGATCCAGCGCATTGCAATGACAAAACTGTCAAGCGGAGCTCACAGTTTGCACATCTGACATCAGTGAGGCATTCAACGGATCAGAATGGCACCTTCCCAGCTGCAACTGCTGCCCAAGGGGACGAAAAAGCGAGTTGGCAACCCCATGGATCATCCTGTGGCTAAGATTGTCAAGGGGGCGGCTGCGTTCTCAGACAAGCATGTTGATTGAGCGACCTGCTTTGTGGTTCATGCGCGCCGCTCCGCGAACGGATGTCCACGGATCCACGCTTGCGGATGATGTTGCAGCATTTGTTTGTCGACCTTTTGGGATGACACATCGGCGTCAACCAGCCCTTGCGAGGTCGCTCGACAAGAGCTCACTTTTTTCACATGTCATGCTTTGCAGCAGTCTGATCAGATTTGGTCTTTGTTTCACCACATCTCGTTTGCCACTCGACCATGACCAGCGCAGACTGGTTGTCTGCCAGCACCTGACATTGACAGCTGCTTTGTTGAGAGTGCAAAGTGATGCCGAAACACAAAATCTTTTGTCGCGGCCATCCATGGCAACCACCTTGCGACTCTCAGGATGGAAGGCCAACCTCATCTGTTTGTGACGCCACAGATTCATGCATTTCCTTGTGAAGCCTTTCATCCGTTTCACTTCCTCACCAACGACGTTGACATTGCAGCGTGTTTTCAGAAGCAGGCATGGTGTCATCCACCATCTGAAGGTGACAAACTGACATGAAGAGTGACACCAAGCAAACAGCAATCTCTTCCACAGTGACATTCTTCCAGACCATCTCGTGAAGACGGCCATTCCTGTCTTTGTCGAGCATGCATCGCCTGATGTGCTCATTTGATGATTGTGCCAACCTGGCATCAAAAGATCTGCTCAGACCATTTGCTGAACAGAAAATGTCCGCTTGATCTGCCTTCTTTTTCTACCTTCTCAGTTGAAAAGGTGTTGACATCTGCAATCCCTTGTGCTAAAAGTGATCAAAAAACTTCTTCTTTTGCTCTCAGCAGGTAGCTGTTGTTAGCTTAGCAGATCAGGTTGCTTCAACGTTTGCTTCTTCAACTGTCTTCTCCTCTTTCCGAGCCACCGCAGAACCCAGTCAGATTCTGTGGGGGAGAGCATTTACGATTCAGGGAGACGGGGGAACTGCATGTTTGCTGCAAGTCAAAATGCAAGCATGTTGTCTTTGCTAGTTGTTATCTAGAAGTGTTTTAGTGCCAATGCCACAGCCTAATTGAATGCCTTTCACCACAGACTAATTGAATGCCCACCACTGCTGACTGTTGTTTTGAATTAGGTCAGTTCCGATCCAGAAGACACATCATCAATCACAACTGTGTTGCCGACAGCAGCAGCAGCAGCAGCAGGAAAGGCCGGTGACTGTGGCTGTGCTGGAGGTTCCGGCTGAGGTTGTGGCTGTGGTGGAGCCGGCGGAAGATGAACAGGAGGGAGTCTGTTCAACCTTGCAACGAGATCTCTGAATGTTTCGGGAGTGAGCGCTTCTAAAAAGTGATCATCTAGCCTGTTCAATTCAATCGCAATAGCTGGATTCGCATTGGCCATGGTGTTAAGAGCATCAATCCAGGTGTTGCGCCGATTCTCCGCAAGCTGCCTGTTGAATTGGTTCTCCTGTTCGCGCATCCTCTGTAGCATCTGCTGAAGCAAAGCATCGTTGCCAACCGGAGGCTGAGGCTGTGGTGGAGGCAGTGGCTGCTGTGGTGGAGGCAGTGGCTGCGGTGGTGCCTGTGGCTGTTGCTGAGGAACAGGACGAAACGGAGCATGAGGCTGAAACGGGGCAGCATTGGGAGGTTGCATGTAGTTACCAAAGAACACAGTTTGATTGTGCATGACCTCCTCGTAAGTGGGAACATAGTTGTTCATGAGCCTGATAGGTTTGTTCCTTTTGCTAAACGCACCAACAAGTGCAATCCGACGAGTGGTGCCAGGCACATTGCGGCAGACGATGAAGTTTTCTCTTGCTCCGAAGTTGTTTTGCTCAATGCAAATGAAATGCGGCTCAGTCATCTCAGGAAAAGAAACTGGAACAATGCGGTGTGGAGTGTTGTTTACCAATTCAAGACCGTCGATTTCCTCTTGTCCGTCTCTGTTGATGGCCCGTTGGATCTCAGCCGCCATGTTTGCACCCACTTGCTCACCATTGAATGCTCCAGGCAAATCAGAGCATCGGAAAGTCATGCCCATGCAATCCTCCTTCATGGTTGCGTCCACCTCGACAATCCCACCAGGAAGATCAAGCCTTGCAATGTAGAGAGTGCGGTGTAGCCCAAGGTAAGGCACGTCAGGCACAGCATGAATGCGAGTAGAATAAGACATGATGGCACTTGTAGTTCCTCCGTTTGTAGGAGTTTTGTTTGGGGCAGCCAAAGAAATTGCGCTGACGTCGTCCGCAAGGTTATTGATGTCAACGTTGGGTGGTGTAGGAGGGCGTGGTTGCTCCTCTTCGACGTCGCGGCCTAACATGTCAGCGTCGTCAACATCACCTCCGCCACACTCAGGATCAAGACCGACTTGACTATCTTCTGCAGGGTCAATGTTTCTTCCTCCTGTGCGATTTTGGTTGCGCTTGGGGATTGGGATTCCTGCAATTGTAAGCTGTTCGCGAGTCAATCCACCTGCGCAATGTTAGAAACAAGCTTTCAACAACATAAACAACAAACAATTGTTGAACTTACCACCTCCGTCTTCCATAAACCGTGTGAACCGAGCAATGTCTCTAGTCCAGGCGCAGTTTACTTTGCCTTTGCCCCACAAGGCAACAATGCGAGGTCCTTCAAATGCGTTTGAATTCTTGTGCTCGGCAAGAGATGGTGTAATTTGACTTCTCCTACAATGATGCAAACATTTGTGAATGTATCCATGATCACGGTTTGTTGGCCAAAATGTTGCACCTTGCCGGTTTCGGCGCCGAATTTCATCTGCCATGATGAGGAGCCGGTCGAGTGACAATGAGCAACAACAACAACATTGGAAAGCTGCAGCGGCATAAAAGCTATCATTGTCGGATTTTCTTGCATAAAATCGCTGTTTGAACAGTGAATTATTTGTTCAAACCAATTCGAACGGCAAACGATTGCACATGAAAGCAAAATGTTAAATGAGCACAACGTGCTCTAGCTTAACTTAGTCTAGCATGCGTTAGCTTAGCTTAGCTTAGCTTAAGTGTGCAGCAAGCTCTGTGCAAACATCCGTTACCTTAGCTTAGTCTAGTCTAGCTTAGTCTAGTTAACCTTAGCCTATCTTAGCTTAGCAATCGTGGTTTGATCCACATTCGTTCTTTTCTTTCTCTTATCGCAGAATGTGAGCTAACTCGAATTTAAACTATTTCAAACGTTGCCGTGCGCGAAGGTAATTAAAGAGAACTGCAGGCACTCTCAATAGAAATCGCTTAGCTAAAAAAACAGTTAGGCTTATGTTTCCTACAAGTTTTATAAATGCATGTTGCTGCCTGACGCTGGCTGAGATGTGAGTGCCATCCGTTGGCATGAGTTTTGCTACACTTCGCCTTAAAAGTGCTTCAATGTCAACAGACACACACAATTGTTCGAGTTGCCACGACACCTCGCATGACACGAATGTTCTTTTCTTCACACCCTTAGCAATCGGAAGTGTTGCATGATAGCAGCATTTCGAAAACTAGTAAGAAAGGAACAGCTACCAACATGCAGCACATGTGTGGCCGTTGGTAGTTTTTGTGCAATTCTGGATCCGACAAAGACATGGCTCGTTCATGCTAGGGATTATGTTTTGCTTTCATGTGATCGCCACTCTCATTGCTATGTTTAATGCGTTTCGCACATGTGTGTCATTGTTTTGACAGACGACACGGCGCTACATGCAGGAACGTGTCATCTCATCAGTGTCGCTCTCTCTGAAACAATTCAATTTGCGACAATGGCGGCGCCGATTGTGTCATGGCAAACATTTGTGCGGGCAGGCAATGTCATGGTTTGTCGAGCCGCAAACAGGCAGTCCCTCACGGCGCTTCGCTCTTTTAAAAGTGTGTTTGGAACGACCCCAAGAGTTGTTTCTCGGCTTTGGAGGATGAGCGATCTCGACAGCTCCTTTCAACCCAAACACTTCTCATGCGGGTTCATTGCGATGACAGTGTGTGCCAACGAAGAAGTGCATGCAGCCATTGCTGGATGCGATCGAAAGACTTTCCGTAAACACAGCATCCCTGTTGTCATGGCAGTTTCTGATGTGCTTCCAAAAGTGGTGAGTGTTGTTTGCTTCGAAGTTGACGTGTTGTTTTGGTTTCAGAACTCGAAGTCAATGGCTCTGCTAACACCTTGACTTTGCTGCTTGCATGTCCAGATCAAACTTGAAAATCGATTCAGGTCTGGCCCTCTCGGGCCGAAGTTGCGAACCTGCAAGATGACTGTTGATGGAACAGATTTTTGGATCTACGAACCATCGCCATTCTCCAAGCAGTGGTTCTCTCACAAGCACAACGGTCCTGCTGTCAGGCACGAGGTGGGAATCTGCATCCAAACTGGTTGGATTGTCTGGGCAAATGGACCGCATGCTGCTGGGCAATGGTCCGACTTGAAGATCTTTCAGCACAAGCTGAAACATGTTTTGCTGCAAGGCGAGATGGTTGAAGCCGATGGCACCTACCGTGACTCAAAGGTACGAAATTCAAAGGACGACAGGTGTGTTTCCATGGCGGATAGGCGTTCCCGATGCAAAGCCCGTTCCAGACATGAGTCTGTGAACAAACTCTTGAAGCAATTTGGCTGTTTGCGAAACAGATTCCGCCATTCTCTTCGCACGCAGAAGCATTTCTTTAATGCATGTGCTGTTGTCACCCAACTCGGCATTGAAATGGGTGAAGTTGGGCCCTTCCAATGCACGTGCTGAGCGGCCGCAACAACGACAAGAACAACAGCATGCATGCCATGGAAGTCAGCAACCATGGAAGTCAGCAACATGGTAAGGCATCAATTGGAATGAGGCAATGGATGGTAAGGCATCGGAACGAGGCAACGGGTGGCAACACAACGAATGGCAAGGCAATGACAATCATTGCTGGACTTCGACAATGTCGCTAGGCCCGACGAGCACGCAATTCGACTCCACAGTTTGAATAGCTAGCTGCTAGGCAAGTGAATTAAACTTAACAATAGGCAATGGTGTTTCAACTAACAAACCACTAGCTAAATTCTATTTGTTCTTTTAGCTTATTGACAACAGTAGCACCAAACAAGCAGTTCCCCCGTCTCCCAGTAGTTGCTATTCTTTTCTTTTTGTCGTAAGCACAATGACCTGACCGGTTATATTTCAAATGCTCAATCGCACTCGGACCATGCAAATGTTCTCCCAGAATCATGCTGAGTTGATGAGCTGGAATTCATGTAGAATTTTACGTTATCGTCTAGAAGGAAATCTGAACTCCTTAGCATTCTCTGGAATTCTCTTTTCTTACTTCCCTGTTTTTTCGAATGACAGTGAGGTCATCGTTAAGACTCGCTGAACAGAATACCCTAAGTATCTATGTACGTAAAAGACCTGTTCAGACAGTGCCAACTAAACAGTGAGACTGTTTGTGCTTGCACTGTAGAAACAGTACAAATCGACATAACATGTTGTATGCACCCTTGCGTGCACCTTGAATCTTGAAGAGTTAGTTTGGCATGGCCACCTTGTGACCGAATACTCGCGAAGGGAGTAAACCGCTCAGACCTCGGTACAGTGCTTTGGAGTACTACCCCGAGTCTTACTGGTAAGTACGGTAGGTTGTCCTCTTACCGGTAATGTTGTTCTTTTAGAAATTGTATGGTCACCGGTCGATTGTAGACGTATGAGGTGTTTGGGAACGACCTGATTTGGCAACTCCAAGAACATCCGTTTCGACTTGAGAATAATGAGCTGAGCTTCGAGTCATCTCACAATTTCAAATGCCGGACTGGTTCCAGTCAAACCAGCCAAGTACAAGTACACACGACCACTATTTTTCGGAAGCAAACCAAACCACCACCCTTTACCCAGCCAGCCAGCTGGTCATAACTCTAATATCAGCTTGCAGATAACAACCAAGCAACTACAACCATATCACGATCAACAACACAACATCACACCAAAACACACACACCAACCATGGCTAATCTATCCTCTACATCCACCACCGTCCTAGGAGGCGGTGCTGTCAATAGTACCTTTGCCAATTCCAAGTTCTTTCTGAAACGACAGAACCGAGCAGCTATCAAGATTCAAGCCATTGGTCGTTCCTTTCTGGTTCAGGCTCGGATCTTTCGGCAACGTGTCTTGGAACCACGCATGAAAGACTTGCAAGATTGTCAAACACGCCAATTGGAGGAGTTGCGTCGTATCCAACAACAAAAGGACACGGAAATGAAGGAACTTCCCACCCGCATCAAAACAGAACTAGAAGACACGGTGCAATTGGTAGCCAATTTGAAACAAGAGATTGCTGACTTTGAGCGTGACAATGAAGAACTCAAACAGCAGCGCAAAGAAGTCAAGCGTCAAAACAAGGAACTAGAGGCAGAGAGTGCCCAGTTGAAGGAAGATGACTTTCGACTGCGAGTGCGAACCACTCAGTGGACCAAGGAAAATTCGGATCTACAACATCAATTTGATCAATTCAAGGAGGAAATGGACGAATGGACGCATATCAAAACATGCTTGGATGCCGATGTCGTCAAGGCAATGCGTCAACAAGCCATTTTGAAAAAGTACATTGCCAAGATTATCAAGGCTGTCGATGAGAAGGCAGGTAACACCAGCACCAGCAGCTCTAGTAGAAGCAAGTCGTCTTCACCTCCAGCATCTCCCAAGAAGCCTACTAATCGCCGTAAGAGTCTTGCTAAAAGTTTGAGTAAGAAAAAGATGGCGTTGCATGATAGTGAATCTGCCGGCTTTAATTGGGCATCACATTCCCACGATTGGTCCAAGAATCCCATTGTCCTCGAAGACGAGGAAGATGCACCAGCACCAGCATCTCCCAAGAAGTCAACGAATCGTCGTAAGAGCAAGAAGCCCAATAAGAGCCCAATCGTCGTGGAACATGCGGAAGAAGGCTCCTTTAACAATCACGATCTCCTCAACGGTAGTAGCAGCAGCAAGAGCGACAGCAAGAGCGACGGTGCCGCGTTTGACTGGGCTACCAAGTCGTACAACAACTTTGGGAACCAATCGATTGAATTGAATGACGTGAACAACATGCATCAAAGCACCACTAGTGGTCTAGGCAAAATCGATGCGACCAGTGGCAACAAGAAGGAACGTCGGCAACGACGGCATTCCGAGCACCCCATGTCGAGCAAACTTGTCGAGAAGGGCAGCAGCCACCACCATACTAAAAGTCGTCATCATCACCACCATACCAGCAAGAACGGCGCCTTGTCCGATCTTGTCTCGGAACTCAAGAGCATCAAGCATTAAGAGACTGGCAGGGTCTGATTTGGCGCTTGTGTATTATTTGTCATGCCTATCTATTGAACCGTGATGTTGTATTGATGGGGACTCCCTGTATATATTGTACCGACTTGAAGGCTGCCTGGGAACTCAGTCTTGCCCGATCTTGCTTCGAAGCGTTGCCCTTCGTTGGGAGATCGAGCTGTGGGTGGGACCGGGGAGACAGCCTACAAGCTTAATATTGTTACATGTACTACTATAATAATATTTATCCAAAACAATACCAATACACACTTGCATGTCATGCAGCTGCTCTTATATTGTAGCTTCTATCAGTTCTAGATACCGGTAGCTGTCATCGAGAGAAACACTATGATCTAGAAGCCTTTATTAATTGAAACGCACTGCGACCGGCCAAATCCAGAAAGTGAACGTCCAATCGACGCAGACGATTTTATTCTACAAACTACTCTAGAGTACCAAAGATACCCCAAGGGCAGGATGCTTTTGTAACACACTTAGAGTAGCACAGTAGCTCCATTCATGATCACTTTTTAAGGCTTGGGGGAGCTCTTGGCGGTATGGTTTCAGGAATCTACTAGGGCCAGGGTTAACATTTTTTTGGCGACAGAGTAGCACGGGGCGAGCCGCTGCTGCCAACGAACTGACAGCAACCTAACAAAGTGATCAATTTTGGAATGTTCAAGGCAGTGTGTATCGTACAGATAGCGTAGATCCAAGTGGGCATGTGACAATCTGTATACAAGTCAAACCCCACACAACATCGTTATCATATACTTTGATCATTCCAATTCATGAGTTTCAAGGTTGCCTATTTTCTAGCACTGCTGGGGTGCGCCTTCTGGTTGATGTGCCCTTCTGTCTTGAATATTGGGGAAACGCCAGCAGGATGGGAGATCAAAGTCCGTACTGATAAACGCAATAACACGACCTTGATGTACGATGAGAATATAGAAAGTCTGACTGGAGAAGAACTAGCTTGTTATCAGCTCCCTGAAAGTATTGCTGCATTCACAGAAGCTGTTCGAAACGAGACGGAAACAACAGCACTTTCCACGTGGACACATACAGCGACGGACAAGAAAAATAAAAGCTGGATCTTTCCACAACTCGATAAGAAACTTTTGAATGCAGCCTTTTCCAACAGAAGCGTAGCAATTGTGGGAGACTCCACGACAGTTTTGACTCTGCGATGGCTGTACCGCCTCCTCAGTCCGGCATTATCCACCCACTTTGTCGAATCTCTAGCAACTCGAAATCTGACCAAGGCCTACAAAACAGCCGAAAGCCACTTGTTCTGGACCAATAAGGCCACATTTCAAAACGAAGAAAACGAGTTCAATGCTTCCAATGGAGCACATGTGATTCAACGAGGATTTCATCGACCGAATCAAGAATGGAACTGTGAATTTGACGCCTTGGTGTGGCCTGACATTGTGCAAAACAAACCAGACATTCTCTTGGTCAATTGGGGGCTGCACATGTTTTTTCGAGAACGAGCAAGCCTATGCAATGTGGAACAATTTGTACATTATGAGTCCTACTTTATGGAACGCGTGTTTGCGATTGCACAGCAAGCCGGGACAAAATTGGTCTTGTTTAAAACCACCAATCGGATATGCAACACAGAAGAGCAACAGGAACATGTCACTGAGTATCATGAGCGGCTATGCAACACAACACTATGGCAATGGAAGGAAAACGCTACTGTTCACTCTTTTTTAATGAAGCAGAATGAACCATCATCTGCTACACACAACAATAGGCATCAGTTTATCCCCTCTGCGGACGAGATAGATTTCTATTGTCGGGATGCATCCATGAGCGAAGCCAGTGTTCAAACACTCAATCAACGAGTGGAACGGTACATTGAGGCCGCAAAACAACGACACCCCAATATGACCGTGGCCGTGTACAACGACCATGATATGGAATCGTGTGCCTACAAAGGCGGTCCAACCGATGGCTTGCACTATCCTGCCTTACAATTACCGCGAGTCCGGCTACTGGCACACATGATTCAGTGCGTATATCCAAGAGACGATAGTTAAAAATACCCACACGACCAGAATCTCTCCAAAGGGTTTCCATGTCCCAGAGCTGTAGGCTGTGTATGTCCACGTAACTACTCCTGATTGGTGTTTCCTGGAGTAGGAGAAAAGAAGGTATCAGTGAGAAGCATCCGTCCATTGTAAATGCGCATCGATGCCGAGGACGCTGGAGCGATGCGCTTCCTGACGGAGTTGTTCTGAGTGCCACGAGTGCCAAGCTAGAAAAAGACGAACCAAGGCAATGGGACGAGGTTACACAGACGCAGCATGAGACGAAGCATGCCTGAGACGCTGCCTAAAAGCCACTGGCATCGAGGGGAATAAAAAGCAAGGTGTAAATAGAAAGTGGCTAGTTAGGTTTCGGATTCCTAGTGGGAGTACCGGATCAATCATTCTTGCTTTGATTCGCGATTAAAACGATGATATGCATAACTAGTTCATTTCTCCCAGTTACTAGCTTGATGCGCCGTCTAGATGATGGCCAAGCAAGCATGCGGGTTAGATCAAAGAACCTATTTGATAGCTCCACATTAGCCAACGACACATAAACTCTACGAAGCTCGGTCAGTCCTGTCTCAAGCCCCACAAAAGCTAGCCGCTGTCTAGATCTGCTCGCCAGCGTGCAGGATAGTTTTTGTGGACGGCCGGGAGGGCATCGCTATCAAAATTCTGGAGCTGACAAAAACGTGTCTAAGACTCACTGGATTGCCGGCGGCCAGATTTCCACTATTACTAGGCTTATTACATGCCTGGCAGTGCTCTAGTAAGTAATGTGGCTGATTCCTTGTCGCTAATAGCCCTGTGGTGCCGGCTTACTGGCTGCTTCCCCGCTCCGTCACCTGGATGCGGATAACCAACAATGAAGTTCGCCACATGGCCCTGGTGCGTACTGAAGAGAGGCATGACCTATTTTTTTATCACTCCTACTGTACGTAGTTACTTCCGTGTCCATTTCGATGCGTATTAGAAAATTATTGTCGCTATCCTGTGGCGGCTAGTGTGCCACGCCAATGACTACGACCACATCTGCTGCGTCCGAAACGATGACAACTCTTTTTGAGTAGTGTGGGGGTAGT